>Ga0209578_10003141_pt1 | contig 12914 bp, 8 predicted proteins | sample tdAd472_FD_187127 | JGI IMG/M metagenome (GOLD analysis project Ga0209578, IMG submission 187127) | Marine sediment microbial communities from the Atlantic coast under amendment with organic carbon and nitrate - tdAd47.2 (SPAdes)... | ecosystem: Environmental > Aquatic > Marine > Coastal >...
AATCCGGGAATGTCAGGTGGCAGTGGGTATCGATCATGGCAGGTGAAGCCTATCTGCTCCGTCCCGTTTCTGCGTCGCGATCTGGCGTCGCCGGTAGCATGGGGGCCAGCGAAAGGAACACCATGCGCTTCGGACGGCTCACCGGTTTCTGGCTCATCGCCGCGACTCTGCTCGCCCTCGGCGCCCCGGCGTTCGCCGGGGACGACCGCGAGTTCGAGCGGTTCTTCATCGTGAAGATCAACGACCAGCGCGTGGGCTTCGCGCGCGAGGCCGCGGCCGTTCTCGACGACACGCTCGTGACCAGTTCCGAGATGGTCTTCCGCATCGCGCGATTCGACGACGAACTGACCATCAGCGTGGACACCGAGTTCGTCGAGACGCTCGACGGCGAGCCGGTCGCCATGCGTTCCACGACCGACCTCGGCGGCGCGAAGACCGTCGAGGCGTACGTCTGGGACGGCGAGACCGTGAAGCGCACCACCATCAACGGCGGCAGGCGCACCGTCCGCGAGGAGAAAGCCCCGGGCGGCACCTGGCTGACCCCCGGCGAGGTCGGCGCGTACGTCAACGCCCGGATCGAGGCCGGCGCGGACACGATCGTCTACTCGACCATCGACGCCAGCACCGGGCTCGATCGCGTGCTGAACAAACTGACCCGCGTCGGCGAGGAACCCATCGATGTGCTCGGCGAGACCATCGACGCCGTCCGCTGGACGGTCACCCAGTCGATCATGCCCGACCTCGCGATGGTGAATCACACCGACGCGAGCGGGCAGACCCTGCGCTCCGAACTGCCCTTCGGTGGCATCACCATGGTCATGGAGCGCGCCGATCGCGAGGAGGCGCTCAAAGAGTTCCCAGCGGTGGAGCTCATGGGCTCGACGCTGGTTGAGCCCGTCGGCGAGATCCCCTCGCCTCGCACGACCCGCCGGGCAACCTACCGGCTGTCGTCGACGATCGCCGGCCAGCGCCTGCCCGACCTGCCGACCACCGGCGCGCAGCGCGTCGAGCGACTCGAGAACGGCTCGCTGCGTGTGACGATCGATCTGGACTCCCCGGTCATCGCCGACGGGGCCGATGTGGACGCCGAGGCCTACCTCGCCCCGACCCCCGCGGCGGACAGCGACGACGAGCGCGTACGCGAACTGGCCAAGGAGGCGCTGGAGGCTCTCGACGCCTCGGCCTCCGATCGCGCGAAGGCCCAGGCGATGCGCCGATTCGTCTACCGCTACATTAACGAAAAGACGCTCGGCGTCGGCTTCGCGACCGCTTCGGAGGTCGTCCGCAACCGCGCTGGCGACTGCACCGAGCACGCCGTGCTCCTCGCGGCGATGCTCCGCGCTGAGGGCATCCCCAGCCGGGGCGCCAACGGCCTGATCTTCATCGACCAGTTCGGCACCGGCGACAAGGTCTTCGGCTACCACATGTGGACGCAGGCCCTGCTGAACGATGCAGACGGACGCCCGGTCTGGGAAGACTTCGACGCCTCCTGGCCCAAGGCGATGGACGCGACGCACATCACGACCTCGGTGACCGACCTCGGAGAAGACTCGATGCTGGACGCGTACACGACGATCGCGCGGCTGTTGGGAGTGCTGGTGATCGAGGTGGAGGGGGTGGAGTGAACGCTCCAGCAAACGCTGCTGTCAGCATCGGCGCGTGTGAGCGGGTCATCAAGGCCGCGATCGCAGAGCGAAACCGCGATTACTTGCTGCGTGCTGTCATCGCCCTTGTCATGGGGCTGCTGTTCGGCGTGGTGATGGCGTTTCTGCTGTTCATGCTGATGGTGATTTTTCTTGGCGTGAAGTGGACGGCGACCATCATCATCGCGCTCGCTCTGGCGGGTTTCGCTGCGGCGATCCGGGGTCAGAACCCGATCCACGATCCGTCGGACATGGGCTTCCGCAGGTTTCAGGTCGCGAGTACGGCGCGCCTTCCGATCGAACCATTCTCCTTGATTCTCGAGTCTCTGCACCTCGCGCGATCTCGGATTAGCGCACCGCGCAGCACCGTTCAGCAGGCGGCATCGTTTATGCACGATGCATTCGCAGCGGAGCGTGCTTGCGTGCCGACGGATGAAGAAGCGGCGCGATTGCTCGTCCGTTTGCAACTGGCGAAGACAACGCTGAGCGGCCGCGAGTACGAGCTGACCATGCGGGCACGCGATCGGTTGCTGGGCGTGTGACTCGAGTGCGCCTTAACCGACCACCCTCCACACCAGATACGCCGCGCTGAAGACCGCCAGGAACACCATCGAGCAGATGCTGAACACACGCATGGTCTTTCGTGGTTGCGCGTGCAGCGGGGTCGTCGGTCCGGTGATCACCCGGTAGTTGATGTAGGCGAGGATCGGGGCGGTCAGGAACGACAGCGTCGTCGCGAGGTCCACCAGCCGCGTGAGCTGTCCGCTGAGCAGCGCGATGATCGTGAGGCCCAGCGCCGCCTGCACGACGACCCATGCTGCATACGCATGCCCCGAGGGCTTCGGTTCCCGAACACCGGCCCGGAGGGTCGCCACCAGGCGCTGCATGACGCGCGGGAACGCATCGAGCACGACCAGGGTGGTCGAAAGCATGGTCGTGAACGCCGCAATGGAGATGATCGGCCTCGCCCACGGCCCCAGCGTCGTCGTGTAGATCTCGATGAACTGCGCCGCGAATCCCGCGCCGCCCGAGGCGAAGGCCTCGCCGCGACCGAACATCACCAGCGCGCCCAGCGTGAGAAAGATGATCGCGACGACCGTCGCCAGCCCGTAACCGAAGTTGAAGTCGGCCCGCGCCTGGCGCACCGTGCACTCGTGCCCGGTCTGCTTGCAGCGCTCTCTTGTCCAGATGGAGTGCCAGATCGCCGAGTCGATCGGGATCGGCATCCAGCCCATGAACGCAAGCAGGAACCCAAACTGCGCGGGCACCCACCACGCCGGCGGCTCGGTATCGCTCGTGCCAACATTCGGCGAGGCAACCGCCGCCACCACCGCCGCCAGCGTCGACACGAGCAGCAGCGCCATCACGAGCTTCATGGTCAGGTCGAGCGTCGGGTACCGACCGATCAGGAGCAGCACCATGCACGCCCCGAGGATCACCGCGCTCCATGTCGTCACGCCGAGCTCGACACCGATCGAGCCGAACAGCGCCGTCGCCAGCGCCGCCGTCACGATCGTCACACCGGCCATGATGATGAACATAGCCCCGAAGGTCACAACCGCCGCGGTCCACAGCGCCCATCGACCGAGGTCGCGGTACCCCTCGATCAGCGTCCGCCCGGTCGCCGCGGCGTACCGTGGCCCGAACTCCAGGAACGGGTACTTCGTCGCGCACGCAATCAGCAGCACCGGGAACAGCCCGAAGCGGAACTCCGCGCCGGCCCGCGTCGCCTGCACGAGGTGAGAGACCCCGATCGCCGCACCCGCAAGCAGGACGCCGGGCCCGATGACCTTCAGGAAGATCCGGGTCGGAGAGAGCGTGGCAACGGTTGGTGAGTCTGCCAAGGTTCGCGCATTCTGCGTGGCCGATGGCGGGCGTGCAACAAGGCCGACTCAGGACGCCGGCTCGGCGTTGGCCGCTCGGAAGTCTTCGAGCCGCTGCACCCACTCGGCCGACTTGGCGTCGTAGCCGTTGCCGGGCTCGGCCTCGTCCCAATACTGGTACAGGATGCCGATCGCCCGGATGATCGACTCGTGGCGGTCGGCGGGCGCGTCGGCCCGCGTTTCCAGCAGTCGCAGTTCAGCGAACAGGTGTGTCTCGATCTCCGCCCAGCGGCTGAGACGGAAGAGCGTTCCTGTGAGGTTCGTCCGCGCCGTGATCGTGTTGGGATGGAACTCGCCGTACGCCACACGGAACCCGTCCGCGGCCCGACGGAACTGTTCCGAGGCACGCTCGTCGTCCTTCTGGGTCTGGTAGATCATGCCAAGGTTGTAGACAGATCGCAGCGTGTCCGGGTGGTTCGGTCCGAGCGTCTGATCGCGGTTCTCGTACGCCTCTTGGGCGTAGCGCGTCGCTTCCTCGTACTTCTGCTGTCGATACAGCGCGTTCCCGAGGTTGTCGATCGATATCTGTGTTTGCGGATGCTCGTTGCCGAGCACACGTCGGTTGCCCTCCACCGTTTCCCGCAGAATCTCCTCGGCCGCGGCGAAGTCTCCCTGTGTCAGGTGGAGCGTGGCGATGTTGCTGAGCTGACGGAATGTATGCAAATCATCGTCACCAACGGTCTTTCGCAAGCCTTCCAAAGCAGCGTAGTACTCGACGAACGCCTCCTCGGGCCGGTCCAGACTGGCGAGGGCCGCACCGATGTTTCCGGTGGAACGGAGGGTGTCGAGATGAAGCGGCCCGAGCGTTGTCGCGTAGATGTCGCGTGCTTGCCGTTCGAGTTCCAGCGATTCTTCTGCCTTGCCAATGTCGCTGAGATGCACACCGAGGTTGGACATGTAACGTGCGGTCACGGGGTGCTCGCCTCCAAAGAGGCGCAGCGCCTCGGCAAGCAGCTCCCGGTACATCGTCTCCGCCTCTTCAAACTGACCGGCCGACCGCATGAACAGCGCAAGTTGCTGACGAGAATCGAGCACGGCCTGATCATCGGCGGGTAACTGGCTCAGGAACAGACCGCTCGCTTCCGCCTGTATATCCCGGGCGAAGGTGTACAGCCCGAGCCTGTGCGCGCTCGTCGAAGTGGTCTGGATCAGCTTCGCCTGGAGCAACGGTTGATCGGCGAAACTGGCCCGCGCCGCCTCGACCGCCGGGAGCAGGATGTTCTGTTCGAGCGCGTTGAGCGCGACGCCGGTGAAGTCCGCGGCGGAGAGCAACTCATCGGCGCGCGCTGTGCGTTCATCGGCTTCGGTTTCCGAAGCCCCGGACCGGAGCGCCGCGCCGCGGATGCTCGCGAGCAGGTCGGCGCGAATCTGTGTTCCCATGGTCGGTGGGTCAACCGCGTCGAGCTGCTCGGACTGGAAGTTCGCCACGAGCTCGAGTTCGTCGGCGCGGTCTTTTTCGCGATCCTCGGCCGCTCGCGCCAGTTTCGCCTGTTCCTCCGCCCGCTCGCGCTGTTCGTTCGCGTTGGCCAGACCCACCGATGTGCCGATGATCCCAAGAACAAGTGCGCACGCAACCAGCGACGCCGCGAGGACGCCACCCTTGTTTCGCCGAACAAACTTGCGCACTCGATAGGCCGTGCTCGGGGGCGCCGCGACCACCGGTTCACCCTTGAGATGCCGCTGGAGGTCCTCAGCGAGCGCCGCCGGGCTGCTGTACCGCCGGCTCCGGTCCTTCTCAAGACACTTCATCACGATCCAGTCCAGATCGCCCCGAATGATCCGGCTCAGGCGCGTCGGCTCGACGTGACGGCTCCGCGCCAACTCGGGAAGCGTCTCCGTGCTATGGCTCAGGCGCGTGCTGGGACGCGGCGGATCGACCTCTCGGATGATCCGCTGCAGTTCGCCGAACGCCGCAGAACGCAGGTCCCTCGCACTGAACGGCGTCGATCCCGTGAGCAACTCGTAGAGCAGGACGCCGAGCGAGTACACATCCGTTCGCGTGTCGACATCGAGTTGCCCGGCCGCCTGCTCCGGGCTCATGTACTCCGGCGTACCGATCAGCTGCTGCGACTCGGTAAAAAGCGTCCGCTGGGTCAGCGTCTGGTTAGTCGCCTTGGCAATGCCGAAGTCGATGACTTTCACATGCGGCCTGTCGTCGTGCGTGTCCACCAAAACATTGCTCGGCTTGAGGTCGCGGTGGATGATGCCCTTCTGATGCGCGTGCTGCACGGCGTGGCAGATCTGCTCGACAAGGTTGAGCCGCTGCCGGATACTCAGTTTTCGAGAATCGCAGTACGAGGAAACCTCTTCGCCGGTGCAAAGTTCCATCACGAAGTAGGGACGCCCGTTGCCGGTCACGCCCGCGTCGAATACACGCGCGATGTTCGGGTGGTCCATCATCGCCAGCGCCTGACGCTCCGCTTCGAACCGAGCGATCACTTCCTTCGTGTCCATGCCCAGCTTGATGATCTTCAACGCGACACGACGTTTCACCGGCTCGCTCTGCTCCGCAAGCCACACGGACCCGAACCCGCCCTCGCCCAGCGGCTTGAGAAGTTTGTAATGGTCGATGACATCGCCGGTCTTCTCGGCAGCGCCGGACCGATGCGCGCCCGACACTGCGCCGCCTCGCCGATCCGGGCCGACCGTCACGTCGGGATCCGTCAATCCACGCGTGGAATCGCCAACAGTCGCGGCGTCCCCAAGCATCATCTTCACTTCGGCGATCAACTCGTCGTCACCGCCGCACGCTTTGCTGACGAAGACTTCCCGTCGGTTGGCTTCTGGGATAGACGACGCGGAATCCGCGATATCGCGTGCCGACAGGTTCATGCCCGGTTCCTCCTCGATCCGCCCGCCCCGAACAATGCTACCGAGTCGTCTGCCTTCGCCAAGGAGTTTTCGACTGTCTCGCCGCAGAATCGCCGGAATCCTCTGATGCGCATCCGTCGGCGTGCTACCGTCTTTCCATGCTCTCTGTCATCGAAGCGACCAAGCGCTTCGGCGAGCACACCGCGCTGCGCGGTGTCTCGCTGGAGGTCGGCGCCGCCACGACCACCGCGCTGATCGGCCCGTCCGGCTGCGGCAAGTCCACCCTGCTCCGGCTCATGATCGGCCTGATCGAGCCCGACGAAGGACGCGTTGAGTTCGACGGCGAGGATCTGTCCAACGCGAATCTTGTCGGCATCCGCCGGCGCTTCGGCTACGCCATCCAGTCCGGTGGCCTCTTCCCTCACATGACCGCCAGGCGCAACGTCGAGATCCCCGCGATCCGCGCGGGCCGGGGTGGATCGCAACTTACCGAGCGCGTCACCGCTCTCGCGTCGATGGTCCACCTGCCGCAGGACGCGCTCGATCGCTACCCCGCCGAGCTCAGCGGCGGCCAGCGGCAACGCGTTGCGCTGATGCGAGCCCTCGTCCTCGACCCAGAGGTTCTCCTCCTTGACGAACCCCTCGGCGCGCTCGATCCGCTCATCCGTGCCGAACTCCAAACCGAACTCAAAGACCTGTTCGCCGAACTCGGCAAAACCGTCGTTCTCGTCACCCACGACCTTGCCGAAGCCGCGTACCTCGCCGGGGAAGACATCATCCTGCTCAGGCAAGGCGTGATCGAACAGCGGGGGACCTTTGCCGAAATCCGCGACGAGCCGAAGTCCGAGTTCGTCAAGGCCTTCGTCGCCGCTCAGATGCAGCGAGTCGGCGCACTCACCGCGGGGGCAGTGTCGTGAAACGAGCCCTGCTGATCGTCCTCGTCATGGGCGTCGTGAGCGCCGGTCTGTTCGCGCAGAGCGAGGGGGACCGTCGCGTCGTCGTGGCGTCCAAGAAGTTCACCGAGTCCGTCATCCTCGGCGAACTCGTCACCCAGGTGCTCCGCGCCGAAGGCACCGAGGTCCGGCATCGACGCGAACTCGGCGGCTCACGCGTCCTCTTCAGCGGCCTCACGCGCGGCGATATCGACGCCTACCCGGAATACACCGGCACCCTCATGGGCGAACTGCTTGTCGACGAGAATCTTCGTACGCTCGACCAACTTCGTACCTCGCTCGAATCCCGCGCCATCCGCATGAGCGACCCGATCGGCTTCAACAACACCTACGCCGTCGGCGTCACCCGCGAGACCGCCGAGCGGTTAGATCTTCAAACCATTTCCGACCTCGCGGACCATCCCGAGATCCGCATGGGTTTCAGCAACGAGTTCATGGAGCGCGCCGACGGCTGGCCCGGCCTGCGCGACGCCTACGGCCTCGAGAACCCCGCCCGCGGCATGGACCACGATCTCGCCTACCGAGGCCTGCAGTCCGGCGACATCGGCGCGATGGACCTCTACGCCACCGACGCCGAGATCGAGTACTACGACCTGGTCGTGCTCGAGGACGACCTCGGCTATTTCCCGCGCTACGACGCCGTGGTCCTCTGGCGAGCCGACCTCGAAGACCGGTTGCCGAGCGCTGGCGGCGCCATCGGTCTGCTCGAAGGCGCGATCGACGAGAGCGCCATGGCCGCGATGAACCGCCTCGCCAAGATCGGACCGACAAACGCAGACGGCGAGGACGGTCCCCGTGTCCCCGCGTCGCTCGTCGCGCAGGAGTTTCTCGAAGGCGAGTTCGACCTCCAGACAGAAGCATTCGTCGAAACCCGTCGCGCGGTGCTCGTTCGCACGACCATCGACCACCTCGAACTGGTCGCGTGGTCCATGGCCGGGGCGATCCTCTTCTCCATCCCGCTGGGCATCGTCGCCGCCAAGCAGAAGAAACTCGCGCAGCCGATCCTGTGGTGCGTCGGCATCCTGCAGACCATGCCCTCGCTGGCCCTGCTGGTGTTGCTGATCCCCGCCTTCGGCCTCTCGCCGCTCACCGCGATCGTCGCGCTGTTCCTCTACAGCCTGCTCCCGATCGTTCGCAACACATACTCCGGGCTGACCAACATCCCCGGCGACGTGACCGAATCCGCCATAGCCATCGGCCTCACGCCCTGGCAGCGCATGAAGGATGTCGAACTCCCCCTCGCCCTTCCGACGATCCTCGCGGGCATCAAGACCGCCGTAGTCATCAACGTCGGCACCGCCACCCTCGCCGCGCTCATCGGCGTCGGCGGCTACGGCCAACCCATCCTCACCGGCATCCGGCTCGACGACTTCGGGCTGATCCTGCTCGGCGCCGGGCCCGCCGCGATCATGGCCATCGGCGCCCAACTCCTCTTCGACGGCTTCGAACGCCTCGCCGTCTCACGAGGCTTGCGCCTTTAGTCGTCAGCCTGTGCCTTCCACGCCGCCAGCAGTTCCGCCTCGCGCTCGCGCGAAATCCCCGGCAGCTGCCCGCCGAAGCTGAACTCGGGATCCTCAATCCCGCGTTCAACCATCGCTTCCTTCCAGCGGTCCAGATACTCGTCGTCGAACCACGCCAGCGTGTCACGCACCGTCTCATCCAGCGGGCGAGTCTTCAGCCCCGCCTTCGCCGCCTTCTCGAGACTCCGCGTGTGGAAACCCGCGCTGCCCTCCGCCGGCGGGATCCACACCGGCATCTGCGCCCACGGCGCGACACCGTTCTCGCCCAGAAAATCGCCGTCCACCCAGGTGAACGTGGCGTCACTCCCCGCCACCTTCCTGCAGGTATCGAGCATCTTCCCGGTCGTCATCCCCGAGCCGATCGGTCCGTTTACGTTGTTGATCCCCGTGTGCTGCTGTTCGATCGCGTGCACCATGAACGCCGCGAGATCGCGCACATCGATGAACTGCAGCGGATGATCCGCCTCGCCCGGCGCGAGCACCTCGCCGCCCTCGCGCACCCGCGCCGGCCAATAGGTGAATCGGTGCGTGAAGTCCCGGGGCCCGACCAGCAGACCCGGCCGGTGCACCATCGTCTTGCCGGGGAAATGCTTCTCCGCCGCCGCTTCGCTCCGTGCCTTTACCGCGCCGTAGTACATCATGTTGTAGCGCGGCGTGGTAATCGTCTCCGCGACATCGTCCGGCATGATCGCGACCGCATCGGTCTCGTCGAGCCCGGTCTGCGAGTTATCCGCGTAGACCGAGAGCGAAGAGATGTAGGTGTAGTGGTCCGCCGCGTCTTTCAGCACCCGCGCGCTGTTCTCCACCCATGTGTGCACGCTCGCCGTGTCGATCACCGCGTCCCACCGCCGCCCGCCCGCGACCGCCTCCTCCAGCGGCTTCAGCCCCGGCCCTTCGTCCACGATGCGGTTGCCCTCAATAAACTCCAGATCAGGGAACATTTCATCACGATTGCCCCGGTTGAACAGCGTCACCTCGTGCCCCCGCTCTACCAGCATCCGAACCGCGTGCGGCCCCAGCATCCCGGTACCACCCAGAAACAGGATCTTCATGCCCTTAGCCCTCCGTGCGGGTCGAATGAGCCGGCTCCCGAGCGCGACCGGCCCGGAGAACAGCGATGCGGCGCCGATCGCGCCGGCGGTGACGATGAACTCTCTGCGGGTCGGTTGCATGGGTACTCCTCCTGTGCGGTATTCAGGGTGTAGTGGTTGCCATCGGCTGGGGTGCATCCGCGAGCGGCTTCGTCGTGGCCGAGTCCGGGGGCATACGGGCAATCGCATCGGGTGTCAGCTCCTCGCGCCGCCCGAGCCAGAACGACAGCAGCAGGGCACCCGCCGCCAGCGGCACCGCGACCCACGCCACCGTGACCCCGAGCGACGCGATACCCCGGTCCGCGAGCGTCCCGACCGCGTCGCCGCCCCGGTACACAAACGTGTCGATGAAACTCTTGGCTTTATACTTGTCCGCCCGGGGGACAACCGTGAACAGTGTCTCCCTCGCCGGCTTGCTCAGCGCATGGTTCGATGCTCGGCGCGACGCTTCGAACACGGCGATCACAAGCAGCGACGGCACCGCCGCGAGCCCCGCGAAGCCAATCACCGTCACCGCAGGCACAACCGCCAGAAGCGTGCCAACTCCGAGCAGACGCATCAGGCGCCCGGTAATGAACAGTTGCAGCACGATCGTCAGCATCTGGCCGCCGAGTTCGATCCCGGCGTACACCTGCACACGCGAATCGGTCTCCGTCGTCAACGCTTCAACGATCCGTGCCTTCTCGAAGTACAGGAACGTCGACAGCACGGTGAACAAGCCGACATAGACAGCGATGCCCATCAGGTATGGCGAACGCGCGACATCACGGATGCCCTCCCAGCTCGCGCCGCCAATCCGAGGCGGCGGTTCGCCTTCATCCGCGTGTCCGATCATCGAGCGGCGTTCCGCCATGCGGTCGAGCGCGATCGCAATCGCACCGGCCATCGCGACACAAAGCATCGCGCAGCCGAACAGCCCGGTTGCGCTGAGGGTGTCCGCGAGCGCGAGCGACCACGCCGACCCGCAGATCGCCCCCGCCGTCCCGCCGACCCCGATGAACCCGAAAAGCCGCTTGCCCTGCTCGCGACGGAAGATGTCGGCCATGAACCCCCAGAACACCGTCACCGCGAACAGATTGAACACGCTCAGCCAGACATAGAACACCTGCCCGACCAGCGCCGAGCGGTCGTCGCCCCGCACCAGGAAGATCGCCAGAAACACGCCGATGCACAGCACCGCAAAGCCGTACACCAGCGGCACGAACACCCGCCGTTCCAGCCGAGACGCCACGAACCCGAACGCCAGATTCGCGATCACCATCACGCCCAGCGTGATCAGAAAGAGAACCTGCAGACTGTCCACCCCGTGCTCCAGCCCGAGCGCATCGCGCAGCGGACGCAGCATGAAGTAACCGAACAGCAGGCAGAAGAAGTACAGAGCGCTCAGCACCGCGGGGCCAAACTCACCCGGAGCGAAGTCCACGACGCGCTCGATAAAGCGCCGCATCAACGACCCCGCTCCATGCGGATCCACGCGACATTCTGTTCAAGGCACAAGCGCATCGACGCTTTCGTACTGCCTCGCGCGCGACCGGTTGCCGCTGAAGCACCGATACTCGCCAATTCGTTGGCACGATCAGGTGGTCCACGCGCATTTCAGCCGTTGAAGGATGATGCCCAGCCGAGGCTTTTCCGCCCCACCGTTGCCCAATCGCCGCTGAATTCAGTGTGCGCAATCAGCGACCGAACGAATCCGGGTGATTCAATCCTTGGGCGGACGCTGCAGATCGAATCGCCTGCTCAGCGTCGTCGAAATCGGCGGGTACGCCATCTCGAACCGTGACGCCTTGAAATCGCCGATGTCCTTCCCGATCCGCTCGGTCACAAAGTTCAGCAGCTTCGGGTACCACGGGATCTCCGGATGGATCGCGCCGGCCGCGCTCGACGGCAGCGCCACCGCCTCTTCAGACATCGGCAGTTGCTGGCGCTCGAACTCGCTCTCATCGTTGTTGTGCGGGTAGGTCAGCCGGTCCAGAAGCTGCGTCCGAGGCGGCAGGCCGACCCCGAGATCCTTGTGCACGAACATGTCGAACACCACCCGCTCCACCGGCGTCTGCAGCAGCACCATGAATCCCGCGGTGTCCGGCTGCGCCGAGTAGCGGTCGTAGATCTCCCGCAGCATCGAACCGAAGACGCAGGTGGTCACGCCCTTGTTCCCGACCGGACCCGCCGCGAGCTCGAACCGCTTGTAGTCACCGGAGCGATTCACCTCGATCTTCGGATCCGGCGGATCACAGAACGACTTCAGGAGCTGCAACTCGCCTTCGTTCACGCCCTCGGGCTCGAGCGGCTCCTTCTGAAACCGCGCCGCTTCGCCCGTTGCCCGGTGCACCGCCTCGTAGCTCAGAGGCCACGACCGCTGGCTCAGGCGCCGAAACCCGACGTAACCGGTGACATGCCCGGCATCGATCTTCGTCGGGTCACTCTCCGACGGATACACGAACACAGTCACGAAGCGGATGTCTGCCTGCACGCCCCACATCGAGCTCGCGCCCTCGTACAGCTTGCGCCGCGCCTTCTCCTGCTCTGACGAGCGACCGGCGCTGCTGTGGTTCGCCATCAGCATGGCCAGCGTCTTCCGGTCGCCGCTGCACAGGTCCACTGACCGCTCGTACGCCTCGACCGCCTCGCTGGCCGCCACCAGCGACTCATTCGGCGCACCAAGCTCGCGGCAGGCTTCAATGAATGTCTTCATGCTCTGCCGCCCCGGCACATCGCTGACGACAGCGGGGGACTCCGGCGCCCGAACGATCCGCGTCAGACGCCAGGCCAGCCCGCGATTCAACCCGAGCAGGCGGGCAGATTCACGGGTTTTGGTTGGGTCGGCGCCGACACTCGCCAGCAGATCGGCCACCGCCGCACGCACATCGTGGAAGGAGGACAGCACCTCGGCAACCGACGCTGTCGGCTCCTGACGCTCTCCAGACGGCGTTTCAACATTTGGAAGAAGGCTCACGCCGAGAGGATAAGCCCGGTTGCGGGGGCCGACAAGAACAATGACACGAAAAATGTC
>Ga0209578_10003146_pt1 | contig 12897 bp, 11 predicted proteins | sample tdAd472_FD_187127 | JGI IMG/M metagenome (GOLD analysis project Ga0209578, IMG submission 187127) | Marine sediment microbial communities from the Atlantic coast under amendment with organic carbon and nitrate - tdAd47.2 (SPAdes)... | ecosystem: Environmental > Aquatic > Marine > Coastal >...
TCTGGTTGAGGATATAGACAAACTTGGTTGCATCCGCCCGGTGGATGGTGTCACCCACAAGGTGTGTCAGGGTATCGCGCATGGCGCCTGGTTCCGGGTGACGTGCATCAAAAAACACCAGCACCAGGTCCGAAAGATTAATAATATGGTCCGTAAGCCGCAAGGTGGCATTACGCTGCGAGTCTGCGTCAAATCCGGGTGAGTCGATTATGATCCGGCCGCGCAGCTTCTCACAGGGGCTGGTTTTCAACTGCAGGTAGGTGTCTACACGCGGTCCTTCCCCGGTTGCGACCTTCTCAAGCTCGTTACTGATCTGGTAGAACGGAAAACGTGGATCGGCATCCAGCGCGGAGCCGGGCAATGCCTGCGTACCATGTTCACTGCCAAAACAGATCACCGTGAACTTGTCATCCACCGCCTGGTTGCCGGTACCCTGTATCGACTCGCCCAGATAGTGGTTGATAAACGTGGATTTACCGGCTGAAAAGGTCCCCAGCACCGAGATCATCGGCCACCAGGAAATTTGTGTTGCGAAGGATTGCTCTGAATCCAGCAGGCCCAGTGAACGGCCAACCTGGTCCAGCTGACGGTAGGTCTGAACGGCGCTGACAAGCACCGGGTTTTCTTTATTCAAATGCAGCTCAAGACTTTTTAAGCGCTGCTTGATGGTTTTTCCGGCACCGGACACCCATTACCCCTTTAGACTGAAAGTAGCTTGCAAATCCGTTAAAACGGGAACATACCACCCATTGTTTTCATGGGACCCGCAACCTCGTGCATGTTGCGGTTCATACGCGACATGTCATCGCGCATATGATAAATCGGTACGGTCATCGTGCCCATTGATTTATTCACATTTTCTATCTTGACCAGCATTTCTTTCATGGCCCTGGTTCCGGAACCAACATCATTGGCAACCAGTACCATGGTCGATGAAATCTGCCCCACATTTTCAGAAACTGCACGTAAATCGTGGGCCACATCATCCATTGATACCACCATTGTTTCGATACTGCGCGCCAGCCGTCCAACATCCGTGGTAAGGGTGTAGATCAGGAAGAAGCCATAGGCAGCGAGTACGATAAACGCCAGAAGAGAAGGATAAACAACAAGTTCCCAGCGGCGTGCGCTGGCCTCAAAGCTGCGCGCGAATTTGTCCATACCGGCTTCCATGCCGCCGGACCTGCCATTAACATCGCCGCCCCCGCCGATGTTCCTGTTATTTACTTCAGAATCAGTCATTTAATGCTCTCCGGGGGCGTTTCTACTAGCGTGGAGCGGCAGTATAACCAAGTTACCGGCAGATATCGCCATTGACATTCGGAGTGCGCTTCAGCCTAGAAATCACCCTCGGCACCGCGATTCATAATATCCAGGATGGTGTCCTTGATCTTGTTCGCCTCTGCAAACAGGTCGGGAGGAAGCGTTTTACCACCATGGATCATCATGTCCATATTCAATGTATAGATCCAGAGCTTGCCGGTCTTGTCCTCGATGACCGAGATGCGGCATGGCAGATAGGCCGAAAATGCATCGGAAAAATCCACCATCTTTGCTGCCGTCAATGGATCACAAAACATGTAGATCTTCAGGTAACGTTGCTTTTCACCCGTCATTGCCTCTACCTGCGCGGAAAGCGGCAATTCACCAACATTTTTAAAATTGTGTTCGTTGGCAACAGAACGCATGGTCAGTTCAACGTCCTCGGCACTCTGATCCTCCGCAACCGCAACCTTCCAGACAGTGGCCTCAGCTGCATTCTCTGTCGCAAGCAAACGCTTGGTCATTTCTACATAGACCTCGGGCGCCTTCTTATCAAAGCCGGAGAGATTTTTGAAATCCTTGAAATTCTGCATCCCGAAATCATGGTTGATAGCCAGCCAGATTACGCCCGCCACCAAAGCAAGCCCTACTAAAGCCATTAAATTCCAGATCAGTTTAAACATGCCTTCTCCCTCGTTTCAGCGTGATTAATGACTACTGCAAACTCTCGTGTGCCGCCTGTACCTCTTGCTCAAGGGCATCCGCCTGCGGACCATTAAGCCCACGGATAACATCAACCAGCTCCCTTGCAGGCGCCAGTAAACCAGCCTTGACAAGGCGCGATCCCGCCTCGTAATAGGCCGCAGCGGCCGCTTCCCAGTTGCCCTGGTTGAAATACATATTGGCAAGTTCTCCATAACCATCGGGGTTGCCCGGATCATCCGCAATCATTCTTCGATAGAAACCCTCAGCGGTCTGGTAGTCACGCAACCAGTAGGCTTCACGTGCCGAAGCAAGCAGCTGGTAATAAGAAATCGCTTCATCGGCCTCGACCTGTGATGCGGGCTCCCGTGCAGCCTCCTCGCTTGCGGCAACAGGCTCGGGTGCAGCAATCCCGGCAACATCAGGTGCTGTGACAGCCTCAGGTGCAGGTGCGGGTGCAGCTTCAGGTGCAGGTGCAGGCACTTCCATCTCCTCGACTACAACCAGACTGGCTGACTCGGCAGCATCATCTCCAGCTGTTACAGCAGCCGCTGACGGTGCTGTACCGGCATCCTCACCAACTGTTTCCGTTGGCACATCAGCTGTTGCTTCAGGTACTGGCGGTGCGGCCTCTTCAACGGATTCCTGCACCTCAAGCACAAGCGGTTCTTCAACTGCTTCAATCGTTGTTACCGGTGCCTCTACGGCAGGCGTGTCTTCCTCAACGGCAGGTGCGGCCGGCATTTCTGCCTCGCTTGCCTCAACAGCCTCACTCGCATCAACCGGTGCACTCTCTGTCATCACAGGGGCACTGAATTCAGGTGGTGCACTTTCTGTAACTACAGGGGCACTGGATTCAGCCACTTCCTCAACAGGCGGCATTGCCCCGGCGGCGGCATCTTCAACCCCGGAGGCTTGCTGATCGCCTGTAGCCGGCACCGAAGCCAACGGCTCCTCCTGAATCGGTGCTGGCTCAATTTTTCCAGCCGGCTCGTCATCCGCAGTACTTTCTGCTGAATCAAAGGCGAGAAAATCAGGCAACTCCCACTCGGGAAACAACTCACCACGGTATATAAATCCAATGGCCAGCATGACCACCAGTGCAACTGCAAAACCGTGACTCAACAAACGCGCTAAAAGTTTCATAACCACTGCTCCTGCATTAATACATTATGAATTTCCGAGAGCATCGGGGTAAAGCACACTTGCCAGTGCACGAAACTCCTCAGCGGCCTTGCTGCGCGGCCACATCTCGAATACGGCAAGCCCTTCACTCAGGGAGCGCCTGTAACTGGTTCTCATATGAAGACGTTCCGGCAAAACCTCATCGATCACGGGCAACATCCGCAGGGCCTCTTCGGTCTCGGCTGTTTCCCTGATTGATTTATTGGTATCCGCCCGATTAATAAAGGCTATTGTCCGCTGATCTCCATTCAGCTTAATGGCTTCCAGGTCCGAGCCAACAATATGCAGGAAACGCTGCGTTGCCCATACATCCGGCTGACTGGGGGGGACGGGGATGAGGATTCTGTCTGCTGCAGACATTGCCTCCTTCATCGCCGCCATATTGGCTGCACCCACATCAACAAGCACTTCCTTGCCGGTATGCGAAGTTAACTGTTCTTTCAAGACAGCACGCACTGACTGGATGGACAGGCCGGGCGTATAGCCTATTTCATCACGCAACATTGCCAGGTCGCTGAACGTACACTGCGGATCAAGATCGTAACCAATTACCGGGATACCATTCTTTTCCAGCCAGATAGCCAGGTTGAACGCAATGGTGCTTTTTCCGGAACCACCCTTGAGATTAGCTATAACAGTAATCATTTGGCCTTCGATTATCCCGGTAATAAAAACATCATAAAATTAAAAAAACGAGCCACAACACATTCCTGTGCCGGGCTCGTTCTCTGACTGGCCTGCTACTGGGCAGGCGCTGCTGGTGCTACCGGTGCTGCTGGTGCATAGCCATATGGGGCACCATAACCACCGCCAGGGTAGCCACCATAACCGCCCGGATAGCCACCATAACCATAGCCCGGATAACCGCCATAACCACCACCATAACCACGGTAGTCATTATAACCACGGCCATAACCACGACCATAACCGCTGCCACGACCACTGCCACTGCCGCTCATGTTGAAGCCGAAGTCGCCGTCGCCAAACATATCACCCATACCATCGCCCCAGCCGTTATTGCCCCAGCCATTGTTACCATAGCCGTTGTTACCCCAGGGACCCCAGTTACCCCAGGCATGGGCAGTTGAGAACGGTGCAGCCATGAATCCCACGACTGCTGCGGCACACAAAGTTTTCGTTAAATGCTTCATATATTATCTCCATTGTTGTTTTTGCATGTATGTCGCCATACAAACTACTCCCTGTATGAATATAGACCAGTCATGGCAGGGAGCACCATGACCGGGGCTTTCAGGATACAGGGAGGCTAGCTCCCTGTATCACGAAATTATCAGCGCACGTATCCAGGGTAGCCGGCTCCCTGCGTCGCGCCATAGGGGTCTGAACCCCGTTCATAATATCCACCACCAACCGGGACTCCCCACTGGTAGTTATTCGGTTGTTGCCTGGACGTGTCTCCCCATGCACGCGGCTGATTACCCTGCGTTTGCTCTCCCCAGGGCCGCTGCACGTCCTGAAACTGTTGTACTGGAGCAGAATGTTGCGGTGTCGCCCAGGGCGTGGCAGCTTTATTCTGCTGGTACGGCTGCTGGTATTGCTGCTGGTATTGCTGCTGATACGGCTGGTTCTGAAAGGCCGTATTCTGCGGCACCTTATAAGTCTGCTGCCTTGCATCCCAGACCGGTTCTGCAGGGTTGGTTTGGGGTTGCATCATATACATCTGGTCTGGAGGTGTAACCGGTTGAGGCGCAGATCGTGTGTAAATATTGTCCGGTGCCTGATAGCGGGCAGCAGCCGGGGCGGTTTCGACCTCCGGGCACTGACATGATGCAGTCTTTTCAACAGGCTCATCACCGCAGGCACTTGCCAGCAACGATACACAAAGCAGGATTACCCAGCGAGAAATATTCGTTGCTAATGATTCAGGCTCCGGGACCATACTCACTATACACATACGTCATAAGCTGGCATCGGGCCGTCATTAGCGCCCTGTACCACCTTGTTTTGCTCCAGGAGATGACCGCATCATGGCATCGTACACCGGGGGTGGCGGTACAACCTGCTCAGCCGGGTAAGTGTGTGTCGGGAAGTATCCACGGGACGGCATCGTTCCATAATTCTGCCTGCCCACATTCGCCGGGTATCGTGCAGGCCCTGGCCAGGTATTGACAGGTGGCCTGGGCATCCCGGATTGATAGCGTCCCGGTACCTGTGGCGGCAAATGCTGCATGGGTGCCTGGTAGCCTGTCTGCCCACCGGCAGCCGGCGCAGTATCTGGCACAACAGGCGCACGGCTTTCGCCTGGTTGTGCGAACCCGGGAGTATTCCCGATCATGGGGATCCCTTCCGCGCCCGGTACACGTGGATCAAGATTAACTGTGCGATAGGGGCCTGGCGGTGGTGGCGCCGAGACCAGTGACCAGTCACCCGAATTAGCGGAGGCAGGAGTTGCTGAGAACAACACAGCACCGGCTATAGACAGCAGTAAAAATAAAGAATTTGACAGACTACGAACAGCTTTCATCAGCAACTTCCCTTTGATTAGAATGTGACAATGTCATAAAGGGTATACAACCCTGTCTGTTTAATTTTAGCTTAAATCCTGCTTTAAACGAATGCCACGACGCTTCTGCCCTGCTCCACCCTCATGCTCGTCTTCTTCAGCAGCCTCACTTGTAGCATCAGCTTGCGCTGTTGCTTGTTTCGCTGGCTCTTCCTTCGGCGCAGGTGGTGCCTCTTCAGCCTTTGGCTCTTCCTTCGGAGCAGGTGGTGCCTCTTCAGCTTTTGGCTCTTCCTTCAGTGCAGGAGGGGCCTCTGCAGCTTTTGGCTCTTCCTTCGGTGCAGGAGGGGCCTCTTTAGCTTTTGGCTCCTCCCTCGGCGGTGGCGGTGTTCCGCCCCCCTTGGGCACTTCCCTCGGCGGTGGTGGTGTTCCGCCACCCTTGGGCGCCTCCCTCGGTGGCGGTGGTGTTCCGCCCCCCTTGGGCGCTTCCCTCGGCGGCGGTGGTGTCCCGCCACCCTTGGGCGCCTCTCTCGGCGGCGGCGGTGTTCCACCACCTTTTGGTGTTTCTCTTGGTGGCGGTGGCGTCCCCCCGCCCTTAGGCGGTGGAGGCGGGGTTCCACCGGCCCGTGGCGGTGGTGGAGTACCGCCGCCACGGCCACCAAAGATACCCTTGAAGCCCATCATTACCAGGGTGAACACGGCCTTGATGCCAATAAATACCCATGTAAGCATCGAGAAAATACCACCCCACAGGCGCATCAATAATGACGTTCCTGAAGAAGCCGTATCTTTGTCAACAGACACTTTTTCAATGCGTTCAAAAGAGGGGCTGACTCTGACAGTTCCATCATCGTTGGTTTCTACGTAGAACTGTTTCCTGGCGCTGATGCAACCCATCGGAATGATGATAAATGCCATCACGGTGGAAACACCGGCACCAAATAACAGACTGATTGCCATGCCGTTGAAGATCGGGTCGGAGATAATGGCAAAGGCACCGGCCATCAAGGTCAGCGAGGTAATAAAAATGGGGCGCATGCGCAGTTCAGCGCCTCTAATGGCCGCCTCGGTAACATCATTACCCTTGGCGACCTCCAGTTTTACAAACTCCACCATCAGGATAGATTGCCGGACAATGATCCCCCCGAGCGCGATCATGCCAATCATTGATGTCGCCGTGAACTCGGCACCCATGATCCAGTGGCCGGGAACAATTCCCAGCATCGTCACGGGAATCGGTGACATGATCAGCCCGGCCAGGGCGAAATTCTTGAACTCCCAGACAATCAGTCCGTAAATCAGGACCAGTGCAGCCATAAATGCGCCGCCCATGTCCCTGAAGGTCTCGTAGGTGACGGTCCACTCGCCGGTCCAGTCAAAATGAGAGGCCGAATCATCTGAGTTCAATTCAAGCAGTGTCCAGGGCATGGTTTCCATCTGCACACCGTCAGGTGTGGTGTATTCCTTTATCATGTCTTCTACACTGAACATGCCATAGATAGGCGCACCCAGGCGCCCTTGCATTTCACCAACCACGTACTCAACACCACGCAAATCCTTGGTGTAAATTGTCGGGTCTTCATAACCCTTAACAAACTTGCCCAGTGATGACAGCGGGATCGTCGCTCCGGTAGACGTTGGAATCGGCAGGTCGCCAAGGCGCGAAAGCTGTGAACGAATCGTCAGCGGGACCTGCAGGACGATATAGGTCGGCTCCAGTACCGTGCCGCGCTTGATATCACCCAGCCTGTAGCCGCCCATGGACATCGCCAGGATACCGTTGATCGTATCCACGGAAACACCCAGGCGTACCGCTTTTTCAGTCGCAACTTCAAAACGCCAGTATTCATGCTTATCGGTCATATACGTGTCGGTATCAACGAGGTCCTCAACCGCATCGAACATGGCCAGCATGTCCGTGGCAACCTGGCGCCGGGTCCCGGCATCCGGTCCGTATACCGTGGCAACTACCGTATCCAGCACCGGTGGCCCCGGCGGCATCTCAACCACGGCAATACGCGCACCCATCCGGTCCGCAATCGGCTTGAGAAGCGCGCGTGCTGCAACTGCAATTTCATGGCTGCCACGCTCACGATCATCTTTGTCGACAAGCATGACAAGCAGGTCGCCTTCCCAGGTACGTTGGCGCAGATAATAATGCCGGACCATGCCATTAAAGTTGAACGGCTGTGCAGTACCGGCATAGGTTTGCACGGCCGTGACTTCCGGAATTCTGCGCACCGCTTCCGCCAGGGCCAGGGTGACATTTGCCGTGTCCGGCATGGCAGTCCCTTCCGGCATGTTGACGATAACCGAGAACTCCGGCTTGTTATCAAACGGCAGCATCTTTACAGCCACATGCTGCGTATAAAATGTGGCACACACAGCAGCTGTAGCACCGATAATACCGAACAGGAACAGCAGCCCCATTTTACGGCTCTTTATCAGGGGCGTGATGATCGGCCGGTAAAATTTGTTAATCCGCTCATGCGCCTTCTTCTCCTTTTCTTCAGCCTTCTTCAGTGCAGCAAGGCGAGGTGCCACCTTGACGGCCATCCAGGGCGTAAAGATGAAGGCTGCAATCAGTGAAAAGAACATGGCTGATGAACCGAGCACGGGGATGGGCCGCATGTACGGACCCATCAGGCCACTGACCCAGCCCATGGGCAGCAGTGCTGAAATAATGGTAAAGGTCGCCAGAATTGTAGGGTTACCGACTTCGCTGACGGCATTGATGGCAATGGCAACACTGGTCTTGCCCTTTTCGAGCCAGTGCCGAAAAATATTCTCGACCACGACCGTTGCATCATCAACGAGGATACCAATGGAAAAAATCAGAGCGAACAGGCTGACACGGTCGATGGTGTAATCAACCATCATCGCCCACCAGATCGTCAGGAGAATCACCACAGGAATAATCGCGATCACCACGAATGCAGCGCGCACACCCAGACCGATCAGGCACAGAATCGCCACGATTCCCGCAGCCTCCATCATGGCGCCCAGCAGTTCATTGACCTTGTCATTCGCCGACTTGCCGTAATCACGCGTGACCGTGACATGAACATTTGCCGGCAGCAGGCCCTTGTCAATATCCTTCAGTTCGTCAACCTTGGCGAGAATGGCCTTGGCCACCTTGACACCGTTGGTGCCTTCTTTCTTGGCGACTGCAATCGTTACCGCCGACTCGCCATTGGCCTCGGGTGTACTGCCATCATGTGCCACACCGGTAAAATGCGTCACCATTCGGACGGGATCGGATGGTGCCTGTGACACCCTGGCCACATCGCGCACATAAACCGGGGCACCCTGGCGAATAGCGACCACCAGGCGTTCTATTTCTTTTGCATTGGTCAGAAAAGAACCGGTACGGACAGAAAACGAGGTGCCACCTGACTCGGATGTGCCGGCTGTCATCTCGGCGTTGGCAGTTTTTATCGTCTGTGCGACCTCGGCCAGGCTGATACCATAACCCGACAGGCGTTCAGGCATTACCTCGACTTTTAGCTGATCCTCGCGTCCGCCAACAATAAAGCCTTTACCAACATTGGGCACTTCACCCAGTTTTTGTAATACATCAAGGCCCAGCGTGCGCAGCGCGCCGTCATCCAGGTCCCTGGACCAGAGCGTAAGAGTGACAATCGGCACATCATCAACCGCAACCGGCTTGACAAGCGGAGGCTTTACATTGGGCGGCATCTTGTCCATGTTTGACATGATCTTGTCATGCACCATGACAATTGATTTACTCATGTCCTGGCCGACTTTAAAACGCACCGTAACAATCGAATTTTCGCGTTCCGTGGCTGTATAGGTATGCCGTACACCGGGTATTTCAAGCAGGATGCGTTCAAGGGGTTCCGTCACCAGACTGGAAACCTGGCCCGCCGATGCACCGGGATACTGGACAAAGACATCGATCATGGGGACCGATATCTGCGGGTCCTCCTGGCGTGGCGTAAAGAACAACCCGATCACACCAACAAGCAACGATACGATCAGTATCATCGGTGTAACCGGAGAAGTGATAAACAGACGTGCTGTTCTGCCAGCTATCCCCAGTGAGTGGGCATCGTAATTAACAGGTGTGGAAAAGTCTTGTTCAGCCATGTTCTATTCCGCCTTCTTATGTGCCTTGTTCAGTGTGCCCGGTAGAAGCCGGGGCCCATCGACACTGAAACTGGCTATTTTTGGTTCGCCAAAGCATCCTTTCACAAGCAACCGGCAAATCATTCACAGCGCCGGATTGATTGCTGTTTAATTCCATGAATTACCGGATTCGCCTGAGTCTCCCCCCTTGACAAAAATACGCTCGCCTACCCGCAGCCCCGAGAGTATTGAAATACTGTCCGTGCCGACAGGGTCACCGGTACGCACCAGCCGCATTTCACGCTGGTTCTGTTCGTTCATAACATAGAGCCCCGGCAAACTGCCGCGCCATATCAAAGCCTCAACCGGCACCACCGGCAGATTCATAACCTTTGCATTGATATCGCGGATCTCCACTTCTGCATACATACCGGCACCACCCGGTGCACCTGGCGGCAAATCCATCTTGACGGTTACCGTGTGACGGTCCTCATCGGCAATCGGGAAAATCTGGGCAACGCGCACCTGGGTTTGCACATCACCCACATCAAGCCGGGCATTGAAAACCATGCCTTTCTTGACACCCGGCATCAGCCGTGCCGGCACTTCGACCCTGATTTGCATTTTTGACAGGTCGGAATACTTGATCAGGGGTTGTCCGGGTTGGACCGGGTCGCCCTCTTCAACGAATTTCTTGGTAATCACGCCATCAAATGGCGCAATCGATTTTGCATCACGAATCTTGGTATCGATTTCTTCAATCCTGGAACGCGCAGCGATTATTCCCGAGCGGGCCTGTTCAACATTTGTTCCATACTGGTAGAGCTGTGCATGCCGGTCCATCCCCGGTGATGAACCGCCACCCGCCATGCCTTGCATGGGATTGGTAAAATTCTTCATCATCGAGCCCAGACCGCCCATGGCATCGTTCTGCTGACCGCCATAGGGTGAGATCCACTCGCGTGAATACTGAACACCGGCATTGCGCAAAGCTGCTTCTGAATTTGCAAGATTGGCCCAGGCCGCACGGCGTTTGGCCAACAAATCCTCATCGCCGATTGCGACCAGCTCCACACCCTTGTCGAATTGGTCACCCTCTTCACCGGCGATGGACTTGATGCGTCCCGGGATCTGCGCAGAAAAGGTGACATCCTTGTAGGGGACCACGGTGCCGCCAAGCGAGACCGTTGACCCGACAGGTACACCCTGGACAGTAATAAGCGTATCAGCCGCGACTGGTGTGATTACACCAAACAGCAACACACTCCCGGAGACAAGACCACATGCAAATTTTTTGATTAACATTGTTAATCCTCACACACTTGATGTTGCGAGGCCAGGATACACACTGTGTGTACCGGCACCGTCGAAGACAGTGCTTTTCTGGCCAATTAGCCAACAGTTAGATTAATCGAACCCTCTACGGGTTTCTTCTTTCAATGAGACAACGGAAAGTAATATCCTTTTTTAATTGTTATCCACACTACTCACACATAAAAAAACGTGCCTGATTTAATCAGGCACGTGCCATTACAGTAAAACTCTTGATAAACGGACCTGCCATACGCGGGTCCTTGATCATGGCACCATAGTCACCGACGTTAAACTTCATCTTGCGGGAGGTATACGCCATACCGAGCCCCATCATGCCAGGTGGCTTGGCCAGCCATTTATTCCAGTTGTCGAAGGTGGCGCGTATATCCCAACTCAACTCCTGGCTGTCATAGATCTCCGCGGCAGTCGCCTTTCCATTTTCGACGGTGAGAACACCGCGCGGTGTGTCTTCACCATCAAAACCATAAGCAATGTTGGAATTAAAATTAATCTTGGCAAGTGCATCTGAAAGTTCCGGCTCAGCATTCCACTGTTCCATAAAACTCTTCATCCACTCCTCAGAAAATAAATCTGCCATTTTTTTGTCTCCTCCGGTTTGTTTGATAGAAACTTCTTAATTTTCATCAATAAACTTACGTGCACGGTGCGGCAAAAAGACACACGGGCACATCAATAAAATAGCAAAACCCTGTGTGGAAAGACAGGGAAAAGACGCATTACAGCCAAGATTATTTGAAAAATTATGGTGCAAAATCAAAACATTAATTATATTGTTAGAATATTAAGCGATTTCAGTAAACACACTACATCGCTATTGTCCACCTATACTATACTATTTTCGAATATATTGAAATAGTAATATCTAAATAATTCAGGCGGCTAGCCGTAAAGAACAGGGTAAGGTCACGGAACAGATACCGATGGAAGCATTTCAGAAATAACAGGCAGACACATCCAGGAAGGAAACCCGCGTGAAATCACAAATCGAACAGGGCAATGAACTGGAACAGCAGGCGCGAGGTAATGAGCGCCGAAACCACTCGTTAATGACCCTCCACGGCGCCCTCTTTAAAAGCCGCCGTCATGGCTCCCGCCGCACAGGCGAGCACATCAACAACTATGTGGACGTGTATGGCCACTGGACCCTGATGGCGACTTTCACGATCATCCTGCTCTGCTGTACAGACGCCTTTCTGACCATTGTTCTGCTAAGTAATGGCGCCGTTGAAATGAACGTCCTCATGGACTGGCTTATTCAGAGAGATATTCGTTCTTTTGCCATTGTTAAAATCAGTGTTACAGGCCTGGCGTTAATCGTGCTGGTAATGCACCTCAACTTCCGTGTCTATAAAATTATTGCCGTGCGTTACCTGCTTTTTGCACTGGTACCCATGTATTCACTGCTGATCGCGCACGAACTGAACATGCTTTCCCAGCTTTATAATTAAGGAAGGTCTGATGTGATGTAGCCCGGATAAAGCGAAGCGTAATCCGGGGATCGTAATGACAGTTCCCCCGGATTACGCTTCGCTTTATCCGGGCTACATTAAATTCCGGCTACTTTTATTCCGCCACCAGCAGCTCGCGCTGCTTTGAGAACAGGTAACGGATCTTGTTGTATTCAAAGGGTGATCCGAGTATGCCGTAGCGGAATGGGGTAATGTCACGCTGATTCAGCGCATAGAACCCCTTCAATAACCAGCCACCGGTATCATCCCTGGATTGAGCTTCCCTGATACCGATGAAGTCAATCTCCTTCTCGGCAAAATAATCAGCAACCAGGCCGGTAGTGTCGCGCAGGTTGGAAGGACCAAGAATTGGCAGCACGAGAAATGGTCCCGGACCGACGCCCCAGTGCCCCA
>Ga0209578_10003147_pt1 | contig 12896 bp, 11 predicted proteins | sample tdAd472_FD_187127 | JGI IMG/M metagenome (GOLD analysis project Ga0209578, IMG submission 187127) | Marine sediment microbial communities from the Atlantic coast under amendment with organic carbon and nitrate - tdAd47.2 (SPAdes)... | ecosystem: Environmental > Aquatic > Marine > Coastal >...
TTTCGTCGCCCTGCAATGCAAGTGCCTTGCGCAGGTAGAGATTCGCCAGGTTGAACCTGACGGCGGCTGCCAACCCGGCGTCGTCCGCTGCAACGCCGGCATAGGCGTGTATGGCTTCCTCAAACTCCCCCTGTTGCTGCAGGCCGTAAGCCGTTGCAAAACGGCCCCGGACCGAACGCTGGCTGACTTCGAGGAATGCGCCGCGTTGAAGGGCGGCGTTGAATTGTCGGGCGCTTTTGAGCCGGGACAATTCGTAGGCAATGCCCGCCGACAGCGCCAGTGCGAGTATTGCGACCGGCAAAAACAAACGCCGTGGAACACTCATCGCCATCGTGTTATTTCCAGCATCTTTGCGGCGATCATCAACAACACAAGGGCCAGTGCGATGCCGTAGCAGATACCTGACAAATCGCGCCTGGGCACAAGGTCCTTGTGGTGAATTGGCAGGTTCTGCAATCGGTTCACGTCGGCAATAGCGCGCTCGAGCGCCTGTGGATTTTCCGTGTCGTAAGCCCGATAAGGCGTTTCCATACTCGCGAAAAACTTGTGCAGGGCACGCGCCGGTGCAATCTCGTCGGAGTCCGGATTGTCGACATCAGTCCAGATACCCGGACTGTTTCGCGAACGAATGTAAATCCAGTACAGAGCGACCCGATGACGTTTGAGCAACGATTCGATCCGCTCGCGGGTACGCAGATCCAGTTTCGCCCCGCCATCGGAAATCAGCATCACGATTCGTGACCCCGTGTACGGGCGCTTGTCGAAAAACCTGATCGCCTGGATAAGGCCCAGGCCCACATCCGTTTCCGAAAGACCCCGGCCGATATTACCCGCCTGAATCGCCGCCTGGATTACCTCCTGTTTGTCCGTCAGCGGTAACACCTGGATGGGATAAGTACTGAACACCAGCATTCCAAACATATCTTCGCCCCGGCTCGCCACGAAGTCCGAGAGTAAACGGCGCGCGACCGTTCCTTTTGAGTCGAATCCCCTGGTGGCCAATGGATCCCTGAAGGCTTGCCCGCCGAAGGGCTGATCCATGCTGCGGCTGCGATCAAGCAACAGTATGATGTGTGCGCCCTTGCCGATACGCTCCACTTCCAGCGGCGGGCGGAACAGACCACTGATGGCGATAATCAGTATGGCGATCAGCAATACGGGGACTATCCGTTGCACCACCCCGATAAGCTCGGAAAGCCCGTCGCGCGGGAGATTCATTAACGCGGAATAGGCGACAGTGTTCTGGCGACGGAAAATCAGCGGCGCCAGGCTGAGCGGCAGCAGCCAGAGTACCCAGGGGTATGCCACACCGATGCTCATAGCATGCCTCGTTCAAGGGCGCGACAGCGGTGGCAAAGCTCCACCAGGTTCTGCATCGCGTGCGCATCGCGCGTCAGTTGCTGGCGAGGTTCGAAAAACGCCATCCGGGACTGTATGAAAAGTGTCTCTATGGCAGTGCGAAGGCCGGCGAACTCGGGATGGTGAACAAAGAACAGATCCAGATTTCCTGCCAACACTGTCCTGCCTGCAGTCAGATTGAATGCCCGGTGCAGACTACGCAGTGCATCGAGGTAACGGGCATCGGTAAAGGGCTTGTGTTCGAGTTTCCTGAGATGGCGATAGCTTATGGAGAATGGCCGTTTGCGGCTTGCGAAGAATGGAACCCCCCAGTAGACATAGGCAAGATAAACCAGTGCCGCGAGCAAGCAGACCAATAGCCCGATTATTCGATAGACGTGTGGCATAACCGGCATCACGACAGGCGGGTGATCGGGCCGCAGCGTGTAGACAGTCACCGGAGCATCGATAGCGTGCGCTGATAAAGGAGTTACTGAAAAACTCCACTCGGGTACCCGCAGTGGCAGGATGCGCTCCCCATTCCCAAGCGAAAGTTCCAGGGACGGGATCACTATGGACTCCAGCCGCTCCGCCAGATAAAAGGTCTGATAGGTCAGCAGAATCTCGTAGCTTGTCGTGCCCCGACTATGCCGGGTACGTACGACCGGCGCGCGTATCTCGAGCCATCGGTTTACGAGACCAGCTTCAGGCAACGAGTCCTCGTCCAGTTGATAGGGTGTGGCGAGTTCCAGATGGATCTTTTGTTGTAAGATGTCACCAATGACATGGCCGAACGTGCGGGGGTTAGTGACATCCATCCTTTTGACAATAGTCCCGGCTTGCCCTTGTGGCGACAGCACCCCCAACAGCACAAGCAGACAATTCAAACCGGCCCACTTTTTTGCGTACCTGATCATCCGGCTCATTGGTAGAAATAGCGTGTCACTTCACCGGCATCAAAACGGTCGAGTATAAATAACGGCGTCAGCCCGAAGGCGAGAAAATAATCCACCAGATTCTGGCGGCGCTCGGCAAACGCCTTGCGTACCCGCTGTCGATAAGAAGAGCGTAGCAATACCGTGCGGCGCCTGCCGGTCTCCTCGTCCCGCAAAGCGGCAATGCCCGTGGCGGGTACGCTAAGCTCCATGGTATCCCATAGCACAATCGGTACCACGCTGTGGTATGCCAGGGCAGCCAATATCTGTCCCGTTAACTGCAGGGAAAAATGGAAGTCCGAGCATAAAAATATGAGGCTGCGCGATTTCCCTATCAGCGCCGGTGCTTGCAGCATCCCCCTTGCATTGGATGCATCCGGGACAAAGTCGCGTAAGCGGGCACTAATTTGGTGGCCTGCCGTCTTGCTACGCGATAGCGACTGGAAATAATCCGTTCGGACCGCGCTGTCGCAACCAATGAAAGCAAAAGAATCACCGGTTCGGTACGCCGAGTAGCCGAGCGATGCAGAGAAATCCGCCAATACATCGAGTTTGCGGCTATAGCCTTCAAAGCCCATGGAAGCTGACAGATCAGCAATCAAATAAACCGGAATGGCGCTGCGCTGGGTATAGATGCGCATCACAATCTCTTCGAGAGGATGGCGCATGCTTGCCTGTATATCAACGCGCCTGGGATCGGGTGCGTCGAGTAGCGATGCGTGACCGCGAAACTCAAAACCGCCGCCGGCACTGGTGCCGTGATGGTGCCCGGGGTGGCTGGCCCTGCTGCGCCACGGTACCTGGTAATGAAATTCCTCTACACCCATACCCTTCAGGGCACCGGGACCTGGTGCAAAATCTGCTTCATGAGCTCCGCCGCCACCTGGGATCTGCGCATTTCATAGACCGGCGTAAAAAACACCCGGTGCGCGATAGTCTCGGTAAACACCTCGTGGATGTCCTCCGGTATCAGCATGTCCCGCCCCTGCAGCCAGGCCGCCACTCTGGCTGCCCGCAGTAACATGCTCATACCCCTCGGACTGACACCGGCCAGAATCAAGCCCTCGATGTTGACATCATCGATTGCGATATTGAATTCCGCAGGGTGGCTGGTTGCCCGGCAGAGGTTGAGCGCATACTGTTGCAGCGTATCGGTGGCGTGAATGTGTCGTTGTATCAACCCGGCGATGGTATTGAGTTCGGTGTATGGCACGACCCCGGGATCAATCCGTTCGATGAGCGATCCGATATCGTGAAACCTGGGATCAAACATCAGTTCCCGCTGCAAAGCCGGATCATCCGGAGCTTCGATCAGGACCTCCATGAGAAAACGGTCCCGTGCAGCGGAGGGAATTTCGAAAGTTTCTTCCTTTTCTACCCGATTCCGGTCCGCGAAGACCTGCAAGTGGGGAAACGAGTACTGCCGATTGAAGGCGGTAACACTGCGCTCTGCCATCACACGCAGCAGCAGGGAATGCATCTGGGGGCGCGCACGATTGACTTCGTTAAAGAAAAAAGTTGCCAGTGCGTCGCCGTGTTTCAACAGCGGACCCGGTGCAACGCGGGGCTTGCCTTCCTCGCTGATGTAAGTGTAGTAGACAAGATCACTGGGCATCAGGTCGATGCTGCCTTCGATGCGTTCGTAAGCACCACCAATCGCACACGCGATGCTTTGCAGCAGGGTGGTCTTGCCAACGCCGACATCGCCCTCGAGCAGCACGTGGCCGCGTGCGAATATGGCAATATTCAGAAGTCGAATGGCCCGCCCCTGGCCAATCATGACCTTTTTCACTTCCGCTTCCAGCTTGAGTGCCAGATTACGCCAGTCCTGCAGGGTCTCGCTGTCCGCGAGCATGCTCAAGCCCTGTTTTTCATCACTTGCCATGTGCTGCTTACCGTCGTCACACCGGGTGCCCCTTCCACAGGACTAAGCTGCCGGGGGATAGCAGGATGAAATTGCCGGAAGCAGCGGTTTGAACCTGGTCGCTGTCACACAGGATCAGCAACTCCCTCCCCCACCCTACAGATTTTCATCCAGGAGTTCTTTAACCTTGGCGTTGTAGATTTCCTCGCTGACCAGGCCCTGATCAAGCAGCCGTTTCAAGACCGTCAGACGTTGTTCCAGCGCGCCTCCCGAAGGGGCTGGTTCAATAACGGCCGCTTTAGGGGTCACTGTTTTCCCAGCATCTGGTGGAGGTGTTTCAGGCGGTCGCGTTTCCGCTACCGGAGTCTTCCCGGGTTGCGCATCCTGTTCGAGCTGCCGGACCTTCCGGCGCAGTTCCTCCTGCTCCGCGGCAAGCCGCTCGGTTTCCTCGGCCAGCGGTGACACCCCACTTTCACCCGAAAGCGCTTCGAGTTTCTGTTTTTCCTCGTAACGGGCTAAGCTCGTATCAGGGTCGATCAGTACCCAGTCCGAGCGCGATACGCGATTGTGTTCGTACAGGCTGACCCCGGGTTCGAGAACGATGTTCCATTCATGCGGGACAGGGGCCTTACGCGACCCCGGCACCGGGTTCACCGCGGGATAGGCCACCATCGAACCGGCGCCGCGGGGCTCGGAGAACTCTCCACGGATCTCACCGAAGATGAGATTCAGCTTGCCATCCACATAGAACACCCTCCCGGTGTTGACCTCGCGCTCCTTCAATACACCGCCAAAGGCACGATCATAATTGCCGGTGGTAACGAAGACGATGTCCTCACCCGGTCCGGCCTTGGCCAGGCCGCGGGACAAGCTATCACTCAGGACTTCCAGCTCACTGTCGGCAAATACCGGTTCCCCCGTCTCCGGGGCCGGCTTGTCTCTGGAAAAAAATCGCTTCTTCTGTGGCGTGACAACGCGCAGTGTATCCAGCATGATGCCGATCTGCCGGGACGTGAAATGGACCGGATGGTCATTGGCGGGCGCATTCGAAGCGGCCTGCGGTTCGATGCGCACGTAACGTTCATGCCATTTCCACAGTTGGCCGGACGAGGGTCTGTCTTCCGGAGCCGCCTCACTGACGCCGGATATGGCAAACAACAACATCGCGAAGACCAGAGGTATCAAGCTAACCCATCGCATGACCCGGGAAACAGGGGGAATGACTCGCATCTTTCCTCTCACTCCTTTTTTGTCCGCTTGCACAACCATACTAACATTGTAGATGAGAACCCCCTTCAACGCACCCGCAGCACGATAGCAATCGCTCCAAAAAAAGCGGCGCGAGAGACCCGCGCCGCTTTATTCCAGGACCAGCTCTATCGGCCCTGTGGATGTCGTAACAGCCTGGCCTAGTAGAACAGAATCGCACCGGCCGCGAGGCTTTTCTCCGTCGCCTCATTATTATTATGTGCCTCCGCCTTGGTGTAGGTGTATTCCAGGGTCAGGGTGAGCGCCTCTGTCAGGGGGTGATAGATACCGCCTATCCAGGAACTGTTTGTCTCGACCAGGGAGGTATTGCTCGACTCGTCCGAGGCGGTATCCAGCTGGCTGAGACCATAGCTCGCACCGAGCTTGGTGCCCCAGTCAGGCAGTTTGTAAGTCCCCTGGATATAGCCACCCCAGGATTCACGGTCTTTACCGCCAGCAGAAACCGCGTCCCATAGATAACCGGTGGTGCCCAAGGCCTCGCCGGTGTAACCATAGGCAATCAGATCGAAGCCACCGAAACCGACCTTGACACCGGCATCCACACCCCAGGAATCGACGTCATCAATACTGGCCGTGCCGGTATCGAGACTTTGATAGAGGCCGCTGAACCATACCTTACCGGCATAGTCACCTTCCCAGCTGTAATCGACTTTACCCTCCAACCTGGGTGTATTTGACTTCTGGTCAAACGTGGTCGCGGTCGCACTGGTACCACCAGCCGCGATTGAACTCAGGCCCCAGGGCGAGAATACGCCCAGGGTCGTCGAGAAGCCGTTCCATGTGGGTGAGGCCCAGCTGATCTGCGCCTTCCAGTCGGCATAGACGTAACCCACACCGATACGGCCCAGGGTGGTGTTACCGCCGCCCGTGGCAAGGTCGGAGATGGTGCCCACACCCAGCAGGGTCATATCCGAGAGAATGGCGTCGCTGCCCAGTATGCCGATGTCACGACCGATCTTGACGGTTCCCCAGTCGCTCTGTCCGAAGGTGAGGAACACCTGCCGGAAGTTCGAATCGTTCATACCCAGGGCACTGTTCAGATCATTGCTCTCGCCAACCTTGCTGTTGGTGCTGATCCCCGGTTGATACCCGATAGTGAGACCGATATCGAAGTCGTTCTGGGTGGTCTTGGCGCCAAACCCGAACCACGAGGGCAGAAGTCCCGACTGGATGGCCGTCACATTCCGGTTGTTACCGTTGGAACCGCAAGCCAGTCCCGCCTCGACCAACTCACCTCCGCCGTCTGCATCGCAATTGGTAACGGTGGCGAAGCCGTTGACGTTACCGCTGAAATTCAGCTCCCAGCCACCGACCTCGATCGGTCCTATGGCATGAGCCGCGCTCGTTGCGAATACCAGCCCTATAGAGCCGGCAAACGCGGCTAGTTGTTGCTTGAATTGTTTCTTCCCCATCTCAACCTCCTCGCTATCATGGTAGTCACCCGGATCGTCATGTCGTTGCACCCGAAATGCTCGGCTGCCGCTCTACATCGGACGCACGCCTGGTATTGTTGTGATCTTGATAAACCAGGTAACAACGCAACTGTCATGCCAAAACCGCAAGGAAATGACTAACTTATTGTTATAATTTAAGTACTTATTTAATTAACCGGATTTTGGCGAAGACTTGAAAGAAGAAACGTCACATTTATGGTGCAGGCAGGAACAATTGTAAGATTAAATGTTGCAATAATGTAACACATTAGCATCTCACGTCGGCTTAGTTGACTTAGCCTACTGATACTAATTACTAATGTATGACACACAAGAACGAATTTGGTTTCAATTTGTCTTAAATTTACAACACCTCTGCCAACCACGGGTGTTTTTCAGTTCTCAGGAAGGAAATGTGTAGCGGCGCGATATCACCGTGAAGGAGTACTAGTCATACTTGATGTACTTGAAGCGCGGATCATCCGGCGTACCTTCCAGGGGCCCCTCCTCCTTACCCGGTTGCCAGCTAACAACTTCCTCTATCTTGCGCGCCAGGGCAAAGTCTTTATCGGTAATGCCTTTGGCCGCGTGGTTCATTAATTTTACAATGACGAAAGCGTAAGACACCGTCAGGTCAGGATGATGGAAGGCCGCTTCCGCCAGATGACCCACTGCATTGACGACCATGAGCGTCGCTTTCCATCCACTGGTCTTGTACTTTCGGCGGATCCAGCCATTTTCGAGATACCAGTGCGGCAGCTCTTCCTTCAACCTCGCCTCGACTTCCTCGTCGCTGTAGGTTTCGTCAGTTGTACGCTCGCGCCACGCCATCACACTAAGCTCCGATTCCGGGATAGTCTTAATTATAGTCGATCAGTTGACCGGCAAGCAGACCTGGAGACTGTGCGGCTATCAGCGAAGCAATTTTTCAGGATCCAGTACAACAATAGTCTTTAAAACGGGGTTTTTTGTGCCCAACAGGTGGCAAAGCACGCAAACTCGTCTAAACTTTTGACATCAAGCCCGGAGATACAGCATTTTCGGCATAAATTCCGGCGAATTGCGGGATATACTGCATACGCTGCGCGTCGCAGAGGGTAACCTCCTCCCCGACAAACGAATTAACGAAAAAATGTAAGCGCCTCGTTTTGAGGACTGCTACTGACTCATCCCTCGGAATAGGGATATCATCACACTGGATAAAGGAACGCCTGTGGCAGCTGCAAAGGGTTGTGCCGGCATCGAGACCTCGGTAATTTCCCGCCATCGCGAACGCGTATTGTCGGTGGTCTCGGGTAACGGAAAAGACAACTCGGTCAATCCCATTATTTCCAAATCCTGGCGGCGTTGCTTTGGAAAGTATGGACTGGACCCCATCCACAATCATGCACCGGAAATTGTAGAGCTGCAGACACTGCTCGAGCATCAGGAACGCCTCGGCAATCTGTTACACATCGCCAAGGTTGAAATGGCAAATCTTTATCAGCAGGTTGCCGGCTCCGGCCATTCCATACTGCTTACCAACGAATCCGGTATGATTCTGCACTACACAGGTGACCCCAGCTTCGATTCAACTGCGACCAACAGCAGCCTGACAGAAGGTGCAATCTGGTCCGAACAACTGCAGGGCACCAATGGCATGGGCACCTGCCTGGCGGAGCAACAACCGCTGATCATTCATCAAAACGAACACTTCCTGGCCAGTAACCTGGCACTCACCTGCACCGCCTCTCCCATCTTTGACCCGAGCGGCAAGATACTTGCGGTACTGAATGCATCCAGTAAATACAACAAGGCACAGCAGCACACGCTGGCGCTGGTAAACATGTCAGCCAAAACGATCGAGAATCGTGCTTTTCTGTGCATGTTCAAGAATCATTTCATTATGCACTTCCACAGCCGCCCCGAATTCGTTAACACCCTTGGAGAAGGGCTGATAGCCTTTCAATCCGATGGCGTAATACTGGCATCCAATCAGAGTGCGCTGGTCCAGGTGGGCTGGAAGTCTGCTGCCCAGCTGCGCGAACAGAAAATCGATGAAATCTTCGATTTGTCGCTACCCTCGCTTCTACAGCAACCGGCCTACAGTTCACTACACGCTGTTCCAATACATGAAGCGACACAGGGGCGTCGCTTCTTTGCTATCGTCCAGAAACCCGAGTCGGAAACCTTTTCTCCCTGCAAACCGCGAACGGCTATCAGCGTCAACAACAGCCGCAGCGGAGGTATCGACAGTGCAGGACCGCTCAGTACGCTGGAATTCGGTGATCAGCGTATGGCCCAGAATATACGTATCGCGCGCCGTGTACTCGACAAGGGCATTCCATTTCTTCTGTGCGGGGAAAGCGGTACCGGCAAGGGTGTGTTCGCCAGGGCCGTGCATCAGTCCAGTGCACGGGCGAATAAACCCTTCATGACAATTGACTGCGCATCGATTCCGGAATCGTTGATTGAAAGTGAATTGTTCGGATACAAAGCCGGTGCCTTTACCGGCGCCAACCGGCAGGGTAGCCCGGGCAAGATCGTGCAGACCAATGGAGGCACATTGTTCCTCGATGAGATCGGCGACATGCCCTTATCTTTGCAGGCACGTCTGCTCCGGGTCCTGGAAGAGAAGGAAGTTGTCCCGCTGGGCGGTCAACACGTAGTGAAGCTGGACCTCTGGGTCATCAGTGCAACCCACCGCGATCTCTCGACGATGCTGGAAGAAGGCAGCTTCCGCGAAGATTTATACTACCGCTTGCAGGGCGTCAGAGTTACCTTGCCGGCACTGCGTGAACGTACCGACAAGCATAATCTCGTGAATCATCTGATCAGGGAAGAAATCGGACCTGACTCCACCATCCAGGTCGATGAAGAAGTCCTCAACCGCCTGATCAGTTACTCCTGGCCCGGCAATATCCGGCAAATGCGTAATGTACTGCGTACCCTGATTGCCCTGAGGGAATCGGACCGCATTACGGCAAATGATTTGGTGGATGGCCTGTTTCGGGATGCGAATTTCAAGCAGGAATGCCCGCAGGCAAACCCGACCGGTAATGATGAGTCCACGGACCCGCTGCTCTGCGCCGAGCGTGAAGCCTTGCTTCAGGAACTGGAACTATGCCGCTGGAATGTCTCCACTGCCGCCAAACACCTGAGACTCAGTCGTAACACCTTGTACCGCAAGATGAAACGCTGCAGCATCACACCTACACGATAGCTGGCAGCAAGTCCATGCCACGACGAGTACACGACATCCAGCTGCCACAGTTCTGACGCACCGAATGTGAGGCATATCCAGACGCGAGGCCGGTCATGTCACCTGAGAACACAAACCCGCGCCTGGCATGGGCGATAACCGGCTCCGGTCACTTTGTGCCGGAATGCCTCGAATTATTGCAGACGTTCGACAATATCGACCTGTTTCTTAGCCGTGCGGCCGAGGAAGTGTTGCAGATATATGGTTACCGGGTGAGTGATCTGCGCGAAAAATTACGTGTGTTCCGCGACACCACAGCGAGCGGTGTACCCGTCGGCCGGCTTTATCAGGGTGTCTACCATACCTATGTGATTGCGCCGGCAACCTCCAACACGGTGGCAAAATGCGTGTGGGGGATCTCCGATACACTGGTCACCAATATGTATGCGCAGGCCGGCAAGTGCCGCATCCAATCCATTGTGTTCGCCTGCGACACTGCGCCGGAGCTGCTGTCCAAGGCACCGTCCGGCACCGTACCGGTGTATCCGCGCCGTATCGATCTGGAAAATGTCGAGAAACTGCAAGAGTTCGAAGCAACTGAGGTTGTCTCCGATATGGAGCAGCTGCACCGGGCGGTAGGGCACCGCATGTCATGGCCGAGAGCATCCTGTTCCTGACCGGAAAGCTGGCGGAAAAGAACCTCATCAGGGTCCTCGAAGCCATGCAACCGACCGCGTTTATCCCACGCACCCATCAACTGGGCATCAATGTCGCCGGCCTGATGACCGTTGACATGATTCGACGCCGGCTTCCACGTCCCGTTGATGTCGACCGTGTTATCGTACCCGGCCGCTGCCGTGGTGATCTGCAGGCGTTATCCGAGCATTACGGGATTCCGGTACAGCGTGGACCGGACGAACTCAAGGACCTGCCGCAGTTCTTCGGGCAGAGCGAGCACAAACCGGACCTCAGCCGCTACGACATCAACATTTTTGCCGAGATCGTCGACGCGCCTCAACTGGACGTGGACACCATCCTCCAGCGTGCGCACGCATACCGCCGAGCCGGTGCAAACGTGATTGATATTGGCTGTTTACCGAATACGCCCTTCCCGCAGCTGGCCGAAACCGTCAGTACCCTTATCAGCGACGGGTTTCGTGTCAGCGTCGATTCGGTCGATCCGCAAGAGCTCCTCACCGGTGGCCTCGCCGGAGCCGACTATCTGCTGAGTCTGAACGCTGACACCTTATGGCTTGCTGGTGAGGTCGAGTCCATACCGGTACTCATCCCGTCGCTGCCAGGCGATCTGGATTCCCTGCTACGGGCAATGGAACAACTCGATACCAGCGGCCGTCGCTATCTGGCCGATCCCGTTCTCGATCCGTTGCTGTATGGGTTTACCGAGTCCATCCACCGCTACCGCGAACTGCGCCGACTCCGACCTGATACCGAAATCCTGATGGGTATTGGCAATGTGACCGAACTGACAGACGCTGATACGGGTGGTATCAATGCCGTGCTGGCCGGTATTGCAACAGAGTTGCGCATCAGTCATGTGCTGACCACTTCAGTCAGCCCGCATGCAAAGCGTGCAGTCAATGAAGCGGATGTTGCCAGACGCGTGATGTATTGCGCACGTGAGGCAAACAGCCTGCCGCGTGATATCGACAGCAGTCTGATCAGCCTGCACGAACGCCGCCCTTTTCCGTACAATCGCAAAGAGATCGAAGAGACAGCGACTGCTGTGCGCGATCCCAGCTATCGAATCGAGGTTAGCAGTGAAGGGATTCACATCTACAACCGGGACGGGCTGCACACCGGCAGCGAACCCTTTGAACTCTTCCAGCACCTGGATCTGGATGGCGATACCGGCCACGCCTTCTATCTCGGCACTGAAATGGCACGCGCACAGATCGCATGGCAGCTGGGTAAGCGATACGTACAGGACCAGGAATTGAACTGGGGGTGCGCAAGCGAACAGACCGAACAGGATAGCGGTGACTACACCGCGCCCGGAGCCACCCTGGCCAAGACAGGCAAGCGATCATGATTCGAGAAACAGTGGTAACGACCCGCGCCGAGGACGGCCACATTCATATTGCTCCCATGGGCATCCGCGAGGCAGGCGAATACCTGTTGCTGGCCCCGTTTCGCCCGTCCCGATCACTGGACAACATGCTGCGCGACCGCTGCGCGGTTATCAACTACACGGATGATGTGCGCATTATCGCCGGCTGCTTAACCGGTCGCTGGCAATGGCCACTCTGTCCGGCCAACAGGATAGCGGGCGCGCGCCTGAAGAATACGCTGGCCCATACCGAAGTCCTTGTGGAGCGGGTGGAAAACGACCAACTCAGACCACGCTTGCTGTGCCGGCCAGTCCATGAAGAACAACACGCACCCTTCCGCGGTTTCAATCGAGCGCAAGCTGCCGTGCTGGAAGCCGCCATTCTGGTCAGCCGGCTGGATATGCTACCCTGGCAGAAAATCCAGTCCGAGATCGAATATCTCACCATCGCCGTAGATAAAACAGCCGGACCACGGGAACAGCAGGCATGGGAATGGCTCATGGACGCGGTAACACAGCACCGTAACAAACAACCTAACGAGGCGCGTCTATGACTGCATTGCTGGCAAGTGTGACAGACCTGCAGGAAGCCAGGATGGCGCTTAAGGGTGGCGCCAATATCATAGATCTTAAAGACCCGGCCCGGGGTGCCCTGGGTGCCGTTGGCAACGATATACAGCAATCCGTTACACGATTCATCGACAGGCGCCGGCCGGTCAGCGCGACGGTAGGCGATCTGCCAATGTCGGCGCAAATCATTGCAGACGCAATCCTGACGACCAGCGCCAATGGAGTGGATTTCGTCAAG
>Ga0209578_10003148_pt1 | contig 12893 bp, 9 predicted proteins | sample tdAd472_FD_187127 | JGI IMG/M metagenome (GOLD analysis project Ga0209578, IMG submission 187127) | Marine sediment microbial communities from the Atlantic coast under amendment with organic carbon and nitrate - tdAd47.2 (SPAdes)... | ecosystem: Environmental > Aquatic > Marine > Coastal >...
CCCGATGACATGCGCAACATTTGATCCACTGTGATCGCCGCGCGCGGATCGTCCGCACCTTGCCATTCGGGTACAGGAATCGAACCAAAGAGTGGAAGGTCTTCGCTCCCGTGAAGAATACCCAACTGCGCGTTGGTAACTGATTTCGCCATGGACCAACTGATGAGCGGGGTATTGAGCGTAATCCCTTCGTCATAGCGTTCAGCGATCAACTCGCCCCGCCTGATAACGACAACGGCATTCGTATTTCGTGGAAACGCCGGATCGGGATCAGCAAACGCATCATCAATGGCCGCATTGAGAGCGTCATAATCTACGCCGGCCATTCCTTGATTGACCGGCCCTTCGCCAATGGGCCAAGGCTCACTCGATCGTCGCCCCTGTTCTCGGGGGCTGAGATCAAACCCCACCGTTTCTTCACCGGGCGCAATCAACACACATCCGAGTTCCGGCAAGTGGATGGCGCGGCGTTCGAAGAGGCCATATATTGCCACGTCCACCGCGCGCGCGTCTTCATCGACTATATATTCTGTGCTCGCGAGAGTTTCGTCGATAGGCCGCAACGCTTCTTCCACCACCCGCTCAGGCGCAAGCCCCGAAACGAAATGGCCCGAACAAATGTTTTTGGCCACATAGCCCGTCGCCTGAAGGCCAGTATCTCTTACAGCCGGATAGATAAAGACCGCGATTGCCGCGAACCCGGCCAATACCAGAGCGAATGTGATCGTTAGAATTTTCCGCATGGCCGACCCCCCTTGTTGCCTCGCACCCATGAAACACCATGCGCCCGAGCGCGGCAATCATGCTATAGAATCGCAAAAGGCCGTGAGGGAGGGATCATGCTTCTGCGCCGTATGATGAGCCACGTTAGCGATCAGAACTGGTTCGCCGTGGTGCTCGATTTTGGCATCGTGGTGGGCGGCGTCCTGCTCGCCTTTCAGCTTCAGGCCCTTGCCCAACAAAGAGCGGCGGATGCGAGAGCGGAGCAATCTCTGCTCCAGCTCTATGAAGAATCTGAAGAAGTCGCGAACTATAACATCTTTGCTGTTGAAACATTTGAAAGTTGGCTTGCGGCGCAGGAGCTCGCCGTCGCTGCCTTTAGCTCTGGCTCCCTTGAAGGGGTCGATCCGGAACGACTTGAATTCGGCACTGTCACCAGTCTTTTTTATCCAACAATTGCGCCCCCGCGCCGGATTTATGACGAGCTATCCAGCGCCGCCCTTTTGCGCGAGATTGATGCGCCGGAAGCCATGGAGGCGATCGGCGATTACTACGAATCGCTGGATTTCATATTGGGCCAACTCACATTTTTTCGTCAGAACACAGATTTTCTACCCCACCGACGCAATCAGGGAATCAATAATATCTATGACCCCACATCACCTACGGGGCGGCGTGTGGAAATCGCGTTCGATGAATTGGCGGCGGATACAGAATTCGTAAGCGGAATAGTTGGTCAATTGCGCAATCAACGACAATTTCAAAACTACCGGCGCGGCATGATGGTGGAAGCGGTTGAGATGTGCCTGGCGCTCGCCCAAGCGGTGGGCCGTGAATGCGAAGCGGCGAGCGAGCTGGAGGGATCGGATCTCAATGCTCCTACGCTATTCCGTGAACGCGAGAGGGATGACGATTAATGCTCCTCCGCCGGATGATAAGCCACGTGGAGGACCAGAACTGGTTCGCCGTTGTGCTCGATTTTTTCATTGTTGTGGGCGGCGTGTTGGTGGCGTTTCAGCTGACCACCTGGGGCGAACGGCAAGCCGCCGCAGAACGCGCGAAAGTCTCGCTCTTTCAGCTTTATGAAGAAAGCGAAGCCGCGCTCGGGTACTGGATTGAACAGGTAAGTTTCGAAGACGAACGCCTTGAAGTGCAGGACCGGGTAATCGCCGCGCTGGCCGAAGGCGCGCGAGGGGATATCACCGAGAACGAGATTGTTGCAGCGCTTACGGGGATACCGCGCTATTCAGCCCTTTCGCCGCCGCGCCGCGCGTTTGACGAACTTTCAAGCGCTGGCCTATTGCGCGAGATCGATGCAGCGGACGCCATGGACGCGGTGGCGAACTACTATGAACAAGTAGAGTTCATTCAAGGCCAGATCGGACATTTCCGGCCATCGGCGGGTTACCCGAACGAGGTCCTCAATTACCGCCTCATGAGCATCTACGATGCCACCCGCTTAACGCGCCAGCGCATTGAGATGGACTTCGCCGCACTGGTCGCCGACGCCGAATACCTCAATGTTCTGGTGGATGAATATCGAAATCGTATGATCTTTCAGTTTTATCGCCGCTGGACAATGCACGACGCGGCGGAAATGTGCATGAGCCTTGCCGAAGCAGTGGGCGCGACATGCGAGACAACTGAGATCTATAATGAATGGGCCGAGCTGCCCCAGTGGCAAACTCGCAATGTGCCAAACTACGGCAACCCTGAACCCCAAGATGAAAACGAAGAGATGGAGAGCGAAGAATGAGCGATGGCAAATCAGCGTTCGATAACCCGATGACCCTCGCGCGGCTGGCAGGCGCCGCCTATCTCATCATCATTGCAGCGGGCGTGTGGACCGAGGCCGTGGTGCGCGGCGGCATTCGCGTTCGCGGCGACGGGGCAGCCACGGCGGCGAACCTTATCGCCAGTGAGGGGCTTTTCCGTCTGGGCATTGCAGCGGAAATGGTGATGGCCCTCGCCGACGTGACCGTGGCGATCTTGCTGTTTCTTTTGTTGCGCGTTGTTTCAAAGCCGTTGGCGCTCGCGGCGGCTGCCTTCCATCTGATGTCCACGGCGGTTTTATCCGCCAACATGCTCACCGCCTTTGGCGCGCTGATGTTCCTCTCCGCGAACATGGGCGGCACCTTCGCGCCCGCGGCGTTCGAACCTGAACAGGCACACGCCCTTATCGCATTCTTTTTCAATCTGCATGGGCATGGTTACTCGCTCGCGCTTGTCTTCTTTAGTGTGAACTGCTTGCTGCTCGGCTGCCTGATCCACCGCGCGAAATTCCTGCCATCTTTTCTGGGCTGGCTCATGGGCGCGGCGGGGCTTGTCTACCTTGTGACCAGCTTCACGCGCTTCCTCGCGCCCGAGCACTACGGCACCCTCTTCTACGGGTTCTTTATCTGCCTGATCGCCGAGCTCGCACTGGCGCTCTGGCTCGTGATAAGGGGCGTTAAGCCTGAGGCGTGGGGATAAGAAAAAGCCGCTCCCTTCACACTTACTTCAGCTTGAACGCGCATCATCCCTGTCGCAGGCAAGGGGATCTCCCAAGCCTTGCGTAATGCAAAGGGGGCCATCATGGCCAATTGGTGCGAACTTAGCTGGGCTGTCAGGCAGGGCCCTGTTCTGGTGAACCTTGATAACGCGGTGAGCATTCGGCAAGCGCCCAACGATGAACGCTACTTCCACAAAGGAAGGGTCACGCGGATCAATTTCAGCGAGGGCGGCGGCGGTGACTGTGTGGACGTGATCGAAGACTTCGAGGCTGTCCAGGCATTGGTGACGGGCCGAGCTACCGAAACGCCGAGCACTTTGACAGAGGCACCTTTGCAGACCGCCTCAGCTTATTCCGCAGACTGAATATTTGTGGCGGCTTCCTCCGCCATGCCATCGAACCAGGCGGCGAAGGCGGGCGTGACGGCCTCAGCGAAATAGAGCGCCTCGGGTATGTCGTACCGCACCACCGCACCGTGGCCGATGAATGTGGTGAACATGCCTTCCACATTGTGATCAGGCGTGCCGAATGCGGCCTCAAACGCCGCGCGCATTCCGGCCAGATCCTCCGCGCCCGTCAGCACCCACACATGGGTCAGGGCACCATCCACAAACACAAATTCGGCAAGCCGCGGCGCGCCATAATACGCGAACCCCTCGCAGTCCACTTGCTCGTGGCTAATTTCGGCGAGGGGCATCTCCGCCGGATCGAATGTCTGCAAGGTTTGGGCGCTGCATTCCGCGGCAAAAACAGCCTCATGCGCCTCGACGCTTTCGCCGAACAAGAATGCCGGCGGAGCGGCGGGATCAAACGTAGAAGGGTCAAACGGCTCGGCGCGCGCCGGCGCGCTTAAAATCGGCCCGGCAAACAGGACCAGCAAAAAGACGAAAATCCCAAAGCGGGCGGCGATAAAGTGCGGCATCGAAAGGCTCCCCGTGAGGCACAAAGATAATGGTTCGAACACATGATGCCGGGAACCACGGATTTGGATGCGGGGAGTCTGCCTGATCGCCGTGCGCGCGATGGCGTTGTGGCTGCAGGGAAATTACATAAAGGGAGTTAGATATAGAAATCTCGGACAAACTTTCGAGCATTTGTTAGTTCCGGCCCACCAATATCGATATCTCTTAAGACCTGAGACACAAAAGATGGGCCAGAGTCGTGATTACACCCCCTTGACTTCCCTCCCCTAAAGCGGGAGCATTTTGTTTCCGCCTGCTCTTGCAGGTGCTTTTTTGGGCCCTATATATGCTCATAATGAGTATAACTAAGCGCCGGGAAACGGCGCACGCGTAACGGACGCAATGGAGACGCCGCGTAAAAGGCGAATAAAAGCAAGGCCTTAGCCCCTAGGGGCTGATGATGGCCAGCACGGAGGTCAGCCATGACCGAACTCCCCATCAGAACCGAGCCGTTGAGCGTGGGGCTTCCCCTGCTCGGGGACCCGGACGAGGCGATCCGCGCGGCGGAGGAGCTGGCGCCCCTTTATGCGCGCATCCGCGATGTGGTGCCGGAAATCGAATGGCCGGTGATGGCGCCTTATGTAAAGCGCATCAACGCGCTGAAGGCGGAGAAGAACGCCGTCATCCTCGCTCACAATTACATGACGCCGGACATCTTCCACACGGTGGCGGATTTTGCGGGCGACTCGCTCCAGCTCGCCAAGGAAGCGGCAAAGACCGATGCGAACCTGATCATTCAGGCGGGCGTTCACTTCATGGCGGAGACATCAAAGATCCTCAGCCCGGAAAAAACCGTGCTGATCCCCGATCTGCGCGCGGGCTGTTCCTTGGCCGCTTCGATCACCGGCCATGATGTGCGCTTGCTGAAAGAAAAATACCCCGGCCTTCCCGTGGTGACATATGTGAACACCACTGCGGACGTGAAAGCCGAAAGCGACGTATGCTGCACATCTTCTAATGCCGTAGAAATCGTTGAAAAGATCGCGGCGGAGCGCGGCGTCGACACGGTGATCATGGTGCCCGACGAATACCTCGCCAAGAATGTGGCGAAACAAACACGCGTCAAAGTGATCGCCTATCACGGGCGCTGCGAAGTGCACGAAAAATTCTCAGCCGAGGAAATCCGCGGCTACCGCGCGGCCAACCCCGGCGTTGTAGTGCTCGCCCACCCCGAATGCCCACCCGATGTGGTGGAAGAAGCGGACTTTGCCGGCTCGACCAGCGGCATGATCGCCTTCGCCAAGGAACAGAAAAACGCGCGCGTCCTGATGCTCACCGAATGTTCCATGTCCGACAATGTTGCCGCCGAGGCACCCGAGGTGGAATTCATCCGGCCTTGTAACCTCTGCCCGCACATGAAGCGCATCACGCTTGCGAACATCCTCGAGTGCCTCGAGACCGGCCAATACGAGGTCAAGGTGGACGCGCGCATTGCGGTGCGCGCACGCGAAAGCGTGGAAGCGATGCTCCGCCTCGCGCCGCCAAAATCGGCATCAAAGACCAAGCCGCTCGCGGCAGCTGCCGCAGAGTAAGTTTAAGAGCAAGCGAAAGCGAAACGCGATGGCGCGCGCCACCCCAGATAATGTGCTCGACGCAGGCGACGTGCTCATCGTGGGTGCAGGGCTGGCCGGGCTTTTCGCCGCGCTGAAGCTTAGCCCCCGATCAGTCACCGTGCTCGCGAACCAGCCCATTGGCGGGGGCGCCAGCGCCTGGGCGCAAGGGGGCATTGCTGCCGCCATCGGGTCAGGGGATTCGATTGAATCTCACATCGCCGATACAATATCTGCTGGTGCAGGTCTGGTGGATGAAGATATTGCGCGGCTCATCGCAACTGAGGCCTCCGATCGTATCTTGGATCTTGTGGAACTCGCCGTTCCGTTTGATCGCGACGTGCAAGGCAAGCTGACGCTTGGCCGTGAAGGCGCGCACAGCCACGATCGCATTATCCGCGTCAAGGGCGACCGCGCGGGCGCCGCTATCATGGGCGCGCTTCGCGACAAGGTTCGCGCAACTCCCTCGATCAAAGTCATCGAAGGCGTTACCGCTCACGCGCTTGCTGTTTCCGATGGCAGGGTGTGCGGCGTTTTCGCGCCCAATTGGCGCGAGCCCGAGAAGCCGCCTCTTTTCATTCGTGCACAGAGCGTTGTGCTCGCCACCGGTGGCGCAGGCGCGCTGTATGCCGTCACCACCAACCCGCCCGAAGCGCTGGGCGAAGGGGTTGCCATGGCGGCGCGCGCGGGCGCGGTGATCGCCGATCCTGAATTCATTCAGTTCCACCCAACAGCGATAGATGTGGGCCGCGACCCTGCCCCGCTTGCCTCCGAGGCCTTGCGCGGCGAAGGCGCATTTCTTGTGACCGGCGATGGCACACGGTTCATGGAAGATGTGCACAGGCTCGGCGATCTTGCGCCGCGCGATATTGTGGCGCGTGAGGTGCATCGCCAACGCACTCAGGGGCGCAAAACGTTTCTCGACGCGCGCACGTCAATTGGCGCGGCATTCCCCGACCGTTTCCCCACGGTCTTTGCCGCATGCCAAGCAGCAGGTATCGACCCACGAGTGGAGCTGATCCCCATCGCCTCTGCGGCGCATTATTTTATGGGCGGCATTGCCATCGACGCCCATGGCCGCTCATCTCTTGACGGGCTTTGGGCTTGCGGTGAAGTCACATCATCCGGCGCGCACGGAGCGAACCGGCTTGCGTCCAACTCGTTGCTCGAATCTGTGGTCTTCGCCGCGCGCGTTGCAGAGGACATCAATGGGACAAGCGCCGTGCGGCCCTTACGTTTTGTGGAGCCCACCCCGCGCCTTGGTCACGCGGAAACGCTAATCCAATCAGACATTGCGCGGCGCCTGCGCGAGGTGATGTCATCCCATGTGGGCGTTGTGCGCTCCGCCGCCACGCTTAACGCGGCGATCGAAGAGCTCGCGACGCTGGAGGTCGAAGCCGAGTGCACGCCTGGGGCGGCGGCGGCCTTTGCAAATATGTTTACGCTCGCAAAACTCATCACTCACGCTGCGCTTGGCCGCGAAGAAAGCCGTGGCGGCCATTATCGCGAAGATTTCCCCGAAGCGCGCGATGAGTTCTGTAAACGGACCTTTATGACACTTGAGGGCGATATTGCGCCCACCCCAACGGAGGCGCGCCGTGCCTGAGCTTGAACCCTTGTCCCCTTTGATCATCGAGCCCGCCGTGCGCGCGGCGCTGGCCGAGGACCTCGGCCGCGCAGGCGATGTGACCACTGAGGCAACGGTGCCTGCGGGCAAGACCGCGCGCGCCGCCATTGCGGTTCGAAAGGCGGGGCGCATCGCGGGGCTCGATGTAGCGCGCACTGCATTTCGGCTGATGGACGCCTCACTCAAAATCGCTGTGCAAACCCAGGACGGAGCGGACGCAAACGCGGGCGATGCGATCTGCCATATCGAAGGCAATGCGCGGTCGATCCTTTCTGCTGAGCGTGTGGCGCTCAATTTCATGGGTCATATGTCGGGCATCGCTACAGCAACAGCGGCCTTCGTGCGCGAAACCAAAGACACATCGGCTAAAATTACCTGCACGCGCAAAACAACGCCGAACCTACGCGCGTTTGAGAAATACGCCGTACGCGCGGGCGGCGGGGTCAATCACCGCTTCGGGCTCGATGACGGCATCCTGATCAAGGACAACCACATTGCGGTGGCGGGGGGCGTTGCGCCCGCGCTTGACGCCGCCCAGGCGCGCGCGGGCCATATGCTCCGTATCGAGATTGAAGTGGATACATTAGATCAGTTGGCCGAAGCGCTCGACGGCGGCGCGCACGCCGTGCTGCTGGACAATATGGATCTTGATACACTTCGCAGCGCCGTTGAGATGAACAAGGGCCGCGCCGTGCTGGAAGCTTCAGGCGGCGTCACGCTCGAGACCGTGCGCGGCATCGCGGAAACCGGCGTTGATTTGATCTCGGTGGGCTGGCTCACCCACTCCGCCCCCAGCCTCGATCTGGGGCTGGATATTGTTTTTGATTAGCCTCGTTCCGGCGCGTTGTTGAGGGCTGCTTGCGCCGCAGCCAGTCGTGCGATGGGCACGCGGAAGGGCGAGCACGACACATAATCGAGCCCCACTTCCTCGCAAAACGCGATGGAGGCCGGATCGCCGCCGTGTTCGCCGCAAATACCGAGCTTGATCTCACTATTTGTGGCGCGGCCGCGCTCAGCACCGAGCCGCACCAACTCCCCCACCCCGTCTTGATCGATGGTGACAAAGGGATCGGCGTTGAGGATGCCCTTTTCCTGATAGATCCAGATAAACCGCGCCGCGTCATCGCGAGAGATGCCGAACGTGGTTTGCGTGAGGTCATTTGTGCCAAAGGAGAAAAACTCGGCGGACTGAGCAATTTCCGCAGCGCGCAACGCGGCACGCGGCAGCTCGATCATGGTGCCCACCAGGTAGTCGAGCTTTTGATCCGCTTCCATTTCCACCGCGGCGGCAACTGCGTCGATGCGTTCCTTGAGGAAATCGATCTCGGCTTTGGTGGCGGCGAGCGGGATCATGATCTCCGGCACCACGGTTTCGCCTTGGGCTTTGGAAACCTCGGCCGCGGCCTGAAAGATCGCGCGGGCCTGCATCTCATAGATCTCAGGATAGGTAATGCCAAGCCGGCAACCCCGGTGCCCGAGCATGGGGTTAGATTCCGCAAGATCAATCAAGCGTTTCTCGATCGCGTCAACGGAAACGCCCGCCGCCTCGGCCACCTCCGCAATCTCGTCTGCTTCATGCGGCAAAAATTCGTGCAGCGGTGGGTCAAGCAGCCGGATCGTCACCGGTAAGCCCTTCATAATGTGGAAGAGCTCAACAAAATCACCCCGCTGTTCGGGCAAGAGCTTGCCGAGCGCCTTGCGGCGGCCTTCTTCGTCTTTCGCCACAATCATTTCGCGCATGGCGAGAATGCGGTTTGCATCAAAGAACATATGCTCAGTCCGGCAAAGGCCGATCCCCTCGGCGCCAAATTCGCGCGCCGTCTTGGCATCGAGCGGTGTTTCGGCGTTGGCACGCACGCCCAGCCGCCGCACATTGTCGGCCCAGGCCATGAGCTTGCCGAAATCGCCCGTAAGTTCGGGCTGAATGGTATCTACCGCGCCTTTCATGATCTCGCCGGTGGAGCCGTCAATGGTGACGATCTCGCCCGCGCGAATGGTTTCGCCCCCGCTGGTGAAATGCTTCGCGGCATAATCGATGCGTACACCACCCGCGCCCGCAACGCACGCGCGGCCCATGCCGCGCGCCACCACGGCGGCGTGGCTCGTCATCCCGCCGCGTGAGGTTAAAATGCCTTCGGCGGCGTGCATGCCGTGAATGTCTTCAGGGCTCGTTTCGATCCGTACAAGGATCACCTTGCGCCCGCCCTTGGCGCGCGCCTCGGCTTCATCGGCGTTGAAGACCACCTCGCCGCTGGCCGCACCAGGGGAGGCGGGTAGCCCCTTGCCGATCACTTGTCGCTCGGCGTCCGGGTCGAGCGTTGGGTGCAACAGTTGATCGAGCCCTTGAGGTTCCACCCGGCCAATCGCTTCTTCCTCGGTGATCAGCCCTTCGCCCACCATATCCACAGCAATCCTAAGCGCGGACTTCGCCGTGCGTTTGCCGCCGCGCGTTTGCAGCATGTAGAGTTTGCCGCGCTCCACCGTGAATTCCACATCCTGCATGTCGCGGTAGTGGGTCTCGAGCCGGTCGAAAATTTCCGCAAGTTCGGCAAAGGCCTTGGGCATCGCCTCTTCCATGGAAGGATCAAGCGCGCCCGCGCCTTGCCGTGCGGACCGCGTTAGATATTGCGGCGTGCGAATGCCCGCGACCACGTCTTCGCCTTGCGCGTTGATCAGAAATTCGCCGTAGTACGCGCGCTCGCCGGTGGACGGATCGCGCGTGAAGGCCACGCCCGTGGCCGAGCTTGTGCCCATGTTGCCAAACACCATGGCTTGCACGTTCACGGCGGTGCCCCACTCTGCAGGAATGTCGTGAAGCCGGCGATAGGTAATGGCGCGCTGGTTCATCCACGAGCCGAACACCGCGCCGATGGCGCCCCATAACTGCTCGGATGGGTCTTGGGGAAAGTCTTTCCCCGTTTCGCGTTTCACAAGCGCCAGGTAATCCGTCACCAATTGCTGCCAGTCTTCGGCATCAAGTTCCGTATCGAGCGTTACGCCCTTTTCGTTCTTCGCGTCCTCAAGGATTTCCTCGAACGAATGATGATCGACACCCAGCACCACATCAGAATACATCTGGATGAAGCGGCGGTAGCTGTCATAGGCAAAGCGTTCATCCTCGGCGAGGTTCGCAAGGCCCAGCACCGTCTGATCGTTGAGCCCGAGGTTCAGCACCGTATCCATCATGCCGGGCATGGAGGCGCGCCCACCCGACCGCACCGAGACCAGCAGCGGGTTATAGCGATCGCCAAACAGTTTTTCTGTCGTCTCTTCGATTTCCTTAAGCGCGACGGCGACCTGGTCCTTCAGGTCCTCCGGGTACTGATGATCATTGTCATAGTATGTGGTGCAAACTTCGGTGGTGAGGGTGAAGCCTGAAGGCACCGGCAGGCCGAGGTTTGACATCTCAGCCAGGTTTGCGCCCTTCCCGCCCAGCAGTTCGCGCATTTTGGCGGTGCCTTCGGTCTCGCCCGCGCCAAATGTGTAGACCCACTTGGTCACGCCTTAGCCCTCAATTTTTGAGAAATCCGCTACGCCTTCGAGCGAAGCGCGGATTTGATTGAGGAGGTTCAGGCGGTTGGCGCGCACTTCTTTGTTTTTGTCGTTCACCTTCACATCATCGAAGAACTTGTCCACGGGCGCGCGCAAATGCGCCACCGCCGCCATGGCACCTTTGTAGTTCTCGACTTCAAGCGCCGCCGTGACGGCCTTGTTGGCCTCCGCAATCGCATCGGCGAGTTCCTTCTCCGCCGCCTCGGACATCAGCTTCTTCTGCGATTTGGCATCAAAGGTCGCTTTGTCCTTCTTTTCTTCGATGCGGAGGATATTCACCGCGCGCTTATATCCCGCTAGCAGGTTTGTGCCGTCATCGGTGTCGAGGAATGCGCCGAGTGCCTCGACGCGCGCGACGATGGCCACGAGATCGTCCTGTTTCGGTAGTGCAAACACCGCATCAATCAAGTCATGCCGCGCACCCTTGTCGCGAAGGTACACTTTTAGGCGGTCTGCGAAAAAGGACAGGAGATCATCCGCGGCGGCTTCCAGTTTCGTCGCTTGTGAGTTTGGAATCTTACGGCCTGCGTACATAAAGCGATCCACAAGGCTTATGCGCAACTCGTTTTCTAAGATTAACCGGATCACACCGAGTGCCGCTCGGCGTAGCGCAAATGGGTCCCTTGAGCCCGTTGGCTTCTCATCAATTTGCCAAAACCCGATAAGCGTATCGATCTTGTCTGCAAGCGCTACCGATATAGAAACTGGTGATGATGGACAGTGATCGGCGGGTCCTTGCGGTGCGTAGTGATCGCGAATTGCATCGCCGACGCTTTCATCTAGCCCTTCTGCAAGTGCGTAATAGCGACCTATGATCCCTTGCAGTTCAGGGAATTCATAGACCATGTCGGTTACGAGGTCTGCTTTCGCAAGAGCCACAGCCTGTTCTGTGTGCTTCACATTTGCGCCCGTCACGGCCGTAAGCTCCGCCGCGAATGGAGCGACACGCTGCACTTTGTCATAGACCGTGCCGAGCTTGTCGTAGAACACAATGTCTTTGAGCTTCTCGACGCGGTCCTCAAGCTTCACCTTGCGATCTTGATCCCAGAAAAATTTCGCATCCGCCAGCCGCGCGTTGAGCACGCGTTCGTTGCCCGCGGTAATCGCGCTGCCGCCATCTTCGGGCTCAAGGTTTGTGACAAAAATGAACTTGTTAGCGAGCTTATGTGTCTTGGGATCGCGCAAGGCGAAATATTTCTGGTGGCTGCGCATGGCGGTGACCAGCACTTCCTCGGGGACTTCGAGGAACGCTTCATCAAAAGTGCCCATCAGCGCCATGGGCCATTCAACGAGGCCCGCCACTTCTTCCAGCAGCGTGTCGTCGCGCACAAGTTCCAGACGCGCGCTTTCGGCAAAGTGCGTGGCCTCGTTCCAGATGATGTCTTTGCGTTCCACCCGTTCGAGGATCACGTGGCTGTCCTTCAGACGCTCCGTGTACTTCTCAAACGTCGCCGCTTTAATCTCTTCCGGCCCGTGAAAGCGGTGACCGTGGGTGAGCTCGCCCGATTTAATGCCGTCCACCTCGAACTCCGCGACCTTGCCGTCGAGCGTGCAAAGGATTGAATGGAGCGGGCGCACCCAGCGAAGGCTTCCCGTGCCCCAGCGCATGGATTTGGGCCAATGAAAGCCGCGGATCACCTCGGGCACGATCTCGGCTATCACGTCCGCTGTTTTGCGGCCTTTCTTCTCGATGACCGCAACGTAGAAATCGCCCTTTTTGTCGGAGCGGGTTTCGCACGCATCAATACTGTCGAGCCCCGCCGAGCGCAGAAAGCCCTCGATCGCTTTTTCCGGCGCGCCCACGCGGGGGCCCTTGCGTTCCTCGGATACGTCCGGCTGTTCCTTTGGAAGGCCGGTCAAATAAAGCCCGATGCGGCGCGGCGTTGAAAAGTGCTTCGCGCTTTCCACCTCAACACCAGCATCTTTCAGTTTTTTAGAGACAGCGCTATCGAGTTGCCGAGCGGCGTCCACTTGCATGCGCGCGGGGATTT
>Ga0209578_10003150_pt1 | contig 12886 bp, 7 predicted proteins | sample tdAd472_FD_187127 | JGI IMG/M metagenome (GOLD analysis project Ga0209578, IMG submission 187127) | Marine sediment microbial communities from the Atlantic coast under amendment with organic carbon and nitrate - tdAd47.2 (SPAdes)... | ecosystem: Environmental > Aquatic > Marine > Coastal >...
TTGGGTAATTTCTTAGGTGACTACCGAAATGATGCGTTTTTTGATGGATTATATGACCTATTGCCAGGGGATGAGGAAAGTCGGAAGGCTACCTTCAGTGCTTTGGATGGTATCGATCTTGCTGCTTATAATGCCCTCTTTGGCACCGCCTATGCCAGTGGAGATGGTTTAGTGTATGAAGGACATATTGATCCTGAAAAATTGCTCGCTTTCTATGAGCGTTTTGAAGATCGGGCACAACTGAACGGTGCAGTAGACCTGGAAGATTATGATGGGCAAGAGGCTATTTACGCGGCCTATGCCATGACAGAGATGAATATTGGAAAGTGGTTGATGCTAATGGGAGGACTGCGTTTTGAGCGAACAGATCAATCTTACAACAGCCGAACTGGTAGTCCGCTAGAAGAAGATGAAGGGGGCTCGGGTTTGATAGAGCTAACCGACGTATTCGCTGCCCAGGGGTATTCCGAATTACTGCCTATGGCACATATGCGGATAAAAACGGCAGAATGGTTTGATGTACGAGCTGCTGTAACAAAGACTTTAGCTCGCCCCAATTTCTTCAACCTGGTTCCCTGGGAACGCATCAATAATAGTGAACAGATCATTGACCGTGGCAAACCCGACTTGAAACATACAACAGCTTGGAATTATGACCTATTCCTTTCCTTTTACAATAAATTTGGCTTGCTGACTATCGGTGGCTTTTATAAGGAATTAAGTAACATCGATTATATTAAAAATTCAGCCATTGTGGATCGAGAAAATCTTTTCAATGGATATACGCTGAATGAGCCCGCCAATGTCAGTGGAATTTCTACCGTACAAGGGGTCGAAATTGATCTACAAGCCAACTTCCGATCACTCAATGGCTTTTGGAGAGGTATCGTGCTGGGTGCCAATGTAACTTTGTCTCAATCAGAAACCTTTTATCCGGTTTTTGATGTTATCACCGAATTTATTCCCGTCGCTCCTTTTTTCGTGACTACCCTGATTGATACGGTACGTTCGGGGCCAATTGTAGGACAGGCCGACCTCATCGCCAATGTCAATTTGGGGTATGAATTGGGCGGCTTCTCCGGACGAATATCCGCTATTCATCAAACCGCCGCCTTATCACCAGGCAACGCCGGAATTGGCCGATCGGGCGCTGGCGTCGGACGAATCCCAGCATTGGATTTCTTTGATGATAGCTTTTGGCGGTTTGACTTGGCCCTCAAACAGAAACTGGATCAAAAAGGTCGCTATACATTACTTTTTAATATGAATAATATTTCCAATGCTCCTGAAAGAGCCTTACTGGGCACCAGGAGTTTGCTTCAGGAAGAAGAGTTCTTTGGGTTTACCATGGACTTTGGCCTCCTCTATAAGTTTAAGAATTAGATAGATTCAAAATTATTAATACCGCATTACTAACCATCTTTAACGTAAAAATCCATTATGAAAAAATTATTTTACCCTCTTGCCTTTTTATTGTGTGCCAGTGTTTGGGTTCATGCCCAATCTGAATTAATTATTGAACCCGGTGCCCCTGGCGTGATCAATAGTACGATAGCCGGAGATACGACGGCGACTGGAGAACGTAATGATCCTGACCGAGTCTATATTTTGCGACGTGGGTTTCCCTACATTTTGACCGAGAGTGTAGAGTTCAGTGACTATCACTTGCGAATCAAAGCCGAAGCCGGTGAGGGGAATCGCCCTTTTATCATAGTGGATTCAGGAGCTGATCCCATCAGCCAAATTTTTAGATTGAATGGTAGTGCCAGTCTTACCTTGGAGGGGCTTCACGTCAGCGGACAAGATATCCTAGGCGCTTACAACAGTCGCATCATTCGGATCAACGCTGATAATGCCGAATTACGCGTCAATGATTGTCTGCTAGAAGAAATAGGACAGGCTTGCTTGAGAGTGCAGGGAGATGATCCAAAGATATTTGTCACCAATAGTGTAGTGCGCAACGCTGGTCGGCCGTTTAATCCTGACAATGGACGTTTCATAGATAATCGAGGAGTACCAATTGATACATTGTGGGTCGAAAACTCTATTATTTATAATGTCACTAGTCGGATTTATCGAAATGGGTCAGGCAATGCACTAAACTGGGCAAAATTCAATCAGAATACCTTTTGGGGTATTGGTCAACATGGCTTTACCTTAGGTAATCTCAAGGATATGGAGTTCACCAACAATATCGTGGGCAATGCTGTATTCTTGGGGCGCTTAGAGGAGGACCAGGATACACTCGAGACGGCTACCTATTGGATGGAAATAGATACCTTCGATGCTGCCGTAAATAACATTAATATTAGTCATAACAATTGGTTTTTGGACCCACAAATCGCCGCCGCCTACCCCATTAATGAACCAGATGGGAGGCCACGAATAGCCGTAAACACCGACCTCATTTTTGACATTAATACGCAAGCAGCAAATAGCGATGGCGGCACAGCAGAGACCAACATAATCGAAGCCCTTACCTTCACAAATGGTCCCGTCCTCCCGCTTCAATTTATCACCGCCAGTGCCCAAGATACCACCAGTGGCAGTGAAATACCAACAGCTGAGCCTTGGGACTTCAGTAATTTAGAGGTGGATACTGACCTATCTGCGATTGGTACGGGAAATGTAGATCGCTATCGGCAAGTACATGACTTCAGCTACCTGACCAGTACGAACTCATACAGCGCGGGAGACGAGGGACAACCCATTGGAGCCGATCCATCGATACCCACAGCTGCTCCAGATATTTTCATCGAAAATGGGATTTTATACTATCCCAATCCGGTACAAGATCGACTCATCTTACAAAACCTAGCGGATACGGGTATAGATCAAATTCAATTGTTCAACCTGATGGGACAGCGGATTCTCCAGCAAAAAACGAACAATGATGCAATCGTGGAGCTACACCTCGGTAGCCTTCAAGCTGGCACCTACCTGCTAAGTGTGATCGATGAAAAAGGCCAGGTGAGCAGTCGCAAGATTGTGAAGCAGTAGAAGAAAGGTGGTGAAGTGACACCATATTGTATTTACTACGCAAATGAATAGCCTGTTGTATGTCGGGAATGGCGGATTAGTCTCCATTCGACGTGCAGCAGGCTATTTAAGAATGAGGTACAAATAAAAAAGCATGCGAACGTTTCTTTTTCTATTTCTAGGGGTAAATGCTTACCTCTTGTCGGCACAGAGCCTTCCGGTTATTCCTTCTCCGCAAAAGGTATCTTTTCAAGAAGGGCAATTCCCACTCGGTGAACCCCTCCAGCTTATTGTACCTGATCGATTGGAACTGCATCCAACAAGCGCCGATGTACTAGCAGCCATTTTTCCGCCTTCCGCCCCTTCAGCCCAGTTAAAATTAGTAATCGGAACATTCGAGACCGCTACCTACTTGGCACAGTATTTTGAAAAAAAGAGCATGCCAACGAATCAGCTGGATCAAGAAGGCTATCATCTCATTATTAGGCCCGACTCCATTCTGTTGGGCGCTCGGACGCAGCAAGGCTTGTTTTATGGCTTGCAGAGTCTGCGGCAACTTCACCGAGCCAATGAAATACAAGGAACCTTACCCGCACTGACCATCACCGATTATCCCGCCTTCCGTTATCGGGCCGTCATGGACGATATTAGCCGTGGCCCGATTTCGAACCTGGATTTTCTCAAGTCTCAAATACGACGATTAGCTAGCTTGAAAATCAACCTATTCAGTTTCTATATCGAGCATGTAGCCAAGACTAAAAAACATCCCGACTTCGCCCCTACTGATGCCATCACTATGGAAGAATTCAAAGAATTATCGGATTATGCCCGTACCTATCACATAGAGCTGATGGGGTCCTTTCAATCCTTGGGCCATTTCCGAAATATCTTGAAGTCACCGACCTATCGGCCACTAGGAGCTTCCGAGCGTATGTTGAAACCGGGAGACCCCGCCTCGCTGGCGTTTCTAACGGATGTATATGATGAAATGCTGCCGGCTTTTTCTTCTGACTTTTTTAACATCAATGCGGATGAAGCCTGGGATTTGGTGCGAGGTAGCATGAAGACCGTCGCTGATAACATCGGTCCTGGGCAACTATACGCCCAGCATGTTGTACCCTTAACGGAGCATTTACTGGCTCGACAAAAGCGGCCAATGATTTGGGGAGACATGTTATTGGCTCATCCCGAAGCTTTTGATTATTTGCCCAAAGCAACCACCCTCTTGACTTGGGAGTATGGCGCATTGACCGATTTTTCGGATTGGATTGATCCCATTAAAGAAAGGGGATTTGACTTCTGGGTATGCCCAGGTATCGTCAATTCTAACCGGATCATGCCAGATATGGGAACGGCCTTTACCAACCTCCAAAACTTTATTCAGGCCGGACAAGAGAAAGGGGCTGAGGGGGTCATGACAACGATCTGGGACGATGGCGGTGGGCACCTATTTAGTAAGGATTGGTACCCGGTCGCTTATGCTGCGGGCCAAAGTTGGCATCCACAACGGCAATCTGCAGACCAATTTGCGGTAGATTTTTCAAAGGTACTTTACCAGGACGAAAAGCAACACCTTCCGCGAGCTATCCATTACCTTGACCAACTTAAAGCATTACCTTCATTACATCAGCTGAATAACGCCTTATTCAATGAGGCTTTGCTGCCAGCAGTAGGTGAGAAGCATTTTTTGGATAATAAGGATATAAACCAAATTGAAGCCTTGGTGCAACAGGCCGATCAGCAGTTAACGGCTTGGGAAACTAGGCCTATAAAAGCGACCCCTAATGAATGGTTAGTTGATATTTCGTCCTGGCGTTTTTTCGTGGATCACCTCCAACTGTTGACACGTACCTATCGAGAAGTTCTAGCAGTTGCGGCTGTTTATCAGGCCAAGTGGACAGCGAAGGCTCGCCCCTACCCTATGCTCCGGCAAAACTATGCGACAGTCAAAGATTTGCGACAAGCTTGGCAGGCTTTAAAAAATAGATACATCGAACTTTGGTTTCAAGAAAATCGGGCTTATTCTTTATGGGAAGCTACGCAGGTTTTTGATGCCAAGATTCATGATTTGACGGGTTTGGAAACTTTGATGGAACAGGCGATGCGTTGGCCCGCGGCCAAGCCGCTTCCCGCCCCTGCCTTGCTATGCCTTGATATTCACCCCAATACCCAGCAGTACTTCCGCTTTTGGCTTTTATCAGATCCTTTTCCTTTAGGGGGTGACTCGGATTTTGAAGATGATTTCATTGGCTCATTAGGTGGAGAATTAAAAGCCCAACCCACGCCCTACGATTGGCTCAAGTACCCATCTCCATTTTCAGATAAAATTGATTTTCAAAGTGCTTTGAATGTGGATGAAGCGAGTGTTGTGTATACCTATGCCCGTATCGAAAGCCCTATGGATCAGGATTTGGACTTCCAAATTGGCTTTCAGGAACAATTGACCGTGATTTTGAATGGAAAGCGGTTCGCACTGGGTCCCGCTGATCGCAATAGCGCAGGTATACTCTCTAGGAAGCTTCCTTTGAAGGCAGGGAAAAACCATTTGATTTTGAAATTTCATTGCCTGGGCCAAAAAGATCAATTTTCCTTTCTTTTACCGGATGTATCGGTTAGAAATCGGAAGCAAAAATACGAGCTGATGGCTCACTGAGTCGACCTTTAGTTGCAGGTCGAGAAGCTAGACTTCAGAAGTTTCCCTGATCACGCCTGAGAAAACTGCTGAAGTCTAAAATCAGATTACCGTTTTCTAATGGCAAACGAAGCTAAAACTTGGCTCGGACAACTAATTTCCACCTCATCGCCCGCCCGCCTAATCTCAATATCTTGTACCTGCCGATTGGAACCGACGAGCTGGTAGTTCCCCGGTTCCAATTGCCAGAGGCGTAGCCGAGCCGTCTGCGCTTTATCACTGTGATTAAAGACTTGAAAGGACAGCTTTGCTGAGCTTTGGGCGGTCAGCAAAGCCGTGAAGCCAGGGAAGGTTTGCTCCCAGGTGACGCACAGGTATGGGGAAGTACTGGATACCACCACATCGCCGGTCAACATGGCTTTCAGCATATCACTATCCAAACGATTGCCATACTTTTTGTTGGTAGCCAAAAGGCGATCGGTGAAAATGACTTCTGTGGTTAGCATCTCCCAATTATAGCCCATACTCTCATTGAAAGTATCCAAGCCTTTATTTAAATAGGCGGGGTCTTTGGTGATCTGATAGCGGACATAATAGGGAGAAAATTGTAAGAGTAATTCATCAAACTGCGGATCTGATGTTAGCAAGCGCCATTGGCCCGCTACGCCCCAGAAAGTCCTATTTCCCACCATCTGCGCAGCCGCCCATTCCGGAGAACCTTCCGCCGCTTCCTCTGCATCCTGATAGTGATCCTTGATCAATTGTAAAGCAGCCGTAATTGGCTCTAGCAAGATCGAATCTTGGGTATATTGCCACGTAAACAAGAGCTGATCCAGCATCTGTCCATCGCCAGTAAAATCATAGTACTCCCAAAACATATTGGCCCGATACCAGGTGGCTTCATCCCCATTTATTGCCTCGTCCTTATACCGGATCGAAGGGGGAAGAATGCCGGCTGGCTTTCCTTTATCGGTACGCTGCGCTACGGTAGCCCAGGCTTTACTCCAATCGTACAAGACCTTCTTTACGGCCTCGTCCTCTGGGTAGCGCCAGAGCCAATACCGCAAGACTTGCATCGCGCGCGCATTGTACTGTACATCCCGATCACGAGGTGCTCGTTCATCTACTTCCGTTGAACTATACCAGGCGGACTTAAAGAAGCGTAGCCCATTGGGACTCAATCCGGTCCATAAATCCTTGAAATGCTTTAAGGTGTACAGCGCCCGTTGATGGTAGGAAGTATCTTCCGATGCTACAAGCAAAAGCGGTGCGGTATCTGAGACAAACTCAGAAGCATGCTCCACATCATCTATCCGACGCGCATAGCCTTCCGTCACCTGTCCACTATACCAGACCCCATCCGCCAAACGAAGCCAGGCCTCACGCGCCAAAGCATTCCCCGTATAAATCAAGGGGTGCCAAAAACGCAGCGCTTCTACATCGTCGCCTAGCTTCCCGCCTAATTCCCCATTACTTGCCTGCCGCTCCCTCACCCAATACTGCACCAGGTAGCGCAATCGCTCCAGTGCCAATAGCTGTTTCTGAGACCAAGCCGGGGCTGTGACTGCAGGCTGCATCGTCGGAACTTGGATATCTGTGACGGGAATCATTTCCCCCGTATACATCCGTAGCAAAGGTGCCTCAGGGTAGCGCTGAAGGAGGAACTGAAAATCCCTTTGCGCTTGCTCGGCTTCAGCCTCATATCGGTATTCTAAATCTAGGTGGTAAAGGAACTTCCCTCGGAGCCAGCGGGCGCGTTCGGCAAGTGGATGGCCGGGCTGCCGCAGGATAGGATCAAGGAGCATAGCGCCCTGCTGATGCCGACGAATCATGCTCATGCCTGTCTTCCGCTTGGCCCATTCCCAACCCTGCATAGCAGCAATTTGTTCTGCCCGGTGCAAGAGTTCCAATTGTTGCCATTGATGATAGGCCCAAGAGCGATCGGGGGCTAGACTGTATTCTCTCCACAGGGCATGCACAAGGGGTTCAAGGGCTAGCTCTCTGTTGGGCCAACTGCCTAGCGTTTCCATTTGTGCAGCCAGCCATTTTTCTTTCGCTGTTTCCGCTTTACTTCCCCTCACTACTTCTAGACTGAGTAAGCGTACACTATCGCGTTTGCTTTGACAATGAAAGAGCAGTTTCCCTTCTGTTACCTGCACTTCTCCTGTCCAAATGCGAAAGTGTTCGATCAGGTCAGTGGAAGGGACAGGTGGGGGGCGGAAACCATGCCATCCTAAGCTTTGCTTTTCCCCATTGATCTCTATGGCAAGGCTACTAATATATTCCGTTCCTGCCTCAAAAGCTAGGCGAAGATGATAAGTTCCAGCTGGGACTTGCAAGCGAAAACCGACTTCTTTTCCCTGGACACCGCCCACCCATTCGGGCGCTCGAATCGCTTCAAATTTAGGACGGTGAAAGCTTTGATCCGGCGCCTTAGTCCAGGCAAAACGGTTGTCTTTGTGGGTCGGACTTATTCGTTCATACCCCCTTACCTTTTCTGATGGAGTAGTACCAAAGTCATATCGCCATAGGCTTTGTGCAGAAACTGAGAGAGAGAGGCCAAGTGTGAGTACACAGCAGGCCAGCAGACTTGTGTTGCTTATCATATTTCGTTTTGCTTGATCGTAAAATTAATTCTTTTCACCTTGCGCTCAGACTTCAGAAGTTTCTTTAGTCATGACAGAGAAAACTTCTGAAGTCTTGCTGGGACACAGCAGTAATTTAATGAAAAATCAGTAGAGCTGAATACGTGTAGGGAAATTCTTTACTTTTGTTGATCATCTTACAAAATCACCAACATTCAATACAAGTTCATGAAGTATCCTATTCTTTTTTTTCTACTCCTATCCTCCTTTTCCATCGTCGCGCAAGACGTTCAGAAATCCACCCATGAATACGTGGTCAAGGATGGCGTTTCCCTTTCTTTAGATGTTTATCAAACCGACAATAGCGACAATAGCCTGCGGCCTGTCCTAGTATGGGTACATGGAGGTGGATTTTCGGGTGGAAAGCGGGATAATGGCATGGAGGTAAAACTGATGGAGACCTTCGCCAAACAGGGTTATGTTGGCGTTTCTATTACTTATCGATTATTACGAAAAGGGCAAGCGACGGGTTTTAGTTGCGACTGTCCGAGAAGTGATAAAATCAATGTTTTCCGAGAAAGTGCGCTAGACACTTGGGATGCCCTTCATTTTATGTATACCCATAGCGATAAATTTCAAATTGATCCGCAAAAGATAATTGTAGGTGGGAGTAGTGCGGGAGCAGAAGCCATCCTCAATGCAGTCTACCTACGGGACTGGCTTTTTGAAGGGCCGAGCAAATATGACGAGATAGAGCCCGCTGCTGTTTTCTCTTTGGCAGGAGCGGTGGTCGACGCGCGCTATATCGGTGCCCATAATGCGGTTCCGGGTGTATTTTTTCATGGTACAAAAGATAATTTAGTGCCTTATGCGACTGCGCCGCATCACTATTGTGCGCCGGAAAAGCCGGGCTACATTTGGCTCGATGGTTCCGCTACGATTGCCAAGCAATTGAAGGCAAATGATGGTGCGTATCTATTATATACGTATGTCGATGCTCGCCATGAGATTTCAGCTGTACAGTTTGATCAACTCCCAGTGGTCTTCGACTTTTTCGAATCGGTTTTTGAGGGAAAAGTGACGAAGCAGGAGGAAGTGATTGTGGGGAAGAAGTGAGAGTGGGGTTGCGGATTGCTCTTGGCTTTTGATTGTGGATGAACACGGAGGCACGGAGACACCGAGTCTTTTGATTTTAATTTTCATTTTGATTGAGGGTGGATGTGTTCCGGGTTGTTCTTGGCTTTTGATTTTCATTGTCAGTGTAAATGACAGCAGTAGCAGTCGGTGGCGAGCAAGGGACAGGTACCGAGCTGGAGCTACGGTACCAAGGGCGGAAGCAACGATAGCATGGCTTTTGATTTTCATTTTGATTTTCATTTTGATTTTGATTTTATTGGTCATTGCAATAGTCTCAAGTATTTAGTAAATTGTATAAGCTGTTCTATATTAGACTTTATGCTATAGCTACTCCTAAAAAAGCGCATCATGAAAAGAAGCCTTGCCTTATTTTTATCCCTAAGTACTTTACTTTTGGCTGGATGCTCCAAGAATGACAAACTGGATGACACCGTATTTAAGTCCCAGTTAGTAGTGGAATTTGCGGATCAAAGTCTCTCCTTCGAAGAAGAACACAATTCGCAGTTTGCGATAACATTAGGTAGTAAAAGTCGATTGTATGAATTGGATTCAGCCATTATTGTCATGGTCAAAGGCTTAGGAGAAAATCAATCTTTATCTGATCCAAGGATTAATACACTATATGTTTCCTTCACAGTGCGGCACACTGGCTTTAAGATCGTGCAAACGGATCTGGAATCGTGGCTGACCAAGGGAGAACGCGGTTTTGTTAGGGATGGAGAATCTGATGAGGGGGTAGGTATCCTTTGGTTTGACGAGCAGGGCGTGATGTGGGTCTCCGGAAAGAATATTGGAGAAATTGGATACCAAAGAGAAATCATACCTGATAGCGTTTTTCCTGCTGCAACAGACTTTCAAAAGGATAGTAAGTTTTCAGTATTGTCGTCCAAAACCGTTCTACCCCCGCCAGGTCTCGACTTTGCCGAACAGGTAAAAATGGAATTCACTGGTACACTTTATAATGCAAGTGGGGATAGCTTGGTGATTAAAAAGGCGGTATTTGAGACGGTATTTAGCGTTTTTAGTGATTGAGGAAGAGGGGGAAACACTCGCCGAATCCGCCGATGTTGCAGGTGAAAAATCTACCTGGCTAGCTAGACAGGCACCTGCAAGGGCGAGGGAGTCTCTGTCTTCTCCCCTCTCTCTTCTCCCCTCTCTACTCCACCGTATACCGGACAATCACTTCATTATCCAAAACGACATTAGATGACCAAATAAATTGCGCATCCTGCTCCTCGTCGTCAAAAATGTCTTTAAAGTTGGTATAAGCTTTTTTGTTATCTACACCAATGGTTTCATTGGTATAAGTCACTGCATTCGGCCACTTGGCGTCGTCAAAGCTTTGTTTTTCCCAATCCATCGGTAGCTCCCAATGCAAGCCAAAGTAGGATGAACCCTCATCAGAATCCGTTTCATCACAGTTGTTCGACTGCCGAATCGAGCCTTTTTCACTCACACAGCTCAAGTCCTTAATGGGTGCGGTATAAAAAGTTTGGGCTTTCCAATCCGCCCCTGTCGTTGAGATGATCTTATCATCAGCATCCTTGATCACCGCCACCATGCCTCCGTCCCCTGCGTGGAAAGACTTTCCTCTCGACTTTTCTGTACCTATGCCCAGGTGCTCCTCCCAATCGACCAGTTTCATGGCGATGGTAAATGGCTTATTCACTTTGAATCTCACTACGTTTGAATTGAACTGCGTGAAAGGAACATTGTCTTTCCCTACGGCTTGGCCATTCACATACATTTCGAAATAGTTGTCCGCAAATATATAGGCCGTATAAACTTCTCCCGCTTCGTCAATGGCTATGATATCCGAATCCGCTAGTTTTGATAGTGCTTCTTCGGCATTGGCATAGGTATTTCCATTGCAGGGGTTATGGAGGTCAGCAGCAAAGGGGAACTCCTCATTGTTGAAGTTGGTGAGGGCCGGAACCGTCCAACTTTTTCCATCGGAAGATACGATCGTACCTACGTCCGTCTTTCTGCCTCTTTCGCATTCGTAAATATTGGCCATTTCTGTGTTGGCTAAACCTTGTGTAACACTGGCCGTCCCCTGGTAACCTGCGATAGTCCTAGTTGTTTCTTCGGTCTGAACTTTACTTTTTGAACTTTGGCTTCCGACGCAAGCCCATAGACTTAGGGCCATAAAAAGTAAGCTATATTTTTTCATGTTTTGCCTGATTTTTTGATAAATGGTAGTGATTGAAAGCAAAGGTAAGCATCAATTACCCAATAGGCGTCCATTTATTAGAAGCCATCTTAATAATATACTTGCGTTAGCCTATAGCTTTTGCGTTTTGAACGGCCAAAGAGTGCTCTTACAATAGCTCCCATTTAGCAAAGAACCTGCCAGCTACTCAAGGCAACTGGCAGGTTCTTTATCCCCTAAGGTGGGTGACGAAGTGGGAAATCGGAAGGTGGAAATGGGAAAGCCTCGATGTGGCCTTCCGACTTCCGACTTCGTACTTCCGCCTACATCAAAGTGGGAAATGGGAAATCGGAAGTGGGAATTCCTCCCCTTCCGACTTCATACTTCGTACTTCCAACTTATCGTTGTAGCACCAATTTCTTAGTCACGACCTCACGCTGATCTTGCATCGCTGTGATCAGGTACAAACCGGCTGGTAGGCCCGTCAAATCGAGGGGTAAAACCATACCCTGAGGCGCATCCAACTCAATCTGGCGAACAACTTTGCCGAATGCATCGCGTACCCAAATCTGAGCCGGAGCATCCACGAATCCGTTTAGCTCTAGCTGGCTCACACCATTACTTGGGTTCGGGAAGATATTCAATTCGGCTTGTCCCAAGTCGATATCTGTATCCAGCTGGGTGAAGCTGCCAGGTAGCGTGGTATTGTCTATATAAGAACTACCGCCACCCGTGATCGACACTTGGTCGAAGGTCGCTTCTACTTCCGCTGAGCCATTGAGACTGTAGGCCATCATATCGACATAGATACAATCGGCTAGGCCAGGGAAGGTCACTTGGTACAATAAGCGCCAAGAACTACCATTCGTACTGGTGTAAGATTTGATCTTAGTGCCTTGACGTACGATACGTAGCCATTCTACCCGACTTCTATTCGATGGACGCTGCGTAACGACTCCGCCATTGCTAGCACGGTATTCTCTACGTACCCGACGGGTAGAATTGTCCTTCAATACGCCAGCTCTGCGTGATTCTGGGTCGAGGCTTTCTCTAGCCATTAGTCCAGCATATCCTTCTGAATTGATGCTGGCTAGACGAGCCGTCAATTGGCCATCTCCGCACAGTAGTTGATACACATGTGCCGCTTTATCGGGCGATAAGCAATCATGCCAGCAACCATTCGCGCTGAGATCAAAACTCTCGTCTACTGGATCGTAAGTGGCACTGGTATTGCTACCGCAATTCAAGCTGCCATCATTGGCTCCTTCTGACCAACCGCAAGCTAGGCCTATTACATTAATCGTCGCCGTACATTGATCTTTGTTGCCTGCCTCATCTCGTATCGTAACGGTAAGCGGGAAACTATTGCCCACATCTTCACAGCTAATATTGAGAGACGGT
>Ga0209578_10003154_pt1 | contig 12874 bp, 10 predicted proteins | sample tdAd472_FD_187127 | JGI IMG/M metagenome (GOLD analysis project Ga0209578, IMG submission 187127) | Marine sediment microbial communities from the Atlantic coast under amendment with organic carbon and nitrate - tdAd47.2 (SPAdes)... | ecosystem: Environmental > Aquatic > Marine > Coastal >...
TACTTGGCCTATGAGAATTTCAGCACGAAATGGCTGAAACGTCTCCACCCCCAATGGGGTGTGTCAGGGTGACTTTAACTGAGGATTGCGTCATGGGTCAGCAGCTTTGGCCGGTAGTTGGTATTCCGTGTGATGTATACCAGCATGGCTTGCACCCCCAGCATGGTAGTGGTGAAAAATATATCAATGCCCTGGCACACGGAGCTGGCGTGCGCCCGGTGCTGCTGCCAGCCATTGGTGGTGGCACAGACCTGATGCCGCTCACTGACATCTGTTTCCCGGATGAGGTACTGGATAGCCTGGACGGTCTGTTTCTCACCGGTAATATCTCCAATGTGAATCCGCAGTTCTACGGCGAGAAAAGTCCACCGGACAACCTGCTCGATCCCCAGCGGGATGCCACAACCCTACCGTTGATTCGCCGCGCCATCGAGCGTGACATCCCATTGTTCGCGGTGTGCAGGGGTTTCCAGGAACTGAATGTGGCGCTGGGCGGCTCCCTATACCAGCGTGTACACGAAGTGCCCGGTATGCTTGATCACCGGGAAGACAGTAGCCTGCCGAGGGAGGGTCAATATGATTATGCTCATGAGATTCTCCTGGTCGAAGACGGTCTGTTGAGGGGGCTGGCTGGCGCGGAACGGGTGCGAGTTAACTCTGTGCATGGCCAGGGCATCCATCGACTTGCGGATGGCCTGGAAATAGAAGCCACTGCCCCTGACGGTTTGATTGAAGCGGTGCGATCGCTCGATCACAGCCGTTTTGCCCTGGGGGTGCAATTTCACCCGGAGTGGCAGTACCAGCGAGACCCTTTTTACAGTGCCCTGTTTCGGGCATTTGGCGATGCTATCCGGGAGCGCCTTTGAGCGGGTTTCCGGCGGTGCCATGTGCTAACGTTCAAGGAACTAACCCAACGATGGATTTCCGGTTGTGACATCTTCAGATCAACAGGCGGTGCTGGCATTTCTCGATGCCTATCCCCAGATAGATACCTTTGAGGCGTTGCTGCCGGATCTTAACGGTCGGCTGCGAGGTAAATGGTTGTCCCGTGAGCATCTGGACAAGGCTTTTAAAGGTGGCCTGAAGCTGCCCCTCACCACCCTGGGATTTGATATTTGGGGCCGCGATCCGGAAAGCTGGGTATTCGAGTCCGGCGATGCCGATGGCGTCTGTGTGGCGGAGGCCGCCACCCTGGCACCCGTGCCCTGGTTGTCGGCATCCACTGGGCAATTGCTGATGTCCCTTCGCCAGGCCGACGGTATCCCCTGTGGTTATGATCCCAGGGATTTGTTGCGGAATATCCAGCAGCGCCTGAAACAACTGGGATACATACCGGTGGTGGCACTGGAAATGGAGTTTTACCTGTTCGATACCGAGCGGGACACATTTGGTCGACCTACCCACAGCCAGCGTGCTATCGATGGTGGGCCCGCAGTGGGTGGCCAGACCTACAGCATGGATCAGTTGGAGGATGAAGCACCGTTAATGCGGGCAATCCGGGAGGCCTGTGTCGCTCAACGGTTGCCGGTAGATACACTGATTGCCGAAGCTGCACCCTCTCAGTTTGAGGTCAACCTCTACCACGGCAATGATGCGCTGCTGGCGGCAGATCATGGCCTGATGTTGCAGCGTCTGATCAAGGGCGTGGCCCGTGAACATGGCAAACTGGCCACGTTTATGGCCAAGCCATTTGGCGAGTTGGCGGGTAGCGGTATGCATGTGCACTGCAGTCTCCTCGACCAACAGGGCAGAAATGTTTTTAACAATGGCACGGAGCAGGGCAGTGAGTTACTGGCCCAGGCCGTGGCGGGTTGCCTGATTTCTATGGCTGATGCCATGGCTATTTTTGCCCCCAACATCAATGCCTGCCGTCGCTTTCAGCCCGGCAGTCATGCACCCTTGACGGCCAGCTGGGGTTATGAAAATCGCACCACGGCGTTGCGAATTCCCACCGGTAACCTGGCGGACCGCCGCATTGAACACCGTGTGGCCGGTGCCGATGCCAACCCGTATCTGGTGGTCGCGGTGATTCTGGCGGGAATGCTCCATGGCATTGAACAACAACTGGTACCGCCCCCGGCCATAGAGGGCGATGCCTATGCTCAGCCGGGTGCAGAGTTGCCTCGTTACTTGCCTGATTCCCTGCAGCGTCTGGAGCAGTCGGCATTTATCAGCGAGTATTTTGGTGCTGAATTTCAGCGGGTGTTTCTGGCGGCTAAACAGCAGGAGTTGGCGGAATTTGACCGGAGGGTGTCTATCCTGGAATACGACGCTTATCTCTGAATATTCCTCATCCTGATGTGTCTCTACGTGCCCACGATATTTATTACCCGGCTTCACGTTTTCGATTCGAGATACCCCTCCAGTGGGTCACCACCAAATGGCGGCCGCATACTCGAAAGGGCATCGATGAACAGGTAGAACAGCTCTGATTGGGACGTAACGTCCAGCTTGGCGTAGCTGTGCTTGCGATGCAGTTTTACCGTTTCCGGCGAAATAGACAGTTTCTGAGCGATGGATTTGGTGGAGTGACCGTGCAGAAACAGTTGAATGATCTGTGCCTCTCTTTCGGTGAGTACCGATCTACCAAAATGGCTCAGTGCCGAAGATAAATGCCGGTGCAGGTCATCGTCTTGGTGTTGGCTGTGATCGGTGCTTTGCCAATGTTGTTCGCACAGAGATTGGAGCAGCGGTGCAATATCCTGCAGCAAGCGCTGTTGAGACAAGCTGAAACGATGATGGTGTTCATCCCGGCCGAGGGAAATGTTCAGCCAATCTCCTGGCGCCTGTGCGTTTAACCGAAACAGGTAACCGCACTCATCGATCAGTCCGGTGTGGCGAAAATAGTTTTTGTAGTATTCGCTCTTCCGAAAACCCACCGGGGCCAATTCGTCCAGTCGATAAAATCCCTCATGCCCGTCCTGGGCTGCTCGGTAGCAGGGGTCCAGCAGGTAGGCGCCTTTGAGGAATAAATCAATGTGGGTTGGGCGGTTGGCCGGCGGCAGGTCGTTGTAGCTCAGCGTTGGTTGTTGGTGGTGGTAGTAGAGAATGACTGCGTTATCGATTGGGGACAATTTCTTCAGAAAGGCCATCAGCTGATCAAAAAAACTACTCTGGCCAATGCTGGACACAACTGGTATCAGTCGGTTGGAGTATTCCGCGATGCTGAAGGCCATCAAACCCGCTCCCATTCCCCTCAGAACAGTCTAGCGGGAATGGGGGAGGGTTGAAATATCACGGCGGAATGCCGGGGAAATTAAAAGCGGATGGCCTTGGCCTGGGACGGTTGGTACGCCAGTCCGGTTCCGCCTGGATACCGCTGTGATCTTCAGCGACAAATTGTCGCAGACATGCCATTTGCGGGTTGGTTTGCCGCGAGTGCCGCCGTTATGTGACACGCATTTCCACGCTGTGCCTTGCAGGAATTGAAGAACGGGTTATGATGCGAAAACACGGATGTTGGCCCCGTTCCCGTGCCACCAACCAAAGTTGAGTGTCGACGGGACGACAATTATAAAAGTTGAGGTTGAGTGACGCTGGTATCCGGTATCTGAGTTTTCCTCTGTATCTCTATCCATTTGTCTGCCTTGATTATCAGAAAGACCGCACTAAGGCTCTTTCAACCGGTCATATTGTTTAATTAATACCGAATATTACGGTCAAGGTATCCGGCTTGTGTTGATTCAAAGATTTTTGCAATTGCCGATGTTTTCTACGACTCGTGCTCTTGTCCACTTGGCGTTATCCCTGCTGCTGATGGTTTCCTTGCTTCCTTCTGCCTGGGCCGAGCCTGTAGAGGGCGTTGTGGCAGTACCAGAAACAACTGTGAGTCTGCGGCTTAACTGGTTCCATCAATTTGAGTTCGCCGGTTACTACGCTGCCTTGGAAAAAGGCTTTTTCGCCGAGGAAGGACTTAACGTCCATATATTGGAACGCGATCCGGAGACGGCCGTGGTAGACGACGTGGTCTCTGGGTTCGTGGATTTTGGTGTGGCAGATTCCAGCCTCATTGTTGCCCGGATGAATGGTAAACCCGTGGTAATGGTTACCCCGATCTTTCAGCATTCGCCTATGGTGCTGATCAGCCTTGCTGAAAACAACATTCTCGGCCCAGCTGATTTGGCTGGAAAAACATTAATGTATCAGCTGGATCAGGATGATGCAGTGATCGCCGCCACGTTGAATGAAGTGGGGCTGGGCCCAAAAGATATTATTTCTGTACCACACAGCTTTGATGATTGGGCGCTACTGAACCCCGATATTGCCGCTATGTCCGCCTACATTTCTAACCAACCTTATCTATACCGCGAAAAAAACATCAAGATTAATATTATTGATCCGGCCAATTACGGGATTGATCTCTACGGTGATAGCCTTTTTACCAGCGAACGCATGATAAACAAGTATCCCAATGTAGTGTCTGCATTTCAAAGGGCAACGATCAGGGGATGGGTATATGCACTTGATCACCCGGATGAGATCATCGATCTGATCCTGAGAAAATATCAAACGGAGAAAACCCGCGAACAGTTGGTGTATGAAGCCAAGTCCATTCGTCGGATGATCCAGCCTGATCTCCTGGATGTTGGTCTGATCAATCGTCATCGCTTTGACCGAATTGCGGATATTTACCGAGAGCGGGGCAGAATACCCGCCGAGGCTGAATTAAACGGTTTCTTTGCCGATGACTACCTTCTTTCTGCTGATGCTCATTCGGTCTTTCTCCACTGGATTGTGCCCCTTGCGATCATCTCAATGGTCGTGCTGGCCTTGATGTTTGTCATCAATCAGCGGCTGCAAAAAATCGTGTACCAAAAGACCCGTGATGCCAATGAGGCCAGGGAAAAAGCAGAACGTTACCTGGCAATACTCGATCGGCATACTTGCGTGATGCGGGTAGATAGAGAGTTGAAGGTGCAATACATTTCCATCGCTTTTTGCGAATTGACCGGTTATGAAAGCCATCAATTATTGGGGGAACCTCACACGATCCTGATGGATGAATCGAATAATGGTTTAAAGATTCGCCAGTTGTTAGAAGCCACTTCTGCCGGAAAAAACTGGCAGGGCGAGATTCATGTGAAGCAAAAAAATGGCGGTCAGTTGGTGATGGATGTCTTTGTGGAGCCTGTGCAGGATGGCAAGGGCAAGGTTCTGGGTTATAGCGCTGTGTATCTGGACATGACCCAGAAGAAAAATGCTGAGTTGTTGTCTATCACCGATACGCTCACCAATCTCTATAACCGCAATAAAATTGATGCTCTGCTGGTGAAAGAAAGCAAGCTGGTGAATAGAGGCAGTCCGGTTTTTTCCATCATTCTGTTGGATATCGACCACTTTAAGCTGATTAATGATCAGTACGGCCACTTGATGGGAGATCAGGTGCTTCGCGAAATTGCTCGTTGCCTTAAACACAATATCCGAGAAACGGACTATGTCGGTCGCTGGGGCGGAGAAGAGTTTATGGTGATTTGCGCCAACACCTCTCTCATGGGTGCAGAGGCGCTGGCGGAAATGCTGCGAGCCAAAATGGAGGAGGCTGAATTTCCTGAACACATCCATGCCACCAGCAGTTTTGGGGTGGCGGAATATTTCCCCGGAGAGTCGATCGATAGCCTAATCAAGCGAGCTGACGAAGGGCTTTACTGGGCCAAAAACAGCGGCCGAAACTGCGTTCGGACGAGACCCTGTCACGTGGGCAGTGCCTAGTCGCTGTGGCTAGAGGCAGCGACTCACCAAAACGGCTTCTACAATAACTGCCGCTGATCATAAACCTGCTGCCAGTGTTCACCTTTCTTGATGGACACTTCTGTTTCGAAATAATGCTTCATCCGACGGCGGTCGTCTTTGTTGTCTTTCAGGGCGGCGCCGATCAGAAAGTGCACCAGGTTATCCAGGGCCATGGTGCCACTACCATAATAATAGGCATGCACCCCCATGGCATGGGCCACTGACACGGCTTCTGCGGTGGACATGACGGTGGCGGCCAGGCGGTCGGTACTGCGGCCATCCAGAGTCTGGCCATTGCGCAATTCGTGGAACAGGGTGGTCAGCACTTCGATAGTGAGGGCGTCCGGTTTTACCTCTACACCGGAGAGGCGAATTAGTTTTTCCGATTCGCGCATCACCACATCAATTTCGTCTGCAAGGTCCCGAATCGGTGGGATGGTTTCAAAGTTCATGCGGCGCTTTAGTGCAGCGCTCATTGCATAGATGCCGCTGTCCAGAGAATTGGAGGTGGCGATAATATTGAAGCCTTCCCGTGCGAACAACACCGAGTCTTTACCCAGTTCCGGCACCATGATCTGTCGTTCTGACATGATGGAGAGAATGGCATCCTGAATATGTTGCGGGCAGCGGGCAATTTCTTCAAAGCGCACCAGTTGGCCGTCAAGCATGCCCTGATAAATAGGACTGGGAATCAGTGCTTCGGCGCAGGGTCCTTGCGTGTTGAGCAGCGCTTCGTTCCAGCTGTACAGCAGCTGGCTGGTTTGGGAAATGGCGCCGCCCTGAATGGTAAGGGTCGACTGGCCGGATATGGCGGCAGACAGCAGTTCCGACAGCCAGGATTTGGCGGTGCCGGGTTCGCCGATCAGCATGGCGCCACGGTTGGTGGCCAGGCTGATAATAATGCGGGTGACCAGTTCACGCTGGGCGACAAATTTACGCTGGATATCCAGTTCGTCATCGCCGAGTACGAATTTTGCCACTGCCAGTGGTGACAGATTCCAGCCGGGTGGTATTGGGCCAGAGTCCCACTCCCGAAGCCTTTCCAGTTCATGGTGGTAAAGAGTTTCCGCCGTGGGGCGTTGTATGGCTTTGTCGCTCATGTTATCGGGTCTCAGGCCGGTTTTTCCCACTGCCAGCGGGCTTCTGGTGCCATGCGTTCTGCGGGCAGGATTTTCGGAAGTTCAGATAAGGGAATGTTGCCCTGGATGACGTGGTCGAGGGCGCTGTCACGCATGGTCACCAGACCGCAATCCAGTGCCAGCTTGCGCAGTTCTCCCACCGGAATGTGACGGGCAATAGCATTGCGTAGCTCGGTATCCACCTGCAGATATTCCACGACGGCAACCCGGCCATGGGTGCCAGTGTTGTTGCAGCGCTCGCAACCTTTGCCCACGTAGCAGCGGAAGCTGTCCGGAGTTCCGTCGGGGAATACCTCCTGCAGAATATCGCTTTCCGGTTCAGCTTCTACCCGGCAATGCTTGCAGATGCATTTGGCCAGTCGTTGGGCCATCACTGCCAGCAATTCGCTGGCCAGTGAATTGGGGTGAACACCCAGGTCAAACAGCCGCTGCATGGCATCGACCGCATCGTTACAGTGCAGCGTCGACAGCACCACGTGCCCGGTTTGAGAGGCTCTTATGGCTTCGGTGGCCGTTTCGTGGTCGCGGATTTCTCCCACCAGGATGACATCGGGGTCCTGGCGCACAAAAGACCGCATGGCGTCGGCAAACTTGAAGCCGATTTCCGGTCGCACACGGGTTTGCTGAATGTTGTTGATGGAATACTCAATCGGGTCCTCGACGGTGATGACTTTACGTGTGCCATCGTCAGCCAGCAGTTGCAGACCGGCATACAACGTGGTGCTTTTGCCCGAACCGGTAGGCCCTACGACGAGTACCAGGCCAGCTGGGTTTCGTAGCAGGCGTTTGTAGTGGCTGGCCACTTGGGAAGAGAGACCGAGTTTGTCGATACTGATCAGGTTGGAGTTCTGTGGCAACAGTCGAATGACAACGTGTTCGGCATGCAGTGAGGGCTGAACCTGAATCCTCAGGTCGAACAGCGAATCCCCAACCCGCAACCGTGAACGGCCACCCTGGGGCAGTCGGCGCTCGGCAATGTTCAGCTCTGCCCGAAGTTTGATGACGTTGACGAGACCGCGCAGTTCCGCGGGAGAGATCTCGTAATGGGGGAGATCGCGCAACTCACCATCCACCCGCAGGCGAATGCGCACCTGCTTCTGGTATTGCTCGATATGCAGGTCGCTGGCACGTTCGGCGACAGCATCCAGCAGTAGCGCCTCAAACAGGGAGACCAGATGGGCACCGACTTCCGGTTTGTATTTTCCCAGCAGATCCTGATCAGCGTCGCTCAGGGCTTTTTCTTCATAGGCAGGCAGGCTTGAAGTGTGTGCTTGTACACATAGGTCCGTGGCCGACCAGAGACGGCGGAAATCCGTTGGTGTTACCAGTAATTTTTCCAGTTTATGGCGGGGAAACACCCGTTGGATTTCTTCCAGTGAGGCCTCGGGATCACTGGTTGCAACCCTCAGGGTGCCGTCATCGGTATACAGAGGAATCAGCCGGTGATGGTCCAGAAAAGCCTGTGAAAAGCTGTTGAATATTTTCGGGTCAAGGCGTCGCAGGAGAATATCCACATTGGCCAGCTCCAGGTTGTAGCGCTTGGCCATGGACCGGTAAAGGGCGAGGTCATCGAGATTGGCCAGCTCCCTTACTTCGTCAATGATTAGCGTTTTGTTGGCCTTGGCCCGATCCCGTGCCCTGTTGAGAATGTCTTTGTTGACGATGCCAAGTTCAATCAGGCTTTGCTCATCTTTTTGTGAAAAATTAATACTGCCGTGCTCACAGCGCGTTACCTGACCGTGTTCATCCAGGGTATAGATCACCAGCCTTAGGAGTATCGATGCCGTATGTTCCACACAGACCAGTTGACCGCCTGGAGCCAGTTGGTCGAGCAGGGTGGTGAGTTTGGTGACCTTGGGTGTGGTCACCACAATAATATCGAAGGGTGCAAACTCTGCTGCGCCTTCCTGGCCGTCGCCATTGATAATACTGACATTGTCGAGGTGAAGTTGCTTGAGTCGCGCTTTGGCGATATCGGTGATCGCGGGGTCTTTCTCCACGCCAATCACCTGGGTGGCGACTTTAGATAACACCGCACAGGCATAACCTAATCCTGCACCGACGTGAAGGATTTTGGGGTTAACGGGAAACGACAGGATACTCAACATCTGTCGGAGGGCTTTTTCGGAAGGAATGCTGTGCCCGGCGACGAGCTGTTGGTCTTCACAGCGAATAAAGTGCTGCCGGTTGGTGTTGTCGAAAGCGGCCTGCAATCGAGGATCAATGCGGCGGCTGGGTTGGGTGTTTGTTTGGCTGCTGTGTATTTTCATCCGGCTATGGTCGTTTTGCCCTTAATACTTTTAGTGTAGGTATGAGTCATCCCAACTCGACATGCTCTGGCTCAATCAAACGGGTTTTTAGTGTGAGGTTCAAGTCTGATGAGTCAGTATTGCTTATTAATACTTGTTATGGCTTGAACTAAGTAACACCTGACAGGTCAGTTGGGGGAGTTTCGATGATACGCAATGGTGTACCTCCCCCCTTCTTCTTAAGATGCCTCAAGTCGAGACTTGATGGCAGGGTATAGCAGGGGCGCCACATTAATGCGGTTTGTGACATGGGGGATGGTATTGCAGGTCACCAACTCCTTTAGTCCAGCTTGCAGCAATGTGCTGTCCACCCCGTCGGCAAAAATGCCGTGTACCGCTGCGCAATCCACACGCTTGATACCACCCTGCTGCAGGGCTGCGAGGCATTGCAGAATGGTCTGCCCGCTGGATATGACATCGTCGATGATGACCGCAGTCAATCCCAGGTAGGGGCTGAGGTCGGGCAGCTGTATCTCGACATCCAGGTCGCCATGCCGTTGCTTTGCTCCGATCACATAGGGATGTCCACTATCAGCAGCCACCTGGGCGACCCACTGTTCACTTTCGGCATCAGGCCCAACCAGCAAGAGTTGCCGCTGATTACGTAACCAGTCGGCCAGGGCGTGGGCGCCTTCGACCCGCTGGCACGGGACTGTGTAGATCGCCTCGAGGTTGTGATAGCGATGCAGGTGCGGGTCCACTGTGACCAACCAGTCCATATGTCGGGACAATATCTCTGCGAAGGTTCGGGAGGTGAGGGCCTCTCCGTCGTTAAAGCGGCGATCCTGCCGCATATAGCAAAGATAGGGGGCCACCAACCCTACGGAGCGTGCCCCCAATTCTTTCAGGGTAGTTAAAAGAAAGATCAGTGGCAGGAACTTGTCGTTGGGGTGTGCCAGATTAGCCACTACGATGCAGTCCTTTCCGGCCACTTCCGTGGTTACACGCAGGTAAGTTTCACCATCTGGGAACTGGCGGGTGTCCAGGCAGCCGATCAAGCCCTGTAGCTGGTCGCACAAGGGTGGCATCAGGGGGTGCTGATCCAGGGAAAACAGAATGGGCGGGGTGATGGATGAGTGGCTCATGATGTTTCATCGATGGTAAAGATGGGGCCATTATCGTGATAGAACTCCATGGCGTAATCCCGTTGCCCCTTGCTTTCACTCAGAAGTGTGAACAGTGGTTGACCGGCTTGAACTTCACTGCCGACATTGACAGCCAGTCGCAGTCCGGCGGCTGGGTGAAAGGGTGCGCCCGCCAATTTTGCCAGCCGGGCCAGGCGCCGATTGTCGATGGCAGTGACCACACCACTGCGGTCTGCCGGTTCGTCGTGCTGGTAGTGAGCTGTTGGCAGAACCTTGCTCCAGCCTTGGGCGCGGACGATTCGCTGGAACTGTTTCCATGCCTCGCCATTCTCCAGTAGCTGTTGTGCCTGTTGCAGGCAGTTCTGAAGACCATTGCCCAGGGCCATATCCAACAGGTGTGCGGATAACATCAATGAACGCTGGCGTAGATCCTGTGGTGCCTCGGACAAATTCTGCAGTACAGAAAGAATATCCCGCGCTTCCTCCACCGGGCCAATGCCGTAACCCACCGGACGGCTGCCGTCCGTAATCACACATCGGGTGACCAGACCGCAGGCTGTACCCACTTCACTAAACAGGGAGGCCAGACGTCCAGCCTCTTCCTGGGTTCGTATTTTGGCCGTGGCGCCGACGGGAATATCGATCACTGTGTGGGTGGAGCCAGCAGCAATTTTTTTCGATAGCACAGAGGCAATCAGCTGGCCTTCACCATCCAGGTCCAGCGCCCGTTCAATGCGAATCAACAAATCATCAGCCGGACTGAGGTTGACGCCGCCACCCCAGGCCAGGCAGGCGCCAGTTTCGCTGACAACCCGCTGAATTTCAGCCAGTTTAAGATTGACGTTAGTCAGGGTTTCCATGGTGTCAGCAGTTCCGGCGGGAGAGGTGATTGCACGGGACGATGTTTTGGGGATGATCAGGCCAGCTGCGCTGACGATGGATACCACAATGGGTGTAGTGCGGTTGCCGGGTAGGCCGCCGATACAGTGTTTGTCAAAAATCCTCTTCTGCCCGGGCCATTCAAGGCGTTTGCCACAGGCTACCATAGCTTTGGTAAGGGCTGTAATTTCGTCCACATCCAGGCGGTTGCCGGCACAGGCGCTGAGAAAACTGGCGATGGCGATGTCGCTGTACCGGTGGGCGGTGATATCGGTGATGATTTGGGTAATCTCATCCCCACTCAGGGAGTGGCCATAGATTTTTTTTCTCACCAGGCTTAGGGAAGTTAGAACTGGGGTGTGCTGTGCCAGAACCCGACCGCCAGTCTTAACATGGAGTTGTTGCATGGCAACTTTTGACAGTCCTACGCGGCCCTCAGCCAGCACATGGTTATCCACCACATTCAGGGTGGCAATCAGAGTCCGCCCATTGGCGCTGAGGGTTAGACGGCTGCTGGCGGTAAAGCCCTCAGCCCGGCAAATGTCGCAGTCCTCCCGCATGTAAACCACGGGTTCCTGGTGGGTGTCGATGCCCATGTCCACTACTTCAAGAACATGTTTCGGCTCCATAGGCTGCCTCAGTTGGATTTATTGTTATATGCCCAATCGTTTTTAGCTGTGGGTCAGTGTCCGAGTTTGCCCTGCTGTTTCTGTGTGATCAACCAGTTGTAACCATCGGGGGAGTGGGTCCACCAGTCGTGGCTGATGTGCAGGTGATGTTCCCGCAAAAGTACCTTGATGCCTTCCTCATTATGGCGGGAGGCATCATAGGCGAGACTGAGCACAGATTCTTGTTCGTCAAAAGAAACCAGGTCAAAGGGAAAGCGGTTGCCGATATCTATCATGGCTCGTCGCACGTCGTCGTCTTTTGCCCGGCACAACTTCAGGTGATGAACCACCAGGTTATCAAGTGCATGGGATTGCTCGGGGTGTTTTGCCATGGTCGCCACTCCCGGAGTGTCCGCTCCATTGATTGTGCTGCCATCCTTTACAAGTACAGTTCATCTGTCCGAAAGGTCAAGTTGGGGATGTGTACGTTAGGAATCGAATTGGTCTCACACATCTTTACCTTGTACTTGAGCTGGCTTAGGCTTCCGACCATGAGTTTTGATAAAAGATATAAATTTACTCTGTCTGAGGATTCTTTCAGGCGGCATGATGAGGGCGACGATCAAGCCTTCTATCGCGTTCCCCGCTTTGTCAGTCATATTGATCCCGGAGCCATCGATGCAGTCGCCCAACTGTATCGGGAGTACTTCCCCGAGAATGGCGTCATCCTCGATCTGATGAGCAGTTTCCTCAGCCATCTGCCTGAGGATTGCCAATACAGCAAAGTGGTGGGACTGGGAATGAATGACCGTGAGCTGGCCAACAACCGTCAACTGGATGACTGGGTGGTTCAGGATCTCAATCGCCAGCCCAGATTGCCTTTTATCGACAACCAGTTTGATGCTGCAGGCATCTGTGTCTCTATCGACTATCTGACGAATCCGGTCGAAGTACTGCGGGATCTGGGTCGGGTGATGAAGCGTGGCGCGCCTTTGGTTATCACCTATTCCAACCGCCTGTTCGAAACCAAGGCAACGGCTGCCTGGTTACACTTGCAGGACGAACACCGGGCCCATCTGGTCAGGCACTTTCTGGAAGAAAGTGCCTGACCAGATGGGCCCGGT
>Ga0209578_10003157_pt1 | contig 12869 bp, 12 predicted proteins | sample tdAd472_FD_187127 | JGI IMG/M metagenome (GOLD analysis project Ga0209578, IMG submission 187127) | Marine sediment microbial communities from the Atlantic coast under amendment with organic carbon and nitrate - tdAd47.2 (SPAdes)... | ecosystem: Environmental > Aquatic > Marine > Coastal >...
CGATTGCGAGCCAACGAGATATTCTGCTCAGGCTCGGAGCAGTAGATGATCGGCAGTCCTCGCCGCCGAAATTCGTCGATGATCGGTTTGGACGGGCGTCCGACATCGTTCTCGACCACGATGATCCGGTACTCGACCTCGTCATCAACCAGGAGCTTGTCGAGCGATTCGAGCAGGCGTGAGAGACCTTCGGGCCGCCTACGAGTGGCGACGCAGATATCGACTCGCGTCGTTACTTCTGTTGCTGATAACCTCAGAGTCAGACCCTGCCGAGAGACTCGATCCTACACATGAGCGGCGTCTGCTAGCTTCCCATTACTTCATCGTCGATCGTCTAGACATTGAGTCTTACGCCAAGCATTACCGTCATCGTACCGACTCTGGGGCGACGCATTTCCGCCGCTCGCGCCGTTGAGTCGGTGCTTGCCGACCCGCGCCCCGATCTCGAGGTTCTACTGGTCGACCAGTGCCTGGATCCCGTTCATCCGGAGGCCTTTCCGGACGATCCGAGATTTCGGTACATCGCGAGCGATACGAGGGGAATCTCTGCTGGCCGTAATGCCGGAGTCGAACTCGCCCGTGGAGACGTGATCGCCCACACGGACGACGATTGCTCGGTCTCTCCGGGGTGGGCGTCCACCATTCTCAAAGTCTTTGAAGAGGCCCCGGAGATCGACGTCGCTTATGGAGGAGTCGAGGCGGCCGCCCCGCCGGCGGCGGGTTTCATCCCCTCCTACCGCGTGCGTCGAGAGGTTGTTGTATCGAGCTTGCGGTCTACGCACCGCATCGACGGGATGGGTGCATGCTTTGCTTACCGACGCGCAGTTTGGAATGCCGTGGGAGGCTTCGACGAGGCGCTTGGGGCTGGCGCGGAATTGGAATCGGGAGAGGAGGTGGACTTCACGCAGCGCGCGCTGACTCGGGGCCACGTCGTCATGGAGACGCCTCGGTTTTCCGTCGTCCACTACGGATATCGAAGCTGGGAAGCGCTGGGATCATTGCTTAAGGGGCATCTGATCGGCATCGGAGCAGTCTCGGCCAAGCAATTGCGTTTGGGAAAGTGGTCATACGGGTGGACTCTGGTGTTGCTTGCCTGGCGTTGGGCGTTTGGGAAGCCCGCCATTGATTTTGGTCGTCGGCCGCCGCGAATGGTTCGTTTACGGGCGTTCGCGCGCGGCCTGTCTATCGGATGGGGGAAGGCAATCAGCGAGGGCGGCGTGTTCGATCAATCGACGCCGCTTGGAGCGCGCCGCGAGCCGACCGGGCCCGTTGACCGGCCCTCGATCGTCACCCGCCATGAGGCCTTTCCGAGCTTCTTTCTCATTGGTGCGGCGAAAGCGGGAACGACTTCGTTGCACGAACATCTTCGCGTTCATCCGCACATCTTCATGAGTCCCCTCAAGGAGCCCAACTTTATGGCGCTCCGAGACGAGGCGCAGAGGGACGACGTGCCGCAGGCGCTACGCGAGTCCATCCGTAAGATGCCTGACACGCCGGCCAAGTACGTGGACCTATTTCGGGGCGCCCGGTCGATGGATGCGATCGGCGAGAGTTCTCCGTGGTATCTCAATTCCACGCGGGCTGCGGAGCGCATTCGGTATTACGTTCCGAATGCAAAGCTCTTGGTTCTGCTGCGTGATCCGGCGGAGCGAGCTTTCTCTGCATACAAGATGCACCGACGGTTGGGCACGGAGACTTGCCATACCTTTGAAGCGGCCTTAGATGCGCACGAGGAACGCGTGGGGACTTCGAACTGGGGGCTGGACTACCTAACTCCCGGCTTCTATCGACGTCACTTGGCTGCTTATGAGCCTGAATTCCGGACAGGATCGCTCAAGGCGTGGATGTTTGAGGAGCTTCGAGATGATGCGAGGGCGCTCGTCCGGTCGGTCTACGATTTTGTCGGAGTAGACCCGGAGTTCGTACCGCCTCGTCTTGGGGTGCGTTTCAATGACGCCGGGAAGAACGCGTTGCGCCTGTCGCCGGAAACACGCGAGCGGCTTATCTCGATCTATCGAGAAGACGTGCTGGCGCTCCAGGATCTAATCGGCGGAGATCTCTCGCACTGGCTCAAGGTCGAATAGGGCGAGCCAGGCGATCCTTTACCCAGCGCCCGAAGCCGGCGGCGATGCGCTTGGCGACGCGGGGGGCGAAGGCTCCTTCGACCTCGAACAATCTTGCTTCGCGGAACTGCGCTTGGGCAATCCGGACGTCTCGCCATGCGACCAGCGCGTGGACGCCGGCGTCGATAGCCAGGTCCGAATAGCGGCGTCGCGACGCTTTGGCCATCGGTTCTCGGTCCTCCGGCGGAAGGTAGTTCCGCGACAAGTCTATGCTCCTTCGAACTTCCGCCATATTGCCGCCGGATGCGAGGAAGCTCATCGAAGCTCCGTCATCGTGTCGCCGGTAGCAGGCCAAAGGCTCCGGGTCGAACCAGATGGGGTATTTTGCGGCGATTCGCTTCCACATGTCCCAGTCGAGGGCATAGCGGAAGTCCTCGCGGAAACCGCCGAGATCTTCATAGACTCTGCGTCGAACCACCACTGAGGGCGTCTGAATGCTGAGATAGACGAAGACGTATTGCATCCAGTTCTCGACAACGCCCGCCTCGGAAGCCGGGTTGTCGGACATCAGCCGCCGTCCTTCTCCGCCGTCGAGCAGATAGTGTTGGACGTAGGCCGCCCCAAGGTCTCCTCGTTCGCTGATGCCGTCGCTAAGCTTCTGGTAAAAACCCGGCAGGACCAGGTCGTCTTGGTGCAGCAGATGCACCCACTCCCCGCGAGCTAGATCGACGGCGTTGTTCCAGTTCTTAGCCATCCCTCCGTTGCGCTCTCGGCGATGGAACTCCACGCGAGGTCCGGCTCGCATGGCGGCCCGCTCCGCGACATCGTCGGGAGACTGGTCGTCGACGACCGCGATTTGCATGCGGTCCGGCCCGGGATCCTGCTGTAGTACGGACGCCAGCGCCTTGTCTAGGTATTGCGGGTCTGGCTTATAGGTCGGGATCATCACCGACCAGAAGGGGCGGTCAACGTCCTGCACCGGCGACTGGATTCCTGGAGCCGGCTTCATTGAACAGCCTCTGGCCCGGCGTCGCGGTAGATTTCGATCAAGCGCTCGTTCAGCGTGTTGATGTCGTGCAACTCAGAAACTCGTTGACGAGCGTTCTTGCCCATCGTCCGTCGCAAATCTTCGGACCGAAGGATCTCACTTAGCGCCTCGGCCACGGCTTCGACATTTCTCTCGGGGGTTAGTCTGCCGTCCAATCCATCCCGGACTAACTCCGGAGTGCCGCTATACCCGGTCGCGACGACGGGCAGTCCGGCGGCCATCGCTTCCATCAGAACTGTTGGGAGGCCCTCTTGACCGCCGTCCTCGGCCGTGACGCTAGGTGCAAGGAGCACGTCGGCCGAGTCGAGGAGCGCGTGTACCTCTCCCTGGTCTTGCCATCCCAATAACCGCACGCTGCTCTCCAAGCCGAGTTCCATGACCAGACTGTGGATCGCATCGCGTAGAGGCCCGTCGCCCACAATTTTATACTGTAAATCCGGAAAGTCCTTTACTAGGCGGGAGATGGCCTGGACCCCAATCTCGATTCCTTTCACGTCGACGAGTCGAGCCACAGACACAACGCGCAGGGGGCTCGCCGTTGGAATCGAAGGCCCCGCCGTTCCACCGATCTTGACCCCCACTCGATGGACAGTCAGTCGCTCCGGAGGACACCCCAAAACGCGAAGCCGTCCCGCTAGGTTCTCACTGATCGCCATGATTCGATCGGCGGTTTCGAACAGCTCTTTGTAGGCGTGTCGTCCGTGCTGGGCCACGAAGGTCGATACGTCAAAGGCCCCATGCATTGTGACCACGACCTTGGATTGGAACGCGCCCGCTCGGCGAAGCCGCAAAGCCCAAAGGCCATTGATGCCGTAGTGCGCGTGCACGACGTCATAGGGGCCGCGGTCCAGGAACTCGGCGACGGGGTAGAGCCGACGTAGGGCGTCGCGAATTGAGCCGGGGCGAAGGTCTCCGGCGCATTTCGCGGCGAGCCGAGGATGCCTGAAGACTTGCTTCAACGCGCACCCGACGGTCCGGAGGAGCACCGGCCACCTTTGATTATGCGGAAATTCATCCTGAAGCAAATTGATGCCGGCTAGCCCGTAGCGCTCAACATCGGGGTGGCGCTTCGCCTGCGATGACGGCCCTCGCATGTAGACGTCCACGTGATGACCACGGTCTATCAGCCCGGTGATCTGATTCAGAATGAACGTCTCCGACAACTGCGGAAACTGGTTGAGGAGAAACGCGATCCTCATCGGGGGCCTAGAGTCGGCAACCATCTTCGCAGTCTTGCCATTGTTGACATGCTCGGCTCTTGCGCCTCGACACTGTCTAGGAGCGTCTCGATACGAGCCTCCGAGTCGATCACGATCAGCGCGCCACTGAGCCGAACGCGCAAAGCCTGCCAAGAGTCGTCCCCGAAGGCTTCTCGAACTTGGAACAGATCCCAGCGCAAGAGTCTCTGCGTCCGCTCGTCGAGTCGCGCGCCTCGACTGGCTCCCAGGCTGAAAGTGGATTTCGCCGCTTCAGCTCGTCCCCAGATCACCTCGCGGACGCCGCTAACGACAGCTGCTGAGCCTAGAGCCCAGTCCTGCTCACTTGACCAGCCGGCCTGCTGCTCCTCGAGAGCCCGGAAAATCGCTCGAATGATCGGGTCCCACTCGCAGCGGGAACGAACCGCGCAGTCGACGACCGATTGCAGCAAGTCATCTGTCCGGCCCTGGTTGCGCAGCAAGTCGGGCGCCCGTGTCAGCAACTCTTCCATGCATGCCGTCGCGAAGGGCCAGTCGCCGGCTGCCGCGGCTTGTAGGGCGTTTTCTTGGTAAGCAGCCCTGCGAGCAGCTTGGGTGATTCGCTTATCAACGCCCTTATGCCGTGCCAGCACTTGCAGAGATTGATCCAGGCCGTCGCGCCGGAACCGGCCCCCAGCCGGGTGAACTCGGTAGTCCGCGAGAACGTCCTCGGTGAGGGCAAAGCGGCATCCACGTGTCGCCAGCTTGAGGCAGTAGTCGCGGTCCTCGTTGATTGAGAGCGACTCGTCAAAACCACCTGCCGCCTCGTGAAAGCTACGGTGCACCATTTGGGCGCTGGGATTGAAAGGGAAGCCGCTCAGGAAGTCCGCGGCGGACAGCGCGGCCTTCGGCGCGCGAACAGTCCATGGAATCCCCCCATCGTCGATGCAGCGGTGTCGGCAGTAGGTCGATCCGACAGACGAGTTGTCCCTCAGGAAATCGGACTGTCTTTGCAATTTCGTCGGATGGAAGAGGTCGTCCGCATCTAGAAAAGCGATCAGCTCCGCTTGGGAGTCGGCAAATGCGCGGTTGCGGGCTGCGGACGGCCCGCCTTGTTCTTGATGGAGCAGGCGAATTCTCGGGTCTTCGAACCTTTCGACGATCTCAGCTGTTGCATCGGTCGAGCCATCGTCGACGATGATCAGCTCCCATGCTTCCATCGTCTGTGCGAGTACGCTGTCAACGGATGCAGCGATAGTGCCCGCCGCGTTGTGCGCCGGCATGAGAACGCTGACCCTGGCCGTTTTGACCGTGCTCACGCCGGCTCCGGTCCGTACGGTCGGCCGCGCAGGTTGGCGGCACGCTGACCAAGGACAGACTTGATGCTTAGAACAATCGCCTCGCGTGCTACAAACGATGGACGTTCGCGCAGCAAGGTCGGCAAGTGACGTCGCAATGTCCTCCACCGCCCGTGGATCTCAGCGTTGTGGTCGGTGATCAGGCCCCCGGTCTCGTGGTACTTCACCAGCGCCTCAGGCACCCTCCGAAAGGCAGTAGCCCCAGCCAGACGCAGGAAGAGCTCCGAGTCCTCAAACCAGCGCATTTGCGCATCTACGCCTCCCACGCTCGTGTAGAGATCGCGTCGAATTAGAGCGGACTGCATTCCGGCTGCATAGGACTGATAGAAACCCGTCTTGGGGTTCAGCAAGCGTCCGCGCACGATATCCGGGGTGCGATGGTAAGAGGTTTCCCCGGAGGAATGGACTCGCAGCATGTCGCAGACGACGACGCCGACCGTCGGCCCAGCGAACTCCAAGCCGGCGAGTTGTTTCTCCAGCTTGTCCGGCATCCACTCATCGTCGGAATCCTGAAAGGCGACCAGTGATGCTCGTGCCTCTTTGATCCCCCGATTTCGCGCCGCGCCCGGACCAGCATTAGACTCTTGTCGGATATAGCGAACGCGAGGATCATCCACTGCTCGGACCACCTCGGCGGTTTCGTCGGTGGATGCGTCGTCGACGACGATGAGTTCGAGGCGCCGTTCGGTCTGACGCAGAACACTCCTCATGGAGCGGGGGAGGAGCGCCGATCGGTTGTAGGTCGGGAGAATTACGCTGACCAGCGGCTGGTCGACGTTCTCACCCATCGTGGGCCGCTCCACGTCGGCTGCTCCGCGTTTGGAGAGCTCCGATTGTTCGTCGGAGAGATTGCGGGACAAGGAAGTGTCCGGCGTGCACGACGGCATCGAGCAACGAGGGGCTTCCTTCCGTCCACGCCCTTCTCCACAGGCTTGAGAATCCTCTCCATCCGGCGCCTTGGCGTGCCGCCTCATTGCTTGCCCACGTCAACAAGTAACCAGAATAGGCTTCAGGCGAGACAATGCCCCGGAGGTCGGCGATCCAGGATACGTATTCTTCCCAGTGGCCGTCCGAACTTGCCCTCGGACGATCGTCCTCGATATCCCATACCACTAGAGGAGTCTTACCGGCGAACTCGAATCCGCAACCGTCCAGCCGGTCCACCCGAATCGCCCAATCTAAGTCTTCAGCCCTGGCTAGCTGCTCGTTGAAGGGGTGGCTCAGCAATAGACTCCTCGGTGCGAAGAGCGTTGAGCTCTGGAGCATTCCCCCTCCCCCAAGAAGGCCTCTCCGCCGAAAAAGATAGTCGGCAACCGGCTCACCGGCGCCGGGCAGCCGTCGGGGAAAAATGAGATCGCCTTGTGCGCACCGGGCGACCAAGGAGCACGAAATCACGGGAACCTTCCAGGCAGAGGCTTCCGCGGCAGCCAGTTGTATCGTCAGCTTGTCAGGCTCCCAAGTGTCGTCGTCGTCGAGGAAAGCCGTCCAGCTTCCCCGGGAGGCGGTTACGCCTCGGTTTCTGGCGGCTGACGCGTTCAAGGACTCCCCGCTGTCGAGATGTCTGACGCGTTCATCCTCGATGCCGGCGATCGCCGCGGTCGTTGCCGAGTCTGGAGCCGCTGAGACGACGACCACCTCCAAATCTTCCAGAGTCTGGGCCAAGACGCTAGCGATCGCTCGCGAGACCAACTTGGGCCTATGGCGGGTGGGAATGACGACGGATACCCGGGGGGCGTCGCTTGTCGACATCGGACGCATGTTGTGATCATGCCACGACTTTGGCGGCATGGGACGCGGACCGCTGACGGCCCGCTTCCAAAGCCGCCGATTTCGCCTCAGGGATGGATCTGGGAATGAACGGTCACTCGCCGTGAGTTGGGGCCCGACTGTCGCGCGCCCCGAATGCTCGTGGTGCCGATTCCTGCTAAGCTGCGCCGGATTGTATGCGCATTCTCCTAGCACTGCTTCTGACTGCTCCCTTGGTCTCCGCGACGCGGCCCAATATCGTGCTTGCGCTGGCTGACGACCAAGGCTGGGGAGAGACCGCCTACAACGGACATCCTGATCTAAAAACGCCGGTTCTTGACGCGATGGCGGCATCCGGGCTGCTTTTTGAGCGAGCATACTCCGCCGCGCCGAACTGCTCTCCGACGCGGGCGTCCATCCTCACCGGGCGCCATCCGAACCGCTCAGGCGTTTTTGCACCCAACCACACGATTCGGCCAGAAGAGGTCACCATCGCACAGATCTTGAAAGCGGCGGGTTACCGCAACGGGCACTTCGGCAAGTGGCATGTGGGTGCGGTTAAGAAAGCGTCTCCGACCAATCCCGCGCGGCTGGGCTATGAAGAGTACCTGGCGCACGACAACTTCTTCGAGATGCATCCGCCGCTGAGCCGCAACGGTGCGGCGCCGGAGATCGTGCAAGGAGAGAGTTCCAAGATCTGCGTCGACGCGGCGGTGGACTTCATCCGGGAAATCCGGCGGGAGGGGGACGACCCGTTCTTCGTGACGCTGTGGTTCGGATCTCCACACAGCCCGTACCGTGCTCTGCCGGAAGATAGGGCGCTTTATCGGCACGTGCCCGGCGACGAACTGCGCGATCGTCTTTCGGAGATCACGGCGATGGACCGCGCGCTGGGAGAGTTTCGAGACGCATTGACTGAGATGGACGAGACCGAGAATACTCTGCTGTGGTTCACCTCCGACAACGGCATGACGGTTGAAGGGATACCCGAAGAGCAGCGCGGGCGGCAGTACAACGGCGGATGGCGCGGGCATAAGGGGGAACTCTATGAGGGCGGCCTGCGGGTGCCGGCGATCATCGAGTGGCCCGCGGTGGTAAAAGCTCCGCGCAAGACATCCGTGCCCGTAGTGACGACCGATATGCTGCCCACCCTTCTGGCGATTCTGGGCCTGGAACATCCGCTGCCGGATCGAGTTTCCGACGGTATGGACATCTCGCCGCTGATTCTTGACGACGCCATGCAAGAGCGGCCGGCGCCGATTGCGTTTTGGCGGTACGACCGTCGCGCGGAGGGGAATAATGAACGTTGGCTCGATCCGATGCTGACTCGGGGCACGACCCCGACGACCCGCAACCCTGGCATCGACTTCGTCAACTTCAAGCACCCGATCGCGAAAACTCAGGATTTCGGCGGCGTGGCGGCTTGGATGGAGAGCCGCTACAAGATGGTGCGGTTTGAGAGCCAGACGCCGGAGCTCTACGACCTACTCAACGATCCGAAGGAGCAGCGGGACCTGGCGGCCGAGATGCCGGAGAAGGTCCGGGCGATGCTGGAGAAGATGGAGGAATGGCAGCGCTCGGTGGAGCAGAGTTTGACCGGGGCGGATTACTGATAGGGGCGGGTAAATATGGTCGCCGGTAGCGCCTGGACCAGGGCGAGAGGATGTAGGTGCAGAAGGGCGGGACCTTCGCTTGCAAGAACAAGGGCTGCTAGGCGAGGCGCTGTAGCCCGCTAGCTCGTTGAAATAAATGGTGGACCTGGGGGGATTCGAACCCCCGACCTCTTCCATGCCATGGAAGCGCGCTCCCAACTGCGCCACAGGCCCGGGCGTTTCGGTGCGAAACTTCTCCCACAATAGCACGTCCGATGGCCCTCGCGAGCGCCTGGAAGCCTAGCCTGTCACGCGCTCCCCGTGAAGGACCCGCATCGCGTCTTCGCGCCCGGTGGACCAAAGCCGTTCCGCGAAGGTTCGACTCCACTGGAAGGACTCGATGGGACCCCCGAGGGGCCTCTTGTGCCCGATCCAGCGCTCGCGCGGGGAAGCGTCCGATTCGCGATCTCCAACTCCGCAGGCGGCCAACGTCCGCAGTGCGGCCTTCTTGAGCCGGCGGAAACCTGGGACGGGATGGGCGTGGAGAAGGTCGACGATGACCACGTCGTCAGCGCCGCTCGCCAGCGCCTCATCCCTAGGGATATTGCGAACGGGCCCGAAATCCATGTGCCGACGGCCGTTGATCTCGACCGGGGGCAGGACGCCGATCAGCGAGCAGGCGGCCAGCAGTTCCGGGAGGCCGACCGCGTCGCCGGGGATCACGTGCGGGCGGATACGAGGCACCGCCAGCGTGATCAGCTCCATGGGGAAGAGCGGGGCGCGGTCCTCGTAGCGGGCGTAGACGTCCTGGAGCCACGCGCGGAACAGCGGAGCATGCCGCTTCCAAGGGAGTCCTGTGGGAGCGGACGCCGGCAACAGGCGCTCGGGCAGGTCGATCCACATCTCGCGCATCTCGGCTGCGTTTGCGCCGCGCGAGAGCAGCCACGAGTTCACCGCGCCGATCGAGATGCCCGCCGCGAAGTCCGGTTGCCACCCCGACTCCTCCAGCGCCGCCCAGGCGCCGGCTTGGTAGGCGCCGAATACGGCTCCTCCCGACAGGGCCAATGCGCGATGCGGCTTGGGCGACGGCTCCATCCTCTGACCAGTCTGAACATAGCAAGACGGTACCGGGCGACGGTTGCGATAACCTGGACCCCGGTTCACAACAATGTCTACTCACCGTGCCGTAACCCTCGCCTCCCGCCCCGCGGGCTGGCCCGACGCCTCCAACTTTGCGTTCCAAGACGTCGAAACTCCTTCCCCAGCCGACGGCGAACTGCTCGTCGAGACGCTCTACCTCTCCGTCGATCCCTATATGCGCGGCCGCATGCGCGACGCCAAATCCTACGCCGATCCGGTCGCCCTGGGCGCCGTCATGACCGGAGCCGCCGTAGCGCGCGTGCTGGAGTCCAAGGACCCCGACTTCGCCGCCGGGGACATTGTCGTCGGAGACCTGGGCTGGCAGGAGAAATCGGTCGTACCCGCGAAACGCGTGCGCAAGGTGGACCCGGAGCTGGCGCCGATATCGACTGCCCTGAGCGTCTTGGGCATGACCGGGTTGACGGCCTATTTCGGACTCCTCGACATCTGTGATCCCAAGCCGTCGGAGACGGTCGTGGTGTCGGGCGCAGCCGGGGCCGTAGGGATGATCGTCGGCCAAATCGCCAAGCTAAAGGGCTGTCGAGTCGTGGGAATCGCCGGCTCGGACGAAAAGGTCTCCTACCTGGTGGATGAACTCGGGTTTCACGCGGCGTTCAACTACAAGAAGGTCGACAACTACCGCAAGAAGTTGGCGGAGCTGTGCCCGGACGGAGTCGACTGTTACTTCGACAACGTGGGCGGGGAACTGACGGACGCCGTCTTCACCCTGCTCAACCTCCACGCGCGCGTCTCGATCTGCGGCCAGATCTCTCAATACAACCTGGAGAAGGGCGAAAAGGGCCCGCGTCAGCTCGGGATCCTGATCGTCAAACGCGCCAAGGTGCAGGGCTTCTTGATCTTCGACTACGCCGACCGCTACCTGGAAGGACTCAGCGAGCTCGCTGCATGGGTGCGCGGCGGCAAGATACGATATCGAGAGAACATCATCGACGGACTTGAGAATGCTCCCGAAGCCTTCATCGGCATGATGCGAGGCGAGAATATCGGCAAGCAAATCGTCCGTGTGAAACCTGAATAACCATGCCTGCTTACGAACTAACACCTGAAGCCACGACCCCGGTTTCCACCGAACTCCGTTCCATCCAAACCGCTCTCCCGGTTCCTGAGTCGATTCCCGTGCTGGAGCGCCTCGCGGCGCTGGAGCCCATCGCGATGCAAGGGCAGCCGCCGGTGGTGTGGGATCGCGCGGAGGGCGCGTCGGTTTGGGATCGATGGGGCAACCGCTGGATCGACTGGTCTTCCGGAGTCCTGATCACCAACGCCGGACACGCGCACCCGCGGGTCGTCAAGGCGATCCAGGATCAGGTCGAGAAGCACATGCTGACCAGCTACTGCTTCCCGAACGAGCCGCGGCTGGCTCTTCTGGAGCGTCTGGTAGAGGTCTTGCCGGAGCCTCTCCGGAAGGTTTTCCTTCTGACGACGGGATCGGAGACAGTCGAGTGCGCGGTGAAGCTCTGCCGCACCTATGGAGTTCAAGTTTCAGGTGAAGAAAAATCTGTAATCGTCTCATATAACAATAGTTTTCATGGAAGAACATTAGGGTCACAGCAGGCTGGCGGTATCCCGGTTCTCAAGGATTGGATCGTCAATCTCGATCCCGGCTTTGTCCAGATCCCGTTTCCTGACGGATATCGACAGCCGGACATGTCCTTTGAGGTGTTCGAGCGCAGCCTAGCCGAGGCGGGGGTGAAGCCGTCGCAGGTTGCAGGCGTAATGCTCGAGACTTACCAGGGCGGGGACGCCTGCTTTGCGCCCGTTGAGTATATGCAGCAGTTGCGCGCTTGGTGTGACGCCAATCAAGCCCTGCTGGTGTGCGATGAGGTCCAGGCCGGATTCGGCCGGACGGGGAAGCTCTGGGGCTTTGAGCATTACGGCATAGTTCCCGACCTAACTACTTGGGGTAAAGGGATTTCTTCATCACTTCCAATTTCTGCGATCGCCGGAAGGCAAGATATCATGGACCTGCATCCGGCAGGCAGCATGACCTCGACGCACTCGGGCAACCCGGTCTGCTGCGCATCCGCGCTGGCTAGCCTGGAGGCGATCCTGGAAGAGGATATGGTCGGCAACGCGGCTCGGATGGGCGATGTATTGCACGATCGCCTGGCGCTGATCGCCGAATCCGCTCCGCAGATCGCGGCGGTCTTCGGGAAGGGCCTGGTCGCGGGCGTCGTGATGGTCGACGTGGAAACGGGCGGACCGGACGCGGCTCTCGCCTTTGACGTGGTCAAGCGCTGCCTCCACAAAGGCGTCTTGATGTTCTCGCCGGTGGGATTTGGCGGCGGAACGGTCAAGATCGCGCCGCCCCTGATGATCAGCGAAGCGGCCTTACGTGAGTCTCTCGACGTCTTCGCGGAGGCCGCCGCTGAGGCGATCGAGGCCCAAGGCGCCGCTGTTTCGGCCTGAATCGGGCCTCAAACCTCGTGCATTGAACAGTTGCAATCGTTGTACATTTCGCGTTAAAACATTGAGTGAAATAATGTTTGTGCGTCGAACTGTGTTCGAGTTCAAAGCTGTCGCCTCTGTGATAGCCTGAGCCTCGCGCCCGTACGATCCGCAGGATTTCTAGGTTTGCAGGGACGGGCAGCCGCGACCTCATGGGAGGCGCTCCGGTCTGATCCCTTTGTTGAACAGTTCGAGGGAGCTGACCGATGGTCAAGAGAAAATACTGGATGCTGATGGTGGCTGCGTGCTTAAGCGCGTCGCTTGCTCTCGGCCAAGGACTG
>Ga0209578_10003158_pt1 | contig 12863 bp, 9 predicted proteins | sample tdAd472_FD_187127 | JGI IMG/M metagenome (GOLD analysis project Ga0209578, IMG submission 187127) | Marine sediment microbial communities from the Atlantic coast under amendment with organic carbon and nitrate - tdAd47.2 (SPAdes)... | ecosystem: Environmental > Aquatic > Marine > Coastal >...
GCCCCAGTTGTACAACTCGACGCGGCGCAAGCGGAAGCCGGCGCGTTCGTTGGATTCAGCGAAGTCAAGATGCTGGGTTTGCATGGGCGTTAGTGATCGCTGGCGATGTGCTCGCCGTACTCCTTGAGTTTGTCCTCAAAACCGGCCAGCCACTGGGCGTCGACGAACGCTTTGAGAATGCGGCGTATTTCGAACTGCGCGTCCTGGCCGCGCAGTCGGCGCAGAAAACCGAGTTCCACCACCTTGTTGATATGGGCGTCGATACGGTCCATGAGTCTGGCCTCGTTGGCGGTATCGGGCAGGAAGACCCGCATCATGTCAAGCAGTTGTTCGCGATGAAGGATCAGTCGCGGTTCCGCACCGCTGGCGTCGTGCTCGGCGAGCTTTTTGCGCAGCAGTACCAGCAGCAGGCTGACCGGGTAACTCAGTTGCCGGCGTGTCACCAGGCGCGGCCGTTCGGTTTCACCCTCGACCGGCGGGCGCTGACGCAAATAGGCATAGCCTTCGGCTTCGTCGAAGATCAGCTCCAGACCCAGCACGTCAATATAATCCCGCACCGGGGCTTGCAGCTTGATCAAGCTCTGCCAAAGCTCAGGGCTCCGGTCCTGGTACAGGACGCCCTTGAACAGGGCGATGAGCAGTGGCGAGAGCTGTTGTGTATCGGTTTCGATTGCGTTCATCGTTAGTGCGCTAGCGACAGAATATCACAGTGGGCAGGGTGGCGCGTCGTTGAACGCCGTTTTCGTCGGTCCAGGTGATCGTTTCAGAGCGTTCATCATCAATGACCGCCTTGCCGTCGGCGGCGGCCAGGCTCAGATAGGCGACCAGCTCGGCCAGACCCTGTTCGAGGGGATGGGTTTCCAGTACGGCTGTCAGTGCGATTTGATCGCGGGATTGCAGGGCCTGACGTACACGCGCCGCGAGGCGTGTCTTGTCCACGTAAACTTGCTCGAACAACGCATCGGCGTCGAACGCATCGCTGCCTTCTTCGAGCACCTGTTGGCTGATATGCGATTTAAACGGTGGAGTAAACAACGGCCTGTCCATGATCAGATCGATCGCTGGCGAAGTGTCATCGAGTGCCGTGAAGCTTCCCGTTGGCGCCTGTTTCCTGAGTTCCACCGCCTGGCGTTCAATGCCCTGAATCAAGGTCATGATGCGGCGGTTTTCCAGCCAGGCCTGATCGTCAAGGTACTTGCGAAGTTGTTCCGACAGTCTGGCAACCGTGCGTTGCGTCGCTTCACCGGCCTCCAGCCAGTCGTAGTGGATGCGTAGCAGCCGGGTGTCGGGTTGGAGCGCTGCGATAGCTTCGAGCGCCAGTGTTCGCTTCAGTAACAGCGAAAGATCTTCCTGCCGCGCCGGCGACATAACAAAGTCCCAAAAGGCGTGAAAGCTCTTGCCCTGGTCGGAGTCGGCGATAGCGTCGCGTTCCCCGAATACGCTTTCCAGCAGCTCACCACGGCCGCCTTCCCAGGTGGTAATGCGTTCGCGCACCGCGCGGTCCAGGCCACGAAAATTCTGCTCGACCTGGCGGAAGTCGGCCAGCAGGGTGCGGGCCGTCTGTTCCACCTGGTAAAAACGTTCCTTGAGCTGGGTGGGTTCCATCAGCGTCAGTTCACCCTGGCGTATGCGCTCGATCTCCGCGTCGATGTCGGTGCGGCGTTTTTCCAGTTCAGCGATACGTGCCTCGGGATCGGTTTCGGCGCCCTGGACGATCTGATTGAGTAGCGCGAATATTGTCAGCAGGCGGGATTCGGTACCGATAAAGTGTTTCTGTTCCAGCTCCGCGAGCCATTCGATAGCTTTCTCGGTGGCTGGTGTCAGGTCGAAATGCGCTTCGTCGTTACCCTCGGGATAGAACTTGCGCAACCAGCCGTGCTCGTCGCTCGCCCAATCGTTCAAGTAGTCTCCGGCACACTTAGGGTAAGCTTTGTCGCCAAGTTGTTCCCGCAAGTGATACAGGAAATCGTCCAACCGGGTGCTGAGCTCAGACTGTGCCAGCACCCGTATGTTGGGTTGAAGGTAGGTTTTGTGCAGAAAACTGAGAATCAGTGGTGCATGGTCAGCAACCAGCAAACGCCAGGCGGGGTGATTGCGACGCAAAGCTTCAAGATCATGGTAGTCCAAATAAGAAATGCCTCAACGCTTATGATTTCACTATACACAAATCATTCACATGCCAATTCATGGTTTGTCCCATGCCTTCTGTCATTTGGTTACAGCACCGCGGACTCAATTTCCACCGTCTCGGTCGGCCCATCAGTTGTCATTGCAGATAATTTGCTTAGTTGCTTCGAAAAAAAATCAATGTATAACAGCAATTTAAGCCTATCAGTGTCATCCACGCAAGCTGGCAGGAACTGGTATACTAACGCGTCAGACAGTAACTCTTTAGCCAACCCTTCAGTAGATTGTAATGATGTCGTACAAAACCGACGACTTGAGAATTGTGGATGTTCGTGAAGTGGTTCCCTATGCGGAACTGCAGGCCGAATTTCCGATCACTGAAAATGCGGCACGTACCACCCACGATACGCGGCAGGCCATTCATCGCCTGCTGTACGGTGAAGACGACCGTATGCTCGTCATTGTAGGTCCCTGTTCGATACATGATCCAGAAGCGGCACTCGAATACGCCGGTCGTTTGAAGGGGGTCAAAGAGCGTCTTGCTGACGAGCTGCTGGTTGTCATGCGTGTGTATTTCGAGAAGCCACGTACCACGGTGGGCTGGAAAGGATTGATCAATGATCCTGACCTGGATGACAGTTTCCTTATCAACAAGGGTCTGCGGCTGGCACGCCGACTCTTACTGGATATCAATGAGTCCGGCGTTCCTGCGGCAACCGAATACCTTGACCTGATGTCACCACAGTATGTGTCCGATTTGGTCAGCTGGGGCGCCATCGGTGCACGGACCACGGAGAGCCAGGTGCATCGTGAGCTGGCTTCGGGCTTGTCCTGTGCTGTCGGCTTTAAAAACGGTACCGATGGTACGTTTAAGATCGCCATCGATGCGATTCGTTCTGCGTCACAACCACACCATTTTCTGTCGCTGACCAAAACCGGTCACTCAGCGATATTTACAACGGCCGGTAATGAAGATTGCCATATCATCCTGCGTGGCGGCAAACAACCCAACTATGATGCTGAGTCTGTCGCGGCAACAGTTGACCAGTTGAAAGAAGCCGGTTTGCCAGCACGGCTGATGATTGATTTCAGCCATGGTAACAGTTCCAAACAGTTCAAACGCCAACTGCTTGTGGGTGAAGAGGTGGCGGCACAGCTTGCCTCCGGTGATGAACACATTATGGGCGCCATGATTGAAAGTCATCTCAAAGAAGGTCGACAGGATAACGTACAGGGTGTCGAGCTTGAGTATGGCCAGAGTATTACGGATGCCTGTATCAGTTGGGAAGACACGGTTCCACTGCTTGAGCAACTTGCGGATGCTGTCCGCAAGCGCCGCGGCAAAAAAGTCAAGGCCTCGTCGGCCTAGGCGCAGCTCCCTGGCTGCGCTATCGTGCCGAAGGGCGGCGCTCATACGGCCGTTTTAAAATTCGAACTAATTATCCTGTTGGAACTGTTTCCGTTCCCAATCCAGCGATGTCTTTACGATGAAGTCCAGGTCGTCGTAGCTGGGCTCCCAGCCGAGCACTTCTCTTGCCTTATCGGCTTTTGCGATGAGGGCCGGGGGATCACCGGCACGGCGTTCTTCTTCCTTGACCTTGATCGGTGATCCATTGACGCGGTCTATGGCGTCAATGACTTCTCTAACGCTGTAGCCGTGCCCGTAACCACAGTTCAGGGTCACCGAATCGCCTCCCTTGCTCAAGTATTCGAGGGCTTTAATGTGTGCGTCAGCAAGATCATCGACGTGGATGTAATCACGCACGCCAGTGCCATCGGGGGTCGGGTAGTCGCTTCCGAATACGTACAGTTGTTCGCGTTTGCCGACGGCAACTTCGGCGGCAACCTTGATCAACAGGGTGGCCTTTTCAGTCGACTGGCCGATTCGTCCCTCGGGATCAGAACCCGCAACGTTGAAATAGCGCAGTATGACGTGGCGCATGTCGCTTGCCTTGCCGAGATCGCACAACATCATTTCGCTCATCAGCTTGGATGTACCGTAGGGGTTGATGGGAGACAGCGGGCTGTCTTCGGTGCAGAAGGAATCATCGGGGATGCCATAGACGGCGGCCGTTGACGAGAAAATAAAATATTTGACGCCGGCGCCGGAGCAGCATTCCAGGAGATTGCGCGTGCAGCAGGTATTGTTACCGTAATATTTCAACGGATTCTCTACGGATTCCGGCACAATGGTGTGTGCGGCAAAATGCAGTACGGTATCGACCTTGTGCTCGGCAAGGAGGTTTGTGACCAGATCTCTGTCTCCGGTATCACCAACAATCAGCTCGGCACCTATTACGGCGTTGCTGAAGCCGGTGGACAGGTTGTCCAGTACCACGACCTGTTTTCCGGCACCAGTTAACAAACGCACGACATGACTGCCGATGTATCCGGCGCCCCCGGTTACGAGTATTTTATTTTCTGCCACTATCAATCCTTATACACTCATGACTTTTATGCATGTTAACGGCTGTGTAGCGGCCATGCCAGTGCTTTGAATAAGCCAGCAGTCGCTGGAGCGTCGGCCCTCGGAGCGATATCGCAATCAGCGGGCAAACTTCCGTACTCACTGGTAAGGGTCGGTATTTTACTAAGCTGAATATTGGGTAGCCGACATGGCTTTACGGGACCGTCGGCAGCAGGGATGCTGCCGTCGAGCGTACAGGGAGGTATTCACAAGGTGAATTGCGTAGCAAGAGAGGGTGCCCTGGGGTACAGCGTGTCCGGTAAAGGTATGTCGGCTATCCAATGTACTCATTAGTATCTGTTGATTTCGTTTTGTTTCGATTGTGCGGCATTGGCGGCGTACATATCCTCCAGCGAAACCGATTGTCCGTTTTCTGTAACGATGCGTGCATGGAAGCGGCGAAGTTGCCTGGGTTCGCGGACCCCGCAGGAGTGGGCAATAACGCCGACCTCGTAAACCATGTTTTTTACATAGTTGGCGACGCGTTCCGCTTTCACTGCGGGTACCAGGCCTTTTTGTAATCTCGGGTTGTGAGTCGTTATGCCGGTCGGACAGGTGTTCTTGTTGCAGTGTAATGCCTGGATACAGCCCAGCGCGAACATGAATCCACGCGCTGACACCACAAAGTCTGCGCCGACGCACAAGGCCCAGGCGACCTCGGCCGGCGTTATCAGTTTTCCCGAGGCAATGAGTTTGATGCGATCCTTGAGGTCGTGTTCAAGCAGTTTGTCCGCCACCAGCGGCAGGCTTTCCCGGATGGGCAGGCCCATGTAGTCCATCAGACTCATGGGTGCGGCACCCGTACCCCCCTCGGCACTGTCAACGGTGATGAAGTCAGGTGCAGATTGTTTACCACGTTTGTTGATTTCGGCGCACAGTTCGTCAAGCCAGCCATAGGCGCCGATGACCGCCTTGAATCCGGCCGGTTTTCCGGTCACGCTGCGGATACGTTCAATCATATCCAGAAGTTCGCCGATTGAATCGATATCCGGGTGCCGGTTGGGGCTGATCGAGTCCTTACCTGCGGGGATGCCGCGGATCCGGGCGATCTCCTCGGTTACCTTGCCGCCGGGCAGGATGCCGCCTTTACCCGGTTTGGCACCCTGACTGAGTTTGAGTTCGAACATCCTGACCTGGTTATGCCCGGCAACTTCGCGCAACTTGTCATCGCTTAAATTACCCAGTGCATCCCTGACACCGTACTTGGCTGTGCCGATCTGAAAAACAACGTCGGCACCACCCTCCAGGTGGTAGGAGGACAGACCGCCTTCGCCGGTGTTGATCCAGCAACCGCCCTTTGCTGCGCCGCTGGAAAGCGCCTTTACAGCAGGCGTTGACAAAGCGCCGTAACTCATACCGGAGATATTGAAAAGCGCATTAGTGACGTAGGGCTTGTCACAGGTAGGTCCGATGGTGACTTCACAGACTTCGGCAGCGTCCGTACCCAGGGTAGGGAAGGGGCAATTCACAAACAGTATCGTACCCGAGGGTGTCAGACTGCGGGTTGATCCAAACGCAGTGGTGTTGTCCAGATCCTTCGCGGCGCGGTAGACCCAGGAGCGTTCCGCACGGTTGAAGGGCATCTCCTCGCGGTCCATGGCAAAGAAATACTGGCGGAAGAATTTGCCCATCTCTTCGAAAAAATAGCGGAAATGACCGATAACCGGGTAATTACGCCGAAGTGCGTGCTTGGTCTGACTGATGTCTATGATATAGACCACGAGGACAGTCAGGGCACACAGCCCGATAAAGAAGATAAAGAAAGTTGCCAGAAACTCCAGTGAACGGAGCATAAATCCACTGTCCGCGATGGGCATATCATTCATCTCCCTGGCCGTTGGGATAGAAGCGACCGGTCTGCTCAACAGTGTAGCCTAAATGCTTCGTAAGCACAGATGTTAGGGTTTAAAATACCAGCTTATGTGTGTGAACCCCTGTCCGGTATCGGTTGCTCCCATGATGGACTGGACCGATCGCCACTGTCGTTATTTTCTGCGCCTGATTTCGCGGCATGTGCGACTGTATACGGAGATGATTACCTCGGCTGCGTTGCTGCACGGCGATCGGGACCATCTGCTGGCATTCGACGTGTCAGAGCATCCCCTGGCTATTCAGCTCGGCGGTAGTGAGCCGGAAGAACTGGCCCGCTGTGCGGCGTGGGCGGAACAGTCGGGCTTTGACGAAATCAACCTGAACGTCGGTTGTCCCAGCGACAGGGTGCAGTCGGGACGGTTTGGTGCCTGTCTCATGCTGGAACCGGAACGGGTCGCAGCTTGTGTGGCGGCCATGCGGCAAGCGGTCTCTGTACCGGTTACCGTAAAAACACGCCTCGGTGTGGATGAGCAGGACAGCTACGATGAATTGACTCGATTCGTGTCGTTGTTGCAGGACGCAGGACTGGAGCGGCTGATTGTGCATGCGCGTAAAGCCTGGTTACAGGGTTTGAGCCCAAAGCAGAATCGTGAAGTACCACCGCTTCGCTATGACTGGGTATATCAAATCAAGAAGGATTTCCCGTCACTGGATATCCATGTCAACGGTGGAGTGAAAACGCTGGCTGAGGTCGATACTCATCTTGAACGCGTTGACGGCGTCATGATTGGCCGTGCCGCCTACCACAATCCCTATCTGCTGGCGGATATCGATCGCCGTTTTGCGGGTGATTTTCATCCCTTGCCAAGCCGACACCGGATCATTGAACGCTTGCTGCCCTATATCGAAGTCGAGCTCTCGCGTGGTACACGATTGCAGCAGATCACCCGCCATGTTCTGGGTGTGTTTCAGGGCAGGCCGGGTGCCCGCGCCTGGCGAAGAACCCTCAGTGAGCGCGCGCACCAGGCAGGAGCCGGTGTCGAAGTGCTGGAACAGGCGCTGGCCTGTGTGCCGCCGGTCCCGCTCTATCACAACTGTGACTGAATCCAGTTCGTCAGCGTGCGCGCGTCCATGGCGCCGGCCTGCCTGGCAACTTCGCGGCCATTCCTGAATATCGCCACAGTCGGGATACTGCGGATACCGAACTGTGCCGCTGTCTTCTGTGCGATTTCGGTATTGAGTTTTGCGAAGCGAATCTTCGGTTCCATTTGTGCAGTTGCGTTTTTAAAGTGAGGTCCCATCATCTTGCAGGGTCCGCACCAGGGTGCCCAGAAATCAACCACCAGCGGGATGTCATTACGGCGCAGATGTTTTGCAAAGCTTTGATCCGTCAACTCAACCGGTTGGCCGACAAATAAAGGCGCCTTGCATTTTCCACACTTGGGCTGCCGGTCCAGTTTATTTTCAGGAATACGATTGACCGCCTGACAATGCGGGCAAACCAGGTGTTTGGACTGTGACACTGTTTCAACCCCGTGAATGAATGTTGCCTGATGATTGAACCGGCAGTTACGTAAACAACGTAGGAGCGGCTTCCTGGCCGCGATCAATCGCGCCGAAGGCCGGCGCTCCTACAGCGGATGCCCTGTGGTTCATCGCCTTAGTTAGGTAGATAAGGTTGGAGACATGCGATTTCAAGTCTGTGCGCAGGGAAAACCGGACCCGCAATTTCCTCGAGACCTCTAACCGAGACTCTTTGAAACGATTTCGAAGACATCCTTGGAAGTATCCGGCACAGAAAGAATTCGTTTCAGCTCATTCTGCATCAGATCCTGTCGGGGCGCGTCAAAACGTCTCCACCGGCTTAGTGCGCTGACCAGCCGTGCCGCCATTTGCGGGTTGATTTTGTCCAGCGCGAGGACCTGGTCGGCCAGAAAGCGGTAGCCCTCTCCGTCGGCCGCATGAAAACGGACCTGGTTAGCCATGCAGAATCTGCCAATCAGTGCGCGCACCTTGTTCGGGTTGGCGAGACGGAAAGCCGGATGTTGCAGCAGTGTTTTGACGCGTTGCAGGGTGCCGGGCAGGCGTGAACCCGCCTGTATCGCAAACCACTTGTCGATGACCTGCGGGTCGTGTTGCCACTGCTGGTAGAAGCGCTGCAGATAGTCGTCTGTTTCCGCCCAGTCGTGCTGGGCCAGTGCTGATAAAGCGGCCAGTGTATCGGTCATATTGTGTGACTTTTCCAGCTGCGTAAAACACACATTGCGTGCTTCGCCGCGTATGGTTTCCAGCAGATAAGCCAGGCACAGATTCTTGAGCGAGCGTTTGGCCATGCTGGCGGCATCAAACCGGTAAGGTTCGTCGCAATCGTGCCGGTGGTAAATGTTGAGAAAACTGTCGAACAGCTCTTCTGCCAGCTGTTTGCGGACGAATTCCCGCGCCCGGTGGATGGCGTCAACGTCGACCGCGTCTGACTGGTCAGCCAGGTAAGACTCAGATGGCAGGGTGAGTGCCTGGGTAATCAGGGCGGGATCAAGCTCGGAATGTTCCAGGGTTGCCTGGAAAGCATCAATGAAAGAGTCATCCAGGGACAGTTCTTCAACCCGCTGGACCCGCCTGACCAGTTGCAGAAGGGTCTGGCTCGCCAGCGTCTGGCCGGCATCCCAACGGTTAAAGGGGTCTGGGTCGTGGGCAAACAGGAAGGCGAGTTCCTCGTCAGAGCGCGCCATGTCCAGTTTAACCGGCGCTGAAAAACCACGCAGCAGCGACGGGACCGGATTGGTTTTGACGCCAACGAAGCTGAACTGTTGAGAATTTTCACGCAGTTCCAACAGGCGGTGATTGCCGCCTGCTGTGTTTTCACCTTCCAGTTGCAGTACCAGCGGTCGGCCCGATGTGTCCAGCAGCGCTACTTCAACAGGAATATGAAAAGGCTCCTTCTGTTCCTGTCCCGGAGTGGCCGGGCACTGCTGGCTGAGCGTGAGTCGGTAACGCGCTGTCTGTGCATCATATTCCCCGGTTGCGCCGACAAGCGGTGTGCCGGCCTGGCTGTACCAGTGTTTGAACTGGGTGAGGTCGATGTCGTTTGCGCCCTCCATGGCGGCGACAAATTCGTCGGTGGTTACCGCCTGTCCATCATGGCGCTCGAAATAGAGTTCACAGCCCTTGCGAAAGCCCTCGGCACCGACCAGATTGCGGATCATGCGCACCACTTCGGCGCCCTTGTTATAGACGGTGACGGTGTAAAAGTTGCTTATCTCCATATAGGAGTCGGGGCGGACCGGGTGTGCCATGGGGCTGGCATCCTGGGCAAACTGGTGGCTGCGCAACAGGTTTACGTCGGCAATGCGTTTCACCGGGCGTGAGTTCAGGTCGGCGCTGAATTCCTGGTCACGGAACACCGTAAAACCTTCTTTCAGGCTGAGCTGAAACCAGTCGCGGCAGGTGACCCGGTTCCCCGACCAGTTGTGAAAATACTCGTGGCCGATAATGCTCTGGATATTGTAATAGTCGGCGTCGGTAGCGGTTTCCGGGCTCGCCAGTACGCAGGAGGCATTGAAAATATTGAGGCCCTTGTTTTCCATTGCTCCCATGTTGAAATCGTTGACGGCCACGAGCATGAAAATATCCAGGTCGTATTCGCGGCCATAGGTTTCTTCATCCCATTTCATCGCCTGCTTGAGCGATTGCAGGGCGTGATCACACTTGTGGCGATTTTCATGTTCGACAAAAATCTTCAAGGCCACATCGCGCCCGGAGCACGTCTGGAAGCTGTCTTCCTGGCAGTACAGGTCGCCGGCCACCAGGGCAAACAGATAACTGGGTTTGGGAAAGGGGTCCTGCCAGCGGGCCCAGTGCCGGCCATCATCCATCTCACCCTGTTCCACCGGGTTTCCATTGGAAAGCAAAACCGGATACCGGCTTTTATCGGCGACCAGGGTCGTGGTGTAGCGTGCCATGACATCGGGACGGTCCGGAAAGAAGGTGATGCGACGAAAACCCTCTGCTTCACACTGGGTGCAGAACATGCCTCCGGAGACGTACAGGCCTTCCAGCGCGGTATTCTTGTCGGGATGAATAACGGTTTCTATTTCCAGGACTGCTGGATCCGGCAGATTCTTCAGTACCAGTTTTTCTTCATCCAAGTGGTAATCGTGTTCAGCCAGCGCAATACCATCGACGCTTAACGCCTTAAGTTCCAGCTCCTGACCCTCCAGTTGAAGGGGCTGATCAGGTGCCGGTGATTCCGGATTGCGCTTGACGACCAGCCGGCTCGTGACGCGAGTGGATGCCGGGTCGAGTTCGAAGTGTAGCGCTATGTCTTCAACCAGATAGGCGGGTGCCCGGTAGTCTTTGAGATAGATGGTACGCGGGCTTGATGCTGCATTGTCTTTGGCAAGGTCCGCCATAATCAGTGAGTCCGGATCGGGTAAACGTCACACCATTGTAGATAGACTCCTGATAAAAAACACTAGCGGCTGCTGGCGTTTTCCGTTGCCCATACGAAAAAACCCCGAAATATCGGGGTTTTTTCGGGCTTGCCGCATTTCAGTATTCAATCGTCGCCGCTGAACGCACCCAGTAAGTGCAACAGGCTGAGGAACAGGTTGTAGATGCTGACATACAAGGTCACTGTTGCCATGATGTAGTTTGTTTCTCCGCCGTGGATAATCTGGCTGGTTTGATAAAGAATCAGGCCGGACATCAATAGCACGAACATGGCCGAGACGGCCAGCGATAATCCGGGCATGGTGAAGAACATAGCCGCAATGCCGGCCAGGAACGCGACCAGAATTCCCACCATCAGGAAAGCACCCATGAAGCTGAAGTCCTTGCGGCTGGTCAGTGCATAACCGGACAGGCTCAGGAAGATGACACCGGTCGCGCCCAGTGCCGTCATGACCAGTTGGTTGCCGTTGGGCAGGCTCAGATAGGCATTCAGGATAGGCCCGAGCGTATATCCCATGAAGCCGGTCAGGGCGAATACGAATACCAGACCAAGCCCGCTGTCCCTGAACCGGGTGGTGAGAAACAGCAGCCCGAAATAGCCGGCAAAAGTGATCAGCATGCCGGGGTGGGGCAGCTTGAGTACCATCGAGGCAGCCGCTGTCAGTGCACTGAACACCAGTGTCATCGACAACAGGATATAGGTATTACGTATTACCTTGTTGGTTGCCAGCACAGAAGGCTGTGCGCGGGTAACCGTATTGGCTAATGGATCCATATTGCGTTGTTCCTCTCTAAACCAGTTGGACAAATGGGATTATAACCCAATAACTGTATTTGACGAATGCGAGGTGATTTTGTTCCCCGATTTTTAACCGGGTACTTTCTTAAATGTGTCGACTTCGTTTATCCTTTAGCGCATGGAGAGGTGACTGAGCGGTTGAAAGTTCCGGTCTTGAAAACCGGCGTAGGGGCAACTCTACCGTGGGTTCGAATCCCACCCTCTCCGCCATATACTACTGAATACATTGTATATTTATAACTTCCCGCCAGCGCACCAGCAACACACCAGAATAAAAAAGCACAAATCTAACACAGTGACTTTATCGCGTGGTATTGTGTGCTTGTTTGTGGATGCATTCACAAACGTCATAAACAGCGAAGGCCAGCACCGCGACAACGGTGGCCAGCCTTCTAACCACAACTGATATTCGAGGTATCAATTATGGCTGACAAAGATTCTACCACCCTCCACAAGGAGGGTTTCTGATGGCTACTATCCGTAAAGTTCCCCGCAAGAAGACCAAGAGCGGTTTTTCCTATCAAGTGGTAATCCGTCGTCAGGGTTACGGCACCATCAGCAAAACCTTTGAGAAAAAGGCCGACGCTGACAAATTCGCCCGAGACCAAGACAGGGAAGCCAAACTCGCCGAAACCTACGGGAAGGGTTACACCAAGACCGTCGGCCAGATGCTCGATAAGTACATGGAAACGTACGCCGGCAAGGATGACACCAAGCTGATCCGGCTGGCCTGGTGGAAAGAGCAGATCGGTTACAAGAAGCTCAGGGAATTAACTCCCTCTGTCCTCGTTGATTGTCTGGACGCCTTACGGGCCGGTGAAGCGTTAAGCGGAGCAGGGAAGGGTAGAAGCATCTCCCTCGGGAGAAAACGCTCAGAACCCACCGTGAACCGTTACCACACGGCGTTATCGTCAGTCCTGGAGGTTGCCCGTACCCGCTGGCACTGGATTAGCGAGAATCCCGCCCGCCGGGTGGCCAGAGGCCAGGAGAACCCCGGTATTGTGCGCTGGTTGGATGATGACGAACGCACCGCCTTGCTTGCAGCCTGCAAGGAATCCTCATGGCCGCACCTGTATCTGCTGGTGATACTTGCTCTCAGTACCGGCGCACGGCTGGGTGAGTTGCGGCGCCTTACGTGGTCTGATATCGACCTGAAAAAGGGGATGGCATATCTGGCGGACACCAAGAACGAGGCACGCCGGGCCTTGC
>Ga0209578_10003160_pt1 | contig 12861 bp, 6 predicted proteins | sample tdAd472_FD_187127 | JGI IMG/M metagenome (GOLD analysis project Ga0209578, IMG submission 187127) | Marine sediment microbial communities from the Atlantic coast under amendment with organic carbon and nitrate - tdAd47.2 (SPAdes)... | ecosystem: Environmental > Aquatic > Marine > Coastal >...
TTTTATGGAAAAAGAGGGACGTCTATGATTTTATGCTAATTTATTCTACAAAAGACTAAACTTGTTTTCCTCTGCTATTTTCTCACCACGTAAAGATGATCTACTCACAAAGGAAATATCTCATCTCGAAACGTTTGGCACGCCCATCTTCGCGGTCTCGCGACGGCAATTCATGAAATATCCGGGCTAGGAGCTGAAACATGGTTATGGTACTGTACTATCTGATTACTACCAATCATGTAATAGGACGATTTTGTAGCTGATGAATCTAAAAGAGGTTCTAAGAACTCTGATTGCTCGCTTTCATCAGAGAAAAATAGACTTTGCCTTATCAGGCGGGCTGGCCCTGAGTACCATGGGCATAGTTAGATTTACAAAAGACATTGATTTTGTCGTCCCTGAAGAATCCAAAGAGACGATTCATGAAATTTTGACAGAACTTGGTTATGAGAAACAAGATTTTAGCACTGAAGAAATCGTCTCTTACTTCTCGCCACTTAAGGCTTTTGGACAAGTTGATTTTCTGCTGGCAAGGAGAAGATATACCAAAGCCATGATGCAGCGTGCCAGGAGAAGCCCAATTTTTGATGGGGAATTCGCGGTAAAAACTTTGCTGCCGGAAGATTTGGTTGGCCTCAAGATTCAGGCCATCGCAAACGATCCGCAAAACCGTTACACGATTGATGCTCCTGATATCCAGAGAATACTTAGTTTGTATAAGGACAGAATGGATATGGGGCTCGTCAGGGAGTACTTCAGGTTATTTGACAAGGAGGCCCTGTTGGATGAATGGCTCGACGAGGTTGAGTGATCAGGAAAAGCGGGAGATGCGTGAAGACGCACATGATGTCGAGCGGGCTAAAGTCTTTCGTGCTGCCCGCGTAAGCAGTCAGACGGGAAGCCTGGATGCCTACATCAATTTTCTCTCTGAAAACATGGAACTCTTTGACTTCGTCCCTACCATACGGAACACAGCTAACTATAAACTCTAAGAACGTATAACACATGCCGACATAATGGGGACGTCTATGATTTTATGCTAATTTCTTCTACAAAAGACTAAACTTGTTTTCCTCTGCTATTTTCTCACCACGTAAAGATGATCTACTCACAGCGGACTGGCCTATCTTTAACTGGTTGGAAATCTCGACTGTACTCATTCCTAGTTCGCGATTGGCCCAAAAACAAACCAGACTGCGTGCCATCACGGTTCTCGCTTGTTTGCCTGAACGCAGCACATCCTTCGGTGCCATATCTAAAAGTTGCGCAACGCGTTCAACCACCTTGCCAAAATCGTATCCCTGTGCTTCAAGGGAATATCTCCGCTCGAAACGTTCATCGCTGGCATCCAAAACCATCTGAACAAAGTCACTATCCCCCAAGATCCGTTCATCACCCTTTAACCGAATGCCTATCTTCCGCAAAGCCTTGAGTTGTTGCCAACCACCTGTGCTTCGAATCAATCCGCCACCTATCAGATCCGGCCGTTTGCCCTCGTCAATCCCTTCTTGCACAAATCCACGATATTCTCTGCGGGCGCGCGCTTTCTTATCGCCAAAAAGACTCAACACATAGTCGATATTCTGCCAGTCATTTTTCCGCTTGCCCATTATGACGCCATGACCCGCCCAGGGATATTCATCTAAAGCTTTCATGTGAGCGACCAGCCCTGCGCGCAAAGGGTTCAGATGAATATATCTGAGCAGTTCTGTCAGATAGATGTCCTCCTGGCATAGAATGGATTTGTAACGATTTTGAAATAAATGCCCGTGGCGCCGGTATTTGCGGTTAAATGAGACGGCATAGCCGGTCAACAGTCTGCGCATGACCGTGGCAATGTGTACTGAACCAGACCGCAGCAGCAAATGGGCGTGATTCGGCATCAATGCCCAGCCGTAGCATTGGGTTTGAGTGGCCGGCACAATTGTTCCAAGACGTTCTAAGAAATTTACCCGATCGGCGTCTTCACGAAAGAGCTTTCTGCGTTCTATGCCTCTGACAATAATATGATGTAGTGCTCCGGGAGCATCTATTCTCGCTTTTCTTGGCATGGCTTTCCGATAACATAATCACAGCAGAAAATAAAGCATAAAATCATAGACGTCCCCTTATTGTTCAGGGGGAGCTGAAAGATCAGAGACGCATCACCCAGGCCCAGGGGACAATGACTTCAAAAGGAGTGTTCTGACCGTGGGTGTAACGGTCGGCTCCATATTTGTCAGCAGGGCTGAAGGCCGGATTTTCGACGAAGCCGTGATCTGCGAATAGAATCAACAGGGTTCGCGAAGGCAAGTCGCGCAGGCGAAACAGGAGGTCAAGTTCCAGATAGCGGACCACGTTGGCGAAGAGGTGCTCCAGACCGCCCTTTTCCGAGTGGATTTTCTCGTCAATACCGCTGATTTTCCAGAGGAGCTCTGGTGGATTGCTATCCGGATAGGCTTCCTGTAATGCCTGCTCCAGATGTGGCAGTTGGGCCGAGGTTGTCGTGGGATGGTGGGCCCACAGGGCCCCCTCCCTGACCAACCGGAAGCGATTCGGCATCTTGCCGAAAAAATCCTGCTTGATCCTCTCCCAGAGGTCCCAGCGCATTCCGTCCATGAGCAAGTACAGGTGCCGGTCATGACCCGGTATTTTTCTTTTTCTCGAGAGCAGGTGGGGAATATCCCGGATCATGGTTGGTCGAACCGTCTCACCCTTCTCCCAGCCGGGCAAGGCTCTTTGATAAAACTCAGCAAAATCCCTGTTCATATCTGCGAGTTTCAGGCTCACCTGCCTGGTCTCATCCTTCAAGAAGGGCGGTACGGATGTGCCGATTCGAGGCAGTTGCGCCTGGAGTCCCTCCACCACGGAGGGCAGAGGGCTCATAGCCCGGATGTAGGTTGATTCCCATCTTTGGAATTTCCCTGGTTCGAGGCTCCTAGGTGTTTTCAATGCCGACCGCTTTTTTTTGAAAAGATAGTAGTTTTGCAAGACAGCGACCATTTCCTGGCGCCGCTCCAAGAATCCCTCGGTGGCAACCTGCCTTCCGGGACCACCCTCCAAGTGCTGGGAAAGACCACTTTCCTCATCAACCCCCAGGAGTCGTTCAAAGGCCTCCCTAAGCATGGTGGGAAATACCCCTTCCTTTTCGAAGATTTCTCCGGGAGACCAGGAAGCCAGGTGGGTCCAAAGGCTCTGGATGAAGGAGGAATCTTCTTCGGCGTTGCGTACCATGGCCTCAAAAAGCCTGAGTTTGCGGCTCTGGAGCATCCGGGCCACTTCAGCCAGGTCGTCCTGAAATCGTTTGCCATCCCGCTCTTCGCCACCAGTCGGAAAAGGGAAAAGCTCCAGAATTTTTTCCGGGGTGATCCGGTATTGCTCGGCCCAGAGGGCTGCGAGCATCGCCTGGACAAATGATCTTTGCCCAACCTCACGGAGCAATGGCAAAAGTAGAGGGCGTTCCTCCTGTACGAAAGCGGTCAGTTCGTCCTCATGTTGGCTGGAGGAGACTTTGTCCCCGGTGCCGAGGAAGTGTACAAAGGTGTCTTCGGAAATTCCTTCTTCCTTGAGCCAATTGTTCAGGATCTTCCGAACCTGTGCCAGGGTGTATTTCCGGTGGACCAGGCTCTGGTAAAGATCATCCAGATCACGCTGGACCACCACCACCTTGCCCCGGAAAGCCTCGTTGATGCCCTCAACGACCTGGGGCGTGAGGGCTTGATCCAGTCGGCCAAGAACCTCGTCGGTCTCCTCTGCCGGGATCTCCAGGAGCCGGCGGATATCCTTGACCTGCTCCTCCTTCCCCACCAGCTCCAGTGATTCCAGATAGGGGAGAAGTTTTTCTTGAATGGAGGGTAAATGCAAGGCTTCCAGAGTCTCTACAATTCCCTGATTGATCTCTTGGGCCAACTCGCGAAGCGGCTTGAAAGAAGTGCGCTCGCCTAGGTGGAAGCCGCAGGAGCAACCGGGCTGGCCCTGGAGATGATCCTGGGGTGGCTGGAGGCAGCGGTGGTTTAGCACTGCTGAGAGGCTCTGATCAATGGAATGACGGTCGTGCCGCACCGAAATCATTTCCAAGCGGTCCAAGCGGTGCAGGAGGCGATATTGCCGAGAGCGGCTCAGCTTTTCGTAAGGTTGGAACTGCTCACCGCCCCGCGTCCGGTGGTGAGCCTCCACATAGGCCCTGATGTATTGGTCCTGAAATCTCTGGAAGGTGTGGAAAAGTTGCTCCAGGGCTCCTGAGGTAATCGAGGTGGGTGTCTCCTGGAAGAAATGCAATATCTCCTCACGATCTTGCCGGAGCGCATCGTAGGCCCCCTCCTCCGGAAGGTGCAGCCTGGGATCAGTGACATATTGATGGACAAAAAGCGCCCGTTCGGCCTGGGCTAGAAACCCCTCCACTTCTTGGACGAGTCCGAGCTTTTCCTCCAGAAGCGGGTCTCTTTGTCCAGCCTGGAGAAACCGCTCTAGACCCTCCCGGGAGGGAAGGCTGACCTTGACCTCCTCCCACAAGGCGACGACGCTGGCAATCTCTTTGCGGCTCCGGGCCCAGGGAAGATTCTTGAAGGCCTGGAAAGCAGCGGCCCATTCCATTCTGGAAAGCAGCGCTCGCAAGTCTTCCAGCTCCCGCTCCTTAGCGGACTTGATCTCAGACCACAACTCCTCCTGGGAGGCTAGAGTGAGTGGGGTTTTACGGAATGGCTCGGGAACTAACGGATGGTCGGCAATGCTCTTACGCAGCTCCTCTCCGAGAATCTCGCCCCGACCCAGAGCGGTGGTCCCTTTGAGCCCGCTACGGACGATATCCTCCAGTCCTTTTCTCCTGGCGCCATGATAAGGCACCAAATGACCGGAGCAGAGAAGAGCCATGACCAGGATTTCAAACTGAGGTCTCAACAGGCCGTAGTCTCCCTTTCTGAAGCTCCAGTAGAGTTCCTCCAAAGGCACGCTTTCCCGGGTGGTCATCATGTCAAAAAAGGTGTGGACCAGTTCGTTGCGGCGTGGATTCACCTGGAGGAGATACTGATTACCTTTCTTCTTGAGCAACCCCATGGGCTTTAGCAGACCTTCCAGGACGTTACGGCTGGTAAACTTGGAGCGATCATCCACCTGCAACATCCCGGTAGCGAAAAAGTCTTTAAGAAGGTTGGCTAGAATGGTTGGGGCCGGAGTCTCCATGTATGGATGGATGCGAGTGTGCCGGGGAAAGCGGAGTTCCAGCAGCGGTCGTATGAACTCCTCCAGAAACTTTTCCTGGCTCAGGTAGCCGAAGGAGGTAAGCTCCACCTGCCTCTCGTCTCGTAGAAGCAGACCGTGAAAGTAGCGACGGGTAAAAAATTCAGTAAGTTCTCTTTTTCCCTTCTCCAGATAATTTTCCAGGTAGGCTCGAGCGCGCCGGCTGCTTTCTCCGTGCTCCTTTTCCACCTTCTCCAGAAGGAGCAGGGAGGCGAGCATCTCCCGCGTCCACCCGGTTTCGTCCTCGAGTTCAGCGGGAATCCAGAAGAGGAAGATTCCGGGATACCTCTCGCGGATGAGCGGCAGCAGGTTCTCGCGCACGTGCTGATACTGGCGGTCGCAACCATGAGTGGTACCCACCAGGAGAAAAAAATCGTCTTCGCTTCTGGTCCACTGCCTGCCCAGGGCCTCCACTTCAGAGGGCAAGAGCTCATCCAATTGGCGCAGGAGCAGAAGACCGCTCCTTGCGGTGTGCTGCCATTTGAACCTTATCTGCTGCCTGCCGTGCTCCAGCCAACCTGCCAGGGGCAGGTGGGGAGAGTCCACCATCCGTCCGAGTTTACTGAAGAGTCGGTGGTCTTCCGGAAAAAGCTCCGTGGCCAGATGGAGGACCCTCCGTCGCATGATCCCGGCAATATCAGCCCTGAGATCGATATAGTAATGGCTTTTGAGGGGATCGGTGTCCGTCTCCTTCCGAATATAAGAACCTTCTATTGCCAGCCGCTCTAGAATGTCGTGGAAAAACTGGTAGTTAATCTTCGCTTCCATGGGAGTGACGCGGAAGAGAATCATCTCCGCCATGTGCCGCACCGTGTATTTGAACTTTACCGGCGATATGGCAAAGAGGATGAGGAGTTTGATCGCGGCAAAAGCGATTCGCTGCTGATCCGGGTCCTGAAATAGTTCGGGTATTTGATCCTCGTAGGCAGCAAAGACCCGTTCCACATAAATCTGGCTTTCGGCGCGTTCCCGGATTCGGTCCAGGAAGTGGTCGAAGATGACCTCAGGGGTGAGCAAGTCGTAGACCGGCCGATCCAAGAAGGAAGGGATGTGTCGTTCGGCATCCCCTTTCAAGCGAAAGTGGATGAAATCCACCACGCCGCGATGTTCGGAAAACAGTGGTTTGAGCCGATCCAGCAAAGCGGTGGTGGCGGGATGGATGGGATAGAGCCGGGCGAAGCGCTCAGGCTCTACCGGGAAGGTATCAAAGTGCGCCTTGAGATCTTTGAAGATTTCGCCAATGGTGGTCTCGGCCCCTTCCGTGTGCTTGATGAGTCGCTGGGAGACCAGTTCCTCGATATGGGCACGTCCCAGGCTGATGCGGAGGCGATAGCGATCCTTGATCTTGTTGAAGGTATCCTGGCGGATTTCACCGGTTTCCTCGATCCACTCCTGCAAGGAGGCAATAATCCAGAGGGGAAAACCTCCAGCCTCCTCTCCCAAATACTGGAGAAAGCGGATGTCCTCATTGTAGGCCCGGGCGTCAGGTTTGGAGCGCAAAAACTCGGAGAGTTCGTCAATCAAAAGAACCATCCCGGAAAGCCCCAGAACCTTGAGGGTAGTCCGGATCTCTGTAAAGGTCTCATGGCGGGTTTCGGCTCCCTCAAAGGGGCGGTCAAGCAAGTTGCCAAGCTCCTTGAAAATGGCCCGCAGTATGATGTCTTCGAGAAATTCGGAGCCACGGTGCTGTACCAATGATACTTCCACCACCAGGAAACGGTGGCCATACTGTTTGTTGGCAAGGGGTTCCAGGGAAGGTTCCTGGGCCAAGAGTGGTTCCCAGGACCCTGGCTCCCTCAGCAGCAGGCTCAGCATGCTGAGGAAGTGGGATTTGCCTGAACCAAAATGACCCTTGAGAAAAACGCCTCGTCCCTGCAGGTCGCAAATGGTGGTAAGGGTTGCCTTCAGGTTATCCAGGACCTCCCCGGTGATCACAAAGGTTTCCAGGATAAGCCTCCGGAGGTCGGGATCCGTCAGGTCCTGCAACTGGATGACGGTCTTGACCTCAGGCATCTCCACGAGGTCACGGATCTGGAGGGATTCTTTATTTTTTTTGCTCTCAGCCATCAAAATATAGCTTGTTTATCGTTCGGGTCTTATTAATTATGCAAGATGTGGGGCCTCTGGCAAGAAGAATGTGTAATCTCCCAGTCCCTTCATTCCTCAAACTGCTTATGCACTTGACTCCGCGAAAATCTCCTCTTCCTTTGGAAACTATGTCACAATTCGCCGAACCCGTCATTCCGGACGAGTCCGCCTCTGTCGGGCGAGATCCGGAATCCAGTGAAAATTCAATATAATCAGATTCTTTCTGGATCCCGGCTCGCGTCCCGCTTTGCGGGACTTGGCCGGGATGACGAATCGCGACACAGTCTCTTGAGGGGAGAGGGGGCATGTGGTTATCATGCGGAGTTAAGTACATAGGCGTTTTCCTCAATTCGCTAGTTTTGTTTTTCATCTCCTATCTCACCAAGAAGCTCCAGAAACTCCCTGCCGTATTTTCTCAAGGTGACCTCGCCCACCCCGACAACCCCCAACAGTTCTTCTGCTGTCCCGGGAAGGAGTCTCGCCATTTCTCTCAGGGTTCGATCCTGGAAGATACAATAGGCCGGGAGCCCTTCTTTCCTGGCGATACTTGCCCGTAGCTGCCGCAATCGTTGAAAAACCTCTTTTTCCGCCTCTTGCGTTAGGGGTTCGTCAGCCGGCGTCAGCGAGGCCTTCGAATGAGGCAGTGACAGTCGTACCATCTCTTTACCGGTCATGACCTTGTGGCCCCACTCGGTCACAGTGAGGACAGGATAGATCTTTTCACCCTTGGCAAGTCGCTTCTGAGCTACACATCCCTGAGCGATGAGTTCTTGGATCCATTGCCGCACCTGATCTTGGGTGTGTTCGCTCAGAAGGCCGTGAGTAGAGAGGCGATGGAGGCGAAACTGCAAGAGCAAACGGTCCCTGGAGCCCGTGAGCACTTTGGCGGCCATTCTTTGGCCGAAGCGTCCCGTCAAACGGGCAATGCCGCTCAGCACTTTCACCGCCAGAACAGGGTCTGAGCCGGATGTCTCTTGTTGCCGTTGCTCACCGACCTGCCGGCAGACATCGCAACCGGAGCAGCCATCAGCGCTAGTAGATTCGCCGAAATAGCTCAGCAAGAAGGCCCGGCGACATTCCCTGCTGCCGGCATAAGCCATGACCTGGTCCAGTTTTTCCAATTCATATGCCTTGCGAATTTGGAGCCCCTCGAAGTCGATGTCGAGTTTTTCAGGCCTAGGCCGCTGCAGGATCCGCAGGCCTCTGCCGCGAAAGGGGGGGATATAGGTGACGTCCCCCCGCTTTGCCATATCTGCCATGACTCTCCTCAACCCCTCCGGTGTAAGGTCGGCCCTAGCCGCGAGGTCGTCGGGGAGGAACTGGGCCCCTTCCAGGAGCTCCTCTTCACTGTAAAGCTGAGCCAGGCAATTGAGCAGATCTTTTTTGGCCCTGGCCCTGGGAGGGAGTTTGCTCAGGAGAGTTTGCGGCGGTTCGTGGAGATAGAGCTCTGCCTGGTTATCGTAGCGCTGCAGCCTCTGAAGCGTACCTCCGTCTTCCAAGATTTTGACGCATGAGGCTACCGCCATCTCCGGGATTTTCTCTTCGCCCAGCTCTGAGATTTCACGATAGGTCAGCCAGAGCACGTCCTCGGCGCGTTGTCGCAGCCGGTCATACACGGAAAACACCATCTCACGGGGCGGGTAGCGGGCTTCGATGAAAAACTCCTGTAATCTACGATCGGCAGGGCTGTAGAGAAGCGAACAGGTAGATGGGCCGCCGTCTCGCCCGGCCCGTCCGCTTTCCTGGTAATAGGCCTCGATAGTGCCGGGAAATGTGTGGTGGACTACCGTGCAAATGTCTGACCGGTCAATACCCATGCCGAAGGCATTGGTGGCCACAACCAGGTCAGTGCGGCCTTCCATGAACTCTTCCTGGACCCTAATACGCTCGGCCTCGTCCAAGCCGGCGTGGTAGCCTGTTGCCGGGAGCTGTTGCTGCCGAAGCTTTTTAACCAACTTCTCCACGTTCTTCCTGGTGCCGGTGTAGACTATGGCGGCTCCGGACAGGCCGGCCAATCGTTCCCCCATAATTGCCACTTTGTGCTGCTCATTACTTGCGGCGATAACTTCCCAGAAGAGGTTGCGGCGGTCAAAGCCGGTGATGAACCGCTGCGGCGCCCGCAGTCCCAGCTGTTCGACAATATCGCTGCGGACCCTCTCCGTGGCCGTAGCAGTGAGGGCAACTGTCTGGGGGTGGCCAAAACGTTTGAGGACTTTTCCTATTTTGAGGTAATCCGGTCTGAAATCGTGACCCCATTGGGAGATGCAGTGGGCCTCATCCACAGCCACCATGGTGAGACTGGTGTGTTTCAGGGCCTCCTGGAAAAGACGGTTGCGTAGCCTTTCCGGGGAGACATAGACCAATTTGAATTCACTGTTCGCCATTCGTTTCACAGTCTCCTCCTGGTCCCTGAGCCCCATGAGACTGTGAATGGCCGAAACCGGCAAGTCCAAGACCCTGAGGGAATCCACCTGATCCTTCATCAGGGCAATGAGCGGTGAGATCACCAGGGTAAGGCCGGGTCTGAGAAAGGCGGGAATCTGGTAACATAAGGACTTACCCCCGCCGGTAGGCATAATCACCAGGGCGTCCTCCCCGGAGAGGACGGATTCCAGGATCTCCTCCTGTCCGGGACGGAACTGGCGGAAGCCAAACACCCGGTTCATGAACGACGGGACTGCGCCCGACGGGTCGGCGGCGAGATCATACTCAGTTGTCATTGGTCTCCATGGTATTGAGCAATTTCCTGAGCCTCTTGATGGTACCCAGCAGCTTCACGTTATGAGGATGGAGATGGTAAGCTTCCTCAAGCAGATCGAGAAATTCCTCAAGTCGCCCCAGGCTGTTATAGATTTTTTCCAGTGTACCTTTCACATAGTAATCGGAAGGGTCCTTATGGAAAGCCTGGCCCAGGCATTCTAGGGCCTGCTCATGCTCCCCCAGGCTATAGTGACAAAAGCCCTGCTGCTTGAGAAAGTAGGGATTGTCGGGCTCCAGCCTAGTGGCGGTGCGGTATGCCGCCGCAGCCTCCCTCACCTGGCCTGCCTTCTTGAGTTTCTGGGCCAGCAAACCGTGAAGCTGGGCATTATCCTGCTGGGAAGGGATGTTGACCGTTGTTTGCAGTTCCTTAATCACCTTGTGGTCAGAGCGACGCATTCCCTTGAGTCGAAGTATTTCTTTTTGTACGAAGCGATCTTGTGGCTCCAGCACCCGGAGCTTCTCGTAAAGCTCCAAGGCTTCCTGCCGTCGATCCAGGCGGTTTAAAACAAGCGCCTTCTCCTTGAGCAAACGAGGGTTTTCTTTATCAGCCACTAGGGAGCTGTCCAAAGTCTCCAGGGCCTCACTGTAGCGCTCCATCTCCTTAAGGGTTCGGGCTATTCGCACAGTCAAATAAGACTGTTGATCAAGTTGCCAGGCATGGCGGAAACTCTCAAGGGCCTCCTTCATGTTCTTTTCCTTGAAAGCTATCTCTCCTCGAACCACCAGGGCCTGCGAGCACTGGGGATCCATCGCCAGGATTTCTTCCACCAGGATTTTTGCCTCCAGAATTTTTCCCTGCCGGACATAGAGGTTAGCAAGACTCGACTTGAGCAGGGAATGTTGGGGGGCTTGCTCAAGGGCCTCAAACAGCTCCTGTTCGGCCTCGGCGAATTTTCCCTGTCTCCTGAGATCCTTGGCTCGCTCCCACTTGATCCGGCAAAATTGGCTCAGTGACACCTGTTTAGCCTGGCAGAGTTTGGGTCCTAAATGTAGGGTGGGTACCTACCCACCGACTAAGCGGAACGATCAGTTCTTTGCGGGCGGGGGTAAACCCCGCCCCTACCAAAAGGGTTGACCTGCCCGTCGTAGGGGCGGGCTTTACGCCCGCCCGAATTTGTTGTTGGAGCCTCCAGATCGCTCATTTTAGGTCCTAGAAAACCAGGAGCCAAGAAGATTCTTCGTCGCCTTGCTCCTCAGAATGACAATACGCCGTTTCCGGATGGACACTAACTAATGGTAATCATCGCTTTTTTTGCACATAATCGCAAGAATTACTTATATCCTTCCAGAAGGACTCCTCAATCGCTTCCAGTTCGAGGGCGGCCTCCTCCCATTCTTGGTTCTGTGCCTCCAGGGTGCGCTTCAATTCTTGGTATTCAAGGTGTAGTTCCGTGAAAAAGCCACCATTTTCGTAGGTATCGGGCTGAGCCAGAAGGTGGTTCAATTCATCCAGCCGGCCGGTGAGTTTATCAATTCTCTGTTCCAAGTTTTCAAGCCTCCGAGTAAGTGGGGCTTTTTTGCGATGGAGCTCATTCCGCCAATTTGCCTCCAGCCTTTTCTTTTCTCTTGATTTCTTAGTTCCTGAACTGGGTTCACTCCTGTACGATTCGGTTTCCGGTAAAGGTGATGGTGATTGTAATCTCATTTTCCAAATTTCCTGGTAGTCGTCGTAGTTTCCGTGGAACATGTCCACCCGGCCATTTGCAATTACCAATATCTTATTGGCGACCTCGTTGATAAGGTGGCGGTCATGACTCACCAGACAGATGGCGCCCTCGTATGTCTCCAGGGCTTTCTCAAGAACACGCCGGCCTTGAATGTCCAGATGGTTGTTGGGCTCATCCAGCAAGAGAAAGTTGGCTTGCTGCACCAGGATTTGACAGAGAAGAAGCCTGCTTCGTTCACCGCCGCTCAGCACTGATACGAGCTTGTCCACCTCATCATTTCGAAAGAGGAAGCCACCCAGCAGGTTGCGCAGACGTCCCTGGCCCAAGTCACCAGCAACCGACTGAAGGGCTTCCAGGACTGTCTGCTGCGGATTCAAGAGCTCCAATTGCTGTTGGGCGAAATAAGCGATTCTTACCCCAGAACCAAGTACTAGCTCGCCACTATCGAGAGTTAACACTCCCGCCATTAACCTCACCAATGTAGTCTTGCCGGCTCCATTTAGACCGATGAGTGCCAAACGATCACCACGCTGAATGGTGAGGTCTATGTCACTGACTACTGGCTGATCGCCATAGCCCTTGGAGGCTTTCTTTAATTCCAACACTATTTTGGCAGCACGAGATGGCGGTGGAAAGGTGAAAGAAAACCGGTCAGGGGAGATAGGAGGCTCAAGCATCTCCATTTTGTCAAGCACTTTAAGACGTCCTTGGACTTGCTTGGCCCGATCCTTGCGCGCTCGATTGCGATCAATAAACCGCTTGATTTGACGAATCTGTTCCTGCTGATGGCGATAGGCAGCCCACTGGCTCTGCAGTCTTTTCTCCTTTTCTCCCAGGTAGCGCTGAAAATTTCCTGGATATGAAGTCAATCGTCCATTTTCCAGCTCCAGGAGACGGTGGACAACTCGATCGAGGAAAACCTGGTCGTGGGAGATAAGCATGAGCGACGAAGTGATCTGAACAAGATACTCTTCCAACCACACAAGTGAATCAAGGTCAAGATGATTGGTTGGCTCGTCCAGTAGGATCAGGTCCGGTTCTGCCAGTAGGATGCGAGCGAGAGCAACACGCATGGCCCAGCCACCACTCATCTCCTCCACCCGCCGGTCCATATCCTTCTCAGTGAAACCGA
>Ga0209578_10003163_pt1 | contig 12851 bp, 12 predicted proteins | sample tdAd472_FD_187127 | JGI IMG/M metagenome (GOLD analysis project Ga0209578, IMG submission 187127) | Marine sediment microbial communities from the Atlantic coast under amendment with organic carbon and nitrate - tdAd47.2 (SPAdes)... | ecosystem: Environmental > Aquatic > Marine > Coastal >...
CTTGTCTCCACACTCCAGGACTACACCCATTTCATGCAGATGCTCATCGGTGGCGGCGAATGGGGCGGCCACAGAATCATCAGCCAAGACGCCCTGCTCCTGATGAGAACCAACCAACTTCCCGAAGGCGTCCACGTCAACTTCCCGACCCTCTCATTACCGGACACCATGTTCGGCCTCGGCTTTGCCCTCCTGGAACAGCCAGACGCCGAGAAACCAGCGGGGAGTGTGGGTGAATACGGCTGGGGCGGCATGGCCGGTACCTCAGCGTGGATAGCCCCAGAGGCCAATGTCGCAGGCATATGTTTCACCCAGCGAATGCCAGCAGCCTTCCACCCCTACACCGAAGAATTCAGCCAGTTCGCATACGAATCTGCCACAGACTGAGTAGCCGACGACCAGATCCACGAGTTGTTGGTCGCCGACAGTCAGGAATCAGAAGAGTCGGACATCGAAGATTCAGCCGAGATTGACGAGGAGCCGACCCGCACATAATGCCGGCTATGGGCGGGGGGTAGGGCAGGTCCGAAACTGGGGGTTTCGGGGATGATCAAACTCCGGTCAGGATTTTTTTGGCGGGACAGGCACGTATGTAAGGGGTAGATCCGAGCAGACGAACGAACCGTCATATTGACAACCATCTATATACGTGGCAGTGTATCTCTTATATAGACGACTATCAATATGTGGAGAGTCACGTGGACTGGATGATCGATCTCTTGGGACAGGTCGCAGAGGATGTGTTAGCGACGATCGGCACAGTATGGCCTTTTCTACTGATCTCGATTGTGGCTGCAGCGGTCATCTCGGTCTACGTGGGGACGGAACGTGTTTCCTGGATGCTGAACCGACGTCGGGCCGTTGCCGTCGTTGGTGCAGTGTTGCTGGCGACCCTCACCCCGTTTTGCTCGTGTGGCACGACGGCTGTCCTGTTGGGAATGCTGGCAACCGGGGCGCCCTGGGCCCCGCTGGTGGCGTTCATGGTGGCATCGCCGCTGACCAGTCCCTCCGAACTTATGTTCTCGGCTGGATTGTTTGGCTGGTCCTTTGCTCTGGTGTTCTTCGTCGGGACGATCGTGGTTGGCATCGCTGCTGGAGTAGTGGCGGGAGTCCTCGACAGATCTGGGTGGCTTCGAAACCAAGCCAGGGTTCGACCCGAGGATGAGGCCTGCTCCGCGGATGCCTGCCAGGACTCAGAGCCAGTGACGGTGAGCATAGGGCCGGGAGCGGCCTCAATTGCAGAGTTTCGGACGCTGCGCCAGCGTTGGAAGATCGACGAATTCATTCACGAACTTCTGCGCGTGGGACGAAAACTGGCATTCTTCTTTCTCGCTTTCACCGCTATTGGGTACCTCGCCATCGCTGCGATCCCTACGGACTGGCTGACAGAGTATCTGGGAGGAGGGTCTGTTTTTGCTGTGCCTCTGGCGGCTCTTCTCGGAGTCCCTGCTTACATCAACACAGAGGCGTCGCTCCCACTTGTGGCAACACTCATGGATGGTGGAATGGGACCGGGGCCGGCTATGGCATTTCTCGTCACAGGTGCGGGCACGAGTGTCGGCGCCATCAGCGGCCTCTTTGTCATAGCTAGAAAGCGAGTTGTTGGGCTGGTAGTCGCGCTCCTATTTGCCGGAGCATTAGCGATGGGATGGATTGCCCAAATCGTTCTTTGAACACTTCGATAGAAAAGGATCAACAGACATGCAGACCGTGATCGAATGCTGCGCCCCACTTCTCGACGAGCCGCTAGGCCCCGAGGCCGCGACGAGCCTGGCCGAGTGGTACGGCGTCCTTGCCGACCCCACCCGCCTGAGATTGCTCAGCCTGATCAGCGCAGCTGGAGAGGCCTGTGCGGCCTGTGACCTGGTCGAGCCACTAGGTGTCTCCCAGCCCACCGTCAGCCATCACCTGAAGGTCTTGCGACAAGCGGGCCTGGTCGAAAGTGAAAAGAATGGCAAATGGATCTACTACCGCCCTGTTCCGGAGCGACTCGGAATCCTCAGCAGCGCCCTCGCCGGATGAACGCAGCGCCCGCACCCCACCCATGGGCCACTAAACCGGCGTCGATACGCACAGACTGCTCCCCTCGACGTCTGGTACAGCACCAGAATCAAGGTGGAATCCTGACTCGTAGAGACCGCACATAACGGCACCTGGATCATCGTGGCCGCCGTCATAGTGCTGACGCTCACCCTTCTCTTAGGCTCGGATGTCACCTTCCAACCAGAAGGCCCTCCACTCCTAGAAGGTCAGCCGTAGGCCCAGCCCATCCTTTCTTAGCGGTGGGTGTAGTAAACAACTACCCGCCGATTTCGATTCTGAGAATGGACTTGGGGAGGTAGGAACTTCCAAAGACTTCTGTCCCAAAAACTGACCTAGCCATCGTGCGTCGGTAATGCCGGTTCCTCCTTGCGGTTAGGGGTCGATTGATTGGGAAACATCCACTGGCTCTTGCTCTTTGTTGGTAGACGGGCCAGCGGTCGTGCCGAGGATCACCCGGAGTCCGGGAACTCTCCGTGATATCTGGCCGATGCCAAACGCGAGGAGTGTTGCGAATGCCGTCACCAGGCCGAATTTAGCGAGCACCGGCATGTCAACTCCTTCGAGCCCGCTTTGGAGGCCGACCACGATCAGCCAATGGAGGATGTAGGCGGCATAGCTCGCCGCAGCCATCGCCGTCAGCACTCGTCCGGTCCGATTGAACACCTGACGGAAGAGGACTACCAATCCCACACTCAACCCAGCGCAGATCACCGCTTCCCATGTGCTATAAACCAGCGATTGCCAGTTGGTTCCGCCTGTCGAAGCGACAGAGTCCCATCGGTCGGGGGCGAGCAACCACAGTGCATACATCCCGGCGGACGCGATCACGCCGACGCCCAGCCAGGCCATGCCGAGCCCTGTCGACAGTCTGCGCAGCCAATCACCCCGGTACGCGATCACGCCCAGAGTGAAGAGACTCACGTATTGCGGAAGGTGCGCAGGCTCTGCGGCCAGTACGAAGAGCAGCGGAACCCACTCGTCGATTGGATACCAGAAGCGGACAAGCCATGTGATCAGAGCGAGTGCGATCACGAATCCCACGATCGAGACATGGTTCGGTAGCGGCCACGTCTTGCGCGATCCGCTTGCACGACGTTCGGAGAACTTGCGCCAGGCTACATAGGCGCCTGAGTAGAGCAGGAGATGGCCGAGGAACCACAGGTGGAGGTACACGTTCTGCCATCCGCCCTGGTAGAGCGACCTGACGTACTCGCCAAAAGGAAGCCGCTCAGACTCTGCCAGGTAGACGACCGGGACATGAACGACCAGGGCAAAAAAGGCGAGTGGGATTCCGATGCGCTTCCACCGAGCGTTCATGAGTCTTCCGGCGCCTCTGCGGTCGTATGAGCCGGGCACGAAATACCCGGCTAGCAGAAACAGCAGACCCATGAAGAAGGCCGCATTCACTGCGAAGAAGGGGCCGAGCCACTCCATGGTCCCCGGCTCTGTTACCGGCCAATCACCGCCGGTGGGGCCATACGCCTGTCCCGCATGGTGGGCTATCACGAGGCCGATCAGTGCCACCCGCAACAGATCAACAAACGCCAGGCGGCTCACTTTGGATTGCGCAGTGGCTGTATCGCCCAGAGCCTGGGAATCGTCAGTCATTGTCGGCCTCCTCTTGGGGTCTCCAACAAATCCGCACACACAGGAACGCCTGCTGCTCTCTTGGCATTGCCCCCCGAGCCTAGGTGGCGTCGCCGACACCGCGCCGTCCAAACCAAGACGACTGCACATGACGGCACCGATATTCCTCTGATTTGAGGCTGGTTCTGGGCGGTTGGGAACCGTTGAGGGCGTTTTCGCCCGCGATCAGATGGCATGCCTGGTGATAATTGAGGCCGTTGTCCTCTAGGGCTGGTCGATAGGGTCCCTGATAATCCATGAGATAGGCATAAGTTCAGGAGTTCGTGATGGTGGGTGGAAGGTTTCGGTTGGCAGGAGCGGTAATGCTGGTAGCAGGCGTCTTTGCCACGGGGTGCACAGTTGGTTCGGGGGATGTGATCACCGAATCGCGGGACGTGACCGGGTTCGACGAAATCGTCTTGTTGGGTAGCGGTGACGTGATCATCGACGTGACCGGTACTGAGTCGCTTGAGATCGAGGCGGAAGACAACGTCATGCCTTTGCTGACTAGTGAGGTCATCGATGGTCGGCTTGAACTGGGGGTGGAGGGTTCGATCACAACATCTCGTGGGATCACGTACACGATCACCGCTGCCCGACTGGTGGGAGTCACTATCAGAGGCAGCGGCGACGTGAACGGCTCTGACATTGACGCCGAGTCGTTCGAAGCCACGATCGAGGGGTCGGGCATAGTTGATCTGACCGGGACCAGCAGTGAACTCACCGTGAGGATCGGGGGGTCTGGCAACTTCGACGGCCAGGACTTGGAGTCGGCTACTGGCGCGGTAAGGATCGATGGCTCCGGTGGGGCCCTGGTCAATGTCGCAGAGGACCTGACAGTGACCATCAATGGTTCGGGTGACGTGGAATACATAGGCGACCCGGTCCTGCACCAGACCATCAATGGCTCGGGCGACGTATCCCGACGCTGACCGGCCTGTTGAAATCTTTGCATTGCCTTTCACCGGCGCTGCGAGTACCCGACCTGTCCCCTGATCGCAGTATGTGCTGCTGACCCACGGCATCCAAGTGCCGCTGTGTGCGTTGTTGACGCGGTTTGACCACTGTCGAATTCTGATGCGTTGACAGTGCCCTCTGCGAGGTCGGGCTTTCCATCACGTCACCTTCCGAACGGTCCTTTGGTCCTGGTCCAGTCTGTTGATTTAGCTCATGGTTGATAAGACGCCTCCACCAACCGGCGACAGAGTTGGAGTGAGTGGGCTTGAATGGAACGAGGTTCGGGTCTGGTTGATAGGATGACGAAACTGTGAGTAGACGAGCCTGGATAGGCGTTGGCGGCGTTCTCGGCCTTCTAGTCGTCCTCGTGGGGGTCTTCTACTTCGTAGTAACTGCGACGTCACGAACAGTTGCAGCTACGGCCGTTGACTCGGACTCAATTCCCACGGGAACAGCAGGGACAGTCGCTTTTGTGGGTGTTGCTGTCATACCCATGGACAGCGAACGCGTGCTCGAAAATCAGATTGTCGTTGTTGAGGATGGCCGTATTGTTGAGTTTGGTCCCAGTTCAACGATTGAAGTTCCTGCCGGGGCGGTGGAAGTTGAGGGTGAAGGCAAGTTCCTTATGCCCGGCTTGAGCGATATGCACATGCACCTTTTTGGGGCCGAGACCGATCTTCTGCTGTACCTGGCAAATGGGGTCACCACGATCAGGGATATGGGAGGCGCACCTCCTGTACAACTGCAATGGCGTGACGAAATCAACGCGGGAACACGAACTGGCCCCCACATTCTGCAGTGGAGTCCGATGTTCGAGACCATGGACTGGCCGGACTCGATGATCAAGGATTGGGAGACGTCGGGTGGGATGGTCAACGCAAAGGCACCCGAGAGTATGGATGGACTCGTAGCCGGATACGCAGCTGACGGCTATGACGGGATCAAGTCACATGTTGTCTTCTCGACCGACATTTTCGAAGCCGTCCTCGACTCTGCCAAGAAACATGGGTTGCCTTGGGACGGTCATGCCCCAATCGACCTGATTCACTGCGAGAACAAGGCCCAGTGCTGGGACTCTTTTAGAAGCTTGGAACCAGAAGCAGTTTCACATGTCGAGGAACTGACCAAAGTCGTGGACTGGTCAGATGAAAGCATCCGCCAGGCAGCTCAGGATGTCGCAGCCGATGATCTATGGGTAACCACAACGATTGCACTGATGCGCTCAATAGCGGATCAGATATCCGATCTCGAAGGTGAGTTAGCCGGACTATCTGAGGTCATATTTGTGAACCCAGGTCCCTTCAACTCAAGATGGGTGCCAGGAGAAAACGAGTATCCGATCCTCCCACAGCGTCTTGTAGACATGGGGCGGCCCGATTTCGCAACCAAACTGACAGCAGACGAGAAGATGCTGTTTGCGTTGAACGAGGCCGGAGCGCTTCTGATGTCAGGGACAGACGCACCTCTTCCGCTGATGGTTCCGGGGTTCTCGCTCCATGATGAGTTCGAGGTCATGGTGGATGTTGGCCTGTCCCCTTACGACACTTTACGGACGAGCACCTACAACCCGGCCATGTATCTCAACGAGCTGGACGAGTTCGGCACTGTTGCAGTGGGTAAGCGCGGTGACCTCCTACTACTGGGCGCGAATCCGTTGGCGAATATCGCCAATACCCGACAGATTGCAGGCGTGATGGTGGGCGGCCGCTGGTATACCCGAGCCGACCTGGACGTAATGCTGGATCAGGTCGCAAATGCGTATGGGGAGTAGGGCTAGGGCTGAGGACAGCCGACACCATCTGCACGTCTCCTGTCATGACTCTGAAACGAAGGCACTGATCCACTCCTGGCAAGGGCGTCTGGCTCTCGGGCTAATCTCTACCGCCGTCCTGTTGACGGCTTGTACAGATTCTGCTGTACAAGGCAACGGCGATGTTGTCACCGAAACCCGCACTGTGTCGGAGTTCAGCGCTGTCACAGCGGAGGACGGAGCGAGAGTGATGCTGACGATCGACCCGACAGCAACCGGCGATGTCGATCTCGACGTGACCACCGATTCCAACCTTCTCGAGTTTCTCAAGACTGACGTGTCGGGCCAGACGCTCAAAGTGTCGCCCGTGCGGATGGGCGGGATACGAACTCAAGAGGGCCTTGAAGTATCCGGCACTGTCGCATTGCTCAGCGAAGTCGAAGCGAACAATGGCGCCCAAGCCACTATCACTGGTTCGTCTGGCGAAGTGCAACTGAGCGCCAACAGCGGAGGCCTAATCGACGGTGAGGAGTTCGAAGTCGAAACGGTCACCGTGGATGTCAACAACGGGGCCCATGTGACCGTGTGCGCGACGGGCACAGTCACGGGCGAAGTGACCAACGGGGCCTCTCTAACGGTCCTTTGTGGGGGAAACGCTGGCAGCGTGAAAACGTCCAACGGTGGCAAAGTTTCATCTTGACATAGGGAACAAGTGAACGTGAGCAGCAGCGACATCTTCCCGACCGATACTGGTGAAGGTGGCGAGCGGCCTGGTCGTCTTCACTATCTGGATTGGCTGCGGGTGCTACTCATCTTTGGGGTGTTCCTGTACCACGCTCTTCACCCCTTCGACTCGACGATCGACTGGCACATCAAGAACGACGAGCAGAGCATCTTCGTGATGATCCTCCTGATAGTCATCCTGCCGTGGGGACTACCGCTGTTCTTCTTGGTTGCCGGTGCGGGCAGCAAGTTCTCGTTGAGTCGTCGTACCAACCGCCAATATGTGAGGGAGCGGGTGCTTCGCTTGGCAATCCCGTTCGTCGTAGGTTCGATACTCCTGACGCCTATCCAGAAATATCTTGAGGCACTTCACAAAGGAAACTACGAGGGTTCGTTCTTCGGATACTTACCCGAGATGTGGGCGGACATTACGCCCACAATGTGGTTCTCGCCGCTCACGCTCACCGAGATTGGCCTCCATCTCTGGTTTCTTGCCTTTCTGTTCCTCTTCTCCGTTTTGGCTGTGCCTATCTTCACGTGGTTCAAGAAGGACTCAGGACGATCATTCATCTCCTGGCTCGGACGCCTCGCGGAGAGGAGAGGAGGCCTCCTCTGGTTTGTGCTTCCGCTGACATTGGTACGAGTGGCGATCCAACCCTTCTTCCCCGAAGAGCACAGCTGGCTCGACTTTGTCTACTCATTCCTCTTCTTTGTGATGGGCTACGTCGTCTACTCCGACAAGAGATTCCTCCCTGCCATGCGCAGAGACCGGTGGCTCCTCTTCGCGGGTGGCGTGCTGGGCATGGCAATCGGCGGAACGATGGGTGCACTAGCTGGCGACGAGCTTTTCGAGTGGACAGAGACTTTCACCATGCCATGGACGGTCATTGTCATGTTCTCGTTCGCGGTCACGGCATGGTGCTGGGCACTGTTCTTCCTCGATCTGGCCCGCGCCAAGCTCGACTCCCCAAGCAAAACCCTTGCCTATGGGAACGAAACGATCATGCCTTTCTACCTGCTCCATCAGCCTGTGATAATCGTGCTCGCATACTTCGTTGTGCAATGGGACTCTGGAATGCTGCTGAAGGTCCTAGTCGTTGTCGGAGGTTCGCTGCTCATCACGCTCGCGCTAATCGAACTTCTGATCCGGCCCTTCAAACCGATACGCCTTCTATTCGGAATGAAACCTCGGCGACAACGAGAATCGCTTCACGCATCCGGGTGAGCAGCCTCCATCAACAATCCCAAGAACAGGCGTTGTTGTCTCCATAGGCGTCTTATGTTGGAGTTCACGCCAATTGCTCGGCACTTCGGCTCAATAGTCTCATACCGATGGTGACCGCCCAGATCACAATCACGGCCGAACGAGCCAACTCGGACCCAAAAGGCACTCCGTTGGCGGCATTCTTGTTGTGGGGAGTCTGGCTAGGTAGCCCAAATAATGTCGGCGGTGTCCACTGCGATGTCGCTGAAGGTCTGTTGGGTATCTCCCTGGATCAGGGTGATTTGGTGGAAGACGGCTGGGAGCGCTTCTGCGGTGAGGAAGTCGGGTCCGTTCATCAGTTGGTAGTGAAGGTGGGAGTAGACGGTGGCAGCGCCCGAGAACCCGATCTTTCCGAGCAGATCCCCTGTATCTACGAATTGTCCAACGTCGGCCTCGATGCTGCCACGTAAGAAGTGGAACAGATGGCTGTACTCGCCGGGATTGTGTCGGATCACGACGTAGTTCCCAGCGAGATCGTGAACTCGGTTGCTTTCCACTGCAGCGTCGAGGTCGAATGTTGTGTCGTATAGGTCGGGCTGGTCGTTGACAACGATCTCGACCTCCCCGACCCCCGGCGCATACACAAGAGCCTGATCAGAGTAGAAGCGCCGCGCATCGGGGAACTGAAAGTCATAGTTCGCGCCTGGTTCGGCGCCCGGCATCCGTCTGGTATTGCCATCCTCGCCGATGTGGACCAAATCGACCGCGAAACGGGCGAAGTTGGTTTCCATCAAGCCACGCGTCGCCGGGCGAGCAATCGTCATGTCGAACCGTCGATGGTGTGAGAAGTAATCGTGGCCGTCCATGACAGTGACCAGACCGCGCACCGGCAACTCAAGCTTGACATCTTGGTGATAGACGACAGGCACCACCCGAGTGTCGCCGGAGTAACGGCACGCGTGTTCCCCTGATCCGGGTCTGTACGTAATGCGGGTTGTGGAGCGGTGGAATAGATTCGGTGTTCTATGGAAGCGTTCGTTTCGGGTGTTGTCGCCGGATATGGGATTGCGATCCCTGTAGGTGCGATAGCTCTTCTCATTGTCCAGGTAGGTGTCAAGTGTGGCTTTCGTTGTGCCTTCATGGCCGGTGCGGGAGCAGCGACGGCTGACCTGGCCTATGCGGGACTGGCAGTGGTCGGGGGAGCAGCGTTGGCTCAGGTGATTGATTCCGCGTGGGGTGCCTTTCGGATTCTCAGTGGGATTGTTCTCGTCGCGATCGCAGTGGTGGGTCTCCGTAGAGCCACACGACCAGTCGAGACGATCGACGTTGTCATGCCCAACCGTTCTGAGCTTGCTGGCACATACGCAAGGTTCGTTGGTCTAACGATCATCAACCCGACCACCATCATCTACTTCGCCGCAGTAGTTGTCGGTCTTGGCGTGGCGTCGGAGCTAACCGCTGCTGGTGGGGTTGCATTCGCTTTGGGTGCGTTCCTGGCGTCGCTCTCCTGGCAGACGCTTCTGGCCGTTGTCGGAGCGTCCGCAGGGAAACGTATGAGTCCACGAGTCCAACAAGCAGCCATGGTTGGAGGCAACCTGCTGATCCTCGGCCTCGCCGCCGTGATCGTTCTCCGTTAAACCGATACCCGCACACAACGGCACATATGTTCCCCAGAGTGAGGCGCACATAATGCCGGCAATGGGCGGTGGATGCGGGTGCGCCGCTGAGGGTGTTTCGACGCCGGCTTGGGGCCACAGATAGGGTTGTGGATCGATCCTTACGAGGAGGAATCGCAGTGGAAATCCAGGAACCGACGGTCATTGAGAGGACCCTTGCGGCTGTGTGGGACTTCTGCATCGTGCATCACATCGAGAACCACCCCCGGTGGGACCCAAGCGTCGAACTAGAGGCGTCCTCCGATGACCCCATACGGGTGGGCTCGGTCATCACGAGGCGCACAACCCGGTTCGGCACTACGACCGAGGGCACCATGGAGATCACAGAACTGGAACCGATGCGAATCATGCGGGTGGTCACGCAAGACGGTCCGATGCGTATCCACGGGTGGATGTTGTTCGAGGCGATCGACGAGAACACCACGCGATTCACACGAGGTGGGGACTTCCCGGATATCACCAATGAGCAGGCATCAACAATCCGAACGATGATGCGAGAAACGGGCGAGACCATCAAGGAACTCATCGAGACCGAACGGTGAGTTGCCAGAGTCTTCGGCACGGTTTGGGGTTCGGTCGATAGGTTGAGTCGATGCCGGATGCGTCGAATCTGAGGGGTGGGGGTGGCTCCTTGCCAGATCCTGAGGGTCGTTTTCGTCCGCTTGTCCTGCTGACTGTTGCTCTGGTGTTTGGGTTTTCGACGTGGTTCTCGGCTACCGCTGTGGTGCCTCAACTGACGGAGGTTTGGGGTTTGTCGGCTACGGGCAAGGCGTGGCTCACTATCAGCGTGATCCTCGGGTTTGTTGTCGGGGCGCTTATATCTTCGGCTCTGAACGTCGCCGATCGGATACGTCCACAGATGGTGATGCTGGTGGGTTGTGTGGGAGCCGGTGCTGCGAATCTTGGTTTGATCTGGGTTTCAGGCGTTGAGGTGGGTGTGGGGTTGCGTTTCGTCACTGGCCTCTTCCTGGCAGGTGTCTATCCGCCGTCGTTCAAGTTGATCTCTACATGGTTTCGTCAGGGTCGAGGGATGGCTTTGGGAGTGTTGGCTGCAGGGATCATCTTCGGTAACGCCAGCCCCCATCTGGTCAACGCTTTCGGGGGGATCGACTGGAGAAGCGTCATCTATTCAACGACGGCCATGTCGGTCGGCGGCGGGTTGGTCGCCTTCTTCGTCAGGACCGGCCCTTTCGAGTTTCCTCGGACGGTGTTCGATCCCCGTCAGATCGGGCTGGTCTTCGCCAACAGGGGTGTCCGGCTCGCCTCGATCGGATACTTCGGTCACATGTGGGAACTGTTTGCGATGGCAGCCTGGTTCCTCATCTTCTTCGGAGACCACTTGGAAGCCTCCGGTTCACAAGCCCTCCCCTTGGCAGCATTCATCACCTGGGTGGTAATCGCCGCCGGAGCTGCCGGGTCATGGGTCGGAGGTGTCGTCGCCGACAAGTGGGGACGGACCAGATTCACAGCACTAATGCTCGGCATATCAGGGGTGTGCTCGGTAGGCATTGGCCTCCTCTTCGACGGGCCAACCTGGATAATCGTCGTCGTTGGTGTCGTCTGGGGGTTCACCGTCGTAGCCGACTCCGCCCAGTTCTCCGCCATAGTCACCGAAGTCGGCGACCAAGCCCACGTCGGGACAGCACTAACCATGCAGATCGCCATTGGTTTCACGATCTCCGCCGCCACGATCTGGATCATCCCACTCATCGAGGAAGCCGTGACATGGACTTGGGCGTTTGCACTATTGGCTATTGGACCAGTCGTCGGCATAGCCGCCATGCTCAGACTCAAATCCTTACCCGAAGCCAAACTGATCGCAGGAGGACGCGGCTAGGAGCACATGACGGCACTTATGTTCCCTTGAGTCAGGGCAGGACATAATGCCGGTTGTGGGCGGCGTTTCGGTCAGGCAGTCCTGTTGGGTCAGAGAATGGCGACGATCTGTCCGGTGAGATGCACACCGCCAGCTAGGACGGCTCCTGTAGCTGAGATCGAACCAAGCCGTTGAAGGACTGTCGGCGGAGAAGCCGCTCTTCTCAGGTTGAGCACCCACCACGTCACTGTCGCCACCGCTGCGCCGAGAAGGAAGACGCCCGTCCAGATTGGCGGGGACTCGCAGGAGCAAAACTCCTGTGAGAAGAAGGTTCCGAAGGTCGGGATGAGGAATGGAGCCCCCACACCAGCGATCAGCGTGTACACGACCTTCGACACATTTCCTCCGCCGGCGGGAAGACGACGGTCGAGCAGGCGGTCCAGCCAGAGCAAGGTCATGCCGAAAAGAAAAGTCAGTCCGAGTAACAGGACCAGGTCGATTTGGGGGTCGACCAAAACCACGAAGTCCGGATTGTCGGCTTCGACAAGGGCAAACCCGCCGATCGCCACGGCACCAAGACCAACCAGCACGGAACTATCGGGCATCCATTGTCTCAGAAACACCCACACGACAGCAGCAAGAAGTCCACTTCCCAACCCACCGAAGAGAACCAGTGCGATTGTTCCGTCAACGCTGAACTCACCAATGCGGTTGCCGCCCTCAGTGAGTTTGCCAACAGCTTCGGGATGAAGAAGACGAGAAGCCAACATGACCAGCCTTCCACCGAAACCCAGCACAAGAACTCCTGCGGTAACACCCGCAAGTCCTCGGACAGCAATCCACCGAATACGAAAACTCAGCAGACCACCCGTCGTCTCCGGTACTGATTGAACGGAATCAGTATCCACAAATCATCTCCTCCGACCCAAACCTACGCACCCGTTCGCAAGGAGCGCATCGGAAAAGAGCAATCGCACATAACGGCACCTATGGGTGGATGGCTTTGAGCATGTAGGCCTCTGGCGTGCTGTCGGGGTAGACGTGTTGGGCGTAGTG
>Ga0209578_10003167_pt1 | contig 12840 bp, 13 predicted proteins | sample tdAd472_FD_187127 | JGI IMG/M metagenome (GOLD analysis project Ga0209578, IMG submission 187127) | Marine sediment microbial communities from the Atlantic coast under amendment with organic carbon and nitrate - tdAd47.2 (SPAdes)... | ecosystem: Environmental > Aquatic > Marine > Coastal >...
GCCTGAACTGCGCTTCATCCATCTTGTAGATCGTATTGAGCACGAAGTCACGCTCTTCCGATTTCGGCGCACGAACAAGCAGGATGATGCGCGTGCGATCCGGCCAGAATTGCTGGTTCGCCAGAAAAATATTTCGTAACTCATGTAACGACAGGTTGTCTACCTCGGTACTTTTGTGAACAACGATCGCGATCGCGTTGCTCGCGTCTGATTCCTGCGCCACGACCACGTCGAGGGGACACAACATCGACACCACAGCCAACGCCGCTATCGCCACATTCATGCTCAAGCGAATACCAGGCCTCATATTGTTCTTTACTGGTTTCATATTTTCAGAGTTTCGTCAGTACGAACGATACCTGCAGGCGGAAATTATCTTCTCGCCCACCGTTGTCGAACTCCTCGTTTCTGTATTCGCCCTTCAGAGCGGCATAATCGCTGAAGTCCCACCTGACTCCCAATATTGCGGCTTCGTAATTCAGGCCCTGGTCACCAAGCAACGGGTTAGTATCGTCCACGTCATTTAGTTCATATCGCACATAGGGCTTCCATTGTCTTTTTTGTGCGGCCAGTCGATAGGCAAATTGCACATACCACGCGTCTACATTGCCGCTGACGCTGCTGTCAGTGACGTTCTCATGCTTGGAATGCAGATATTCGGCAATGAACTCGGGATTCTCCTTTTCCCAGGCAACGTAGGCTGAGAACGTCTGTTCGTTGATTTCAGGGCGATCGCTCGGTGTCACTTTGTCGGAGTAATATCCGATACCGGTCTTCAAACCAAAGAACCGGCTGGGGCTGGCATTTAACTGCAGCATCCACGCGTTGTCGCCATTGATATCGCCCGCGTCTCCGCCTTGTACGATATTTTCGTGGCGGCCATTACCGAAGCCGGCCATATACGACAAGCCGAGTTTGTTTTTCGGAATCGACCCTTCAAGCAGTACACCAACAAAATGTATCGGCATTATCTTGGAGCCGAACTTGGCCATTTCCGGCCGGCTTACCGTCGTTTGTAGCCACGCGCCATGATGAAAGGCCGAGTTCCAGTAGCCGATAGGCGAGTGATAACGACCCCCGGACAACTTAAAAGTATCCGAGAAATCGTATCTGACTATGAGTCGCTCGATCGCGCCTTTGTATTCATTATCTCTGGCGGTCACGCTGAATTCGCCGAACACGCGCAACGAATCATCCAGCGAAGCCGTCAGGTGAGCGACAGCCTGGCCGATGGCGAATCCGCCCGGGTCCGTGGCATCGCGGGATAGCCAACTGATATCACCGAATCCCATTATGTGGAACTCGGGCTGGGAGGATTCTGCAACTGCTGACGCCACCATGTCCTCATGCGCAGTCGACCGCGGGCTGTCCGCAAGGACGCCTTGCGGGATCAAACCGCAGACGAGGAAAGCCATTACCAATTGGAGACGAGCGGCTTTTTTCATTCTTCTTCTATCCCCCCGGTGGCCCGCGCGCCGCCGCTGACGCGCAAGTTGGGAAATTTTACCGATTTTTCAGCCGACTAGCCAATAATGTTGCGGTGCCTTGCTATACTCAGCCTCAAATAATAAGAAGAAACATGTCCCCAGATGGCGTCCAAACCATTATCCACCTGGATCATCGAATCCGTGCTGATCATCGCCAGCATCCTCATCGCCCTGGGACTGGATGCGTGGCGCCAGACTCGTGAAGATGAGCAATTCGTGCGCACGGCATTGACCAATTTCCTGATCGAGATTCGCCAGAACCGCAACCGGGTCGATGACGCGGCGCCGTTCAACAAAGGGCTACGCCAGGTTCTGGCTCAACACTATGCCAAAGAAGACATCAGCTCTATTGATGAGTTCGTCAATATGGTCGAGATCTACAGCCCGGCAGCACTGCAGTCGACGGCGTGGGATACGGCGCTCGCCACCGGCTCACTGGCGAAAATGGAGTACAACCTGGTCACCGCATTGTCACTGACGTACAACCTGCAGAATCGCTATGACGTCACGACTCGTTCCGGTATGAACGAACTGACAAGTCCGCAGTATTTGTTCGACGACAACCTGAAACTGGCTGTGTATAACTCGATACGCTTCCTCGACGAAGTAACCAGCATGGAATCCGAGCTCGATATCACCTACGGAGAGGCAGCACTGGTCATCCAGACTGCCCTGAAACAACTGAATTCGGGCGAACGCGCCGACGGCATAAGCGTATTGTCACCGAAGGATGTCGCGCACCCGTAGGAATCCGGCGCGCCGCGAAGCGCCGGCGGGACAGCAGAACTTACTTGCGGCGATATTCGTGCAACTGTGCCATCAGCCATTCACCCGAGGGCACCGCTTCCTGCCCGTCACACTCTATATAGTAAGGCTTCCTGCTCATTGAGCTGGCACTGGCGAGACGCTCAATGAACTTCTCTGCTGTAGGCGCATAACGCTTGCCGCGGCGGTACTTCATGCGCAGGTGCTCTTCCGCGTCATTGGCGTCGTGCCGTTTACCATTGCGGATGAATGTACAGTCGCTCGTGCCAATGGTGCTCACGAGATACTCGATTTCAGACTCCGCCTCGTCAGCGTACGCCATGGCAGGCAACGACATAATTGCGACGATACTTATTAGTAGTAGTCTCATCGTGCCGCCCTCACTCGCGTGGGTTCGTCCGCAAGACGCAGTTGAACTGCCATCGGATTGTGATCGGATGCCTGCGAATCGAGCGTCGTCGCGTATTCGGAATAGAGACCGCGCACGTAGATATGGTCGAGCACCGAGCCCAGGAAGCGCTTGCGGTGATCGACATCATACTCGAGCGCAAACAGTCCCAGTTCCGAGAGCATTTCCTCCAGGACCTTCGCGCGTTGGCCGCGCCAGGTGTTGAAGTCTCCGGAGAACAGCACGGGTCCGTCGTGCGCATCTATGACGGCACGAGCCTGCGAAAACTGCTTCTCGAGTTCATCCACGCCGAACGTGAAATTGATGCCGTGAATATTGATAACCAGCAAGGTGTCATCGGAGCCGGTCAGGCCGTACTCGGTAACCAGCGTTGCCTTGCGCGTGCCGAACCACGGCTCGTGGGCGACCAGTTCACATTCGGTCATCGGCTGTGCCGCACTCACAGTCATGACGCCGCTTGGCGACCAGTTCGGGCCGAAGCCTTCGGCGAAGGATGCAAAGTGATCGGGCACGAGGTCCTGCCAGGCGTCGGTCCGCTGCGAGGCCTCTTGCAGGATCAGCAGATCCGGGCCCAGGTTCTCCGCGGCAAGTTCGCCGACCCATGCCGTACTCTTGCCCTTCTGGATGTTCCAGTTGACGACACGAATACTCCCTGAATCGAGCACCTGTGACACCGGGCCCGACGGACTTGTCAGGCCGGCAATACAGGCCTCGGTCGCAGGCATCGGCTCCGCCGTCAGGCGCAGCGGCGCCGTCGGCTGCGCGGTGCAGCTCGCAATGACCGGCAATAAGGCGGCGGCAAGCAGATTTCGAGTCTGTTTGAGCATGGGTGTTCTCAGCAGGCGAATAACGGATTCTACGCGGAAATAGTAGCCGCGTACGCCGATCCGGCGCATATCCCGGACGGTCAGTGCGTGGTCATTTCGCCGCAAGGTGGCCATCCATCGGGTTGACAGGGCGTCGGGAATCCATTAAACAAACACTTGTTTGGTAATGTTCCTGGCATCGATTGATGACGAATACTGTGGCACAGCGGGTCAACAACCGTGTGAAACCCTTGCTCGACGCCGCCGCGAGTCAGTTCGCGGCCAGGGGCTATCGCGCCGCCACAATTCGTGACATTGCGGCGGCCGTGGACATGCTGCCGGGCTCCGTCTACTACCACTTTCCATCCAAACAAGCGTTGCTCCTGGCTGTTTACGAAGAGGGCGTTGATCGCATACGTTCCCGGCTCGATGAGTCCATTGCCGGCGAGTCCGACCCGTGGACTCGCCTGCGCAATGCCGCGGAAGCACATCTGGAGACCATCCTCGATCAAAGTGCCTACGCCTGCGTCATGAACCGCGTTTCACCGGACCAGGTGCCTGAAATCGAACAGGAGTTAGTCGGTCTGCGGAGTGCCTATGAGGATAGGTTTGTCGCGCTATTCGACGAGCTACCGCTGCAGCAAGATGCTGACCGGGGCTTGTTGCGCCTGATGCTGCTTGGAGCATTGAACTGGGCACAGGTCTGGTATCGGCCGGGCCGGTCGTCGATCACGGACATCGCGCGAGCGTTTGTCGACAACCTGCGTCTACCGTTGGCGCAAGTCGCTCCCCGGGGCGGAGGCAAGCCATGAGCACTGAGGTTGCCGCTCCGCCGGCACGGGTGCTGGTTACCAAGATCGGCCTCGATGGTCATGATCGTGGCAGTCGTATCGTTGCCTCTTATCTGCGGGACGCCGGGATGGAGGTCGTCTATACCCCACCCTGGCAATCGATCGATGCCGTGGTGAACATTGCGATACAGGAGGACATTGAACTCATCGGTGTGAGCACGTTGGCCACGGACCACCTGATCGTTCCGCAACTCATGGATGCCCTGGGTAAAGCCGGCCTCGGCGACGTCGGCGTAATCGTCGGCGGCATCGTTCCTGCGACCGAACATGAGGACTTGCTCGCAGCCGGCGTCGAACAGATTTTCGGACCTGGCGCCACACGCGAGGATATCATTGCTTGTGGTCTCGAACTGGTTGCCCGGACCCGAGCTGCACGACGAGCCACTTCATGAAGCCGGATCCCGTGCAACTGCCCTTGCCCGGTTTCGATCAGGAACTCACTGATTGGAGCGAGCGCTACGCGGCGCAAATCGGCGAGGACCGTGTGGTCAGGAATCGCTCTGGCATCGAGGTTCGTCCGCTGTACACGCCAGGAGACTGGAGCGACGGCCGCTACCTGGAAGACCTGGGTTTCCCGGGCAAGCCGCCCTACACCCGCGGCATCTATCCGACGATGCATCGCGGCCGGCGCTGGAGCCAGCGACAGCTAATCGGCCTCGGCACGCCGGCAGACTACAACGCAAGAGTAAAAAGCACGCTCGACGCTGGCGGCAACGCAATCAGCCTGATTCCCTGCAATTCCGTATTCCGGGGTGTCGATTGCGACGAAGTGCCGACCGCATTACTCGGCACTTGTGGAACCGTCGTGAACACGATCACACATATGGATGGGTGTCTTGATGGCGTAGCGCTTGCAGAGACCTCGACAGCACTGAATGACCCGTCGCCGTTCACACTGTTCGCATTCCTGCTCGGTACAGCCCGACGCCGTGGCGTACCGTGGTCACAGATCAGCGGAACGTCGAACCAGAGTGACTACATTTCACACTTCGTCGCCAACCACATGTTTTTCCGCCTGTCGTTGCCAGGATCGCGGCGGCTGTTGCTTGACCACATTGAGTTCTGCCAGCAGCAGGTACCGAAGTGGAACCCTCTTTCTGTCGTCGGGCAGCACATGCAGCAGGCCGGGGCGACGCCGGCCGAGGCGATGGGCTTTACGATTTGCAGCGCAATTCAATATGCCGACGATTGCATTGCGCGAGGCATGGCCGCCGATGCCGTGCTGCGCAAATTTACATTTTTCTTCGACATATCGATCAGCTTCTTCGAGGAAGTGGCAAAATTTCGCGCTGGCCGTCGCATCTGGGCACGTATCGTTCGCGATCGCTTCGGTGTCGCAGACGCGCGCGCGATGCGCTTCAAATTCCATGCGCAGACATCCGGTGCGGACCTGACCCGGCAGCAACCACTGAACAACATCACCCGGGTCACCGTGCAAGCACTGGCCGGGATATTCGGTGGCCTGCAGTCGATGCATACGGACGGCTATGACGAGGCGATCACCTGCCCGACGACCGAGTCCGCCCGGATTGCCATTGCGACTCAAAACATCCTTCGTGAAGAAGCAAGTCTCTGTGACGTAATCGACCCGCTGGGCGGTTCCTACTACGTCGAAACACTAACGGATCAGATGGAGGTAGAAATCGAGCAGGTCATCGCACGTGTCGACGCCGCAGGCGGCATGTATCGGGCCGTCGAAACGGGACTCGTGCAGGGCATGATCGGCGAATCCGCTCTCGCGTTTCAACAGGAGGTCGAATTGGGTCAGCGCAAAGTCGTCGGCGTTAATTGTTTCGCTGAAAGGGCGGACGATTTGGAGCCCGCGCCCTACCGGCCGAACTCACAGGCGATTCAGCGACTGGTCGCTGACTTTGTTGATTACAAGAAACAGCGCAACGGAAAAGTCGCACAAAAGGCAATCGACGGACTTGCGCGCAGCGCCATTGCAGAGGACGAGAATATTTTCGCCGCCGTCGTCCAAGCAGCCGAGGCAGGTGCAACGCACGGCGAAATCGTTGCCTGCCTGCGCGCAGAACTCGGCTTCGGTAATCCACTGATCACGCCCTGATACCACCGTGATGCCGACACAGCCAGAGACATCCGCATTGCTGACACGACTGCTTGCCGGGGAACCCACCGCACTGGCTCGAGCCATTACGATGATCGACAACGAACTTCCGGGACATGCAACGTTCCTCGAAACCGTGCCGGACAAACGGCGAACAACCCCGGTTGTCGGGTTTACCGGCGCACCTGGCGTCGGCAAATCGACTCTTATTAATGCATACACTGCCCTTTGCCGCTCACAGGATCGAAGCGTTGCGGTGGTGAGCATCGATCCGTCGAGTCCGGTCAGCGGCGGGGCCATTCTCGGCGATCGCCTGCGCATGGCGGAGCACGCGCAGGACGACGGCGTCTATATCCGATCGCTGGCAAGCCGCGGTCATCTCGGCGGGCTTTGTCGTAACATCGACCAAATCATCCGGGTCATCGATACCGCCGGATGGGACGTAATCGTGCTCGAAACAGTCGGTACCGGACAGTCAGAAGTGGAGGTCGCATCAATTGCCGACGTCAAAGTTGTCGTCAACGCCCCCGGAATGGGTGACTCGGTTCAGGCCATGAAATCAGGGATCCTGGAGATCGCGGATATCCTGGTGGTTAACAAAGCGGACCTGCCGCAGGCCGGACAGGCCTCAAAGGAGTTACGCGCTATGCTGCGCCTCCGCTCGAACTCGGTTGCAACTGTTGCAGTTATCGAAACAATGGCCACAAGTTGTCGCGGCATTGATGAACTGTCTGCGGCGATTGATGATTGCTGGAGGTGCCTCGCATGAGTGTTTTCGAAGCCGCTGAATTCGACGACCATGAGGAGGTCGTTTTCGTTAACGAACCTGCTGCTGGATTACGGGGGATTATCGCGATACACGACACCACGCTGGGCCCTGCCCTCGGCGGTTGCCGGATGTGGCGTTACGAGAAAGAGTCTGATGCGATAAAGGACGTACTGCGCCTCTCGCGCGGCATGACTTACAAGGCAGCGATACTGGATTGCGGCCTCGGCGGCGGCAAGTCGGTCATCATCGGTGACCCACACACTGCGAAAACACCAGCGATGCTGCATGCAATGGGACGCTGGATCGATACGCTCGGCGAGCGCTACATCGTTGGTGAGGACATCGGCACCAACCCTGACGATATGCGTGAAATCCGCACAGAGACTCGCTGCGTCAGTTGTTTGCGCAAGGAGGACGGTGGCTACGGCGATCCAGCGCCCATGACCGCGCTCGGCGTCTTCAGCGCCATGCGTGCCGGCATCGAGCACATCTATGGCAGCGACGACTTTGATGGCCTGAAGGTCGCGGTGCAGGGTATTGGAAATGTTGGCACCAATTTGTGCCGCCTGTTGCACGACGCGGGCGCCCGATTGACGATAAGCGACGTTTACGCCGACAAGCTTGTGTCGCTCGCCGAGGAATTTGCCGCAGACGTGGTCGAGCCCGTGGACATCTATAAGGTGGATGCCCAGGTGTTTGCGCCTTGTGCGATGGGCGCCATTCTGAACGACAACACTATCCCACAGCTTAGCGCCCGCGTTGTTGCCGGTGCCGCAAACAACCAGCTTGATGAACCGCACCACGGAGAGCTGCTTGCCGAGTACGGCATTGCCTACATGCCGGACTACGTCACCAATGGCGGCGGGCTCGTGAGTTGCGCTGCCGAGTGGTACGGCAATGACGCCGATGAAGTACCCGGGCGTGTTCGGCAGATCTACAACACCAGCCTGCTGATTTTAGAACGTGCCAGCGCGGATGGCATCACGACAGCCGATGCCGCGGACCGAATTGCCGAGGAACGGGTAAAGCGGGGCCGCAAATAATGACAACACAGCCTGCAGGCAACCCGAGGGCACCGATGCCGGTACCACTGGAGCATGCCGGCGAGCTCGGTATACGTCAGGTCATCGATCAGAACGGCACGGTCAAGGGCAACCTGGATGATCCGGATCTTGGTCGCGACGAAGTCCGCATGATTTATGAAACGATGGTGCTGCTGCGCGCGATTGATGAACGCGGCTGGAAACTGCAGCGTTCCGGAAGGATCGCATTCTGGATCCCGTTGCGCGGCCAGGAGGCAGTGCAGGTTGCCGCCACCCACGCGATGGCGCCCTCAGACTGGATTTTTCGCGAGCACCGCACGATGAGCCCATGGCTCATGCGCGGCGCATCGCTCGAATTGCTGTTTGCGCAATTGTTCGGCGCGGTTTCCGAACCGCAAAAAGGCAGGCGGCTGCCGTGCCTCATGGGCAATCGTGCCGTCAACATGGTGCAGGGCCCGACACAGGTTGGCTCATTCATCTCGCATGCCTGCGGTGTTGCCTGGGCAGCGAAACTCAAGGGCTCAGATGTAAAAGTGCTAGGCACGTTCGGCGATGGCGCGACCTCTCGCGGGGAATTTCATTCGGCCATGAACTTTGCGGGTATTCATCGGCCGCCGGTCGTGTTCCTCTGTGTCAATAACAGCTGGGCCGTCTCCACGCCGCTGGATTGCCAGACGGCCTCGACCGAATTTGCAGCCAAAGGCGACGCCTACGAGGTCCCGAACGTCCGCGTGGACGGCAATGACCCGCTGGCGGTTTACGCTGTCACAAAGAAGGCACGTGCAGACACGGACGGCCACGGCCCCACGCTGATCGAGGCGATCACCTGGCGACAGGGATTTCATACGTCATCCGACAACCCGGACCTGTACCGGCTGGAGCAGGAAAACGAACTCTGGAAACCCTGGGACCCGGTGTCGCGTACAAGGAAGTATCTCGAGAGCGCCGGCTGGTGGAGCGATGGAGACGAAGCCGAATTGCTGGAGCGCTGCGTCGGGCGAATTCAGGACGCCGTCGAAGCGGCCGAAAGCATGGACATTCCAGGGCCGGAATCGCAGTTCGAAGACGTGTTCGCGTCGTCGAACTGGATGCTCGACGAACAACGCGACAGGTTGTTGGCCGAAGTCAGGGACGGGGGCAGCTAGTCATGCGCATGACAGTACTGGAAGCACTGCGCGCGGCCATGGCGCATGAACTGGAAAACGATCCCGACGTGGTTGTCCTAGGTGAAGACGTCGGGACGGCCGGCGGCATCTTTCGGGTTACGCAGGGACTGCAGAATCGGTTCGGCAAGGATCGTCTCATCGACACACCGATGGACGAAAAAGGAATTGTCGGTCATGCGATCGGCCTGGCGCTGTTCGGCATGAAACCAATCGCGGAAATACAATTTTCCGGATTCATTCACGACGCGCATGAGCAGATCATGTTCTGCGCTGCCAAGTACCGCTGGATTTCGGGCGGCGAGTACACGGTACCGCTTGTCATTCGTGCGCCATCCTTCGGCGGCATCATGGGCGGAATCTGGCATTCGCAAAGCATCGAGTCGTACTACGTGCACGGTGGTGGTATCAAGATTGTGTGTCCAAGCACCCCACAGCATGCCTACAGCCTGATGCTGGCAGCGATCCGCGATCCGGACCCGGTGCTGGTCATCGAGCCCGTACCGTTGTATCGCACACTTTCGGGCGAGGTCGACGACAATGGCGAGGCATCGGAAATCGGTGTCGCCGAGATCGTCCGACCCGGCACGCAGGTCACGGCGCTGACTTACGGCCCCCTGCGACACACGACAGCACAGGTTGCTGACGAACTCGCATCCAGTCATGGCATTGACGTCGAAGTGATCGACCTGGTATCGCTGATTCCTTTCGATATCGACCTGGTAACCGCGTCGGTCAACAAAACAGGACGACTCGTGATAATTCACGAGGCGTGCGAAACACTCGGTTTTGGCGCGGAGCTCGCAGCGCGTGTACAAAATCGTTCGTTCGGCTACCTGCAGGCACCTATCGAGCGCGTCTGCGCGCCGGATGTTCCTTATTCCTATCGCGTCGGAGATGACTACTGCAGGCCCGACGCGACCAGGATCAGTGCCGGCATCAGGCGTGCCGCGGAGTACTCGTTTTGATTCACGAGTTCATTTTGCCGGATATCGGCGAAGGGTTGAGCGAGGCCGAATTGCTGGCCTGGCTGGTCGAGGTCGGCGACTCCATCAGTGAGGGTCAGGATGTCGCTACCATCAGTACCGACAAGGTAAACGTCGACCTGCCATCCCCCAGATCAGGTGTGATCGTGGAGTTGCCCTGGAACGTCGGCGACATTATCCCGGTCGGTGACGTGTTCTTGCGCATCGACGATTCAAAAGACGCGACCCGGGAAACAAGCGCTTCTGTATTGGTTGTAACACCGGCCACAAGGACATCTGCGCCCGAACCCGCTCGCGAGCGACAGCAAAACGTCGTGGCCGCCCCGGCCCTGCGTCGGTACGCAAAGGAACAGGGTGTCGACCTGACGCTCGTTACAGCGACCGGGCCCAACGGACAACTGCTGCGAGCCGATGTCGATGCGTTCCTGCAGCAGGCGGACGGCGACAGCGACGTTGAACGATTCAGGCTCTCCGGCGCAAGACTCGCGGCCTCGAGGCGGCTGGCCGAGTCAAGCCGCACGCTCGCGACGGCAACACAGACCTTCGAAGTATTTGCAGACGGGATCGTCGCGGCGGTCAGCCGGCTCGCCGACAAACGCGGCAAAGACGACCCGAAGATGACGCCGCTTCCGGTCATCGCAAAGTGCGTTGCGGACGTGCTCTCCAGGAACGCCAAGTTCAACGCGACCGTCGACGAGTCGGGAGACGGGCTGCTGTTACACCGGCAGGTCAACCTGGGATTTGCCGTCGATACCAAAGCCGGCTTGATGGTGCCTGTCGTTCACGATGTGAATTCGAAAGACACTGCCGCACTTGCCGCGGAAATTCTGGAAGTTGCGGAGCGTGCTCGCGCGGACGCGCTGACACTGGATGATGTTCGTGGCGCAACGTTTACGATTTCCAGTACCGGTGGTCTCGAACGCGCGACGATGGTCGCCACCACGCCGGTTATCAACCTGCCGAACGTTGCCACGCTCTGGGTTTCCCGCATCACCGACAGACCGCGTGTCGTGTCCGGCGTTCTCGAGGCTGGCCCGGTCATGGCCTGCACGCTGAGTTTCGACCATCGCTTTATCGACGGTGCCGAAGGTACGGCGTTTATCAACGACCTCGACGATGCCCTCACCAAGGTCTAGCCGGGAGCTCTTTGCCACACGGCCGGGATTCGTCCTGGCGGCGGCCGGCAGCGCCGTCGGTCTCGGTAATATGTGGCGTTTTCCATACCAGGCGGCCGAAGGTGGCGGCGCAGCGTTTGTCCTGCTCTATGTGCTAATGACGTTCCTGATTGGCGTGCCAATCATGGCATCTGAATTCGCGATTGGACGCCGCTCGAAACGCTCGCCTATCGGCGCTTACCGTTCGATCGGTGGCGCTGCCTGGGTTCCGATGGGATACCTGGCGGTTCTGACGCCGCTTGTCATCCTCGCGTATTTCTCTGTGATTTCCGGTTGGACATTGCGATATGCGATTGACAGCATGTCGGGATTCTCGGGCGACTATGCCGCCCGGTTCGGGGAGGTGTCGAGCGGAATACCCGCGGTCGTTTACCATCTGGTACTGATGCTCATTACGGTCGCTGTCGTTTACAGGGGCGTCCGCAAGGGTATCGAGAAAGCGTCACTCGTTCTCATGCCGCTGCTGTTCGTTCTTCTTATCGGCCTGGTCGTCTGGGCGGCCACCCTGCCGGGATCAGACCAAGGCTATGATTTCTACCTTAAGCCGTCCTTCCACGAGCTTCTGAACCCGATGGTCATCAAGCAGGCCGCAGCGCAGGCATTTCTGTCACTGAGTGTCGGCATGGGCATCATGATTACCTACTCGTCGTACCTCGACGCGAAACACGACCTGGGACAGGAAGCCGTCACCGTGTCGATGTTCGATTTTTCCGTGGCCTTCATCGGTGGTCTGGTCGTTTTTCCGGTCATTTTCGCGCTGGGGCTTGCGGATCAGGTTGGCGAAAGCACCATCGGTGCCTTGTTCATCTCGATTCCCGCCGCAATTGGCGAGATGGGCGATGCGGGGCAGGTGGTTGGCATTGCTTTCTTCGTCGCGTTGCTGCTCGCCGGGCTAACGTCCCTGATATCGCTGCTCGAAGTAGTGGTAGCTGCACTAATGGATGGACTCGGCATGCGTCGTGGTCCGAGCGTATTAGCGGCAGGGGTGATCGCGGCGGCGGCCGGTATCTTGCCAGCAATCTCGCAGCCGGCACTGGGCATGATGGACAAGATTGCGAGTGAGGTCTTCGTAGTCGCAGGCGCTTTGGGCAGCCTGTTGCTCGCGGGATGGAAGCTCCGGGACCCACTCGAAGAAATTCGCGCGGGCGCATCGCCGCTCTTCGCCCGAATCGCCCCTGGACTGATCCTTGCCATTCGCTACCTGGCACCGGCATTCGTCGCTGTCATACTTTGGCTGAGCATTTCCAATTTCTAGTGGGCGCAGACCGCAGACGGGCAGACGGGCAGACGGGGTCGAACCTCCACATGTGGATGATTT
>Ga0209578_10003169_pt1 | contig 12833 bp, 9 predicted proteins | sample tdAd472_FD_187127 | JGI IMG/M metagenome (GOLD analysis project Ga0209578, IMG submission 187127) | Marine sediment microbial communities from the Atlantic coast under amendment with organic carbon and nitrate - tdAd47.2 (SPAdes)... | ecosystem: Environmental > Aquatic > Marine > Coastal >...
GTATGTGTTCCAGTATCGGGCCCACAGTAAAAAAGGAGCCAAACACCACTACCCTGTCACCTTCTCCAGCGTGCTGCAACGCCTTTTCAAACGCAGACAGCGGCGAAGAACAACAGTATACCTCGCCATTGGCAGCAGCTCCGGCATTGTACAACAATGCTTCTATGTTTCCCTCCGTGGCGGCTCGTAACTGTTCAGGGATACTGCAGGGAAACCATGCTCTGACCAGTGGAATCATCGGCTGCAGTGTCCCAATAATATCCTTGTCGGCCATCATGCCAATCACAGCAAGCAGGCGTCCCTTCTGGGGCACTAATCGCTCAGCAAGCAACCCGGCGGCCTGAGGGTTGTGCGCCACATCGAGAATAATTGGTACCCCGGCAACACTTGTTTCCTGAAAACGGCCCGGGATCTGCACCAGGGACAAAGGCTGAGTATTGATATCACTCGCTGGCAATCCGGTAATCATATGAGTAGCCTGCAGGGCGCAGGCCACACTGTTGGCGGGCAAGCGATGATCGGGGACCGATTGAAATTGGCCGAGTGAAAAATGGCGGTCATTGACGAGAAGTATCGCGCCTATATCAGCGGCTGTGTGAATAACACCTTTAACCGGAGAGCTGTCCCCACACAACAAGGGGCGTCCGGGTCGGGCAATGGCGGCCTTCTCTGCCCCTATCCTATCAAGGTCATCGCCCAGCCAGTCCTGATGGTCGAGAGCAATACTGGTCACAATCGCGATGTCAGCATCAACAATATTGACCGCATCAAGCCTGCCACCCAGCCCCACTTCAAGAATGGCCACATCCAGCTCGGCTTCGGACATCAGTATCAGCGCCGCGAGAGTACCGAATTCAAAGTAGGTTAGGCTTGTGTCACCACGCGCCTCTTCTATACGCTGAAAAGCCTGACAGATTGCCTCATCCGAAGCCTGTTCACCTTGAATGACTATGCGTTCGTTGTAATCAATAAGGTGGGGAGAGGTGTAACAACCCACTCGATAGCCCTGATCCATCAACAGGGCCTGTAACGCAGCGACACAGGAGCCCTTGCCATTGGTACCGGCGATGGTCACGGTGTTTTTTGCAGGGGACAGACACCGTAAACCACGGGCAACGCGCCCGACACGCGACAACCCAAGCTCTATTTCAGTGGGGTGTCGCTGTTGCAGCAAGCCCAGCCATTCACTCAGTGAACGAGGGAGCATCTATGCTGACGGGTTCCGGGGTATTGGTAAATTTGGACAATAACGAGGCGATGGTATCGCGCATTTCCGGACGCGGAATAATCAGGTCGATGGCACCATGCTCCAGCAGGAACTCGGCACGCTGAAACCCTTTTGGCAAGCGCTGACGGATTGTCTGTTCGATAATATTAGGCCCGGCGAAACCGGCACGCGAACCAGGTTCGGCCGCATTAATGTCACCCAGTAAAGCAAGGCTGGCAGACACGCCACCATAAACGGGGTCAGTCATTACCGAGATGTAAGGTGTTCCCTGAGCTTTCAGCTTTTCGATGATGGCACTGGTTTTGGCCATTTGCATCAGAGAAATCAGCGCTTCCTGCATACGTGCACCACCGGTTGCGGAGAAACATACCAGCGGGGCATTTTCCTCCAGGGCAACCTGAGCTGCGCGGGTAAAACGCTCACCCACCACGTACCCCATGGAGCCGCCATGGAAGGCGAATTCAAAGGCCACCGCAACAACCGGCATCCCCTTGAGGGTCCCTTTCATGGCAACCAGCGCGTCGTCTTCGCCAGTCGCTTTCTGGGCATCGGCGAGTCGGTCCTTATACTTGCGGACATCCTTGAACTTCAGACGATCAATGGGTTTTACCTCTGTTGCCAGCTCCTCGCGACCGTCTTCATCGAGAAAAAAGTCGAGACGGCGGCGGGCACCAATACGCAGATGGTGATCACACTTAGGGCAGACATCGAGGTTTTTTTCCAGCTCAGGGCGATAGAGTGGCGCACTGCACTTTGGACATTTTTTCCACAGCCCTTCAGGAACACTCTGGGTGCGATCTTTCTTCTGGGTTGCAGGTCCTTTCGGACGAATTTTTTCCAACCAGCTCATAGTCAATTCCGTTAGTTATCCAGAGCCTGACGCATCTCTGCAATCAACGCTGATACCCCTTTAGCATAAACTACCGGGTCAACTTCGCCAGACTCAGCAAGTTCAGCCATTCGGTTAACCAGCACACTGCCGACCACAGCTCCATCGGAGAGGTCCGCAACAGCACGTGCCGAAGCGCCGTCTTTGATGCCAAATCCTACACATACCGGCAGCTCAGTCAATGAACGGATATGGTCGACGTGCTCCTGAACCGAAATCACATCCAGATGTCCGGCCCCCGTCACTCCTTTCAGTGACACATAATAGATAAACCCGCCCGCCATCGAGGTCACCATTTTCTGACGTTCGTGACTGCTGGTAGGTGCCAACAAAAAGATATTTTCAATACCGGCTTCACTGAGATGCTGATTGAACTCCTGAGCTTCTTCTGGCGGCAGGTCCACCGTCAGCACCCCGTCCACACCTGCATCAAGTGCAGCGGCGATAAAGGTTTCGTAGCCCATACGCTCAATGGGATTCGCATAGCCCATCAGCAACACCGGGGTTTCTGTGTCAGTTTCGCGGAATTGTTTAACCTGGGCCAGCGCATCACGAAGGCTGCTGCCGTGGGCCAGGGCACGTTCGTGGGCCCTCTGAATTACCGGGCCTTCAGCATTGGGGTCAGAAAACGGCACGCCAAGTTCAATGATATCCGCCCCGCTCTCCACCAGTGCATGCATTACCGGCAACGTAACTCCTTTTGCCGGATCACCCGAAACCACATAGGGTACCAGTGCCTTGCGGCCCTGTTTTCTAAGACTCTCAAAGCGTTTACTTATTCTGTTCACTCAGTTACTTCCAATAATTCTAGTGATTGCCGCGAGTATCAAACTGTGATGCCATCGATTTCTGCAACGGTGAGGATATCCTTGTCACCGCGACCGGACAGGTTAACCACGATCATCTGGTCAGGATCCATCTGGCGGGCCAGCTTTTCTGCATAGGCCACGGCATGGCTGGATTCCAGGGCAGGCATGATGCCCTCCACCTTGGTCAGGCGACGGAACGCATCCATGGCTTCATCGTCATCAATGGCAACGTAATTAACCCGGCCAATATCTTTTAGCCAGGCATGCTCTGGACCCACGCCGGGGTAATCCAGCCCGGCGGAGATGGAATGGGTTTCAATAATCTGACCATTCTCATCTTCCATCAGATACGTACGGTTACCGTGTAGTACGCCCGGTATGCCATCATTTAACGGTGCAGCATGCTTACCTGTCGCCACGCCAAAGCCGCCCGCCTCAACGCCGTACATTCTGACCGACTCGTCCTCAAGGAAGGGATGGAACAGACCAATCGCATTGGAGCCGCCACCAACACAAGCCACCAAGGCATCCGGCAACTTGCCTGCCTGATCCAGCGACTGCTGACGCGCTTCCCGACCGATGACGGACTGGAAGTTACGAACCAGTTCGGGGTATGGGTGAGGACCCGCACAGGTGCCAATAATGTAGAAGGTGTTGTCCACATTGGTGACCCAATCGCGCATAGCCTCGTTCATCGCATCTTTCAGCGTTTTTGAACCGGATGTCACGGGAATAACCGTCGCGCCCAGCAGCTTCATGCGGTAAACGTTCAGGGACTGGCGGTGAACATCCTCTTCGCCCATAAAAACGTGGCACTCAAGGCCCAGCCGAGCCGCAACAGTTGCCGTGGCAACTCCGTGCTGGCCGGCACCAGTTTCCGCGATCACGCGTTTTTTTCCTGTGTGCTTGGCCAACAGCGCCTGACCAATGGTGTTATTTATCTTGTGGGCACCGGTGTGATTTAGATCTTCTCGCTTCAGGTACAGCTGCGCCCCACCCGTCTCACGGGTCCAGCGTTCAGCGAGATACAGAGGTGAGGGTCTGCCAACATAATGCGCCAAATCGTAATCAAACTGCGCCTGGAACTCGGGGTCATCCTTGAGGTTGCGATAAATTTTTTCCAGCTCATCCAGAGCATAAATTAGCGTCTCGGAGACAAAACGCCCACCATAGGGGCCAAAGTGCCCCCGGGCGTCTGGCATATGATTAAAATCCACTTTGATTTTCTCGTTCACTGGGCTCTCCCAAACTCACCCGGCATTAGCCCGGGCAATAAACTGTTGAATACGTTGTGAGGATTTCACCCCGGGTGCATCTTCCACACCTCCGCTGACATCCACACCATAAGGGTTAACCTGTGCCACGGCATCAGCAACATTTTCCGGTCCCAGGCCGCCAGCCAGAATCAGTGGAAAGTCCACCGTTTTGGGCAACCTTTGCCATTCAAAACGTTCACCGGTACCGCCATATTTATCTTTGTGCCAGGCATCTACCAGAAAGCCGCACGCACCGGGAAAGCTAGCCACGATTGCCGGCAAGTCAATTCCCGGCGCCATGCGGATTGCCTTGATATAAGGCCTGCCAAACTGGCGGCAATAGGCATCATCCTCATCCCCGTGAAACTGCAACAATTGCAGGTCAACAGCACGTATCGCCCTATCAACCTCTTCAGCCGCCGCATTGACAAATAGACCCACCGTCGTCACAAACGGACCCACTGCGCTGGCAATCAACGCCGCTCTTGTATAGTCCACAAAACGGGGGCTTTTTGAATAGAACACCAAGCCAATGGCATCAGCACCGGCCTCTGCAGCTACGATGGCATCCTCATGCCTTGTAATACCGCAGATTTTTACGCGTGTTCGTTTCACAGCAGCTTCCAGTAGCGAGGGTGCGGATTGTAGCAAAAAGGGGTCATTCCGCCTATTGCCTTACCCGCCTATTCTTGATTGATAAACTGAGGCCCAGGCTTAAATACTGGTACGTCAAATTCATCTGGATAGTTCACACCGACCAGATATAAACCATTGGGAGCAGCTGTTGGTGGTGCCTGGGTGCGATCGCAGAGAGCCAATAGCTCTCCAGGCCATGTATATGCGTAATCGCCTCTGCCTACACAAAGTAGTGCCCCAACAATATTTCTGACCATGTGATGTAGAAACGCGTTTGCCGTAATTTCCAGAATAACCAGGTCGCCTTGACGCCAGACCTTTGCGGCGTGGACATTCCGGTTTGGCGTATTGGACTGGCAACCCGCGGCCCTGAATGAGCTGAAGTCTCGCTCACCCAGTAAGAGTTGGGCTGCACGATGCATCTGCACTTCATCTAGAGGTCGCTTTTCCCAGGTCAACCAGTGGTAAAAAAGTGCTGAACGCTGTGGTTGGTTAACAATCAGGTAGCGATAGGTTCTGGCTCTGGCTGCAAAGCGGGCGTGGAACAGTGGAGATCTCTCCTCTGCCCAGTGCAGGCGAATACCAAACGGAAGGTTGGCATTGACGCCCAACACCCAGTTTCTTGGATTACGGTCAGCCCGAGTATCAAAATGAATCACTTGGTTAGTCGCGTGCACACCCGTATCTGTTCGGCCGGCGCAAGCGACAGTGATACGTTCGTTGGCCACCTGGGTCAACGCCGCCTCAACATGAAACTGAACACTGGGACTATGGGTCTGACGTTGCCAGCCACAAAAAGCGCTGCCGTCGTATTCGACGGCAGCAGCGATGCGTTTTACACCTTCTGGAAGTACTTCACCTTCAGGCACCAGGCCGTTGGGCGAATACTCCCAGGGTTTCCCCTGAGTCATAATTGTCAGGTCACTGTTTCAAGCAGATTGCGAGCCTTTTGTATCTGCTCATCAGTACCCTCTGCAATCACTTCATTTAGCAGATCACGAGCGTTTTCAGGGTCTCCCATATCCATATAAGTCTCTGCCAGAACCAGCTTGGTGTCGCACTCATCTTCGTCACCAAACGCTTTGAGCTCATCATCCAGACTCTGGGCGTTCTCCTCATCATCAGCGCCAGATAAAATAGAATCTTCCAGCTCTTCGAGTGTTTGTTCTTCCAGTACATCTGGTGCTACAAAGCTTTCTTCAGCTGCAACCACGGGCGCTTCGGGTTCAGCTTCCACTTCACCCAAATCGACATCAAGCATCTCCTCGTCGATTTCAGAGGACAGTGAATCCAGGTCGACGTCTTCCAGATCAAGGTCGAGACCAAAGTCCGAATCTGCGGTTTCTTCAAGCGCTTCGAGGGCTTCCTCGAGGATCTCTTCACGGCTTTCTCCGAGTGTTTCTGCTCCGAGGTCAAATTCTTCCGGTATCTCCAGTTCAGATTCTTCTCCCGACGCTACGGCTGGCTCAGCTTCTTGCGCTGGCTCTTCCAGAGCTTCAGGGATGGAATCCGGTGACACATCGCCCAGATCGAAGTCCAGGGATGGCTCTACAAAATCACTCTCTTCTTCCTGAACGGCAGAAAGCTCAGCCACTTCGGGGGATTCGGAAACGTTCTCGGGTTCTTCAAAGCTTGTTTCGGGGATCAGCTCAGCCCTTAAAGCTACCGCCTTGGCTTCAGCCTCAGGGTCATTCAGTGCCAGCAGCTGCTGGTACTGTTCAGCAAAGGCATCAGGATCATTAGCATTGACATGGACTTCCAGCAATTTCAAGCGCAAGGCCGTGTCCTGTGGATCCTGCTCAATGGCACCCTTGAGAATATTCTCTGCCTGGGTGTAATTGCCTAGTGACATGTAGATGTCGGCTTCACCTTTGGGATCGACGCCTTCGCCATCCTCCAGCCGCAGCTCATCGAGTTCTTCAATGTCTTCCAGATCCTGCAGACCTTCTTCATCAAGGTCTTCAGCTAACTCTGCAATGTACTCTTTATCGCTATCGCTGAGCTGCGTCTCATCATCTATTTCTTCCGCAACCAACGGCTCGTCTTTATTAGCCAGCGTTTGCAGGGATAGCTCGTCAGTAGTTTCGTCGTCCGACTTACGGTTTCTGAACAACATCAACACAGCTAGCAGCAACGCTAATAGACCAATCGCGGGATAGAGCAGGTAGTCCATCCACGCAGAAATATTGAAGCCTTTATCCTGTTTTGCTGGTTTGCTCTTCTCAGCTTCTGCAGCAACCTCTTCACTGGAAGCAGTATCAGCTTTTGCCGCAACAGCAGATGCAGGTGTTTCTTCTTCGGTAGCTTCAGAAGCGGTGGCCTGCTCGGCTGTATCACTCTCGGGCTCTATCCCATCAGGCTCAACCAGCGTTGCCACCTGGCTTGCCCGCATGGAATCGTCCTGAATTTCCAGCAGGCGCTCATTGGTGGAAAGCTGCTCTTCGAGCATGGCAATGCGTTCTCTCAGCTCCGCATTTTCACGAGTCGCTCTATCAAGCTCTTCACGAGCAACGTCCAGATCAGCTCCTGCACCAACAGAGGTGCCTTCCGAGCCATCCTCCGCATCTTCTCCGGCACTTGCGGCAGATAACGCTTCGTCTGCACCCAAGGCAGCCAGTTTCAGGCGTCCTTCACCGGAGGTTTCGTCTACATCACTGCTCTGAGTGGAAGGGGTTGCGTCCAGCACCGGTGCCTGTGTAGCTTCAGCTGCAGATTCAACAGTCGCTAGCTCAGTAGCGCTGTCTGCTGCGGATAACGCCTGAATATCACTGCCTTCAGGAAGGCGAAGTACTGCGCCTTTTTTCAGCAGATTGATATTGCCACCGATAAACGCATCGGGATTTGCTTGTTTGATTGCAGCCATGGTTTGCGACATCGTCGCACCCTGAGGCCGGATTTTTGAGGCTATAGCCCATACCGTGTCGCCACTGGCAACCTGGTATTCATCGTCACTAATGGCCAGTGCCGGGGAGGCCGTCGCACTAGCAGGTACCGGGGTACTGGGCCCGGCAGTTGATGTTGCCGTAGGCTGCGCGCCTGAGCTCGCAGCCTCAATCTTTTTTGCTACAGGCTTCTCCGTCGCGTATAGCGGCATATCCAGTAACAGTGTGTACTCTCGCAACAAGCGTCCTGCCGGCCAATCCAGCTCCACCAGGAAGTCCAGATAGGGCTCACGGATAGGCCTTTTTGATGACACCTGAATGACCGGGTTGCCCTTGTCAGAGATATTGACCTCAAAACGCAAATCAGTCAGAAGGAAAAGTCGCTCAACACCAGCAGAGTCAAAGTCCGTCTGTGAACCGAGACCTGCAAGCATTTCCAGTTCGGTCAACTCACCGATATTGAGAAGCTCAATTTCTGCATCCAGCGGCTCATTGAGGGCGGAGTTAAGGGTAATTTCTCCCAACCCCACTGCGAACGCATGATTGGTGATAACCGCACCGAGAAATCCGGCAGCCAAGGTCAAGTGACGAAACTTCATACGATATTCCCTGTTTTGCTGTGAACTAATGACCTGCAGTCAGCATCATCGGCACACAAAAAACCATTTACATGATCTGAGGTTGTTGCTGCAAGTATTTATGAGTCAACAGAATTGTTCAACCGCTAGTATCGTTAAAAACAAACAAAATGACCGGACCTTCATAAGGATTTATGACCAGTCGCACAAAAATGCCACAACAACGCATAACGTGAAGTGGCATTTTTATGGAAATCGGGCCCGCTAGCTTTCCAGGAGTATTCTCAGCATCCGCCGCAAAGGTTCCGCCGCGCCCCACAGCAGTTGATCACCCACGGTGAAAGCAGACAGATATTGATTTCCCATGTTCATCTTGCGCAAGCGACCTACCGGCACATGCAGATGACCGGTCACTGCCGCGGGGGTCAACTCCTTGAGGGTAACGGCGCGGTCATTGGGAACCACCCTTACCCAGTCGTTGGCCTCAGCAAGCATGCACTCGATTTCATCCAGGGGAACATCCTGCGTCAGTTTGACGGTCAACGCCTGGCTGTGACAGCGCATGGCGCCAATGCGCACACAGATACCGTCCACGGGAATCAGCGTATCACCGCTTCGACCAAGGATCTTGTTGGTCTCGGCCTGCCCTTTCCATTCTTCCTTGCTCTGGCCGCTTTCCAGCTGCACATCGATCCAGGGCAAGAGGCTGCCACCCAAGGGCGCGCCAAAGTTCTCGGTGGGGAAACTGTCACCACGCATGGCTGCAACCACCTTGCGATCGATGTCCAGTATCGCAGAGGCGGGGTCGGCCAATTCGGCAGCCACGGATTTTTCAATAGCTCCCATCTGGGCAATCAGTTCGCGCATATTCTGTGCACCCGCACCCGATGCCGCCTGATAGGTCATAGCGGAGGTCCACTCCACCAACCCCTTATTAAAAAGGCCGCCCATGGCCATCAACATCAGGCTGACTGTGCAGTTACCGCCGATATAATTTTTAACCCCGCTGGCTATGCCATCCTTGATGACATTGAGATTCACCGGGTCGAGGACGATCAGAGCATCATCGGCCATACGCAAAGCCGAAGCCGCATCTATCCAGTAGCCATCCCAGCCAGAGTTTCTCAATTCCGGGTAAACCGCCTTGGTGTAGTCGCCACCCTGGCAAGTAACAATAATGTCCATTTGAGACAGGGATGCGATATCCCTGGCATCCAGCAACGGCGGAACTTCAATACCCACATCCGGACCTGGCTGTCCCATCTGCGAGGTAGTGAAAAAGATGGGCTCGATATCTGCAAAGTCCTTTTCCTGCTGCATGCGCTCCATCAAGACAGAGCCAACCATACCGCGCCAACCGACAAAACCTACTTTTTTCATAAAATTTGACCTATTAAAAACCTGTTCAAAGACTATCTTGTATTGCGATCAAAGCGCAGCCAATACGGCATCGCCCATCTCAGAAGTACTGACCTTGCGGGTTCCCTCTGTATGGATATCCGGGGTACGCAGCCCCTGATCCAGCACCCGGCTCACAGCCTCCTCAATGGCAACTGCCGCATCCGGTGCATTCAGGGAATAGCGTAGCATCATCGCCGCTGACAGGATCGTCGCCAGCGGGTTCGCGAGACCCTGGCCGGAAATGTCCGGGGCAGAGCCGTGACAGGGTTCGTACAGCCCCTTGCCATTCTTGTCCAGCGCCGCTGAAGGCAGCATGCCGATAGACCCAGTGAGCATGGCAGCGGCATCTGACAGGATGTCACCAAACATATTACCGGTGACCATCACATCAAATTGCTTCGGCGCCTTCACAAGCTGCATAGCGGCGTTGTCCACATACATGTGGCTCAGCTCGACCTCAGGGTAATCTTTGGCCACCTCTTCCATGATCTCTCGCCACAATACCGTGGCCTCAAGCACGTTGGCCTTATCAACCGAGCAGACCCGGCGGTCCCGCACCATGGCGGCCTCGAAAGCCACCTTGCCTATACGACGAATTTCCGATTCGGAATACTTGTAGGTGTTATAGCCCTCGCGCTCACCATTCTCCAGGACGCGAATACCCCGAGGCTCACCAAAATAGATGCCACCGGTCAATTCACGCACGATCAGAATGTCCAGACCGGCAACAATCTCCGGCTTCAGAGACGATGCCTCAGCCAACTGCGGGTAAAGAATGGCTGGACGCAGGTTGCCGAATAATTCCAACCCGGAACGCAGCTTCAACAACCCTTTTTCCGGACGAAGGTGGCGTTCCAGGCCGTCCCACTCGGGTCCACCCACGGAACCCATCAGAATCGCATCGCTGCGACGGGCTTTTTCCAGAGTTTCATCGGGACAAGGCTCACCCACGGCATCACAGGCAGCGCCGCCCAGCAGGCCCTCCTCAAACACTAGCCCCAGGTCGAACTGTTCGTCCACCTTGGTGAGCACCTTCAGCGCTTCATCGACAATTTCCGGCCCAATGTGATCGCCTTTAAGTATCAGTACTTGTTTGCTCATAATTTTTTATTCCCTACTTAATGGCATGGTAAAGCCAGGGGTTGGCTTTACCGTGACCCGCTTCAAAAGCGCGAATGGCATCAGCTTCCTTAAGGGTCAGGCCGATTTCATCCAGTCCTTCCAGCAGGCAGTGCTTGCGGAACGCATCGACTTCAAAGGGGAGTTCTTCTCCATTCGGCTTGACGACCACCTGACGAGGCAGATCGACAGTCAGCTCATAACCCTCAGCAGCCTCTGCCTCTTCAAACAATTTGTCGACTATTTTTTCTTCAAAAACAATAGGAAGCAATCCATTCTTAAAGCAGTTGTTAAAGAAAATGTCGGCAAAGCTGGGAGCGATCACGGCGCGGAAGCCGTAGTCATCCAGCGCCCAGGGAGCATGCTCGCGGCTCGAACCACAACCGAAATTTTCCCTTGCCAGCAGCACCGAAGCACCGGCATAGCGAGGCCAGTTGAGTGGAAAATCCGGATTCAACGGGCGCGCAGTGCAATCCTGACCGGGGCTGCCTTCATCCAGGTAACGCAGCTCATCAAACAGATTCGGGCCGAAACCGCTGCGCTTAATGGACTTCAGGAACTGCTTGGGAATGATCATATCGGTGTCGACATTGGCGCGATCCATGGGCGCCACCAGCCCTTTGTGTACGGTAAATGCTTTCACGGTAATCTCCTCAATCCAGCGCGCGCACGTCGGTAATATGACCGGCAATCGCCGCAGCAGCAGCCATGGCAGGACTCACCAGATGGGTACGACCACCATTGCCCTGACGACCTTCAAAGTTGCGGTTGGAGGTAGAGGCACAATGCTCCCCCGCCCCCAGGCGGTCTGCATTCATTGCCAGACACATGGAACAGCCTGGCTCACGCCAGTCCATTCCAGCCTCAATGAATATCTTGTCCAACCCTTCAGATTCCGCTTGGGCTTTCACCATCTGGGAACCGGGGACAACCAGCACCTGCTTGACAGTACTGGCGACTTTACGGCCACGAGCCACATCGGCCGCAGCACGCAGGTCCTCAATACGTGAATTGGTGCAGGAGCCGATAAACACTCGATCCACGGGGATATCGCTAATGGCGGAACCACCCTGAAGGCCCATGTATTTCAGTGCTCTTTCAATACCCTGCCGCTTCACCGGGTCAGACTCATCCTCGGGGCTGGGAATGGTGCCACTAACTGGAGCAACCATTTCCGGGGATGTTCCCCAGCTCACTTGCGGCTCAATGGCACTGCCATCCAGTTCGACAACGGTATCGAATTCCGCATTGTCGTCACTGTGCAGGGTTCGCCAGTATGCCGCCGCCTGATCCCACAGTTCTCCTGTCGGTGCAAAACGGCGGCCCTTGAAGTATTCAATGGTTTTCTCATCGACGGCGACCATGCCCACTCGGGCACCGGCCTCAATAGCCATATTGCAAACCGTCATACGCCCCTCAATGGACATTTCCCGGAATACCTGGCCAGCAAACTCGATGGCATAGCCTGTACCGCCAGCGGTACCGATTTTGCCGATAATGGCCAGCACCACGTCTTTGGCAGTGACGCCGGGACCCAGGGTTCCATCTACGCGGATCAGCATATTCTTCATCTTCTTTGTCACCAGACACTGGGTGGCCAGCACGTGCTCCACTTCTGACGTACCAATACCGTGGGCCAGACAGGCAAAGGCGCCGTGGGTGGCGGTATGGGAGTCGCCACAGACCACGGTCATACCTGGAAGAGAAGCCCCCAGCTCCGGGCCCATCACGTGAACGATGCCCTGCCCCATTTCATTCATCTTGAATTCACGGATGCCGAAATATTCACAGTTCTCGTCCAACGTTTTCACCTGAATTCGGGAAGTTTCGTCAGGTATAGCATCCACACCGGCAGCACGTTCAACCGGATCAGTGGAAATATTGTGGTCCGGGGTCGCCACATTCACATCCAGACGCCAGGGCTTACGTCCAGCGATACGCAGCCCCTCAAAAGCCTGAGGTGAGGTTACTTCGTGCAAAATGTGCCGATCAATGTAGATCAATGCGGAACCATCATCACGCTGCTTCACCAGGT
>Ga0209578_10003171_pt1 | contig 12831 bp, 11 predicted proteins | sample tdAd472_FD_187127 | JGI IMG/M metagenome (GOLD analysis project Ga0209578, IMG submission 187127) | Marine sediment microbial communities from the Atlantic coast under amendment with organic carbon and nitrate - tdAd47.2 (SPAdes)... | ecosystem: Environmental > Aquatic > Marine > Coastal >...
CTCGGTGCGGGCGGCGGCGCGGCGTTTCTGGCGACGTGGGAAATTCCCGCGCCGGTCAGCAATGTCGAGAAGGTATTGCCGAATGACCAGTTCCCGCGCTGATCGCTGGCTGGTTCTGTGCGCGGCGTTGCTGTGCGCGTCCGCAGCCGAGGCGCAGACCTTGCCGCCGGTCACCGGCGCGCCGGTCGACCTCAGCGCACCGCCGCCGATGACGCAATCGACGCCCGAACCGGCGTCGCCGACGGTTTTACAGCCGACACCCTTGCTTGAAACGCCGATCCCGCAGCAGCCGGACGGTGCAGCCGCCAGCCCGCGCCGCCTTGTGCCGTCGCGCCAGGCCCCCGCACAGACGCCTGAGACACCGAAGCCGAGGAACCTTCTGGGGACGGCGGGCAAGGCCGGCATCGAGGTCGACGGCCTCGGCAAGATCGACAATGAATCGGTCGGCGTGCTCAGCGAAAGCGACGGCGGCTTCGGCCCCGATATGTGGCAAGGCATGACGCGCGCCGATGCGGTGGCGCTGGTCAACGCGCTGCCGACGCAAAACACGTCCGCCGCGCTTCGTGAAATTTCCTCGCTGCTTTTGCTAAGCCGGGCCAGGGCGCCGCTTGCCGCCGGTGACGATGCGCCGAGCCTGTTGGCGGCGCGTGCCAAGGCGTTGCTGGCAATAGGCGACGTCGACAACGCGGAATTGCTTCTGGCCTCCGCGCCGCGTCAGGGCCGCCCGGCGGGTCTCGATGTCGTCGATGCGCAGGTGCAGATCATTCGCTACAACAATGCGCGCGCCTGCGGTTTGGCGCGCAACAGTGAGGCCAATCCCGGCGGCGATTTCTGGCAACGGTTGCTGGTTTACTGCGATGCGCTGGACGGCAAGGCGGACAACGTCAATTTCGGGCTGTCCCTGCTGCGTGAAATCTCCGGGGACGATCCGGCGCTGGTCTTGCTGACCGACGCGGTGGTCAGCAAAAAGCCGATCTTGCTGGAACAGATCGAAAACCCGACGCCGATCCATGTCGCGCTGAGCCGCGCTGCGCGGGTGCAGTTACCGCCGAGCGTGGCCGAGAGTGGCGATCCGCTGGTGCTGCATGCGACGGCGATGGCTCCGAATATGACCATCGGCGCACGTATCGAAGCTGCCGAGCGGGCCGTGCCGATGGGTGCGCTTGCGCCGGCTGAACTGCGGCGTCTGTACCAACAGGTCACCTTTGCCGAGCCGGATCTTGCGAATGCACTGACCCGCGCGCAGGAAATCGGCGGCGCTGCCGCGCGTGCATTGCTGTATCAGGCAGCGGCGAAACAGAACATTCCTTCGGCCCGTGCCGAGATCATCCTGAACGCTCTGACCACGGCGCGCGAGGAAGGCCGCTATCTGCCGGCAGTGCTGGCGTTCCGTCCGCTGATGGACCGTCTGCCGCCGTCGCCCGAGATGGTCTGGTTCGCGCTGACCGGGGTTCGGGCGTATCTGACGCTTGGCGACAAGGTCGGCACCGACCGCTGGCTGGCATTGTTGCGCGCCAGCGCCACGGTGCGCGACGATTCAAAAGTCGCACTTGCCCGGGTGCGGCCGCTGGCGCGTCTGCTCGACGCCGGTGACAAGTCGGTGCCGCTGGAAACGGTGCTGGCTGACTGGCGCGGCTCGCTCGAAGACACGCCCGAGGTGTCGGCGCTCCGTGCGCTGGTCAACGGCATGTTCATGGCGCTGGGCGCGGATTTGCCCGCCAAGGCGTGGGACGGCATCGTTGCCGGTGCGCCGAAAAACCAGCTTATGCCGTCGCCGGTGGTGTGGTTCATGTTCCGTGACAGCATGCGCGCGATGGACCTGCCCGCAAACGACGTATCGGTGCCGACGGTGATCGGTACGGCCGGTCTTTCCGCCGTCACCGGGGTCGCGCGAAGCAAGGACCGTCAAGCCGGCGTTCCGGCGGGCGCCGCCAAGCCGGCGATCTATGCACTGCGCGCCATGGGCAACGGTCAGCCGGGAGCGCAGGGTATCTCCGTCGTCTACGAGGTTGTCGCCGCTTTCCGCGCACTGGGATTCGAGCGCACGGCGCGCAAGCTGGCGGTGGAAACGCTGTTGGCGGCCGGTCTTTAGGCCGTATCGGATAATGGCTGACATCAGCTATCCGTGGATCGACAATTTTCTCAACATGATGCGTTCGACGCGCAATGCGTCGGCCAACACGCTGGCTGCGTACCGCGGCGACCTGAGCGAGTTCGCACGGTTCGTCGGACGTCGGCAGACCACGCCGGAGCGCGCCAGTGCCGATCACGTGCGTGGTTATCTGCGTGCCATCGATGAAAAGGGACTGGCGGAATCGACGGCGGCGCGCCGCTTGTCTGCCCTGAAACGTTTCTTCCGCTTTGTCATCGAAATGGGGTTTCGTGAAGACGATCCGACGCTCAGCCTCGACGGGCCGAAGCTGGGCCAGCGGTTGCCGAAGTACCTGAGCGAGGCCGATGTCGACGCGCTTCTGGACGCGGCTAGGCGCCGTCCGGGCGCGGACGGGCTGCGGCTACAGGCGTTGATGGAAGTGCTGTATGCGACGGGGCTTCGGGTGACGGAGCTGGTGACACTGCCCGTGTCGGCGTTTTTACGCGAAAGCCCGGTGCTGATCGTCAACGGCAAGGGTGGCAAGGAACGCATGGTGCCGCTCGGCGAACCGGCACAGGATGCGGTCCGTGATTATATGCTGGTTCGCGAGCGCTTTCTGCCGAGGGGCAAGGTCCGCGCACGGGCCGAGCGTTACCTGTTTGCATCGCGCGGTAAGGAAGGTCACCTGACGCGCGCCCGCTTCGGGCAGATGATCAAGGAGCTGGCGACGGAAGCAGGCCTCGACCGAAGACGTGTCTCGCCGCATGTGCTCCGCCATTCGTTCGCCAGTCATTTGCTGGCCAATGGGGCCGATTTGCGGGCGTTGCAGCAGATGCTGGGGCACGCCGATATCTCGACGACACAGATATACACCCACGTCATGGAAGAACGCCTGCGGGCACTGGTTGAAACCAGCCATCCGCTGGCGGGGATGTGAGCGGTCATGCAACCGTCAAGCGGCGCCCGTCATTCCGGCGAATGCCGGAATCCAGTGCAAGCGGGTCATCCCTGTTGGATAGGTTCTGCATATATATCTGGACCCCGGCCTGCGCCGGGGTGACAAGCGCGGTTTTTGTGCAGGCTGGGCGATTTCTCCTTACAAATAAGTCACTGGCTCGCGCGTTGACAGGGGCCGGTCTGGACTCTATCTCTTTGGCAACCGTTTAAGGGCCGCTGCTCGTGCGGCCCGCCTTTTTCGCGCTAGGCGCATCCGGAGCCTTTTATGCTGCAAAATCTCGCCAAACGCCTGTTCGGCTCGGCCAATGACAGGTACGTCAAAACCCTGCAAGGCACGGTCGACGCGATCAACGCCGAAGAAGCCACCGTCGAGGCGCTTTCGGACGACGAACTCAAGGCCCGAACCGACTGGTTGCGGGGCCGATTGGACAACGGCGAGAGCCTCGACGATCTGCTGGTCGATGCTTTTGCGACGGTCCGCGAGGCGGGCAAACGTACCCTTGGCCAGCGTCATTTCGACGTGCAGTTGCTGGGCGGCATGGTCCTGCACAAGGGCATGATCTCGGAAATGAAAACCGGTGAGGGTAAAACCCTCGTCGCGACACTTGCTGTCTATCTGAATGCGCTTCGCGGCGAAGGCGTGCATGTGGTCACCGTGAACGATTACCTTGCCGAGCGCGATGCCGGCTGGATGGGCCAGGTCTATAAATTCCTGGGTCTCACCGTCGGCGTCATCAAGCACGGGATGGAGGACGACGAACGTCGCGCCGCCTATGCCTGTGATGTGACGTACGCGACCAACAACGAGCTTGGCTTCGATTACCTGCGCGACAACATGAAGTTCACGCTCGAAGACATGGTGCAGCGCCCGTTCAACTTCGCCATCGTTGATGAAGTCGACAGCATCCTGATCGATGAAGCGCGTACGCCGCTCATTATTTCCGGCCCGACCGAGGATCTCGGCGATCTGTATACCGCCGTCAACGCGCTGATCCCGAAGCTCGCCGAAGACGACTTCGAGAAGGACGAGAAGGCTCGCTCGGCGACATTTACCGAGAGCGGCATCGAGAACATGGAAACCCTGATGCGTGATGCCGGGCTTCTGGAAGACGGCTCGCTGTTCGATATCCAGAACGTCAATCTGGTGCATCACGCCAACCAGGCGCTGCGTGCCCATGTGTTGTTCGAGCGCGATGTCGATTACATCGTCAAGGACAGCCAAGTCATTATCATTGATGAATTCACCGGCCGTATGCAGGAAGGTCGACGCTATTCCGAAGGTCTGCACCAGGCGTTGGAAGCCAAGGAAAACGTGACGATCCAGAACGAGAACCAGACTCTGGCCTCGATCACCTTCCAGAACTATTTCCGCCTGTATCCGAAGCTGGCCGGGATGACCGGTACGGCGATGACGGAAGCCGGCGAATTCGCGGAAATCTACAAGCTCGAAGTCGTCGAAATCCCGACGAACGTGCCGGTTTCGCGTATCGACCACGATGACGAGGTGTATCGCACCGTCGAGGAGAAATACGCCGCCATCGTCGAGCAGATCGCCGATTGTCACGCCCGCAAGCAGCCGGTGCTGGTCGGTACCGTGTCGATTGAAAAATCCGAACAGCTTGCCGATGCGCTGAAAAAAGCGAAGGTCCCGCACAACGTGCTGAACGCGCGCTATCACGAGCAGGAAGCCTACATCATTGCCCAGGCCGGTCGTCCCGGCGGCGTCACCATCGCCACCAACATGGCGGGCCGCGGTACCGACATCCAGTTGGGCGGCAATCTGGAAATGCGTCTGGCGCAGGACATCGACGCCGAGCCGGGTTCTGACAAGTACGAAAAGGCCGCCGCGAAGATCCGCGAAGAAATCCAGCGCGACCGCGATATCGTTCTGGAGGCGGGCGGTTTGTTCGTGCTCGGCACCGAGCGCCATGAAAGCCGCCGCATCGACAACCAGTTGCGCGGTCGTTCGGGCCGTCAGGGCGATCCCGGCACGTCGAAGTTCTATCTGTCTTTGCAGGACGACCTGATGCGCATCTTCGGTTCCGAGCGGATCGACAGCATGCTGCAGAAACTGGGTCTGCAGGACGGCGAGGCGATTGTGCATCCGTGGGTCAACAAGGCGCTCGAAAAGGCGCAGACCAAGGTCGAGGCGCGCAACTTCGAAATCCGTAAAAACCTGCTCAAGTTCGATGACGTCATGAACGATCAGCGCAAGGTGATCTACGAGCAGCGCAAGGAACTGATGGCCGCCGAACAGGTCGCCGACGATATCGTCGATATGCGCCAGCAGGTCGTCGACGATCTGGTTTCTTCGGCGATCCCCGAAAAAGCCTATGCCGATCAATGGGATATCAACTTCCTGCACGAAGAGCTTCTGCGTGTGTTCGGCGTCGATATGCCGGTCAAGGAATGGGCCAAGGAAGAAGGCATCGCCGATCAGGAAATCCGCGAACGCCTGATCGACATCACCGATCGCATGATGGCGGAAAAAGCCGCCAACGTCGGCCCCGACGTGATGCGCATGGTCGAAAAGAGCCTGCTTTTGCAGCTTCTCGACCAAAGCTGGAAAGATCACCTGCTGACCCTCGACCATCTGCGACAGGGCATCGGGCTTCGCGCCTATGCGCAGCGTGATCCGCTCAACGAATACAAGCGCGAGGCCTTCGACCTGTTCGAGGAAATGCTCGACGGGCTGCGTGACCGCGTGACCACGGTGCTGGCACAGGTGCAGTTCCAGACCGCGCCGGACGAAGACGATTTCCAGCGCCCGCAGCAGGAAATGCACGAAACCCGTTCCGACCCGGCCCTGCAGGGCGGGGGCGAGGACGGCGGCGACGACGGACAGGCAACGCCGGTCAACAATCGTCAGGCGGCATCGGAAGTGGACCCGAACGACCCTGATACCTGGGGCCGGGTGCCGCGTAATTCCCCGTGTCCGTGCGGGTCTGGCAAGAAATACAAGCACTGCCACGGCAAGGTGGCGTGAGCCGACACGCCTAACGCGTTTTCGTATCCGTCATCCCGGGCATTAGGAGTCGCACGGACGCGAACAGCGTCCGACCGCGACCTTTATGACCCGGGACCCATTTGCTGGCTTGGCGTTACGTCAGATATAGATCCCGGATCGCTGGCTTTCCTGACCTCGCATGTGCTCGGAGGAAATCCGCGTCCGGGATGACGGAAAAAACGAAATCTGAAGGGGTGCCTTAAAGCCCCTTGGTCCCCATATCGAGGAACTTCTGGCGGCGTCGGGTACGCAGCTCGCCGCCCGGCACCTTGGACAGTTCGTCCAACAGCGCTTCGATGGTGTCGGCCGTGCGCGTCATCATCGCCAGCGGATCGCGGTGCGCCCCGCCCAGCGGTTCCGACACGATCTGATCGATCACGCCCAGTTTCAGCAAATCCTGCGACGTCAGCTTGAGCGCCTCGGCGGCATCGGCGGCTTTATCGGGATCGCGCCACAGGATCGAGGCGCAGCCTTCCGGCGAGATCACCGAGTAAATGGCGTGTTCCAGCATCAAAACCTTGTCAGCCACGGCCAGTGCGATGGCGCCGCCGGACCCGCCCTCGCCGATGACGACGCTGACGAACGGCGCGCGGACGGAAATGCAGGTTTCGATGGAACGCGCGATGGCTTCGGCCTGACCGCGCGCCTCGGCGTCGACGCCCGGATATGCGCCCGGCGTATCGACGAAGGTGATCAGCGGCAGCCGGAAGCGGTCGGCCAGCAGCATCAGCCGCTGCGCCTTGCGATAGCCTTCGGGCCGCGCCATGCCGAAGTTGTGGCGAATGCGGGATTCCGTGGTGTCGCCTTTTTCGTTGCCGATGACGACGACGGAACGCCCGCGAAAGCGGCCAAGCCCGCCGACGATGGCATTGTCCTCGGCAAACGCGCGGTCGCCGGCCAACGGCGTGAAATCGTCGATCAGGGCGTCGATATAGGCCTGTGCATGCGGGCGGCGCTGGTGGCGCGCGACCTGCGCCTTCTGCCACGGCGTCAGCTTCGCATAGGTCTGCGTCAGCAGCCGGTGCACTTTTTCCTGAAGCTGCCCGACCTCGTCGGCGATGTTGACTTCGCCGTCGCTCGACAAATGGCGAAGTTCCTCGATCTTGCTTTCAAGATCGGCAATCGGTTTTTCGAAATCGAGATAAGCCTGCATGACTGCGTGAATACCATTTACGGGCGCACTTGTACAAGCGCGCTTGGCGAGACGCCGTTGCGAAAATGCGCCCGGAAACCGGCGCGGAAAGGCGCGTCAGCGTCCGGCCAGTTGCGCCGCCATGTCGACCAGCACGCGGGCCTGCTTGATCGAGGCGTAATCGATCAGCTTGCCGTCCAGTGCGACCGCGCCGCGGCCTTCTTTCTCGGCCTCGGCCATGGCGGCCAGAATGCGTTCGGCCTGTGCGACATCCTCGGCCGACGGGCTGAAGACAGTGTTGGCCAGTTCGATCTGCGACGGGTGGATCGCCCACTTGCCTTCGCAGCCCAGCACGGCGGCGCGTTTGGCTTGTGCGATATAGCCGTCCGGGTCGCGGAAATCGCCGAACGGGCCGTCGATCGGGCGCAAACCGTTGGCGCGCGCGGCGACGACCATCTGTGTGATCGGGTAGTGCCACATGTCGCCCCAGTAAACCTCGCGCTCGCCGTTCTCCAGCGGATCGCTGAGGACGTAATAATCCTTGTTCGGGCCGCCGATATTGGTGGTCCGGGCCTTGGTCGACGCGGCATAGTCGGCGACACCAAAGTGCAGCGATTCGTTACGCGGTGAAGCGGCGGCGATCTCAAACACGTTCTGCATGCCGAGCGCGGTTTCGATGATCATTTCGAAGCCGATGCGGTTCTTGAAGCCCATGGCGGTTTCGATCTGCGTCACCAGCATGTCGATGGCATAGATATCGGCGGCGGTGCCGGCCTTGGGGATCATGATCAGGTCCAGCTTGTCGCCGGCGCCCTCGACCACTTCGATCACGTCCTTGTAGCAATAATGCGTGTCCAGGCCGTTGATGCGCACCGAGACCGTCTTGCCCGACCAGTCCAGGTCGTTCAGCGCTTCGACGATGTTTTTGCGCGCCTGTGCCTTGTCGTCGGGTGCGACGGCATCCTCAAGATCGAGGAATACCATGTCAGCGTCGCCTTCGGCGGCTTTCTGCAGGAATTTCGTGCTCGATCCCGGAACGGCAAGTTCGGAACGGTTAAGACGCGCCGGCGCCTGTTCGACGATGGTGAAGCTCATGTTCGCACCCTTTTTTAGCAGATGTTAGCAGGTGCAACATGCCGCCGGGGCGGCGCGCTTGCAAGCATTTGCCGCCCGTGTGGATAAAAAAAGGCCGGTCCCGAGGGACCGGCCAGTCAGAGTGTGGAGAGCGTAAACGGCCCTCAAGAGATACTTGAAATCTGTTGCGTCGCTCAGGCAAAAGATCGACCGCTCGACCGCTGCAGCCGGTCCGGCGTTTCGATCGGGGTAGGGGGGCCGTCTTCGGCCTCGGCGGCCTGCATTTGTTCCATCATGGATTTTTTACGGTTCAGCTCGCGGCGGACTTCGTCTTCGTACATCAACTTTTTCGCCTGGCGGCGGCGATTGAGTTCCGCAGTTTCGCGCAGGACGACAAAAATGCATACGCCGACGCCGACGACGAAGGCGCAACCCAGCGCGGACAGTTTGATCAATTCGGGCTCGGTAAAGGCTGCCATGGTAGCTCCACAAGTTCCTGATTTAATCTCGCGGCCGCCGGTGTCGCGGCCTGACTTGCGAACGACTATCATCTGCGAATATTGCAGGGGTTTTTCGAAAGGGATTCATTTGTTTTCAGTTTGTTTCAGCATGTTAAAAAGGGGCCTTGCCGCGCCGTACTTGCCGGAACCCCGGTGGTGTGCTTTATCGCGGGAAACGGCCCTTGTGGGGCCTTACGGGTGGCTTTAGCAGGAGAATAGAATGTCCAATCGAACGATCTTCGCCGGAGTGTTTGCCGGTTTCATGGCCGGTTTCATGCTTGTCGCGGCGCTGCCGGTCATGGCGGAAGACGATCCGGTGATTGCCGTCGTCAACGGCAAGAAAATTCTCCGCTCCGACATCGTCAGTGCGCACGAAACGCTGCCGCCGGAATACAAGGCCGTGCCGCTGGAGCAGATTTACCCGATGCTGCTGACCAGCCTGATCGATTCCAAGTTGGTGACCGCGGATGCCCAGGCGCGCAAGCTCGACGAGGAAGAAGGCTTCAAGGAATCGCTGGCGCAGGTCCGCACGCAGCTTCTTGAACGCTATGCCGTCCGCAAGGAAATCGAAGCCGCCGTCACCGACGAAAAGCTGCGCGCGATGTACGACGCCACCGTGGAATCCGGGGCCAAGGAAGTGCACGCCCGCCATATCCTGCTGAAAACCGCGGACGAGGCGATTGCCGTGATCAAGACGCTCGACGGCGGCGCTGATTTCGCCGAAGTCGCCAAGGAAAAATCCACCGGCCCGTCCGGTCCGCGCGGCGGCGATCTCGGCTTTTTCGGGAAAGGCCAGATGGTCCCCGAATTCGAGACGGCGGCCTTTGCTCTGGATGCCGGCAGCTACACGCGCGAGCCCGTCAAAACCCAGTTCGGCTTCCATGTGATCAAGGTCGAGGAAATTCGCGCCGCCGCCCCGCCGAGCTTCGAGGACAGTGTCGACGAAATGCGCGCCAACGCGGCACAGGCCGCCGGGGCCGCGTATGTCGAACGGCTGCGCAAGGACGCCAAGATCGAGCGCTTTGCCCTCGACGGCAGCAAGCCCTGAGCCGGAGCAAATAGCATGATCGCGCGCTCGCCTCTGGCACCGGATGCCTTTCCCGACCTGCCGGCTATCGACGGAGTCGATATCGCGGCGGCGGAAACCGGCCTGAAGTACAAGGGACGGCCGGACCTTTTGTTGATGAAGTTCGCCGACGGCACCCAGGTCGCCGGTACTTTCACCCGTTCACTGTGCCCTTCGGCGCCCGTAGATTGGTGCCGCCAGCATCTGTCGGGTGGTGAAGCGCGCGGGGTCGTGGTCAACGCCGGAAACGCCAACGCCTTTACCGGCCATGACGGGGCCGATGCCTGTGAAGCAGTCGTCGCCGCAGCAGCGGATGTGCTGTCGTGCCGTCCGAGCCGTATCTTTGCCGCGTCGACCGGGGTTATCGGCGAGGTGCTGCCCGCCGACAAGCTGACACCGCACATCCAGTCCATGGCCGCCGACATGGCGGGCGATCGCTGGGCCGATGCGGCGACGGCGATCATGACGACCGACACCTTCCCCAAGGGGGCGACGCGGCGTGTCGATATCGCCGGGACGACGGTCCGCATCAACGGTATCGTCAAGGGATCGGGCATGATAGCGCCGGACATGGCGACCATGTTGGCGTTCATTTGCACCGATGCGGCACTGCCCGCCGCCGTGCTGCAAGCGTGCCTGTCGGACGCCGTGGAAAAAAGCTTCAACCGCTCGACCGTCGATAGCGATACGTCGACCAGCGACACGGTGTTGATGTTTGCGACCGGTGCGGCAGGGACGGCCGATATTGCCGATGCTGCCGACCCGGCGCTGGATGCGTTCCGCGTTGCGCTCGACGATCTGTGCGTCGATCTCGCCAAACAGGTCGTGCGCGACGGCGAGGGCGCGTCGAAATTCATCACCATCAACGTCACCGGCGCGGAAAGCGACGGCGCGGCGAAGCGGATCGCGCTGTCGATCGCCAACTCGCCCTTGGTGAAAACCGCCATCGCCGGCGAGGATGCCAACTGGGGCCGCGTCGTCATGGCCGTCGGCAAGGCCGGTGAAAAGGCCGAGCGCGACAAGCTGTCGATCAGCATGGGCGGTATTGTGATCGCCAAGGACGGCGCTGCCGTTGCCGATTACGACGAAGCGCCGGTCGCCCAGCACATGAAAGGCCAGGAAATCGAAATCGACGTGGATCTTGCCATCGGCGACGGTGCGGCGACGGTCTGGACCTGCGATCTGACGCACGGATACATCTCGATCAATGCCGACTACAGGTCCTGATAGCGGTTGCTGGGGCGCGCCGTTCGCGGGCGTCGGAAAATCGCTGCCGACGGTACTGGTGGCGGCGGCGGCGCTGATAGATGCCGACGGACGCGTGCTCATCGCAAAACGCCCCGAAGGCAAGTCCATGGCCGGGCTGTGGGAATTTCCGGGCGGCAAGGTGCACGACGGTGAATTACCGGAAACAGCGCTGGTCCGTGAACTGGCCGAGGAACTGGGTCTCGATATCACGGAAACCTGTCTGGCGCCTTTTACCTTCGCCAGCCACGTTTATGACGATTTTCACCTGCTGATGCCGTTGTATCTGTGCCGTATCTGGAAGGGCCAGCCGACGCCGCTGGAAGGGCAGGAGTTGAAGTGGGTGCCGCCGGTGCGGCTCGGTGACTATTCGATGCCGCCCGCCGACAAGCCCCTGGTGGCGCTGCTTCGGGATTATCTCTGAAAATCGGATAAATACGCCAGTCTGAAGGTGGTTCAGGGTGCAGGCACATGCTTCGAGACGCTTCGCTCTGCGGCATGAGGTCATCAGTTCCTTATCCTGAGGAGGCCTGAAAGGCCGTCTCGAAGGATGGATGACGATTAAAGCCCCGCGACCGTCTTTTTCATTTCATCGACCGCATCGTCGAAGAACGTGTCCATCTGTGCCCGCATCTGCGGCGACAGGGCAAGCAGCTTGGAACGCGCGTCGCGGGGGTTTTCCTTTTCGATGACCAGCCCACGTGCGAGCGCGGTGTCGATGTATTTGGACGCGGTCAGCGGGCTTTTGACGCCGGTGATGGCGCCGATGGCGTCGGTCTTGCGGACCGGCTCGTCGCGCCGCCAAAGATGCGTGAACAGATCCCAGTACGCCGCCGAATAGAATTCCGTGTCGCCGGCGAACAGTTGTACCCAGCCGACGCCCAGCTTGTCGGTGAACGTCAGATAGGCGCGCCGTTGTTCGTCGGTATAGGTCAGGGGCATGCTTTGTCCATCCTGCAGCCAACTAAGATCATAATTGATATCAATTATATAGCTTGTTCCGGCGTCATTGTCGAGGCCCTTTCTTATTGTAAAACAAAGAAAAAATTCACCGATACATTTTGATACAATTATTTTTAAAAACAATATTGCCTATAAAAATAAAGGTAATTAATCTCTCCTCATCGCTGCGGAGGACATGCCCGGCGAAGCACAAGGAGGAAGATGATGAAAACCAATTTGATGACGACGACACAGAACAAACCGTCGAAAACGCGCCGTCCCGTTGCCATGGCGATGGCGGCGGTTCTCAGCCTCGGACTGCTCAGCGGCTGCGTCACAGACCAGGGCACCAAGCAGGGTGTCGGCACGTTGCTGGGCGCCGGCCTCGGCGGCTTTGCCGGGTCCAAGATCGGCGGCGGCAAGGGCCAGCTCGCGGCGACCGCGGCAGGGGTCCTGCTCGGCGGGTTCCTCGGCAACTCGGTCGGCCAGTCGCTGGATCGCGCCGATCAGGCCTATGCCACCCGCGCCCAGAATGCGGCGCTCGAAGCACCGGTCGGGCAGACCATTTCCTGGTCCAATCCGGAAAGCGGCAACCGCGGCTCGGTGACGCCGACCCGCGTCGGGCGAGACGTCCAATCCGGTGCGTACTGCCGCGAATATCAGACCGAGGTGATTGTCGGCGGTGAGGCCCAGGTCGGTTACGGCACCGCGTGTCAGATGCCTGACGGCGACTGGAAAATCTCCAGCTAGGTCTGCACTGCATCGCGTTCGGGGGTACTCCTCCGGCCCTGCGATGCGCGATGCGAGACGGGCGGT
>Ga0209578_10003175_pt1 | contig 12815 bp, 9 predicted proteins | sample tdAd472_FD_187127 | JGI IMG/M metagenome (GOLD analysis project Ga0209578, IMG submission 187127) | Marine sediment microbial communities from the Atlantic coast under amendment with organic carbon and nitrate - tdAd47.2 (SPAdes)... | ecosystem: Environmental > Aquatic > Marine > Coastal >...
CTTGGGCTGACGCTGCCGAAGGTCGACTGACTTCGGGCGCTCATCGGATGTCGTTGAATTCATTTCATTCTTTCTGATTATTCCGCGTCCCTCTCCTCCGACGCTTCACATCTGACAAGGAATCGCCGTCGCCATGAAGATCACACGGAAGTTCACCAAGCCAGGCCAGGACCCGTTCGCCACCACTGAGTGGGTGAAGCGTCAATCGCGGATCTCGAATCCCGATGGCAGCGTGGTCTTTGAGATGAACGATGCCGAGGTGCCGGCCGGGTGGTCGCAGCTCGCGACGGACATCATGGTCAGCAAGTACTTCCGTAAGGCCGGCGTGCCGCAGAAGGGTGACGACGGCAAGGCGCTGAAGGACGAGAGCGGCAAGCCGGTGCTCGGTCCGGAGCGCAGCGCGCGTCAGGTGATCCATCGTCTGGCCGGGTGCTGGCGCCACTGGGGCGCGACGCACGGCTACTTCGACACCGAGGCCGATGCGCAGGCGTTTTATGACGAACTGTCGTACATGCTGGTGCACCAGATGTGCGCCCCCAACAGCCCGCAGTGGTTCAACACGGGTCTGAACTGGGCGTACGGGATCAACGGCCCGGCTCAGGGTCACCACTACCCGGACCCGAAGACGGGCGAGGTGCGTCTGAGCGAGGACGCGTACACCCACCCGCAGCCGCACGCGTGCTTTATTCAGAGCGTCGAGGACGATCTGGTGAACCCGGGCGGGATCATGGACTTGTGGACGCGTGAAGCACGGCTGTTCAAGTACGGCTCGGGCACGGGCACAAACTTCTCGCGCCTTCGCGGCGAGAACGAGCAGCTCTCCGGCGGCGGCAAGAGCAGCGGGCTGATGAGCTGGCTGAAGATCGGCGACCGGGCGGCGGGGGCGATCAAGAGCGGCGGGACCACCAGGCGTGCGGCGAAGATGGTCTGCCTCGATATGGACCACCCGGACGTTGAGGACTTCATCAGCTGGAAGGTGCGCGAGGAGATCAAGGTCGCAGCGCTGGTCGAGGGAATGAAGCATGTCCGCAAGGACCTGCGCGAGACCGCGGAGAAGATCGGTCTCAAGCTGACCTACGACTACAACGGCGAGGCGTACCAGACCGTTGCCGGGCAGAACGCCAACAACTCGATCCGCATCCCCGACGAGTTCTTCACGGCGGTCGACGAGGGCGCGGACTGGACGATGTACGCCCGGACCACGGGCGAGGCGGTGAAGACCGTGAAGGCCGGCGACCTGTGGGACCAGATCGGCTACGCGGCGTGGCGCTGCGCGGACCCGGGCGTGCAGTACGACTCGACGATCAACGCGTGGCACACTTGCCCGGCGAACGGCCGGATCAACGCGAGCAACCCGTGCTCGGAGTACATGTTCCTCGACAACACGGCGTGCAATCTGGCATCGTTCAACCTGCTGAAGTTCTACGACCCGAAGACGCGCGAGCTGGACGTCGAGAAGTACGAGCACGCGATCGACCTGTGGACGATGGTGCTCGAGATCAGCGTGCTGATGGCCCAGTACCCTTCGGAGGAAATCGCTCGCCTGAGCTACGAGTACCGCACGCTCGGCCTGGGCTACGCCAACATCGGCGCGGTCCTGATGCAGGCGGGCATCCCGTACGACTCGGACGAGGCCCGCGCGGTGTGCGGCTGCCTGACGGCAATCCTGACGGGCCGGTCGTACCGGATGTCGGCGCTGATGGCCAAGGAGCACGGGCCGTTTAAGGGGTTTGACCGGAACCGCAAGCACATGCTCCGCGTGATGCGGAACCATCGGCGTGCGGCGCACGGCATCAAGCGTGATGCGAGCGACTGGGAAGATCTGAAGATCCGTCCGGTGCCGATCGACCACAAACTCGTCAAGAGTGGCGGTGTCAAGATCAGCAACGCCAAGGCGCTGCTCAAGCACGCGACGCAGGCGTGGGACGACGCGGTGTCGGTCGGCGAGAAGCATGGCTACCGCAACGCACAGACGACGGTGATCGCGCCGACAGGCACTATCGGCCTGCTCATGGACTGTGACACCACGGGCGTGGAGCCGGACTTCGCGCTGGTCAAGTTCAAGAAGCTCGCCGGCGGCGGGTACTTCAAGATCGTGAACCAGTCGGTGCGCCCGGCGCTGGAAGCGCTCGGCTACGGCAAGGGCGAGATCTCCGACATCATCGACCACATCCTCGGCACGCTGCGTTTGGACGTGCCGATGCTGTCGCCGGACGGCAAGACGATGCACGATTCGTCGTTCGCCGACTTCCTGAAGGAGAAGGGCCTGGTCGACGAAGATCTCGACAAGATCGAGAAGGCTCTGCCGGGTGTGTTCGAACTGCACTACGCGTTCAGCGCGTGGACGCTGGGTGACGAAGCGCTCGAGCGCCTGGGCCTGAACCCCGAAGAGGTCAAGAACGATTTCTCGTTCAACCTGCTCAAGCACCTAGGCCTGAGCAAGGAGCAGATTGAGGGGCTCGGCTCGACGATCTGCGGCACGCAGACCATCGAGGGGGCGCCGCATCTCAAGGACGAGCACCTGCCGGTGTTCGACTGTGCGAACAAGTGCGGCAAGACCGGCAAGCGGTACATCCACGCCAACGGACACATCCGCATGATGGCGGCGGCCCAGCCGTTCATCTCGGGAGCGATCAGCAAGACGATCAACCTGCCGTCGGACGCGAGCGTCGACGACATCAAGGACGCGTACCGCCTGAGCTGGGAACTCGGCCTGAAGGCGAACGCGCTGTATCGCGACGGCTGCAAGCTGAGCCAGCCTCTTTCGACCAAGTCCGAAGACGCGGATGAGGACTCGCAGTCGTCGGCAGCGGACGAGGCGGAGGCCGAACTGGTCGCCGGCATCGACGAGGACGAGGACTCGGTCGCCGGAGCCCGTGAAGAGATCGCCGAGCAGTACGCCGAGGCGGCCAAGGCGTCGGCGGCTGGTGACAAGCAGGCGGCCGAGCGAATCGTCGAGCGAATCGTGCATCGTCCGATGCGTCGTCGCCTGCCCGATACCCGCCACTCGATGACCCACAAGTTCAACGTGGCCGGACATGAGGGCTACCTGACTGTCGGCCTGTACGAGGACGGCCAGCCGGGCGAACTGTTCATCACCATGGCCAAGGAAGGCTCGACCATCGGCGGCCTGATGGACTCGCTCGGGACCGCGACCAGTGTCTCGCTGCAGTACGGCGTGCCGATCGAGTCGTTGGTGAAGAAGTTCACCCACCAACGCTTCGAGCCGGCGGGCATGACGACGAACCGGGACATCCCGTTCGCCAAGTCGCTGGTGGATTACATCTTCCGCTGGATGGGCATGCAGTTCATTCCCGGCTATCGCGAGGCGAACGCTCCGGATCGCGGTGCGAGCAAGACCGAGGAAGCGAAGTCGCCCGCACCGACCCTTCGCTCCGCCGGTCGCGGGTTCGCGATCGCCGACTCGGATGACGACGACGAGATTCCAGCGACCGAGGTGCACAAGGCACGCCAAAGGGTGACCGAGGTGAAGGCGTCGTTTTCGTCGTCGTCCACTCGGGTGACGGGTGCGGATGGTTCCTCGACCGCGGTCGCGACCAAGTCATCGACGCTGTCAGCGGCGCTGTCCGAGTGCCAAGAAGACGCGCCGACCTGTGACGTCTGCGGCACGGTCACCGTCCGAAGTGGCACCTGCTACAAGTGCCTGAACTGCGGGAACAGCATGGGTTGTTCCTGAGGCGGAACTGATCTCCGCCCGGTGACGCGTCGGGATTCGGAGAGATCGGGGACGCCAACTCGGTGGCCGCGGGGGAGGGAACCTCCGCGAGGTTGGGCTCGAAGGATGCCCGAGCCCAACCGGCAGCCACGGCAACGAGCGAGGAGGGCGCACGCGCCATGGACCCTCGCGACCGAGCCCGGCCCCGACTCTCCGGATCCCGCTGCGGACCCGGGTGACAATTCAAAGACCCACCAGAGGAGGGTCCGCGGCCTGCAACGGGCTGCACGAAACGACCCTCCACTTTGCCTGTCCCCCGGGCGGACCCACCACCGCCCGGGGGATTTGTCATTTTGAACGGGCGGTTGATCCCGGTCAATGAAAAAGGCGACCGATCGGTCGCCTTGCTGGTTCATCTGCGGTTGTGGGTTCAGACGTGGGAGATGTCCTCGGTCTTTTTGGCGACCGCTTCGTCGATCTCGGCCTCGTACTTCTTAAGCAACTCCTGAATCTCGTCCTTCAGCGTCTTGATCTCGTCTTCCGGGATGCCGGCCGACTTGTCCTTGCCGAGGGATTCGGCGTGCTTGTTGGCATCACGACGGGCGTTTCGGCAGGCCACCTTGGCTTCTTCGCCGAGTTTTTTCACCTGCCCGATGAGCTGCTTGCGCCGGTCGCCGGAGAGCGGCGGGACGTTGACCCGGATCACCTTGCCATCAACGGACGGGTTCAGACCGAGGTTGGCGTTCTCGATGGCTTTCTTGATCTCACCTACGGACTGGGGATCGAACGGCTGGATGACGATCTGGGTCGCTTCTGGAACGCTGAGCGCGGCCAGCGACTTGAGGTCCGTGCTGGATCCGTAGTAGTCGACCTTGATGAACTCGAGCATGGCGGTTGAGGCGCGACCGGTGCGGATGCCCTTGAGCTCGCTGCGGAGATAGTCGACCGGCTTGGTCATGTGAATTTCGGCATCTTTGAGAATGCTGTCCGGCGTCATCGGGTACTCCTGCGGCGGGCATCGCCGTCTGTCGTGAATCTGGTCCGGCAAGAATACGGGAATCAAGGCGGGTTTGCCCGGTTTCGGGCCGCTCGGCACCCTATTTCGAGGCGGTGACGCGGGTTCCTACGGAGGAGTCGCCGCGGAGCACCCGGTCGAGGCTGCCTTCGGCGTTGAAGTTGAACACGACAAGGTCGATGTCGTGCTCCTCGCAGAGCGTGAGGGCAGTCATATCGGTGACGCGGAGTTTGCGGGCGACTGCGTCGGCGAGCGGGATCGATTCAAAGCGTTCGGCGTTCGGATCGATCTTCGGGTCAGCGGAGTACACGCCGTCGACCTTGGTGGCTTTGAGGATGGCGTCGCAGCCGAGCTGGGCGGCGCGGAGTGCCGAGCCGGTGTCGGTGGTGAAGAACGGCTGGCCGGTGCCTGCGGCGAGCACGACGACCGAGCCATGGCTGAGGGCGTTTTCGGCCTGGACAGTGCTGTAGAGCGGGGCCATGCCGCGGACTTCGGCGGCGCTCAGCAGGATCGCCGGAGCGCCCGCTTCCCTGATGGCGTGCGTGAGCGCGACGCCGTTGATGATGGTTCCGAGCATGCCCATCTGGTCGGCGGATTCGCGGCTGATGAGCCCGGCGTCGGCGAGCGCGGCACCGCGGACGATGTTCCCGCCCCCCGGAACGACAGCGATCTGCATTCCGGCCTGGGCTGACCTGGCAATCGCTTTGGCGGTCGAGCGGAGTGCGGCGGGGTTGATACCGAGTTCGCCCTCCCCGGATATCGCTTCGCCGGAGAGTTTCAGCAGGACGCGCTGGTAGCGAAACGGTTGGTCGGACATCGGTTCGTGCTCCGCTGGGGGGGTGCTCAGGGGGGTGGCGGGGATTGCAACCGCCCGCCATGGGGTCGTCAAGCCGCGAAACACCGAAATCAGTTGACCGCCGGAACCTTTTGGCTCATTGGGAGTCTATATAGGGAAGCGGCGAAGTGCCGATAATACGATTGGGACGGACTCTCCCCGCCCGCTTCGAGGGAAACGATCGGTCGATGCACAGCAGCGAACAATCTGGGACGCGCGGCCATCGTGAGCCGGTCGCGTCCGGCTGGGTCGAGCGGCTGTCGGATCGCATCGGCGAACGGTTTGGCTGGAGCCGTCAGACGACGCTGTTCGCGCTGTCGGCTTCGTTGTTCGCGCACATGCTTTTGCTGCTCGTGGCCGCTCTGATCGTTCGCCCTGCTCCGCCGGCGGCGGCATCGGACGGCAACGGCGACGTACCGCTGGCGGTCATCTCGCAGAGCGAGTTGGAGCAAACGGCCGAAGTGTCCCTGGCGAGTGAGTCGCCGACGCCAACGGATCTCGAACTCGACCGGTTGTTCGATCAGCCAGCGGTTGAGATGCCGGCGTCCTCGATCGACTTCAGCGCTCTTGATCTGAGCGATCTTGGGGAGATCGGGGGCGCGGGGGATATCGACGAAGCGGCCGGTTCGTCGGTCTTCGAGAGCGGCTCCGGTGGCGCGGCGTCTTTCTTCGGCGTCGAGGCCGGTGGGAACCGGTTCGCGTACATCGTGGATGTGTCGGGCTCGATGCAGGGGCAGCGCATCGAGGCGCTGAAGCGAGAACTGACTCGCTCCATCGTCGGGCTCCAGTCGCAATCCGAGTTCGCGATCGTGCTCTACAGCAGCAGCGCGTACCAGGTGGGCACCGGAGGCTGGCGCGACGCGACCGACCAGAGCAAGCGCAACGCACGATCTGAGATCGCAAACATCCGTGCGGGCGGCACGACCATCCCTCTCCCGGCGTTTGAGTTACTGTTCGAATTGCGTCCGAGGCCCGATGCGATCTATTTCATGACCGACGGCGCGTTTGTGAATCCTGAGGCGATAGCCGCGGAGATCGCACGGCTCAATCGATCAACGGGGCGCGTCGTGCCGATCCATTGCATCACTTTCATCGAGCGGGAGGCGGAGGAGACGATGAAGGAGATCGCCCGCCAATCCGGCGGCAGTTACACCCATGTCACCGGGGCTGGGCCGTGAGTCGCCTCACCGTCGCTCTGGTTTCTCTGTGTGTGATCGGCTGCGCGTCCGCGGCGGAGATTGTGCTGCGCAACGGCCAGGTCGTCGATGCGCCGGTCGAAACAGTGGCTTTCGATGGGGTCGCTATCGGCGGCGACGCCCCCCGGACACTCGGTTGGGATCTCGTGTACTTCGCGCGCGGAGAGGGGGAATCGGATATCGCTCTCTACTCGGAGTTTTCCGATGTGGTCTGGCGAGCGAAATCCCGCCTTCAGCGTGGCGACTTCCGCCTCGCGGGGCCGCTGTTCGAAGAACTCTTCGAGCAGCAGAAAACGAATGGAATCTCCGGGCCGACGGGGCTCCTGATCGCCGAGGGGACCCTGCGTTGCCGCGTTGCATCCGGGCGTCACACCGACGCGATCGAGGCATGGTCCGTCGCGCTGGACATCCGCGGAACCGGGCAGCGGCAATCCGGAGAGTCAGCGGTGGCCGGCCTGATCGATGCCGAGACCGGTCTGGTACCGAATCTCCCGCCGGTTTGGCTCGACGATTCGGTCGACGCACGCCGGTTTGGTGAGGGATCCGTTGATGCGGTGGAAGGCGATGGCTCGCTGATTGCACTCTATCGGTTGGCAGCACGGCGCAGCGCAGCGTCGTTACCCGATGAGGGGAGCGTGCCGCGAGGCCGCGACGCCGGAGCGCAACTCGTCGCGCAAATGCTCCGGGCCACACGGTCTGAAGACGACGCTCGCGCGACGGCACGCGCGCAGCTTCTCGACCTCACCGAGTCGGCTACCGGTTCATGGAAAGAGGCTTGGGCTCGCATCGCGATCGGGAGATCGCTGCTCATGGAGACGGACGAACGCGAGCGAGACGCCGGAGTGCTCCACTTGCTGCACCTGCCGGCCCGGTTCGCCCGGTCCCAGCCTCACCTCGCGGCGGTCGCGCTCGCCGAAGTGGGACGCGAGTTACACGCTCGCGGGAACATCCAACTTTTCGAACTCGTACGGAACGAATTGCGGACGCGATATCCGGAACACGAAGCGAACGCCTGGCTCGACGCCGTCGTTGCCAACTGAAGGGACACCATGCGGAATCTGTTCGATATCTCCACGCAGTTCACACAGCTGCTGGCGCAAGCGCCGGACTCTGCGGCGCAGGACGGCGGCGGAACAGCGCTCGGGTTCCTGGGGGCCGGCGGGACGATTGGGGTCGTAATCATCCTTTTGTCCTTCGGCGCGCTGGCTTTGCTGATCCTCCACCTGTTGCGCATCCGCGCCTCGGCACTTGCTCCGCAGTACGTTGTTGATGACCTGACGGATCTTCTCCGCTCACGGCGCATCGACGAGGCGATCGCGTATTGCCGCGACGAGCAGAACGAGTGTTTGCTCGCGGAGGTCATGGACGCCGGCCTGACGAGGTACCGTCGCTCGCCGTTCGGAGCACTCGAGTTGAAGGCTGCTCTCGAGGAGGCCGGGCAGTCACAGATCTCGCGTCTGTCGCGATCGCTGGATGCCCTCGCGCTCATCGCTTCCATAGCGCCGATGCTGGGGTTGCTGGGTACGGTTGTGGGCATCAACGGGGCGTTCGGCACGATTTCGAGCGCGCAGGGGTTCGCCCGACCCGACCAACTCGCCGGTGACATCTCCCTTGCCTTGGTGACGACGATTATGGGGCTGACGCTGGCCATACCAACAACCTCGGCGGTCACCTACTTCCGCAATCGGATCGAGAAGATCGCCGCGGACATCGCGTCCACTGTCGATGAGCTCGCGCTGTACGTCGAGATACCTCCTCAGCGCGTCGGCGCAAAGCCTCAAACGGCGGCCGAGCCGCCGGCGCGTCCCGAGACGCCGCAGCCGGCACCTCGCCCCGCCTCCCCCACGAACCAATGACCCGGTAGACCGTTGAAGTTCATCCGCGACGACAACTCGGAACGAGTCGGGCTTCCCGACATCACGTCGATGATCGATGTGGTGTTCCTTCTCATCATTTTCTTTCTGACGACTTCCTCGTTGGTGCAAATGACGCGCGTGCCCCTCGATCTCCCGGAGGAGAAGGGGCAGTCGATTGAAGAGAACGAGTCGCCGGGTCTCGTGATCAATATCGAGGCGGACGGCCGAATCGTGGTCGACAGCGTGGAGGCGGATGTCGCCCGTGTGCTCTCGATGGTCGGAGTCGAGATCGAGCGTGCGGGCGGAGTGGATGACCTCGACGTGCTGCTGCGCGCGGATCGCGCTGCGTCGCTGGCCCGTGTCAATGAAATCGCCCAGGGGATGATCGACCTTGGCGTAAAGTCTTGGCGTCTTGCGACGCGGGTACCGGCGGGGGGCGGTTCCTGATGGCTCGCTACCTGCTCAAGAAGTCGAAGCGCAGCCGCCTTCCGTCGCCGCTGCAGATCACTCCGATGATCGACGTGATCTTTCTGCTGCTCATCTACTTTCTTCTGTCGACCAGTTACACGCCCCCGGAGGCGGAACTAGCACCGGCGCTGCAGGCCGAGCAGGTCGAGGGAGGCAGGTCAGCGGACCTGCAGCCCCAGATCGTTCGCGTGGACCTCTTCGGCGGCGAACCCGGATTCCGTCTCGCCGAGCAAGTGTTTCGCGATGCTGAGACCCTTCGCGGCGTGTTGGCCGACTTGCCGAAAGAGGGCGGCGTCTTCATCGAGGGAGCCGACGCTGTGAGTGTCCGGTGGGCCGCCGCGGCGATCCAGGCCGGGCGAGATGCCGGGTTCGAGAAAGTGACGTATGTCCCGAGCCGCTGAATCGACATCCAGAAACCGATTCGCTTCGCTAAACGCCGCTCTGTTGGCAATAGCCTTGTTGTGGGCAGCCCCGGCTCCCGCGCGTCCCGCATGGCAGGACGGCGCCGAGGACGTGACAGACGAGCCGGCCGACCGGCTCGAAGCGTATCTGCTGGATCGTGGAATGCTCGAGTTGCTCGTCTGGCAGCTGGAGCAGCGGCTCGCGTCGGAACGCACATCCCGGGCACGGACGGATGTCGCCGAACGGCTCGCATCCGTTTACGCGCGCTTGCTCTCTGATGCTTCTGGCGCAGCGGAACAACGCCGCTGGGAATCCGCGGCGGCGCAGTTGCTGCAGGATGTGCCGGAGGCGAACACCATCGAGCTGCGCCTCAGCCTTGCTCGTGCGGCGTACACCAGGGTCGAGAGTGTTGCCGAGCGCTTTGACCTCCGCATGATCGACGAGGCGGAACGGATCGATGCGATCGCGCGTTTGACGGACCTGAAATCACGCTTCGCGTCGATCGGCGCGGACGCCGACAGGCGCGTGCGCGAACTTGAACGCGAAGAAGAGCGAGCGCCGAGGCTGGAATCGTCGTGGCTCGCCGAAGCACTGGGACAGGCCCGGCGACAGCGTTCCATGGCGTACTACCTCGCGGGTTGGTCGTCGTACTTTCTCGGGAAACTGGCCGATAACGCGACCGCTCCGGCCGGCGATGCATTGCAATACTTCGGTTGGCTTCTGGGAGCAGACCGCGGCGACGAAGCGACGCTCGCGGCGGTACCCCTCGCGTCGCTTCGCTACGAGCACGTCGCCAGAGCCGCGGTCGCCGCGGCGAGTTGCTACGCGCTCCGGGGTCAGACCGCCACGGCGGAGGAGTGGCTATCCACGATCGAAGCCGCGGAGGGTGTTCCGGACGCTGTTCGTTCGCAGGTCTTCGCTCGTCGCATGGTGATTCGAGCGGAGGCGGACGACTGGGCCGGGGTTGCCTCGCTCGTGTCGGATCGGCGCGGGACGGAACCCTTGTCGCAGCAGAAAACCGGCTACCAGTCCGCGATGCCGCTGAGTGTGCCGAACGCCCGCCTCCTCGCGGTTCAGACCTTTGAGACGATCGCCCGATTCGACAGCGGGGCGTACCGGGATTGGCGGATCGCGCGGTTGAGAGACATCGCGCTGGGTGACCTTGTCGTGCAAGGGCAGCTCGGTCATGTAATCGATCTCGCGAGTCGCTACAGCACCGAACGATTTGGCGACGAGAGCTTCGTCTCGTTGTACGTCCGCGGCCTCGCGCTCTACCAGGACGCACGCGACAGGCAGACAGAGACCGATGCGCCGACCGACGACGGTGTTCTCGCGGGTCAGTATCGCGACGCGGCCCAACTGTTTTTGCACGCCCTCAAAGCACTCGACGCCGATCAGTTTGAGTCCGCCCGGGCGAATACGCTCCTGCTGATCGGATTATCCCAGTTCTACGGCGGCCGGCCGGTGGGCGACGGGACGAGCGTCTTTGTGGATGCGGTGGATAGCCTCGAGCGTGCGGCGTCGGAGTTCGCCGATGCAGAACGCGGTGCCGACGCGCTCTGGATGGCAATCAGAGCAATCGACGCCCAGACGGATCTCCGAGGCGATGATGACGCCGCGCTGACAGAGCGACGAGAGGCGCTCATCGGTCGATTCCTCCGAGAGTACCCCAGCGATGAGAAGGCCGCGGCGCTCATCATCCGGCTTGCTGAGTCCGAGAGCATCCCGGCTCAGGAGCGATTGCGTCTGCTTCGCGAAGTGCCGGACACCAATCCGCTTCGAGAGTCAGCCCTGCGGTACGCCGCGTCTCTCGCATATGAAGTGTTCCGGTCTGCCACGGAGGACGAACGCGATTTCGCGGCCACTCAGTTCGGTCAGATCGCGGAAAATCTCATCGCCATCGATCAGCAGCGGGGGGAGAGCGGCGACGCGACTGCGCAGCGGGCTGCGGTAGCGCGGGCGCGTCAGGTCGCCGAAGCGATCCTATCGATGCGCGTGCCGGACCTGGCACGGGCAGAGCGCGTCGTCGAGGCCCTTCGACAGATGCTTCGCGACGAGTTCGCCGGTGCGCGTCAAGCGGAGGACGAGATCCTCTTTCGAGCGGCACAACTCGCCCTCGTCCGAGGTGATCAGCAGGGCGCCGAGCAGATTGTGGACCGGCTCCGCGAGCGTGGCGGGGAGTACGCCGACTCGTCGGTCCGAGTGTTCTACCGCGACGCTGCGCTGGCTTTCGAGCGCGCGGTAAAGGGAGGTGCCGCGGAGACCGAGGTTGTTGCTGCGGGAGAGCGGCTGCTGAGTGTCGGGCAGGAACTGCTTGAGCAGATCACGAACGCCGATTCTGAGCAGGCTGCGGCTTTGGAGATCGGGATTCGCGTTCGCATCGCGGATGCGGCAAAGCGACTGTTCGAGATTCAGAACGATTCCGCGATGCTGCGCCTCGGCTTCAGCCAGTTCTCGAAGGTGCTCGACGCTCAGCCGCGAAACGTCGATGCGCTGCGCGGGGTCGCCGAACTCGGCGTTGAAGCCGGAGAGCCGGAGCGTGCGCTCGACGCTTGGCGCGTGCTGCTGACCGGCCAACGCGCCGGGTCCGAGCAGTGGTTCGAAGCGCGGACGAAGCACCTTGAAGTACTTGCTGTCGTCGATGCCGAACGGGCCCGAGCCGTGCTGGGCCAGCACGCCGTGCTCTACCCGGAGCTTGGGCCGGAACCATACCGAACGCGGCTGCTTTCGCTCGCGGAGCAACTCGGAGTCGTGATCACATCGGAGGATTCCGATTGAGTCACGGCGCGTCTTCCAATTCGATCGGCCTGTCCGCCAGCCGGTTCCTCGGCGTCGAGGCGACCGCCGATCAACCGGCAAAGCTGCTCGGATTGCGCGACGATCCCCGGTCGTGGCAAGCTGCTGAGATCGGTCGGGCGCTCGTCGGTCAGTTGCATCGCATCGACGAACATCCGCAGGCACGAACGCCCGAGGCCGACGAGTTGCGCGTGGCTCTACATGTTGCCGCGGCACAGTTGAAAGATCCTTCCGTCCGGGCACGCCTGCTCGGGGAATCGTCACACGCCGGTGAGTCGGGGACGGGAATGGTCACTGGCGAGGGCGCCAGCGATCCGCTCCGCGCCCCGATGCCGACGGACGCTCTAACCAACGCGGAGCCTGTGCGCCCACCGGCGTGCGAGCCAGTCTCGATCGACCCGGGTTTCGTGACTGCGGCGCAACACGTCCTGGCTTCCTGCGGAGGTTGGAACGCGGAGTCGAAGAGGTTGCTCGGTTATCTTGCTCGTTCGGCTTCGGTCGACGCTTCGATCCTGCAACGAGCCTTGGTGGATATCACGCGGCAGCACGAGCAGGGATCCTTGCCGAGTAC
>Ga0209578_10003176_pt1 | contig 12815 bp, 24 predicted proteins | sample tdAd472_FD_187127 | JGI IMG/M metagenome (GOLD analysis project Ga0209578, IMG submission 187127) | Marine sediment microbial communities from the Atlantic coast under amendment with organic carbon and nitrate - tdAd47.2 (SPAdes)... | ecosystem: Environmental > Aquatic > Marine > Coastal >...
CGTGGATGACTTTGCTGTTAAAGAACCGAAGACCAGGGAGCTGTCCGGGATGTTAAAGGACCTCGGCCTGGAGAGCGCCCTGATCGTAACGGTTGATCCGGATGACAACCTCTACCTGGCGGCACGCAACCTGCCAAAGGTTGCTGTATGTGATGTGGCAAGTGCAGACCCTGTCAGCCTGATTGGCTTTGACAAGGTGCTGATGACAAAAGATGCACTGAAGAAGATTGAGGAGAGGCTGGCATGAACCAGGAACGCCTGATGAAGCTGCTGCATTCACCGATAGTCTCTGAAAAGAGTACGCGTGTTGCAGACGCGCACCGCCAGTTTGTATTCAAGGTGGACAAGAGCGCGAGCAAACTGGAAGTACGCAAGGCGGTTGAGCTCATGTTTGACGTCAAGGTGGATAGTGTTCAAACAGCCAATGTAAGTGGAAAGATCAAGCGCCATGGTCAAACTACCGGCAAGCGCGCTGACTGGAAGAAGGCCTATGTGACCCTGGCAGAAGGTCACGATATTGATTTTATGGGAGCGGAGTAATCGCGCTTGAAGCGCGGGCTACGCTGAAAGGAACAGAAAAATGGCACTAGTTAAATGTAAACCAACATCGCCGGGCCGCCGCTTTGTAGTCCAGGTGAAAACACCCGGGCTGCATAAAGGCAAGCCACATTCGGCTTTGGTTGAGTCAAAATCAAAGACCGGCGGCCGCAATAACGAGGGCCGTATTACGACGCGCCATCGTGGCGGCGGTCACAAGCAGCGTTATCGCACGGTTGATTTCAAGCGTGACAAGACGGGTATACCTGCAAAGGTTGAACGTATTGAGTATGACCCGAACCGCTCGGCACACATCGCGCTGTTGCTGTACGCCGATGGCGAGCGCCGATATATCCTGGCGCCGAAGGGCGTTGCGGCCGGGGCCGAGGTTCGCAGTGGAAGTGATGCCCCGATCAAGGCAGGCAACGCGATGCCGCTGCGCAACATCCCGGTGGGAACACTGGTGCACAATATTGAAATGAAGCCCTCCAAGGGTGGACAGATTGCACGCAGTGCAGGCAGCAGCGTTCAGCTGGTTGCCCGTGAAGGTGAGCATGCCAGCCTGCGTTTGCGTTCAGGTGAGATGCGCAAGGTACATATCGACTGTATGGCCACGATTGGTGAAGTTGGTAATTCAGAGCATGGCCTGCGCTCACTTGGCAAGGCAGGTGCTGTGCGCTGGCGCGGTGTGCGTCCGACTGTACGTGGTGTTGCCATGAACCCGGTTGACCATCCGCACGGTGGTGGTGAGGGTCGTACTGCAGGTGGCCGTCACCCGGTGAGTCCGTGGGGCACACCGGCAAAAGGTTACCGGACACGCAAGAACAAGCGTACAGACAGCATGATCGTACGGCGCCGTAACAAGAAGTAAACCAGAGGATTTGTAACAATGCCACGCTCAATTAGAAAAGGCCCGTTTATTGATACCCATCTTCTGAAGAAGGTGGAAAAGGCCGCAGCCGAGAACAGCAAACGTCCCATCAAGACATGGTCACGGCGTTCCATGGTGTTGCCTGACATGGTTGGTTTGACTATCGCCATCCATAATGGACGCCAGCATGTTCCGGTTCAGATCAATGAAAACATGGTAGGACACAAGCTGGGCGAGTTTGCCCTGACCCGGACATACCGGGGTCATATGGGCGACAGGAAAGCCAAGTAAGAGGACATGAGCATGCAAGTCAGCGCAACTTTGAAACATGCACGCATATCGCCGCAGAAATGCCGCCTGGTTGCAGACCAGGTGCGTGGATTGCCGGTAGAAAAGGCACTGGATATTCTTGTCTTCAGCCCCAGGAAAGCGGCTGTCATCGTGCGCAAGGTGCTGGAGTCTGCGATAGCAAATGCAGAGCACAATGAAGGTGCAGATATTGATGAATTGAAGGTAGATTCGATCTTTGTTAACGAAGGTCGGACCATGAAACGTTTCCGTGCACGTGCCAAGGGCCGTGGTACACGGATTCTGAAACGCAACAGTCACATCACCGTTACGGTGGGTGACGTTTAAGCAACCAGATTAGAGGCACGCGAACAGTATGGGCCAAAAAGTACATCCAACCGGTATTCGACTCGGTATCGTCAAGGACTGGACGTCCACGTGGTATGCCGGTTCAGACAAATATGCCGAGTACCTGAACATGGATCTTGAGATCCGCGAGTTCATCAAGAAGCGGCTCGAGCAGGCATCTGTCAGTCGTGTCCAGATTTCACGTCCGGCAAGTAATGCGGTGATCACGGTTCATACGGCACGGCCGGGTATCGTGATTGGTAAAAAAGGTGAGGATATTGACCGTTTGCGCAAGGAAGTATCGCAGCGTATGGGTATCCCGGTCAGTATCAATATTGAAGAAATACGCAAGCCCGAGCTGGATGCATACCTGGTTGCTGAAAGTGTCGCCCAGCAGCTGGAACGGCGTATCATGTTTCGCCGCGCTATGAAGCGCGCCGTGAGCAACTCCATGAGAATTGGTGCGCAGGGCATCAAGATCAAGGTGGGCGGTCGCTTGAATGGTGCTGAAATTGCCCGTAGTGAGTGGTATCGCGAGGGCCGTGTGCCGCTGCATACGCTGCGTGCCGATATCGACTATGGAACAGCCGAGGCTAATACAACCTACGGTTTAATTGGCGTGAAGGTCTGGATCTTCAAAGGTGAAATTATTGGAAAGGGAGAGGTAGCCGAAGCGGAAGCACCGCAAAAAGCGGCTTCCTGATAGCGGAGAAGATTCATGTTACAGCCGAAAAGAACAAAATTTCGCAAGCAGCAGAAGGGCCGCAACAGGGGCCTGGCGCAACGCGGCAACAAGGTAAGCTTTGGCGACTTTGCGCTCAAGTCGGTGTCGCGTGGCCGCATGACCTCGCGCCAGATAGAGGCTGCACGTCGTACCATTACGCGACACGTAAAGCGTGGCGGCAAGCTCTGGATACGGGTGTTTCCGGATGTGCCGATCACCAAGAAGCCGATTGAAGTTCGCCAGGGCAAGGGCAAGGGTAATGTTGAATACTGGATTGCGCAGATTCAGCCTGGCCGGGTGCTCTATGAAATTGAAGGTGTCAGTGAAGAAATTGCCCGCGAGGCATTCACGCTCGCAGCTGCAAAGCTGCCATTTAAAACAGCCTTTGTGGCACGGACGGTGATGTGATGAACGCTGCTGATCTCAGAAGCAAGACAGAAAGTGAGCTCAAGCTCGAACTGCATAACCTGCTGCGTGAACGGTTCAATCTGAGTATGCAGCGTGGCACAGGCCAGCTGACGCGGCCTGACCAGATGCGCAAGGTGCGCAAGGATATTGCACGGGTCAATACCGTATTAAATGAAAAGGCAGGTGATGCATCATGAGTGAGACAAACGAGGCCGGACGCAAGGTCACCTGCAAGGTTATCAGCAACAAGATGGACAAATCAGCTACCGTGATGCTCGAGCGCAAGGTCAAGCACCCGGTGTATGGAAAATATATCCGCCGTTCTACAAAGCTGCATATACATGATGAAGAAAACGTATGTCAGGAAGGCGATATCGTAACAATCGAGCAGTGTCGGCCATTGTCAAAGACAAAATCATGGCGGCTGGTAGAGGTTGTTGGGCGCGGCGAGTAAGCTGCCGCTCAACTGGATAAATAACAGGAACGGAATGCAAGCATGATACAAATGCAATCAATGCTGGATGTTGCCGACAACAGCGGCGCACGCCGTCTGATGTGCATCAAGGTGCTGGGTGGTTCACACCGGCGCTACGCGCGTATTGGCGACATCATCAAGGTAAGCATTAAGGAAGCCATCCCCCGTGGCAAGGTGAAGAAGGGAGAGGTTTATAACGCTGTCGTGGTGCGTACCCGCAAGGGTGTGCGCAGGGCTGATGGTTCCTTGATCCGTTTTGACGGGAATGCAGCGGTACTGCTGAATACCCAGCTGCAGCCGATTGGCACACGAATTTTTGGACCGGTAACACGGGAACTGCGCAGCGAGCGTTTTATGAAAATAATCTCGCTGGCGCCGGAAGTTTTGTAGGAATACAGCATGAACAGAATCAGAAAAGGCGATGATGTCATCGTTATCGCGGGTAAGGACAAGGGCAAGCGTGGCAGCGTTCTGAACGTATTGGCTGACGGACGGTTGATTGTGTCTGATGTCAATATGGCCAAGCGCCATACCAAGCCAAATCCCAACCGGGGTATTCCCGGCGGTATTATTGAGAAGGAAATGTCTATTGATCCTTCCAATATCATGCTGTTTAACCCGCAGACCAGCAAGGGAGACCGGGTAGGTTTCAAGACCCTGGAAGATGGTCGCAAGGTGCGTTTTTTCAAGTCTACCGATGAAGTCGTAGATATCTGAGTGAATGGTAAAGAGATATGGCCAGGCTAAAACAATTTTATGATGACACGGTAGTCGGGAAGCTCAAGGAGCAGTTCGGCTACAAGAATGTCATGCAGATCCCGCGCATCACCAAGATCACCATCAACATGGGTGTCGGCGATGCTGTCAGTGACCGCAAGGTCATGGAGTTTGCAGTGGGTGATATGACAAAAATCGCCGGTCAGAAGCCGATGGTTATCAAGGCACGTAAATCGGTTGCCGGATTCAAGGTCAGGGAAGGCTGGCCGGTCGGTTGCAGCGTGACCTTGCGCAGTGAGCGCATGTACGAGTTCCTGGATCGACTGATCAATGTAGCGATTCCGCGTATACGTGATTTCCGCGGCATGAGCCCGAAGTCATTTGATGGACGTGGTAATTACAACATGGGCGTTCAGGAGCAGATTATTTTTCCGGAAATTGATTACGACAAGATCGACAAGATACGTGGTCTTGATATTGCATTTACAACAACAGCGAAGACGGATGAAGAGGGGCGTGCCTTGCTGGCTGCGTTCAGCTTTCCGTTCAGGACATAAGGTAGAACCATGGCCAAGAACTCCATGATTGCCCGCGAGAACAAGCGTACCCGCCTGGTCAAGCGATTTGCTGCAAGGCGGGCTGAATTGAAGGCGATTATCAAGAACACAGACAGCACTTTTGAAGAGCGTGAAAGCGCGCAGCAAAAGTTGCAGGCACAACCGCGTGATGCAAGCCCTTGCAGGGGGCGTAATCGTTGCAATATCACCGGACGCCCGCATGGCTACTATCGTAAATTTGGACTTGCCCGGAACAAGCTGCGCGAAGCCGCAATGCGTGGTGATGTGCCCGGTCTGGTCAAGGCAAGCTGGTAAATTATTATGATGACAGATCCTATAGCAGATATGTTGACCCGCATACGTAACGGGCAATCCGCCAACAAGGTCGAGGTCACGATGCCTTCTTCCGGGGTGAAGTGTGCGATTGCGAAAGTGTTGCTGGACGAGGGTTACATCAAGGGTTTTTCAACGAGTGAAGAAGATGCGAAGCCGGTGCTTAGCGTTGAGCTCAAGTACTATGAGGGCATGCCTGTCATAGCACAGATCAGTCGCGCAAGTCGTCCTGGTCTGCGGCTCTACAAGGGCAAGGATGAATTGCCAAGCGTACAGGACGGGCTGGGTGTAGCGATTATATCGACTTCCAAGGGTGTGATGAGTGAACGTCAGGCCCGTGCCGCAGGTGAAGGCGGCGAAGTTCTTTGTGTAGTGAGTTAAGAAGCGGATAAAGTCATGTCTAGAATTGCCAACAAACCGATACAGCTTCCTTCCTCGGTAGAGGTTAAGGAAAGCGGCCAGCAAGTTTCTGTGAAAGGGCCGAAAGGGACCCTGGAGCATTGTATTCATGGTCTGGTCGAAATGTCTCATGAAGATAACGAACTGCTTTTCAAGTCGCGTGATGAGTCGCAGGCAGCCAATGCGCTGGCCGGTACAACCCGGTCGCTTATCCATAATATGGTTGCTGGCGTCACTGATGGTTTTGAGAAGAAGCTTGAGCTGGTCGGTGTTGGCTATCGTGCACAGGCCAAGGGCAAGACACTTAACCTGACGCTGGGTTTTTCACACCCGGTTGACTATGCGCTGCCTGAAGGTGTGACGGCAGAGACGCCCAGTCAGACAGAAATCGTTGTAAAGGGTATCGATAAACAGAAGGTCGGGCAGGTTGCGGCCGAGATCAGGGCTTTTCGTCCGCCTGAGCCCTACAAGGGCAAGGGTGTTCGTTATGCGGATGAAGTGATTGTCCGTAAAGAAGCCAAAAAGAAATAGGCACAGACTATGGACAAGAAACAGACTCGATTACGTCGCGCACGCCGCACCCGCGCACATATCAAGACGCTTTGTGCGAACCGGCTGTGCATTCATCGCACACCGCGGCATATCTATGCCCAGGTTATTTCACCGGAAGGCGACAAGGTGCTTGTCAGTGCTTCTACCCTGGATGCTGATGTGCGCAAGAATGTTGAAAAAACAGGTGGAGCAGCCGCTGCATCTGTTGTTGGCAAGTTTGTAGCCGAGCGGGCAAAGGCCGCCGGCATTACTGCGGTTGCGTTCGACCGTTCAGGTTTTAAATATCATGGCCGCGTGAAGGCGCTGGCGGAGGCCGCACGCGAAGGCGGTCTCGAATTCTAACCAGGGTTAAGTTATGGCAAGAGTAGATGCACAGGCACAGGGCGATGGGCTGCTGGAAAAGCTGATCACGGTAAATCGTGTGGCCAAGGTTGTAAAAGGTGGCCGCCAGTTTGGCTTTACAGCGTTAACCGTAGTCGGTGATGGTGAAGGCCGGGTTGGTTATGGTTATGGCAAGGCGCGTGAGGTCCCGGTTGCTATCCAGAAGGCAATGGAGTCCGCTCGCAAGAACATGATCTCCGTTAACCTGAAAGACGGTACCCTGCAATATCCGATAACGTCCCGTCATGGTGCAGCCAAGATATTTATGAAGCCTGCATCTGAAGGTACCGGAATTATTGCCGGCGGCGCGATGCGCGCGGTATTTGAAGTCGTTGGCGTGCACAATGTACTTGCAAAGTGCATTGGCTCCAACAATCCAATGAATATGCTGCGTGCCACCATGCGCGGGCTTGAAGAAATGACATCTCCTGAAGAGGTGGCCAGGAAGCGCGGCAAAACAGTCGAGGAAATCCTGGGGTAAATTATGGCTGCTTCAAAGAAAATCAGGGTCACACAGACGAAAAGCTCCAGCGGTCGTTTACGCACTCACAGGGACACGGTACGCGGTCTTGGCTTGCGTCGTATCCGTCATACGGTTGAGCTGGATGATACGCCGGAAATACGCGGCATGATTAACAAGGTCTCTTACATGGTAAGGGTCGAGGACTGAGAGATGCGCCTGAATACATTAAAACCGGCTGCCGGCAGCAAAAAAGACGCCAAGCGCGTGGGCCGTGGTATCGGTTCCGGTCTGGGCAAGACCGGTGGCCGTGGTCACAAGGGACAGAAATCACGTTCCGGCGGCTTCCACAAGATTGGTTTTGAGGGTGGCCAGATGCCACTGCAGCGCCGCCTGCCCAAGGTTGGATTTGGCTCGCGCAAGTCACGTTTTGCAGACGAACTGCGCCTGCATGAATTGACGCTTGTTGATGGTGATGTTGTTGATCTTGAAGCCCTGAAAAAGGCCAACCTGATCTCGCGCCTTACCCAGCGGGTCAAGGTAATTGCATCAGGCACAATTGAACAGGCCGTTACGGTGAAAGGCCTGCAGGTCACCAAGGGTGCGCGGGCATCCATTGAAGCAGCTGGCGGCAAGATCGAGGACTAAATGGCTATAGGTTCTTCAGTTACAGGCGCTGCCGCAGGGTTGGGGCAGGTTAAAGAGCTGCGTCAGCGGCTCTTTTTCGTCCTTGGTGCCATCATTGTTTTCAGGGTTGGCTCCTTTATTCCGTTGCCGGGAATAGACCCGATTGTGCTGGCGAACCTGGTAGAGCAACAGCGCGGCACGATCCTGGAAATGTTCAATATGTTTTCCGGTGGTGCGCTGGAGCGTCTTTCATTGTTTGCGCTCGGGATCATGCCCTACATTTCGGCATCGATCATCATGAACCTGTTGTCGGTGACGGTACCGTCACTGGAGCAGCTCAAGAAAGAAGGCGGTGAAGAAGGCCGTCATAAAATGACGCAGTACACGCGTTACGGGACGGTTGGTCTTGCAACCATGCAGGCTTTTGGTATTTCAACCGCACTGCAGGGCCAGCAGATTGCGGGTAGCAACCTTGTCATTAATCCTGGCGGCGGTTTTGTTTTGACGGCCATCGTCACGCTGGTTACAGGTACAGTATTCCTGATGTGGCTGGGTGAGCAGGTTACAGAGCGTGGTATCGGAAACGGTATTTCGATCATTATCTTCTCCGGTATCGTAGCGGGGCTGCCATCGGCAATAGGCGGCACACTGGAGCTGGTGCGTACCGGCGAAATGAATGTTCTGACAATCCTGATTCTGTTTGCACTGATCCTGGCGGTTACGGCATTTGTAGTATTCGTTGAGCGCGGCCAACGACGCATTACTGTTAATTACGCAAAGCGGCAACAGGGCCGCAAGGTCTATGCGGCGCAGAGCTCGCATTTACCGTTGAAGTTGAATATGGCTGGTGTGATACCGCCGATTTTTGCATCCAGCATTATCCTGTTTCCGGCAACCATGGGTAGCTGGGTCGGCGCCAACGAAGGCATGGGATGGTTGCGTGATATTTCTGCAACCCTGTCCCCCGGGCAGCCGCTGTACGTGGTTTTTTATGCCCTGGCGATCGTGTTTTTCTGTTTCTTCTACACGGCCCTGATATTCAACGCAAAGGACACGGCAGACAATCTGAAGAAGTCGGGTGCCTTTATCCCGGGGATACGTCCGGGCGAACAAACGGCAAGGTATATCGATACGGTCATGACCAGGCTGACCACAGCCGGGGCCGTGTATATAACGCTGGTATGCCTGATGCCCGAGTTTCTTATTCTTTACTGGAATGTACCGTTTTACTTTGGTGGTACATCCCTGTTGATTATTGTCGTGGTGACCATGGACTTTATGTCGCAGGTTCAGACGCATCTGGTTTCGCATCAATACAGCGGCCTGATGAAGAAGTCGAATCTGAAAGGACAGGGCGGCGCGGGGATGCTGCGCTAGGCAGCGGTTTTACAAGAGGTGAAATGAAATGAAAGTACGTGCTTCAGTCAAGCGTATTTGTCGTAACTGCAAGATCGTACGGCGCAAGGGTGTGGTGCGGGTCATCTGTAAGGATGGACGCCACAAGCAGCGCCAGGGTTGAGCGGTCACGACTACATGCAAGACATTGAATTTCAGATAGTTATTACCCATTTGGACAGGCCCGCCAGGATTACGCAGGTGCTTGTTTGGGTTTGATCTTTTAGCGGTAAGAGGCTATTCTTACCTGCTTTTCGCGTCGCGATTACTAATATTGTGTTTGGAGATGATTTAAATGGCACGTATTGCCGGAATTAATATTGCACCGCACAAGCATGCGGGGATTGCCCTGACAGGGATTTATGGTATCGGACGTGAAACTGCGCGCACGATTTGTGCGGACAGTGGCATTCAGCCTGATACGAAGATCAAGGATTTGACCGAAGCCGAGGTCGAGGCAATTCGTGGGGCAGTGGCCAGGTACACCATTGAAGGTGATTTGCGCCGTACCGTCTCCATGAACATCAAGCGACTGATGGACCTGGGTTGTTATCGCGGCATTCGTCATCGCCGTGGTTTACCACTGCGGGGTCAGCGCACCCGCACGAATGCCCGGACCCGGAAAGGGCCAAAACGCCCGATTCGCAAGTAGGCCTACACATTAACTGAATCTGTTACCGGACACTGGAATGGCAAAGACACCAATACGCAAAAAAGTGAAGAAGGACATCTCGGACGGGATTGCCCATATTCACGCGTCGTTCAACAACACCATCATCATGATTACGGACCGTCAGGGCAATGCGCTGGCATGGGCAACTGCAGGCGGATCCGGTTTTCGTGGTTCACGCAAGAGCACACCGTTTGCTGCGCAGGTTGCTGCAGAAAAGGCTGGTGAGAAGGTGAAGGAGTTCGGCATGAAGAACCTCGAGGTTGAGGTCAAGGGGCCGGGCCCTGGCCGTGAATCAGCAGTCCGCGCATTGAACAATGCCGGATTCCAGATTACCAACATTACTGACGTGACACCGATACCGCATAACGGTTGTCGTCCACCCAAGAAACGTCGCGTCTAGGAAGGAAACAGAAATGGCAAAGTATATTGGATCAAAATGCCGGCAATGCCGCCGTGAAGGTGGCAAGCTTTATCTCAAAGGCGAGAAGTGCTTCACATCAAAATGTGCAGTAGAGGCGCGTCCTTTTCCGCCAGGTCAGCATGGTCAGCGCCGTACGCGGCTCTCTGACTACGCGGTCCAGTTGCGTGAGAAGCAGAAGCTGCGTCGTATATACGGTGTGTTGGAGAAGCAGTTCAGAAATTACTACAAGCAGGCTGCAGGCACCAAGGGTTCAACAGGCGAAAACCTGCTGCAGTTGCTTGAAGGGCGGCTGGATAATGTCGTGTATCGCATGGGCTTTTCATCGTCCCGCAGTGAGTCACGGCAGCTGGTGCGCCACAACGGTATCAGTATCAATGGTTCGCGGGTCAATATTCCCTCGTACCAGGTGCAGCCAAATGATGTGGTTAGTATCAATGAAAAGTCACGCAACCAGTTGCGTATCAAGGCTGCCATTGAGCTGGCCCAGCAACGCGGTATATCAGACTGGATTGATGTTGACGCGAAAAAAATGGAAGGCGTTTACAAGACGCGTCCGGAACGTGGTGAGATGCCGGCAGATATTAACGAGCATCTCATTGTCGAATTATACTCTAAGTAATAGCTGAGGGATTTATCCATGCTTGGTAACGTTTCTGAATTCCTGAAACCACGTATCGTGGATGTACAGGCGATTAATGACAAGCACGCCAAGGTGGTGCTTGAGCCGCTGGAGCGTGGTTTTGGTCACACACTCGGTAATGCATTACGCCGCATTTTACTTTCCTCCATGCCGGGTGCTGCTGTTGTCGGGGCGGAAATTGAAGGCGTCCTGCATGAGTACTCTACTATCGAGGGCGTGCAGGAAGATGTTATCGATATCCTGCTTAACCTGAAAAAAGTTTCTCTGCGGATGCATAACCGCAAAGAGGCGACCCTGATGCTGAGCAAGAAGGGCCCGGGTCCGGTTACTGCTGCTGATATCAAGCTTGATCACGATGTTGAAGTTGTCAATCCGGACCACGTGATCGCCAACCTGACCAAGGGCGGCGAGCTGAACATGACGCTCACGGTTGCACAGGGCCGGGGCTACCAGCCGGCAACACGGGGCAGCAGCAGCGAGGAAGGTGAAGGCGTTGTAATCGGTGGTCTGCAGCTTGATGCCTCGTTCAGCCCCGTCAGCCGTATTTCGTATAATGTCGACCGCGCACGTGTCGAGCAGCGCACCGACCTGGACAAGCTGATTATCGATATCGAAACGAACGGTACGATTGATCCTGAAGAGGCGATTCGCCACGCAGCAACCATACTGCAGGACCAGCTCGGTGCTTTCGTCAATCTGCAGGCGAGCCCTGAAGAAGCGGCGGTTGCCCCGGAAGCCGATATTGATCCGATCCTGCTGCGCCCGGTCGATGACCTGGAGCTGACAGTTCGTTCGGCAAACTGCCTCAAGGCAGAAAGCATTTATTTCATTGGTGACCTGATTCAGCGTACCGAGGTTGAGTTGCTGAAGACGCCGAACCTGGGCAAGAAGTCGTTGACCGAGATTAAGGACGTTCTGGCTACCAAGGGATTGTCACTGGGTATGCGTCTGGAAAACTGGCCACCAGCCAGCCTCGGCGCTAAAGAAAACGAAGCAGCTAGTCTTGAGAAAATAACAGGAATATAAAATGCGTCATCGTAAGTCAGGGCGACAACTAAATCGTAACAGCTCACACCGCAAGGCCATGTTCCAGAACATGACGGTGTCGTTGTTGCGCCATGAAGTTATCAAGACCACCTTGCCCAAGGCCAAGGAGTTGCGGCGTATAGCCGAGCCATTCATTACCATGGCCAAGAGTGACTCCGTGCACAAGCGCCGGATTGCTTTTAGTCGTTTGCGTGATCGCGATATAGTTGGCAAGCTTTTCAATGAGCTGGGCCCACGTTACAAGGAACGCCCGGGCGGTTACCTGCGTATCCTGAAAATGGGCTATCGCACCGGTGACAAGGCACCAATGGCCTATGTTGAACTGGTCGATCGTCCGGAAGCCAGTGCCGGGGATGAGCTTGGCCAAGACTAAGGAATTCAGTTGATCCCGCCGTACGGGACATTAAAAAACCGGGCTTTTGCCCGGTTTTTTAATGTCTGATCTCCAGGAGACGGGGCTTCAGCCCCGTTACGGGCGGGGCTAAAGCCCTACTTCCAATCAGAGTCGTTTCCCGGCCAGTGTAGGCGTCTTGTCGGTGCGGGTTTCCAGTTTCAGATAACTCACCAGCCGGACGCTGCCCTCGGCATGCAGGACCGTGTGGATATGCTCGACTGCGGCAAGGATGATGTCGAGTTCACCCTCAATATTGGTGCCGGATGCATGCGTTTCCAGGGTGAACTCATAGCCCTGGAGCAATTCGACAACCCGGGTGATCTGCTGCCGGACAGAGACGCCATCTCCGATCGGAATGATCTGCAATTCAGCGGTTGCTTTCATGGTTTAACTCAGATGAGCTGCCGGTGCCGGTAGCCTGCATGATACTGCTTTTTACAGGAAACGGTTATTATCTTCATATGATCGTGTTATTTACCGACTTCGGGATGGAAGGTCCGTACCTTGGCCAGATGCAAGCCGTGTTGCATCAGCAGGCCCCCGGCATACCGATGGTCAGCCTGTTTTC
>Ga0209578_10003177_pt1 | contig 12815 bp, 11 predicted proteins | sample tdAd472_FD_187127 | JGI IMG/M metagenome (GOLD analysis project Ga0209578, IMG submission 187127) | Marine sediment microbial communities from the Atlantic coast under amendment with organic carbon and nitrate - tdAd47.2 (SPAdes)... | ecosystem: Environmental > Aquatic > Marine > Coastal >...
AACTGGTCGTTTCGGCATAGGCCATCACTTCTTGCATCAATTGCGCGCCCATTTCTCTTTCAGCTACTGGCTTATCCCGTAGGAATTTTTCTAGTTTTAAAATATCGGCATAAGAGTAAAAGGCGATACAACTACCATCCAGGCCGTCTCTACCTGCACGACCTGTTTCCTGGTAATAATTTTCTATACTCTTGGGGATATCATAATGAATCACAAAACGAACATCAGGCTTATCAATCCCCATACCAAAGGCGATGGTAGCCACAATCACGTCCAGCTCTTCCATCAAGAAGTCATCCTGGGTTTTGCTCCTCGTTTTGGCATCCAATCCCGCATGATAAGGAGAAGCTTTGATATCATTTACCCGTAGTACTTGTGCAATGGACTCCGCTGATTTCCGGCTCTGCACATATATAATTCCAGATTGATCGGGAATCCCCTTAATAATCTGGATAATACTTTTTAAGGTTTGTTCTTTTTTGCCTTTAGGGCGTATCTCGTAGTACAAATTCTCTCTGTTGAAAGAAGAGATAAAAGTACTTTGCGCGTCCATATCAAGGTTTTTCAGAATATCTGATTGCACCTTGGGCGTGGCTGTAGCGGTCAAAGCGATAACGGGAATACCCTCTCCGATGGCGTCCAACATCGCTCGAATTCGGCGATATTCAGGTCGAAAATCATGCCCCCACTCAGAAATACAATGGGCTTCATCAACGGCAACAAAAGATATATTTACTTGCCGGAAGAATTCTATATTTTCGTCTTTGGTTAGGGTTTCGGGAGCAATAAAGAGGAGCTTCGTTTTTCCATCGGTAATATCTTGCTTGACCTGTTTCATTTGAGCTTTGGTCAAAGAAGAGTTGAGAAAATGCGCTACTTCGTCTCGCTGTGAATAACCACGAATGGAATCCACTTGATTTTTCATTAAGGCTATCAGGGGAGAAATAATGATAGCTGTCCCTTCGAGCATGAGTGCAGGCAATTGGTAACACAAAGACTTTCCGCCACCGGTAGGCATAATCACAAAGGTGTTCTTTCCGGCCAATATGCTTTTAATAATTGCTTCCTGGTTACCTTTGAATTTATCGAACCCAAAGTACTGTCCTAGGGCCTCATGCAAACTTTCTTTCGTCGCTGTCATGGCTAACATTTGAACATTTAGTTTTTTGCTTACTTTATTCCGTTAATATCCAATAATATCCAACAAAAGCATTGACTGCTTTAGACCAGAATGAAGAATGAAATATCGGAAAGGCGAAGCTGTTTCGAAAATGTTTTGGCAATCTGATTTTTTACCAAAATTTAAATTAGGGACGATGGGTTTGGCTACCTTAAATTTATTAAAAACACCTGACAAAAAGAACCTTAGCGCTCTTTTTTTTAGCCTAACAAGTGGTAGATAGTAGCTGCATTCACCGCCGTAGTGGGCGATAGTAAGTTTGGGTGAACAAAGTTTCTTAACCTGTTTACTATTCCTATCTTGGTCCATTAATCACACGTATTTTCAAGAATGTCTTCTGCGTAAGACTTTTCTCTATTTTCTAATTGGGTCTATATCTGATGCAAAAAAAAATTATAGTCCAACAGGCTTTTTTCAAAAAGCTTCCAAAAATACAAAAAAACATTGTGAATTCCGATGCCCTAATCGTTAAAACTGCCCGCGAAACACTTGATATTGAGGCACAATGCCTCCAAGGACTACAACAAAGTATCGACAAAGATTTTGTTGCTTGCGTTAATGCTATTTTTAGTTCTCCTGGACGGCTAGTCGTTACGGGAATTGGAAAGAGTGCTTTGATCGCTCAAAAAATCGTCGCGACGCTCAATTCTACCGGTACGCCTGCCCTTTTCATGCATGCAGCAGATGCTATTCATGGAGACCTTGGCATGGTTCGCCCCCATGATATAGTCCTGTGCTTATCAAAAAGTGGGGAGACCGCCGAAATAAAAGTATTGGTTCCTTTAGTACGGAATCTCGGAAATCCGATTATTGGAATGGTCACCAAGCGGAAATCCTATTTAGGCCAACAGGCGACATTTGTCCTCCACACGCCTATCGCTAAAGAAGCGGATCCCAACAACCTCGCCCCTACAACTAGTACTACTGCTCAACTGGCAATGGGCGATGCACTAGCCACCTCCCTCCTGGCTTTAAGGGGTTTTACGCCAAAAGACTTCGCACAGTTTCATCCTGGAGGAGCATTAGGCAAACAACTGTATTTGCGCGTATCAGATATTTACCCAAATAATGAAAAACCAGCGGTTAAACCTACCGATAGCCTACGACAAACAATCCTCGAAATGACGGCCAAATGCCTAGGTGCAACAGCCGTTCTGGATGAGCAACAACAGTTGCTGGGAATTATTACAGATGGTGATTTACGAAGGATGCTGGAGGAGACACCTGATTTGAGCCAACTCAAAGCAGCAGACCTGATGAGTTCCAATCCAAAAACAATTGATCAAGGTGCGTTGGCTGTAAATGCACTTGATATACTGCGGCAAAATAGTATTACGCAATTGGTCGTAACAGAAGGGCGGCAATACTTGGGAATGATTCATCTCCACAACTTGGTCAAGGAAGGATTGATTTGAGGTGGGAAATGGGAAGTGGGAAATGGGAGTGGGAAGTGGGAAGTGGGAAGTGGGAAGTGGGAATAAGGTATTTTTCCGTGTCAGAAGTCAGGATATAGACTTCAGAAGTTTGCCTCGCTACATCCGAGAAAACTTCTGAAGTCTTTCTGCTAAATCTTATTTCTCTAAACCTGGAGATCGCTCCAAGAATTCATTGTATAAACGAATGTGGCGGCTGTCTAATGGTATATTCCAGCCATCAATAAACAGGTGTTTCACCTGGGTCTTCGTTTCAAAAGGATCGCCATCCGTAACAAACAAGGTGGCGCTTTTTCCCTTCTCTAATGAACCTAATCGATCAGCTACCCCCATTATCTCAGCGGGTACAATGGTAACGGCCTTCAAGGCAGCTTCCTTGCCCATACCATAAGCAGCAGCAAAACCGGCATTGAAAGGTAAATTCCTAACGTTTTCAGTATCATTCGATCGAATGGCTACTTTAACACCCGCTTTATGCATTTTCCCAGGATTGGCATAAGGGGTATCATAACGATCGGAAGCACGGGTGGGCATGCTCAACATTGGGCCAGTAATGACGGGGATCTTGGCCTCAGCCAATTGATCCGCAACACGCCATCCCTCGGCTACGCCAGTAAAAATGGCGTTTATTTTGCGCTTTTTTACCCATTTAATGGCTGATTCAATGGAACTAGCTTGATTGACCTCCAATAAGACCGGTATTTCTCCTCGGTAAGCAGGTAACATAGCTTCCATTTCGGGGTTGTAGTCTAAGCTACTTGCCGACTGGGTGCCAGCCATGGAATCCAAGCGATGATAAAGCGCCAATTGGTCCCACATGTCATTGATCTTCTTGAGCTGCTTATCTTCATCTTTTTTGCGTTGCTCATCGGTGCGACTGTCCCGACGGCCTCGCCGGCCTGAGCTGGGGTAGTTCATGACTATCCCCTTAAAACCGGCATACATTTGATCGGGTGTATACCCTACCAAATTGATCAAGGCAGCTGTACCTGGTACTGTTCCGCCTACAGGTACGACTAAGGCTGTAGTCACGCCCTCAACTCGGGTAACAGGAATAGCCGTCGCATTAGGATTGACTGCTGTTAATGCCTGCATTTGAGGGATAATATCACCCAATTCATTGGCATCTGCGGTCAAGGAAACTGAACTTACTTCAACCAAACCCAGCTGGGTGCCGGCATCGATCAAGCCCGGATAAACGAATAAACCACTACAGTCTACTACTTTGGCATCGGGTGGAATAGCGACATTAGGCCCGATGGCTGAAATATTACCATTTTCGACAACAAGCGTTCCTTTAACCGTCCCTTTTGTCACCGTTTCGATGGTCGCATTCGTCAGTGCGTAAGTGCCCTGGCTGGGCTTACTCACTTGTTGGCTATACCCTGTCAATGCTATACTAAGTAGCAAAAGGGAAAGCGAAAAAGTTTTTATAATGAATTTCATTTGAATTACTTTAAATTGAATAATTACCTCCTGCAACTAGAACAGGATCAATCCTATTTCCCTTGGAATAATTGCTCAAATACACCATCCATGCAATTATCATACTCCTCTTTTTCCATATAGAAGGCAGGAAAAGATTCTTCTGGATTTATATTTATTCGCATATCATTGGGGTCATTATTCACATCAAATCGTACCAAGCCATCAACGATAGTCATTTGCGGGATAGCATATACAGATAATGGATGCCCTTTGAAGATGGCAACATCTCCATCCTTCCCTACTTCCAATGAACCGATCCGTTCTTCAACTCCCAATTGCTTAGCAGGGTTGATCGTAATCAATGCCAAGGCTTCATCATCAGTCAAAGAACCGTAGCGTTGCGTTTTGCCCGCTTCGTGGAACAAATGACGGATCAACTCTCCTGAGTCGGAATTGATAGAGGTTACTACGCCATTCTTGGTTAAGATTGACGCATTATAGGCCGTCGAATAGTATACTTCAAACTTGTAAGCCCACCAGTCGGCAAATACCGAAGCGCCCGCTCCAAATTCAGCCAGCTCTGGTGCTACTTTAAAGCCTTCATTTACGTGCTGAAAACAAAGTTTTTTAATGCCAAAATCTTTACACACATTCATCAACATAAGAATCTCATCGGCCCGATAAGAGTGGCAATGAATGATGATATCTCCTGTCAGAATATCTGCTAGGGTCTGCATTCGGTAGTTGTAGGTAGGAGCAACCGCCTTAGGGTTTGTATTTTTCTCATTATTGTACTTCTCCCAAGCTTGCATATAGGCACGTGCTTCCGAAAAACCCTTTCTGAATACTTGTTCCACACCCATACGTGTACGAGGCTGAATTCCTCTGCCTTCACCATGCACGCGCATAGGGTTCTCTCCTAAGGCAAATTTTATGGTTCGAGGAGCCCCCACCATACGAAGGTCTTCTGGATTGAAAGAACCATAGTGGTGTTTAATGGTTTCACATTGCCCACCAATGGCGTTGGCAGAGCCATGCATGGCATGAGAAGTAGTCACCCCACCAGCTAGTGCGCGATAGATACCGACATCAAGCGGATCAATCGCATCGCCAGTAAACACTTCCGCCGTAATTGGGTTGGTTGCTTCATTTACGGCATCAATACCGATATGTGAATGGGCATCGATAATACCGGGCATGACATGCATACCTGTCGCATCAACCTCTTTGGCCCCAGAAGGCGTACGGAGATTCTGGCCAATACGTGTAATTTTGCCATTCTGGATCAATACGTCTGTATTTTCCAAAATGCCCTTTGTGATCGTTATTACGGTACCGTTTTTAATGATCACGTCACCTTTGTCCACTTGTGCCATTAGCACAACAGTGAGCAAGGTCATTATGATAGTATTGATTATTTTTTTCATATTTCTTATGATCGAATTTTTTATTTAGTAGTGCTGAAACCATCAAGTTTCGCCCTTACTTATCAGGATTGGGAATGCGTTCTCCTTCCATATCAAAAGTTCCAAACTGCCCTGCGGAAACCGTTCCTTCGAGACTATCTCCGTCAAATACCAAACTGTATTCCACAGTGACCATTTGGCCTCCGCCATCGATATCAATACTAAAACTTAGTGTATTCCCTTCCAAATCTGCCGACTCAATCTTGCTGTTGCTTCCCATTGCTTCATTGGTAATGGTACCTGATATATCGCCGCCATTGTCTACCAATTCTAGGATTCCTTCCATATTCTGGCCCATTGCCTCAAAGTTATAAGACCACTTTCCGGCTACTTTCACCTTAGCAGTGGGGTCACCTTTCTTTGCTGGTTTTTTAACCTCATACTCGTATTTATGCCCATCCACAAATACATAGCGAACATTAGATTTTTCTTCGAAATAAGGTTTATCAGTAATGACCAGATTAGCTATTTTCCCTTGCTCAACCGATCCCAACGCATCTGATACACCTAGCATTTTGGCAGGAATAGTAGTCAATGCCGCTAAGGCTGCATTTTCACTCAGTCCATTTTCGATCATTTTCCGAAGGTTCCCGCGCACATCCTTGCTCTTGACATCTAAGGTTGAGAAGCCAAAAAGCACACCCGCTTTTTCCAAGGTGGCGGCTTGGGTGAAGTGTTTTTTCATCTCTTCATCTCTCCGTTTTTCCAAAGCTGCTTTTTCGGCTTTAAAAGGATCATTCTTTTTTCCCGCTTTTTCTTCTTTCCCCTTCGACTTCTTATCCTTTTTACCTTCCTCTTTAGCACTGGGTAAATCCATAGAAATTAAGACCGGGATATTCTTTTTGCTGAGTTCATCCGCAATGTGCCAGCCCTGCTTGAGTTCGGCCAATACCACGTCAAAGCCAAATTCTTTTTGAAGGGACAAAACACGGTAAGCTGATTTCACATCACTAGCCTTGAAGAAGACAGATTGCGTCTTATCTATGATCGGATAAAAAGCCTGTAAGGCTGGGTCATAATTAGGCCGCGTCATCCCCTTTGAGCTGGCAGCATAAGTTTTCTCATGTGCCTTGGCCAATTCTGCTTGCTTATACATTTCACGCCACTTGGCAATCACAGCGATTACAGTAGCAGGATATACTCTCCGGGCGCCAGTCAACTGGGCAAACAAAGCTGACTTATCCTGGAGTACCATCTGACTGGCATTGTCCCCATGCAACATCATGAGCGCTGCTTGGCCAGGCAACATTTGTCCCTCCGGCACCACATGTGCTGCCGTAAAGCCAAGGGCTCGCATACCGGCAATAGATTTTTCTTTGACATCAAATACAGTCGTCAACAGTCGTTCAGGGGTGATACCTGCCAGGTCATTGGGAGGAGAACCTGGGTCTTTGACTTGAGGTCCTTGTTGGCGATTGCCACCGCCGCCGCCACCTCGTCCTTGCGCAGGTTCTGCTTTAGGAATTCCTGTATGAGATAAGCCTTCGATAAATCCTGCATAGATATACATGGAATCTGCCTTGACAATTTCGGCATCGAAGGGAATATTAACATTCTTACCGATGGCTTGAATTAAACCATCTTTGATCACGATGGTGGTTTTTTCCATCACTTTGCCTGGTTGAGTAACGACTGTCGCTCCCGTTAAGGCATAGGTTCGAGTAACTGGTTTGAGATCACTACTATTGGATTGTGCCCAGCCAAGGTTAGGCAATACCAATAAAGCGAAAATCACCAGTAGTGTTGGGTGTTTTTTCATACTGTACAATTGATAATTTAATTAGAGCTTAGAAATTATAGTTTATCGCTTCCTGTTAAGTAATGCTCAAATAATAACTATCCCATTTTGCGCGGATATTTTGCTCCCCAACTTCTTCAAAATCCCGATAATTATCGGGACGCCATAGCCCTGCTATGTCTACGTTTTTTGAATCGTTGGAAACCAAAATCTCTCACTCAAATTCGGGAATTTATTAATTGCCCATTACTAAATGAACTTTATTCAAAGAATAATCCGATACCTATCATAAATAGACATCATGAATAATTGCTTTTTTCCAAAATTGCTCAAGAATCTTTAATTATGGTTATATGGAGTCTGCTGTATAAATAAAAGAGGAGTTCCTGTATTGCTGAAGTTCAAATTTAACAAAATACATTAACATTGTATTCTCTGAGTATGTTAAAGAAGGTTCACCTACAAAAGCGCCCATTCCACCGACTATAATTGTGCATTTGAGCCGTGGCGGATACCTTGCTGTCATTATTGATTCACCTGCAAAATATTTGCCATGAAAAAGATAAGCTTTTTATTCGTTGGTTTGATGTTGTTTTTGCCATCTTGTATTCCTTCTCTACATCCCTTGTATACCCCTGACACGCTTGTCTTCGAGCCTGCTTTACTGGGTACCTGGGAAAATGATGATGATCCTTTCATTTTTAAGAAATTAGGAGATAAGGCTTACCTGATGGAAACAAAAGAGGAAAGTGGCGCCAAAGGGGAGCGATATAAGGTTCATTTGGTTAAATTAGGGGAGCATTACTTCTTAGATTTTTATGCGTATGCTGACAATGATTTCTTATCAGACGATGAGGGCTACGGGGTAGCCGCAAAGGTTCGTACGCATACTTTCGCCAAAGTAAAATGGGAAAACAATCAACTCGAAATCCGGCATTTTGCTGAAAATGAATGGCTGGAACAGCTTTTTGAACAGCGTAGAATCCGTATTAAGCATGAGGTTCTTGAAGATGGGACGATCATCCTCACTGCCGGCCCTAGAGAATTACAAAAATTTTTCCTTAAATATGCTGATGATCCCAATGCTTTCACTGAATCATTGGTGTGGCAAAGAGTATTATGATAAACCAACTTAAGCATAAAATAGAGCAGTTTTTCCAAAACAAGCTGGTGCAACACCTCTTGTTTTGGGCTTTATCTTTCTACGCCCTATTCAGGCTTTTTTTTACCGACAAGAAATACCTTGAGACAGATATCATTTATACTTTTTTGTTCCATATCAGTTTATTTTTTGTGGTCTACCTTAATCTTAAATGGCTCTTCCCTCGTTTTTTCCATCAGAAGAAATACATCTCATATGCCTTAGGCTTTTTGCTGGTATGGATACTCGGCACGATCCTCAACCACCTTACTTTTCAATACCTGGCCGATTGGCTATTCAATGGCTATTATTTTATTTCCTATTATGAATGGAGAGATATTCTAGAATTCACTTTTAGTTATCTGATCCTGAGCAGCCTGCTGCATTTATCAAAATCTTGGTTTGAATTAAATGAAAAGACAAAAGCCATCCATCGACTAGAACGCGAAAAACTTGACGCCGAATTACAAAGTCTGAAAGCACAAATCAATCCTCATTTTCTTTTCAATAGCTTAAACAACCTCTATTCACTGTCTTTGGATACGGATGAGCGGTTACCAGCCTATCTGCTCCGGCTCTCAGATAACCTCCGGTATATGTTGTATGAGTGTAGCGATGAATGGGTATCCCTAGCAAAGGAATTGCAATACATCCAAAATTATGTCGACTTCCAGCGTTTGCGAGCCCCAGCTAGAGCAGATATTCAATATGAGGTAAAAGGCGAGCTTCAAGAACAACTTATTGCCCCCTTACTTTTTATTCACTTTATTGAGAATGCCTTCAAGTTTGGACTAAAAGGCAGTAATGAAAAAACATTTACCCATATTAAATTTCAAATCGAAGCGAAATCTTTATCTTTTCAAGTGAGCAATAGCAAGGGTAAGGTCGTTTCAACGCCTATGGCCCACAGCGGTATAGGCTTGGAAAACACAAAAAAACGACTACAGTTACTATACCCCGAGCGGCATAAACTACGTATAACGGAAGATGAGCATCGCTTTGATGTATTCCTAGACATTACACTTTGAGTATGAAGATCACTTGTATTATCGTCGATGATGAACCGCTAGCGATACGAGTATTAGAAAAATACATCGCCACGATCCCCTATTTGCAGCTCATACAAAGTTTTGATAACCCTTTGGCCGCCATGCGGTTGTTACAACAAACCCGTATTGACCTCATTTTTTTGGATATTAATATGCCAGAGCTTTCCGGTATTAACCTGGTCAAAGCGCTCCGGCAACCTCCATTAATTGTTTTCACGACCGCCTTTCCCCAGCATGCGGTCCAAGGCTTTGAATTGGATGCCATCGATTACCTCGTCAAACCGTTTTCCGTTGAGCGTTTCCTAAAAGCGATCCAAAAGGTGGGGCTATACCTAGAAAAGGCTCCAACAAAAAACACGGTCACCACCCACTTAACGATCAGAGCTGACCGAAAACTTTATCGAGTCCCCTTTGAAGATATCCTTTACTGCCAAGCCTATGGCGATTACGTTAAGGTGATCACCAGCGACAAACCATTACTCCCCAAAACTACCCTTTCGAAGCTCAGTGAGCAACTCCCCCAGAATCTATTTATTCGTATTCATCGCTCCTATCTTATTGCCTGGAACCAGGTAAAGTACCTGGAAGGGAATCAAGTAAAAATCGCAGATACCCTGATACCGATCGGACAGCAGTACAAAGACCAACTCTTAGCGCGCCTATCCTAAACACCAGAAGTTCCCAACTTTATTCCATTTAATACGGACTCCTACCCCATTTCTATCTGGAAAAATCATATAATTTCCATAGCATATTTCGAAACCTATGCTATTAATCGCTACTATAGCGCGAAAAATTTTATTTTGGGGTGGCATATCGGTTTCCTTCGTCTTTAACCGTCGGTAACCCATGCTGATTTTGATTAAAACCAACTTAAACATGTCTGATAATCAACGAAAAGCTTACTGGAAAGAGAATCTTCGGTACCTGTACATTCTGCTCGCCATTTGGTTTGTCGTATCCTACGGGTTTGGCATTTTATTAGTCGACCAATTAAACGAAATACGGATTGGAGGCGCAAAACTAGGTTTTTGGTTTGCCCAGCAAGGCTCCATCTACGTTTTTGTCGTGCTGATTTTTGTTTATGTCTACCTAATGAACAAACTCGATAAGAAATATGGCTTAGAGGAATAAAGCATTCCCTCCCACCTGTAAATTGACAAAACCAACTTTTACCTTAAAGAAAAATCATGAGTGTTTTAACCTGGACGTATATTATTGTAGGCCTTACTTTCGCCCTATATATTGGCATTGCTATCTGGTCACGCGCTGGCTCCACCCAAGAGTTTTATGTAGCTGGCGGGGGCGTTTCTCCCTTGGCCAATGGAATGGCTACGGCAGCTGACTGGATGTCGGCAGCTTCCTTTATTTCCATGGCAGGCTTAATCAGCTTTATGGGGTATGATGGCGGTGTCTATCTCATGGGATGGACCGGTGGCTATGTTTTGTTAGCACTATTATTGGCACCCTATCTGCGGAAATTTGGGAAGTTTACGGTCCCTGATTTTATTGGTGATCGCTATTATTCTAATGTAGCCAGGTCTGTGGCCGTAGTCTGTGCCATCATTGTGTCCTTCACCTATGTGGCGGGGCAGATGCGGGGCGTCGGGGTGGTATTCTCTCGCTTTCTGGAAGTGGATATCAACACGGGCGTATATATAGGTATGGCTATCGTATTGTTCTATGCCGTCCTGGGTGGGATGAAGGGTATTACCTATACACAAGTGGCGCAGTACTGTGTATTGATTTTTGCTTATATGGTCCCTGCTTTTTTCATTTCGATAGCGATGACGGGTAATGTTATTCCACAATTTGGCTTGCTGGGGACAGTGACGGATGGATCAGAAATGGCTTTACTTGACAAACTAGACCAACTACATCAAGAACTAGGGTTTGCAGCCTACACCAATGGGACAAAATCCATGACCGATATCTTCTGTATCACGATGGCGCTCATGGCAGGTACAGCCGGACTACCTCATGTTATCGTTCGATTCTTCACCGTGCCCAAGGTAAGAGATGCGCGCGTTTCGGCAGGTTATGCGCTGCTCTTTATCGCCATTCTCTACACCACGGCTCCGGCCATCGCCGCTTTCGCCCGAACCAATTTGATTAATACCGTTAGTAATCAAGAATATACAAGTATGCCCGAGTGGTTCACCAAATGGGAAACCACCAAACTCATCACTTTTGAAGATAAAAATAATGATGGCCTGATTCAATACGTAGCCAATCCGAATACCAATGAATTGAATATAGACCGGGACATCATGGTCTTGGCTAATCCAGAAATTGCGGGGCTTCCCAACTGGGTCATCGCACTGGTTGCCGCGGGGGGCTTAGCCGCAGCACTGTCCACTGCCGCCGGCTTGTTATTGGTCATCTCTACAGCTGTATCTCGCGATTTAATCAAAATGCAAATCAAGCCTGATATTTCTGAAAAGAATGAATTGATAGCGGCTCGTCTTGGCGCTACTGTAGCCGTGGTGATTGCGGGTTACTTTGGTATCCATCCGCCCGATTTCGTAGCCGCCACGGTAGCACTGGCTTTTGGCCTTGCCGCAGCCTCCTTTTTTCCCGCTATTATCTTAGGAATTTTTGATAAAAGGATGAATCGAGAAGGAGCCATTACCGGCATGGTTGTCGGCATCACTTTGATGCTATTTTATATGTTGAAATTTAAATTGGGCAAGTTTGGAGGAGGAGGTCCTGAGGATTGGTGGTTTGGCATTTCCCCCGAGGGTTTTGGCACCATTGCGATGGTTGTCAATCTAGTGGTCTCCTTGACCGTTTCCCGACTTACAGCAGCTCCTCCAGAGGAGGTTCAAGCTATTGTGGAGGATATTCGTATTCCCAGTGGGGCCGGTGACGCGATAGCTCATTAGAACTTGTGCTAATGAAGAGGAAATAAATCCCAAGCTGAATAAAGCAGCAAATGTTTTTGATTGATAGATAATAAATATAATCGTACCTATGACACTACAGGTAAAAACACTAGCAGAATACCAGGATGCTTATCAAAAAAGTGTAAACGATCCCGAAGGTTTTTGGGCAGAACAAGCCAGTACTTTTCAATGGAAAAAGAAGTGGGACAAAACCCTAGAATGGAATTTCAAAGATCCCGATGTAAAATGGTTTGTTGGCGGTAAATTAAATATCACAGAAAATTGTCTGGATCGGCATTTGGCCGAAAGAGGCGACCAGGTCGCGATCCTTTTCGAGCATAATGATCCTACGACACCCAACACTAGCTATACTTACCGAGAATTGCACGCCGCTGTTTGCCAGACAGCCAATGCGTTGAAGGCTAATGGGGTTGAAAAAGGTGATCGGGTTTGTTTTTATATGCCGATGGTGCCAGAATTGGCGATCTCCGTGTT
>Ga0209578_10003182_pt1 | contig 12795 bp, 17 predicted proteins | sample tdAd472_FD_187127 | JGI IMG/M metagenome (GOLD analysis project Ga0209578, IMG submission 187127) | Marine sediment microbial communities from the Atlantic coast under amendment with organic carbon and nitrate - tdAd47.2 (SPAdes)... | ecosystem: Environmental > Aquatic > Marine > Coastal >...
CATACCCAGCTGTCGCTCTTTGGTCTGGATGTCCCGCATTTTCTGGCTCATAAATGCATTGATTCTTGCCTTCTTCTGGTCGGGAGCTTCATCGGGATTCATAAGCGCGTCACGCAATCTATCGCCTTCAGCTGCTGTAAACGCAGCACCGAAAGTATCTCGCAATAGAGGAAGCACTTGGTTATCGATAATCGATGTCATTTGTGACCGAGCATCAGCGCCTTTAGTTGAGCCGAATCCAAGCGCCTTGACTGATGCATCCCAAGCTTTACCCATTGGCGTGTAAGTAGCGATATCCGACAACTCGATTAGCTGATCTGCCACTTCCTGAATTCCAGGTAATGCCGCTTTAGCTCGATCAAGACTTGTGAACGTCTCGCCATTTTCTTTTGCCTTCATTTCGGCATCTTTTACAGCGGCCTGAATTTTAGGCTTCATTTCCAGCTGGACGTTTGATTTGGATTGCTCTGAGGCTCTTGACTCTGCCCCTTTGATAGTCGATGCAGATCGCGCAACCCTTTCTGTCATTCCTGGTGTGGTCGCTATGGTCTGCTCAGCGGAACCAACGGCTTTTGGCACCATGCCAAGCTCCATCATCGCCGCCTTTTGATATTCTGGTGACCCTTCTGCAAGCCCGGCTGCTGCCGCTTTTGCCTGAAATGCCCGAATCTCTTTCGGGGCCACTGCTCCTGCCATCGGCTGAATCAACCCAGACTGATACCCTGCGTTAATCACAGAATCCAGCTCGGCATTAAACTGATCTATATTCCCGGACGTGAGCGCTTCACGCAATGCAATCGTGTCCGAAGGATCACCGCCACGGTCTTGAATCTTTTTAATACGCTGAGCAATTGCAACTTGCGCCCGCATAGGATCAGATTGCGCTAATTGCTTTATCTGGACTGCATCGGTAGCCGCGTCCTTTAGCTGAAACTCGGCCTTATCTTTTGTCAGCGCCTGATCGTTAGCTTGAAGTCGCTGGTCACCCAGCAATAAATTCTGTTCGCCGGTTCTCATTGCAAGGTCGTTACCCTGAACCTGCTGTTCAAGCAACTGATTGCGGATAGGTGCCTGCTTTATATTCTCGCCCATCTGATACCCGCGAAAGGCAGAATCAAGTCCTGTCGGCTTATCGAGACCGCCCAATAATATGTTAGCCATTAAGCCACCTTTATAGGTTCAAACTCATCAGATACAAGCAGTGCGCCATCCAATTCCATTACCGAGTCTGGTCGGATTTTCCTTAATTCGTCAGCCATTCGCCCACGGTATCGACCGCCCCAAATGTAATCGAATTCATAGATGTTGCCGTATTCATCTTCGTCCACTTTTTCGATATTCTTTTTAAAGTTTCGATCAGAGAAAAAGGCTAATGCAGACCCGCCCATTTGAAGCAGATTGTTACCAAGTCCAGCCTGGGCATTTTGCTGAGCAAGAATGCTCGACCCCATCACATCACCCTTATTAGCAAAAGCACTGCCCACATTAGTACCTGTGTTCATGATGTTAGCCGCTGTACCAGCCGCAGACGATTGTCCCATCTGAACCGGTGCCAGTAATTGATTAAATCGGTTATTAACAAAGTCCTGTCCTTGTGACATGTAGTTGTTAAACAGCGAGTTAACCATGCCTCCTGAATTGAACTTGCCTGCCGCAGAGCCGACGCCTTTCATTTGTGTGGAGGTGCTATCAATCGCAGCCTGAAACATCGGATTACTACTCAGATATTCCTGCTGACTTGCCGGGTTCAAAAAATCTTTGAAGGCGCTGATTCCGCTTAAGCCCAGATTGTTGTACGGGGCCAAACGCTCATTAGCTCTCGTCTCCGCGCCACGCATGTAATCAATCTGCTGATTTATGCCATGCGCCTGCTCGTTCGCGGCACCCTGCACAGCAGAATCGCCACCGAACCCAAGGGCAGAACCAATACCTTTCACTAGCTTGCTCATCGTGTTACCTCAAATAAGCCGTTTTTCTCAATCATTCCGCACCGTGTCGCGAATCGCTTAACGTGTTCCGGCTCGATATAAGCAGAAATCTTGTTGTATTTCGTGTTATCCCAAACCCACTGAAACGCTTGCTTTGCGGAGTCAACAGCGAAACTGCCGCGAAACTCCGGAATAAAACAGGCGTGAATCATGAGTCGATCCGGATAAGATTCGCAGGGGAATAAGCCAACCAGCCTGTCATTACAGAACACGCCAAGATTCAACATTGGCGTCATTTTCCCACTCCCGACCCACTGACAAATCTCGCGCCAAAACTCGTCCTCTTTCATCTCGGGAAACAGCGACATAAAGGAGAGCGCCGCTATGTCATTAATCCGAGATATCACGATCGCTTAATTCCAGTCACAAGACTGACTGTTAGCGCCGAGTCTGTGTCGCTGGTCACAGTGAGTTTCGCTGAATTACCACCGCCCGCCATTCGGCCTACAGTAAATTCCCGGTAATCATCTGCCGGAATGGAGTACTCGTTTAGAACAATATCGTCGTCTGCCTCTGCTCCATCGGACGCCTGGACCCAAGCAGATGCCTTAGCCGATGACGCCGTGTAGTTGGTGAATCGGATAATCACGTTATCAGCCGACTCGCCATCACCTAAGGTAAACAAATTATCATTGCTTCCGGTTGAAACGACTTGCGATTCAAAAAGCATTTCATTGTATTCAAGTGCCACTGTCGTAACGCTCCGTTAACTCATAAATAAGTTGTTCAAGCAGCCGGTTTCGGCTTATCAAGCTTTGTACTTGATATTCAAGGTATTCAATATTGGATTCGTTGACTTCAATTCGCGCGGTGTTATCCGATATATTTAAGGCGTTTTCAGCTATAGCAGCCGCATTTAATGTGATGTTCTCGGTATTGGATGCAATCTTTGACGTGTTGATTGCGGTGTTATCGAAATCTCCACCCGTTCGATCTCGTACCTGATCCTGATTTCTTGCGAGCATGGTCAGCGCATCGTAAATGGGACGCCACTCAGGCTTTTTGTTTATCTGGTCGATCAGCTGATACATGATCGCGTCAACGTTCGCCATCAGTAGCCACCTGGTTGAAGGTCGATCTCACCGCCCCATATAACGATCTTTACAGGGTCGGACCACATCAGCCGGAGCTTGATTTGATAGCCGTTAGCGAACTGATCAAACTGGACCCGTTTTGTGTAATCACCCATGGCTCCAACATCAACAAACTGCTGCGATTGCCATACCTCTCCGCCCTCGTGCGAGAATTCGCACATCATGACAGGGGCAGAGCCTTGTCCCTCCGCCAGACCGACACCGACTTGCATATTGAAGAACGCGCCGCTTGTGATGATTCTTCCGAATGATTCAATGTCTCTTGCAGAGAAGTTTTTGCTCGTAATCAGATAGAGTTTGGCTTCTCCGTTATCCGTATAAACCGTGTCATCCAGCTCATACGTGTTGCCATTACCAAAATCCGTTACTAAATTTTTCCCATAACATTGAGTGACCGCATTGCCTAGCCACTGGTTGACGTGACTCTTGTCGGTGCCTGAGCTGAGTTCAACCCAATAATCCAGCGTCTCAGAGTAAACGAGCGTGATCCCTTCAGATGGAAACTTGAATATAACGAAGTCCTGGCCATCGTAAACCAGTGTTGATGCAATGCAGTCGCTGACCGTGTCCATGCCTGAAATAATATTAGATACACCGGAGGACGTAATGGATTGAAACGATGAGGCAATGCACTTATAGACCTTACGATCATCACCGAGCCAATACATATACTGGTCGGTGTTGGCAACCGCATACCTCCCAGCTATACCGACATTAACCAGCGCTGTGTCTTGTCGTGATACAGGCGGGTTGCCGGAACCTGTGTCGCGCCACAATTCAATTGTTTCAGATCCCATCATGTAGTTGATCTGGGAGAAAGTATAAATGCGCAACAAAGGGTCTGGCTGAGTCTCTGCTTCTGCGTAGTTGAGTGAGTCGTATGTATCACCATCTGCCACATCGGACGTGGAAAATAATCCGGACGCGCCAGAAATAATAAACTTTCTGTTTATGTAGGCTATCGATGAGGGGTTTGAGACTACGGACTGGCTTACGGTAGAAACCGATACTCCATCGAATTTATAAATGATGCCATCAGTAACAAAATAAAGATTAGCGCCATCATTGGCAAAAATAGCCCGACCCGTACCATCAACAGGACCACACGCAGTGCGCGTACCGCTCTCCGATTCTCTAAATAGCTGCTTCCCGTTAATGACATAACGCACACCACTCATTACGGTGTCGCCACGATCAACACCGGCCCCATAGGAGACGAGTTTCAAACCTGGGAACGCCTGAATGCACGTGTCTTTCGTACCGCTGGACACCGTATTGATTAAGTTCCTGGCCTGCTCGTCGCTAAATTGCGTGGCATCATGCCGCCCGATATTGGCCCACAATTTAAACGGTATCAAACAACCATCCCCTGTACAGACATGGCGGGCGCTGGCCCGTATCGACCGAGTCTGGATTTACGGTTAGCGCGGGCAACTTCTTTGTCGAATATACCGCTCCAATATTCCGCTTTATCTTCCATTAGCGCCCATTGATAAAACTGGTGAAGGCAACCAGCCAAGTATATTTTTGGGTAATTCAGTAGAACATCGTTGGTTGTGTTTGTCGGGCTAAGTGCGTCAAGCTCAACGTAGTATTGCATTTCCAACGGATAAGCGATGTCAGCGATACGGTTGAACTCGATCTCGCTTGTAATTGCGTATTCCCAAGGGACGCCAACGCTGTCAAGAATGTTCATGTTCTTCAAATCTCGGGAATTCATGTCATGCCAAATACCACCAATCTGAATTTTTAATCGACGCATCTTAATGAAGCCGTTCGGCAACGGTAGAAACCTTTCAACAGTAGAAGCCGATGCCGTGGCCAGAACGTCCATTTCTTTAACGCGAAGCGCCTCCCAGATGTCGGCCTCGGTTAAATCGATAAAAGTGTCCAGCATCGAAAGCGAATCATTACGCTTCGAGTACTTCTGAACAGCGTCCTTTAACTCTGCGTACGTTGAGATAGTCGACATAAAAGAAAGGGGGCTATAAGCCCCCTACCTCGTCGTCATCCTTTGAGGTGCTAACTCTCCGGACTTTCTTGGGTTTGTCTTCGTCTAGCTTGACCATCCAGGTTTCGGAGAAGTCTTCAGGCTTTGCCAGAACGAATTCGTCACCATTATATCGACGATCACCACCGTAATAACCGAACTTGCGGTGCTTGAACTTTGCTTTAACTCGCATCATTCACTCCTTATACAGTGTGGACGTAACCATTAGCGTATTGCTGCTTGGCGTGAGCAACCATTTCCATAGGTTGCAACCATGCAGAAATGGTAATGGTCGGCGTTGATCCAGCCAAAATTCCACGAATACCCAAGTAACGGGCGTTCTCATCCATGCTTACCGCAGGGACAGGAATGGTGAACTGATAACCGGCCACCAATAAGTCAGCGTTCTGCGCCGGAGCAGCAGGAGTGCCAGACTCAAAGACGCGGCGACCAATGACTTGACGTCCTGTTGATTGGTCAGCAGCGGTCGCATACTCCAGGTCAAAGGTATAATCCTCGTCACCTGAAGTCTGGTCGGCCGCTACTTCTACCGAAATCACGACTTCCAATGGAGTGCCGTGACCGATAGACCGAACCACCTCTAAATCAATAGAAGTTTCGCCAGCAGCGCCGGTTGAGCTAAGCGCTTGGGAGCTGGAAAATTGCAGTTGTTTATCAAGCATCATGATGATGTCTCCTTATGAAAGCGCTTGTTCTGTGTTGATTAAGGCATCGTTCATTTCAACCGGAATGCCCATGAATTTCAGTGCGTGGATAGACTTGCCAAACTGGTTAACAGCAGGCTCAATGGTCACCACGTCTGAAGACTTGTCGAAGTAGATTTTACGAAGTGCGGCTAACACAGTCCGGTTAGCCTGAAAACTCAGGTCAACAGCGTTAGGATCGGGGATCAGATCAATCGCGCTCATCATCGCATAAATGACCGAAGTCGAGGCCGTAACAGCCTGGGTTGATGTGCGAGCAGTTAAATCACTCACTTCAATGTTGGCTATACGAACGTTGTAGCGCCAATCTTCAACAACCAGCCCGAGCTTCCACTGATACAAATCTTTGTAAGCGCGGAACGGATTGCCGTCTTCGTCATTCACATCGTCTTCGCCCAGATCGCGATGAGATAAGCCAGATGTGAAGCCTTTCGGGAATATGCCGTAAGTAGCATTTTCACCGAAGCCAGTAAGATAAATAGAAGTCTGGTCGGAGCCGGAGCCGCCGCACAGGATGATATTGTCAGAGCTTTCAGCAGTCAGGTCATTATAGTAATGAGCCAACCCGACAAACTCGTTAGGGTTTGATGGTGAACCGTAAAACATAGTGGCCGCACCTTCTTGCGCCATACCTTCCAAGTGAGCCTTGGACTCACTGAAGCGGAACTCTTTCGGATTGCCGCCCAGGTTTGCCAGCTCAACGTCAGCGTGTGACCGGTCTTCCATCATTCCGCACTGGAAGTCAATCTGTGCTTTAGAGCTTTTGGTGGGTGCAACACCTTGGTTGAACATTCTCCAAGTAGGAGTAGGCAAACCAGTTCGGATTGTTGCGCGGTGTCCGGTGGTCAAATTGCCTTGTCTGAACGGCATCTTTTCAACCATTCGATTTTTCTGCGACAGAACTTCAGCCACCATTGCTTGTGAGCCGTTAGGGTCAAGACCCTTAGCCCAGTCTAAAAGGGTAAGTAGAGACATTGTGATTTCCTCAATCGGTGCCGTACATGCGTTCCCACGGCTTTAGGTTTGGTTTTGAATTCGATGTTGAAGGCTTTGAGACCTTCGGGGCTTTAACAACTCGCTTCATCACGTTTGGCTTGTTCGCCATTAACTTGTCGTACTTCGCTGCTTTCAGAATTGCTTCCATGACTTTCGGGCTTGTTACTCGTTCAAATTCATGATCGGTAATGCCCACGTCTTTGGCGTAACTCGTGATTGCGTCGATGTCTGACTTGCGCTTGGCTTCGTCTTGCCAGCCCAGTGACTCTGCGATTTGCTTTGCTGCTTCGTTACCGAGTTCACTTTTGAGTTTTGCGTGCTTGGCTTTCAGGGATTCAAGCACTTTGCCGCGCTTCTCCATCTGGCCCTTCACTTTCAAATACTCGGCGGTGTCCTCGTTCGCCAACAGCTCGTCAAGGTCAACGTTTTTCAAATCACCCAGCGCAAGGCTTTCAATTTCAGATTCCATCTCGGCCAGCATGTTTAGCCCATCGGCTAGTTGTGCCTGCTGTGCTTTAACGGCCTTCTGTGATTCAGATAGCGCTTGTGTTTTCTGGGTGTAGTCAGCGTCTTTCATGTGACCGGACTTCCACTTCTTGATGTCGGCTGCGCTTACTTCCTCGCCGTCTATGTCGTAATAGACGTCTTCGGGAAGGTCGCTTTCTTCACCTTCTGTGGCTGCTGACGTGTCCTCATCGCCTTCAATAACCGTTGAGGTATCTACGGCATCTTCTGCTTCGGTTGCTCCGATGGAGTCCTCTACAATTTCTTCAATTTCGTCTGGCATTTGGAATCCTCTAGGGTTGTTCCGGGCATAAAAAAAGCCCGGTCAATCTCCGGGCATAAAAAAACCCGCCGGAGCGGGTTCTATTAATCTATGTTTGACGTTTAATTATTGTCTTCTTCCGGCCTACCTTCTTTTTTCAGGAGAAGACAGGATTCTATATAAGGTGCTATTAATTTCGATAGATGTTCAGATAAACATCCTGAGCTACCATCGCACTCGGCAGTCATTAAAGCTATTAGTTCTTCATCTAGTTTGAATTCACTGAATGTGTCATCAATTACAATGCTTATTTTCATATCTCTGCATCCCCTTTATCGGTAATTCGATACCCTTCTTTTTCTTGTACTAGCCAGCCATTTTTGCAAGCAACAAAAGCGCACATTTTGTTACTATTGGATTTAGATAAGGCTGAATCGCCCCATCCAGCAATCCAGTGCAGCGGCTTAAAATAAACAGCGCTTCCCATTATCCGGTCATACGCTTCATACGAAAGATAACCGCCTGCATTCTTTACCATTTTCAGCGCTAGCTTTCCGTTCCCTTGTTCAAGATTCATAAACAGACTCCAATTAGGTTGGTCTGCCTGTCAGTTTAACTTATCTTTAATTCGCTGCAATAACGTTTTGTTGGCGTTCTCGCCATTCCGAATCATCTTTTCCATTCGGTTCACAATGCCGTTTAATGCTTGCAGCTTGCGCCAAAGCTCTTCGCGTTCCTCTGCTTCCTTGAATTTAGTTTGTTCAAACTGAGCAATGTACTCGGCTTTCATCAGGGTAATGACGTGCTTGTAAGCTGTATGATTCAACCACTGATCGGCACCCTGCCCTTGAGCAATGATTGTTTTTAGACGCGCTTCCTCATCCATTAAACGGTGCTCCCCGGTATGTCTTTATTGGAATCAACTTCTAACTTGGTTAGCTGGAATGCCATTTGCTGCTGGAACTCTCTCTGCTGCTGCTGGAATTCCTGTTGCCACTTCTGCATATCCATCATGAATTTCTTGGCATCCAATTCCTGCTTGGACTGAGCCTCCATCAGCTTAGCCTGAGCTTTCATTTCCTCGGCCTTGAGATACGGGTCTTGCATCATCTGTTGAGCCTGACTGAGCATTGCTTTCATCTGCTCGTTTTCGGCCATAAGCTGTTCTTCAGGCACTTCAGGATCGTTGTAGTAACGAGAGGTGTCTGGCTTGCCTAATGCCCTGGCCAAATCATCCAGCGTGTTGTAAATCTTCTTGGAATCAACAAGAGGCGAACCCGTTTGGAGCAGTCCGGTTTGTGTCTGCAGCATGGCCCCCAAGTTCTCGATAGCCTCGGCACTGTCACCGGCGCCGAGCCCAACCTGGGATTGGCAGTAGTGTTCATAACGCCACTTTCGCGGGTCGACCGTCATCTCTTTACCGAGCACCATGATCTCGCACTCAGTGTCCTGGTAGTGCTGAGCAGTCCAGATCACGCCTTCATAAAGCTGTCGGAATCCGGTCTCAGCGTAGACGCGAGCAACCAATTCAATCTTGGCTTGTGCGCTCTCCTCAATTCCTTCGAACCGGGTAGCAGTTTCTTTATAGAATTTGTCAGAGCTAAGCCCTTGGTTAGCAAGCTGGGCACCGAGGGAGTTTGATTTCTCGGTATCAAGATACTGAACAACTTGAAGCGCACTATCACCAATGTAGGGCACAACCAGCGGCATTAACGCTTCGTGCGGCGAGCCATCAACCCGAACATATCCATTGATCCGGTGCACCGCCAAATCATCAAGATCGACCTTACCGCCATCAATTGACCCGGCACTGTCATCCACTGCCATGCGGGGACGGTTCACGGAATAAACGTTGTCCATGATCCCGCGCTTAATTGCAGTCTTCTCAAGCTGGTAACGTTGCGCCTGCTCGCCTCGTGACTTGCCAATAGCGGTGTGCGGCATGAGTATTTGTGAGTTGATAGCGTAGGGTGCGATACCGTATGGCTCGTTCTGCAGTATCTTCTCGCCGCACTTCATGATGAATCGGCGCTCTGGTATGCCGTCCTCATCGTAATCAACCAGCGGATACAGGTTTTGGATTACCACCTGTTCATTGGTCCAGTGATAACCGGACTTGTAATCCCAGCCGCCCTGATCTTCGAACCGGTCTTGCCGTACCTCCTCGCCCCGCTCTGTCTGCATGGGGGGAAGCTTGCGAATCATTTCCTTGTCGAAGCCCTCGGCAACCAGCTGACCTTTGGTCTTGGTGCACTCATCACCAATCATTGCCGCGGTATCTTTATCGTTAGCACCGCGCGAGATGATGAACGACTCGGGAGGGACATTAACCAGCGTGATCTTCTTGGTTTTCTTTACGACTCGGAAGAGGACGTTATATCGAGTCTCGCTTGGCTCTGAGACTTCACCTTCAAGCGTCTGCATCTGCGAGCGCTTTGCTTTGATCTCATCCTGTGATTCAATCTCAACCTTCTCGACATCATCACCAGCCTCCAAGTCCTGCATTAACAACGTTAGCTCATCTTCACCCAACCCCTCATACATCACGTATTCAGGCTTCTCGATCTCGTCCGGATAGAATTTAATGATCGAACACTTAGAGAATCCAGGTTCTTTCAGAAAGTCGTGAATGATCTTGAACGAGTCGCGCTGGCTTCGGATGATGTAGTCCGCGTAATCAGTCTTCTGCTTAGCTTCCTCTACGTCATCTTTGCCGAATGGCTTGAACCCCAATATCTTGCTCGGGCCGAGAAACACGCGAGCCAGCGCAGGCATGTCGCTTTCGACCATATCGTAATGATCGGACGCAATCACCTGGCTATGCCCAGGCTCCTCGTTGCCGTACTTTTCCTGGTTGTACGAGTCAGTAAGCGACTTATTCTTATTCTTGAAATCATCGTTAGCATACTTAATAGAATCGTTTAGCTGATTCTTTAAGATTGTAAGTAGCTCTAGCTCTGTCATCATTGCTTAAACGATTCCAATAGTTTTGTGTGTTTGCTTTTTTCTATCTCTGGGCTTTCTCGTCAGTGACGGGAATAGCTCTGTGAATGCCCATACCATGGCGTCCGCTCTATCCGGTGATTTCAGGCCCTGATAACCACTAACCGACATAGCGCAAAGCTGATCTTCAATCTCCGGGAAGTAGCCAATGTGGTGAATCTTCCCTTGTTCATACAATGCGGATATAGGCTCAGCTCTGACTACCTTGCCGCGAGACGCCACTACTTCTTGATAGGGTATGTCGGCATCAGCAGCCCTAATCACTGCCTCAACCATTGCCCCGCCATAGTTGCGTTCTGCGACCACTCTGTCTGCTGAGTGCCGGTGATACGCTTCGGTGGCTATCTTGCCCCACACTTCCGGCTTGTAGCGTCCTGACAAGTCTTCAATCAGGTAGCCATGGTTATCCGTTCCTAATGCTGCGACCACGATACCAATCTCGTCCGATCGCTCGTCTTCTTCGCCACTACATCCAGAGGGATCAACAGCAACCACGATGCGCAAGAAGTCAGGAATGTTCTCTTCCTGGCGCCCAAGCCTGCGGTTCTTAGCGATAAGCTCATCCGTCCACAGCGCACCGTCATCATCATCAGCGAACTTACCCAGCAAGAACCGATTACGCGCCTTCTCCGGCAACCCATCCAAGATGGCCAGATATTCAGGAGCAAGGTTCTCTTTATTGTCTGCCGGGTTGATAACGTGGAACTGATAGTTGTCCGGGTCTTTCTCGGGCTGTTTGGTGTCTGGGTTAATCTTTCGAATGAACCGCAGATACGTCCAGTGCCGCTTTGATGGCGGGTTGAAATCGTAATAGGCCTTGAGCTTCAGGTTCTCTGTCTGTTGCGCTAACCGGCTAAGTGCCATCACAACCGAGCTAAACGGTATCTGTGAGCACTCATTGAAGTAGATGGTCGCGAACTCTTGACCGAGCACCTTCTCTGTTCTGTCCTTGTCATCCAGGCCACCGAACCAAACCTGTGACTTGTTCGGCAACTCAAGGAACCAATCTGTCTTGTTGAGCGTGCACTTGTCCATCAAGCCTGGAAAGCACAAGCTCATCACTTTGGGCAGCGTGTCGTAAACTATCGATGCCTTAATCGCATTGAAACGAAAACGGAATATGGCGTGCCTGCTTCCTTCAGACTTGAGCGCCCTGATTATGATTGCCCTGACTAGCAGGAATGTCTTGCCACTCCGAGAGCCGCCACCCAATCCGCAATGCACAGCCCTGCTTATGAGGTAATCCATCGCCTCATCTTGCGCACCGGTTAGCTCAAAGTCCGGCATCTTTGTCCGAAATGGTCAGGTTGACGTTGTTCTGTGATTCGGACTGCTCTTTTAGTCCAAGATCTCTGGCAATGATATTGGCGTTTAATAGGTCTGCTGCTGCGCCCGCAAACTTCTGCTGATAGATAACATCTTCCACCTGCGTGACGACCGGAATATAATCTTCGCGTTTCCTGTATAAATCCCATGTCTTTCTGCTTATATCAAGGAAGATGAACAACCCGCTTAGCGTCATAGCTCGCATTTTTGGGACTGAAGCAGTGACAATATTGCCTTGATAGTTAAATACTTTCCCTTCCTTTAATGGGTTATCTTCAACCCAATCGAAATACTCAACGCAGGCGCTCCATAGGTCTTCCGGGGTTTCAAATATTGGCTTCCTGCCGTGAGAGCTTCTTGCCTCCCAGAATCTGTTGCCTTCTGGCGCTACCATCGTTGTGCACTCCTCGTAGGTTGGTGCTGTTTGTCGTATTTCGCCATGTTTCTGGATATATCCTCGGGATATCCCGTACTCACATGGTGATATGTGTCAGCCTGCGATTGTGAAATTGCAATCCGGTGTGCCTGTAAACACAACCTTGACCGCGATATTGGCTTTTACTGTGATAGATGCGGGCAGAGTCGATATAGTGCCGTTAGAAAACGTGCGGTCTGTACCGCCATCATCGGTGTATTGAACTAGACATGAGCTTCCCACTGTTGAGCCTGCAAATAGAATGGCTCTCTCATGCGGCGTGGCTCCGAGTCCGATACAACCCGGTGAATCCTTTGTGTAAGTTCCTGCTGCTGATACGTCTGGCATGATGGCTCCTTACGCCGAGACAGCGAGCGTGAATAGAGTTGCGCCGAAATTGACGAGAAAAGTATTCGTATCGACCATCGACAAATTGGTGCTGTAGTCGAAGAAGCCGATCAGTTCATCATTAGCAGCATCGGAGTTGTAGAT
>Ga0209578_10003183_pt1 | contig 12792 bp, 8 predicted proteins | sample tdAd472_FD_187127 | JGI IMG/M metagenome (GOLD analysis project Ga0209578, IMG submission 187127) | Marine sediment microbial communities from the Atlantic coast under amendment with organic carbon and nitrate - tdAd47.2 (SPAdes)... | ecosystem: Environmental > Aquatic > Marine > Coastal >...
AAAGGATATTTTTTATTGGGATCATAATCCATGGGCTTATGCAGTATGCCTTCGATTTCGGCACCATCTTTACTCTTCCATTGTATCACCTCACTTTGGGCGACTTTCCAATCCTCCAATTGAGACGTATAGCTAGTATGTTTCTTGGCCTTAAAATCAGTAGTAGAAGCGGTATAGATTTCTCTCAAGGATTGACCATTCGTGGCGGCGAACCCAATTCTATCCCCCTTTTTTGAGAGCGTAAAACCGTTCATTTGATTAGGAAGTCCTTCTATCACTTTGACCTTTCCTGATCGGGTATCAATTTTCAGTAAGCGGCTAGTCGTTCGAAGATTAGCGCGAGCAAATAACCCGGAGGGTGTCCACTCTAGTCCGAAAATATTTTCATCAAAGTCAGCCGCAATTCGCCTGGATTGCTTATTGTCCATCGTATAGATGAATAGCTTGCCATTTTCATAGTAGTTGGAGGTTCGATTATCTTCCGAGCTATTATACAAAAAGGCCTTGCCATCGGGCGACCATTTTTCAAAAAAGTCAGCACTGGCATTGGCAATCAGGGTGTCCCATTTTTTGGTAGAAACATCCAGCAAAGAAATATCCGCATTGAAAAAGGAATTGATCAAGGGATCCGGCGTATGAGAGAAAATGATATGCTGACCGTCTGGCGACCAGCTAAAATTCCGGATGGCCAATTCTCCAGATTTGATCAAGGTATCAGGTTTGGGCCACTCAATGCAATCCCAGGCTTGGGCCGTCGAGTCTTTCTTATCATAACAAGGGAGGTCGGAAGGTTTCGGCTGATCAGGATCGAAATTGATCTGGTACAGTCCTCCCAATTTATATTCATTATCGTCCACTTCAAAAGCACCGAACTTCTCTTTACGCTTTTTATCCTCTTTTTGCTCCGAAGGCGTCATCGTAAAGATAATCTTAGTCCCATCAGGAGACCATTCATAGCCGCCGATATTATCCGCTACGTTCGTTATCGGAAAGGCTTCCCCTCCCGCTACTCGGATCATATGCAACTGGGTTTTCTTCCCTCTTTTCGCTTTAAAACTAATCCATTCGCCATCGGGCGACCACTCCGCACTAAAGCTACTGCCATCCAAAGAATTAGTCAGTTGAAAAGGAGCCTGGCCATCTTTCGACAACCACAATTCTGAATCATAACGATTTTCATTCCAGTCGGTGGAACTAAGCGAGTAAAAGTAGTGCTTGCCATCTGGAGAAAGAATGGGTGTACCCGGCTGTCGGAGAGAAAGTACTTCTTCAAAGCTAGGATTTTTGGACTGGGTATAACTACTAACAACAATAGTAAGTAGCACCAGGATGAGCAGGACTGATTTTTTCATAGTCGAGATCTTAATGAGTGTATATGATAACTACAGGGTGGGTACACGAATGTACTCCGCCTAAAGCTAACAAAAAACCGAGGAGAAAAGCAAGGATGAGCAGTGTCTTATTGATAACCAATCAACTCCGTAATATAAGCCCCTTTGTACCCCAAGCGAATCAGATCCCTCTTTAGCTTTTCGGCCTGCGTTCGACTAGTATAACTGTTCCTGGATTCTACGACCCACACTTCCTCACACGGCCGATAACGCGCTACCAAGCTATCGTGAAAGGGATGATCTGTAGGAGACGAGTAACGTAGAATAGCTACTTGTACTTTGTACTCGGTGGTAGGATCGGTATTAAATTGTGGTAATTTCACTGGGCTATTACCGCTGCCGCTGCCCGCAAGACTTACGCCTTTTCGGAGGCCTGCATTATCATAGGCTACGGGGGCGCCATCACAATAAGACGGGCGAGATTGCCCATTTAGAAATAAAGGAAATAGGAAAAGAGGAATCCAATAAAAAAATTTCATATCCAACAAATTTGACAAATGACTAAATAACAGGACAAAACCGACCCTTGGCCCGTTTCTTTCTAAACGCTTAGTTTGAATAGGTTAGAACCTTATTGGATTGAAAGGTGTAAGGATGAGCGATTAGAACACGCGGAGCTGCATGCAAAATAGAAAAAAAAGACCCATTTCCCGTACATTTGTCAAAAAACACATTGGATTTTCCTATTATATTTAAATGGGGTTACTTCGCTACCTCTGCACATTTCATCTTTGAATTGCTAGCCTTTTTTATTGGCTTCCGCTATTTCTTGTGGTTGCAAAGGGAGAAAGGCGATCATTTACCTACGGCGAGCCGACAATGGGCCTTCCTAGGAGCCGCCGCTGGTGCCTTTATAGGAAGTCGGCTGTTAGGCGCCTTGGAAAACCCAGCACTATTTTTCCATCCCCAGGGGAATTGGCTACTCTATTTCTTTAAAAGTAAAACCATTATTGGCGCCTTGCTTGGTGGCTTATGGGGGGTGGAGTTGACCAAGAAAGTCATTGGAGAGCAACGATCATCGGGTGATTTATTCACTTTCCCCTTACTACTAGGCATGATGATTGGAAGACTAGGCTGTTTTAGCATGGGCGTCGCCGAGCCTACTTATGGAATCCCCAGTCAGCTACCCTGGGCCATGAATTTAGGCGATGGTATCCTCAGACACCCTACGGCCTTGTACGAATTTTGTTTTTTAGGCTTACTCTGGTGGGCTTTAGTCCGACTCAAAAAGACAAAGCAGGTGGTCGAAGGTGGGCTTTTCCAATTGTTTATGATCAGCTATCTACTGTATCGCTTTTTGATCGCCTTTATTCAACCCATTGACTTTCATTGGCTAGGATTGGGCGTATTGCAGTGGGCTTGCGCAGTCGGGCTACTTTACTACCTCTATATTATCAGGCATTCAAAGCGTTTGTTTGTTCCTTAATGGGTTGTCTGCCCAATTTACTATCAATCCAAATGGTCATATCTAGATAAACAAAGCCTCTCCTTTCGAAGGGGTCTTGGCTCAAGCCTCGCAATGTCTCTTTCAAGCCTCGCAATAATACTAAGCGCTCCTTGTTATTTTTATAGATGGCTTGTTTGAAAAAACGTAGACAGACCGCCTCTAGTCGATTCGCATCCTTGAGTTTGGCTAAAAAACGAGCAGTAGAAGTGGTCAGGTATTCCATAATATCCTGATTGTCCAGGTCATAATGAGCCATCAGAAATAGCAGCCGAGCATAGGCTTGAATATCTTCGCGAAGGTGGCCCGCTTTCAAATTGATGATTAAGTTGAGGTAATCTACTGCCTTTCCAGGTTCTCCATGGCAAAGGTAGAGCGCAGCTATTTTATAGTAGAGAATATGAATTTTGTGTAAATCCAATTGATTTTCGTAGAGCTTAATGCCAGCAAGAATATCAGGGACTAGCAAAATAGCAGCTGCATACTGCCCTTCCAACAAGGCGATGTTGAGGGTAGCTTGATAGCGGTATAGAAAAGCTAGCACTTTAGAGTTCGTATTGAAGGCACGAAAATGTCGATTACAAAACACTTCTAATTCTTGTCGAGTTTGAGTGAAAACGACTTTGTTTTGGGTGTAAAGTGAAGTCGTCAATAATTGATGGAGGCCTCGCATATAGATATCTACATCTTCTTCCATCATATTAGGTGATTCGCGGTACAAGCCCACCCATTCCCCGGCATAGTAATGGCAACGTTCAAAGTGCCCTAATATATAATGTAGCCAATACAGGGATTGGTAATAATGGACGCGTTCAAAGAAGGATAATTTATTGATTTGATAGTCTCTGATCCTCGGCCCATATTCTTCTAGTATTCGGACTCTGTCCATTTCTACTTTGGCATGTCCTTTATTAATAAAGAGTCGCTGTAGTTCTAGTTTTAGGTTGGATAGAAAGATAATATTCGTGCTAATCCGGGCTTGTGAGTCTGCTTGCTGAAGCAACTTATTCATCCTTTCGGTCGAGCTACGGGTGATATGATGCGATTCAATGCGCTTTTCAAACTCAATAATTTCTTGCAGTAATAAATTGTGATGATTGGTGGTAGCGATGGCCTTAGCTCGGCTTAGGATTTTTAGCGCTTGTATATACAGGCCTTTCCCATATAAGATGTAAGCGTAATCAATTAACTCTCGGATCTGAATATCCACTTGTTTGCTAATATGCATCAAGCGGAGGCTGGTCAGGAGATGTTGGTACAAATGGCGTTTCAGGTTGGAGAATTGGCTTTTGCTGAGGCCATTCAATTTCAGCTTAGCTTTACTTTCTTCATAAATCTTTTGTTTTTCCAGTACTTCAAACAACTGGAAAAACATCACTTCCCCTTCAGATTGGATTCGCTTAACGTAGAGATTAAAATTCCGTTTTTCTGCCTTCGATAAGGATTTTATCAACTTGAATAATAGGTCTCCTTGAGAAATGGGCATAACAGTAACTGTTTAACAAATTTTTGTCTTTAGGAATATTGATAAACATCAATAGCCCTTGCCAAAAATAAATTTGGTAATTGTTAATCAGCTCATTAAAACATTCGGAATACGCGATAGGTAATTGTTGAAGCGCAATTATTGACGATAACAATATAGTGAAAAATTGATTATTTATTCATTAGAAAGCACCATAAATTTGACTCTTGTTAAGCCAAACTATTAAAATCAACCTGAGTTCAAATGAGCTAACAATAATGTCCCCATTATCAAGAAATTCAAAACAATTTATCAAATACTGTTCACCACCACGTAGTTAATCAAGGATGAAGTTGTTTTAAAATAGATAGACGATTTGTTATAAAAAACTTCTATGCTAACTACCATCACTCGGCCCTTTCCTTTGGGAAAATCACCGAATAAAACCACGAATTAAAGAGTTTTGATCCTAGGTTGTTGTTTTTACCATTGTTGGCACTTTTGTTCAATGTTATTATGCATTCGCAGCCCTGTAGTGTTTCCTGCCAACGCTTGAAAAAGTGTACTGGAAACTATCTATGCTTCTGCTGCTAGAACTCAAGCCAGGCTTGTCCGGTTTTCTTCTTAGCCAAATGTGAAGTAAATCATGGACAGCCTGGCCTGGGCTGCTTTCCCCTCTACTTCTTTTCCCACAAAGTATACCCTACACTCAATAGTAGGTTTCGATGTTGTGCACCGCCTTGGACATCAGTAACTTCTCCGTTTTCATCGGTCAGCCTGATATCTTTTAAAGTAGCCACAAGTCCGTGCTGATACCGGAGTGCAAAACGAAACTTATTCCATTCCAATGCGACCCCACCCAGCAAACTAAAATCAAGAGCCGGGTCCCAGATTTCTTGAAGCAATTCGCTGGCAATTTTTTCATCGTTTGTTTTATCGTAGAAATGGTGGTCAATCGCCGTGCCAACGGCAGCTCCTAGCTGAAAGCTCAAAGGCCCCCTTTCGACATAAGCTAGCACAGGTAGTTCAACATAATCGAAATTGAAATGTACTTCATTCACAAAGCTTTGCATGTCATCGGACACATTTTTTGCCCCCTTGCGAATGTACTGTAGTTCTGGCTGAATTCCCCAATTGGAACCCATCGGTATTCTCCCCCAAAGGCCAGCATGCCAATTGATTTTTTCAGCAAACATACTGCCGCCACCAGGGCCTAAATTATTGGCCATGGTGGAGACGTTTCCGCCTACCTTCAGGCCAATGGATTGTGAAAAGAGAGCCAAAGGAAATAGTAGTGCCAAAAGTGTCATCTTTGCCGTGAGCATTTTCATATTAAAAGCGTTTTAGTTTTCAAAGTCTACAATTAGGTGTCTGTGTCTATATTGAAACGCCATTTCTTGAATTATATGTAAACCTTAACTAGTCTTAAAACCAAATGAGGAAACAATAAAATCAAATAAAATCAGTGCATGGATTAAAGCAACTTCCTTATCTTACCTCTATATCCAACCCGATTGAAATGATTTTTACTGAAGAATTCTGGACCTTAGCCATATCCCTTACCGGTGGGTTACAGTGTGTGCTGCTCAGCCTTTCTTTCCTCCTATTGAAGAAGGGCAATCTTTTTTCGCATCGCTTATTTGCTGCTTTGATGTTTTTGGTAGGCCTACGATTATTTAAATCGGCCTGGTATGTATATGCTGGTGATCAGATGCCTTTGTTTTGGATCAACATCGGGTTTGCAGCCCACCTTGCTGCTGGCCCATTGCTAGTTCAATACGTTCGAACTACCATTCATGCAAAGGCTTATTCCTGGACATGGCATCTCCATTTCCTCCCCTCTTTGATTATTTTGTTGGGAATGTACAGTTGGAGTCTGGACGGATTCTGGTACCGCGGAGGATATCATCTGCTCTTGATTTCTTCGATGGCTTATTGGTTATATGCTTTGGTTTTGCTGCAGCCATTTAGCCAGCAAAAAGCCCTCTTTTCAACCGCTGAAAAAAGGTGGTTTTACAGTCTATTATTTATGATGGGAAGCTTTTTCTTGGTCTATGCTGCCAATTATTTCTGGGGACTTCTACCCTATTCAAAAGCACCGATTATTTATGCTTTGGCTTTATTCCCTTTGAGTATCTCGGCTTGGAGGAGCTATGACCTGCTAACTTTATCCAAACAGCAAATACCCGTTCAGAAATATCAAAACATAGAAATCCCCACCAAAACTATAGCACTTTATAAACAGAAGATCGTGGACTACATACAGGTGGAGCAACCTTATTTGCAAGGAGGATATACGATCAAACAGTTTTCTGAAGCGCTTAATATTCCTTCACACCTTATCTCCTGGATACTCAGCCAACACCTACATACCAATTTCACTTCTTTACTCAACCAGCATCGAGTTGATTACGCCTGTCAGCTATTGGATGATCGGAAATATGACCACTACTCCATCGCTGGCATTGCCTTTGAAGCGGGTTTTAATTCGCTTTCGGTTTTCAACCAAAATTTTAAACGAAGAAAAGAGATTACGCCCTCGGCTTATCGGAAAAGGGCTAGCTCATAAATACAAGGGCCACTAGGCCTCAAAATATTGCACCATTTTCTTGCGTGTATTTTCATCTGGCAAACGGCCAAAGGCGGCCCCCATATTGTCTTCCAAATGATGCAATTTTGAAGTAGCGGGGATGGCACAAGTTACAGCTGGATGGGAGACAATGTATTTCAAAAAGAATTGGCCCCAGCTGCTAATGTCCCATTCTGCGGCCCATTCAGGCAATGCTTTCCCCTTCATCCTCCGGAAGAGATTCCCACCCTCATAAGGTCGATTGATCAGGACGCCAACTTCATGATCCTGGGCTACATCCAACAGGCGCTTCTCTGCATTGCGGGTTTGGATGGAGAAATTCACCTGGATAAAATCAATTTCCTCTGACCGAATCAAGCGTTCCAAGTCATCATGGGCACTCACTACATAATGTGTTAAGCCGATATATCGGATCTTTCCTGCTGCTTTCCACTCACGCAGGGTACGTAGGTGGGTCTTCACATCCACCAAATTATGCACCTGCATTAAATCCATCGGTTGCGTACGCATTTTACTCATCGAGGACTTCATTTGCTGTATCCCTTGATTCGCCCCGCTAGTCCAAACTTTGGTGGCCATGAAGAATTGGCCCAGCAATTTCAAATCAGCAGTAAGATCACCGAGTACATCTTCAGAGCGGCCATACATCGGTGAAGAATCGAGAACCCGCCCTCCTCTATTGTAAAAAGCGCGCAAAATATCGCGCATCTGCGTTCGCTGCTCTTTTCCTTCTCCAATGTCAAAGGTCTGCCAGGTCCCCATCCCAATGATCGGTAACAACTCCTTGGCGCCTGGAATTGCTCGTTGTAATATATCAGCTGGCTTATTCATAAGACTGGCACTTAAGGTATTGGGCAAGATCGCACCTGCGCCCAAAGCTACGGATAATTGCATCCATTCTCGGCGAGATAACTTATTTGTCTTTCTCATGTTAATAAAGATTTGTTTTTGTTCCTCAAGTTAAGCACTTCAAGCTAATCCGTCTAGGTGATTAATTAATACGGAAGTAAAATCAAAAGAATTATCTTGCGCAAAATTTGAAAAATGGCCCGCAGCAAACCCACGGCTAAGTCGCCGCTTCTGATTATTTTTCTGACGGTCTTCATCGACATGTTGGGTGTTGGGATCATTATCCCTGTAATTCCTGTCATATTTTTCGACCCAGATACCAGTCTATTTGCCGTTGAGGTAAGCAATACCTACCGTTCTGTCATGTACGGTTTATTGATAGCCTGTTTTCCCTTCATGCAGTTTTTTGGTGCGCCTTTACTTGGTACCATATCCGATCGTTACGGGCGAAAACCCATCCTGATGTTATCCCTGATTGGGACCCTGCTGGGATATCTATTGTTTGCCTGGGCGATCTTGAATCAGAATCTCATTTTACTATTCATCAGTCGGATGATCCCTGGGTTTATGGGGGGAAATATTGCGATCATTTTATCCTCCATTGCGGACATCAGTGACGAGGAATCCAAGACTAAGAATTTTGGGTTAGTAGGCATGGCCTTTGGGTTGGGCTTTATCTTGGGGCCTACGATTGGCGGTGTTTTAGCAGATGAAAGTGTATTGAGTTGGTTTAATCACGCTACCCCTTTCTGGTTTACGGCTATTTTGACCTTTCTAAATATCATCTTTGTCCAGTTTATATTCCCAGAAACCCTGAAGGAGTCACGGCATTCTAAAATCTCTTTATTCAAGGGATTTCAAAACATTGCTACTTCCTTCAGAGTGCCCAAACTGCGTTCTATCTTTATAGTGGTATTATTATTGTCTCTGGGCTTTTCATTTTTCACCCAATTCTTTTCGGTCTATCTCATTCAAGAATTTAGTTATTCGGAAAAGAACATTGGACTGTTATATGGCTGGATTGGACTGTGGTTGGCCTTCACGCAGGGGGTCATCGTCCGGCGATTATCTAATCGCTTTAAATCTGAAAAGCTGTTACGCTTTACTATTCTAGGGCTTAGTGTATCGCTTCTGGTATTATTGGTTCCTTCGGAGGCGATTTGGTTTTATTTGCTCAATCCCTTTGTAGCCATTTTCCAGGGAACGACTTCTCCTAATCTTATTTCTTTGATTTCTTCCCAAGCGGGGCCAGAACGGCAAGGTGAGATTTTGGGTATTAATCAATCCATGAATTCGCTGGGACAGATGCTTCCGCCCCTAATTGCAGGTTATATTAATTCGATTGATAGCAGCCTCCCCATTTTGGTGGCGGCGGGCTTGACTTTTCTGGGCTGGTTGTTGTTTCAGCTTAGGAGGTGAATTTCAGGGGTGCTATTTCAGGGGGTGAATCACTCACCCCCTGAAACAAGCACCGGCTGAGTGATTCACCCCCTGAAACAAGCCTACTCCATCTTCACCGGGTCTCGATCCTTAAACAAGGAGAACTGCACCGCTTCCACTTCTTTTTGGTAAGCCGCAAAGTCCTTCTCGAAAAAAGCATTAATCTTATCCAAGACCGCTTTGGTTTCTCTTCTCGCTTTTTCCAGCGTCAACAAGGCCATTTGGCTAGGCTCGCCTTCGACATCAGATAGGTAACGACGAACACCACGTAGCGCACCAGTGACATTGTCACTTGATCGCTGAATGCCCTTTAGTCCACTAGGTGTCATGTACAACTTCTCTAGCATTTTCAAGCTATCCTGCATGGCTTTACCCGATTTTGCAATGGCTTTTTTAATCGTATCAGGTGCATTAACCAAGGCTTCGTTCACCCGCTTAATCGTTTTGCCAGCCTCTTGCAATTGCTTATAGCCTGCTGTCGCCTTTTCGACTATGGCATTATAATCTTTTCCCATTTCTTCTCGGGTTTGTAGATCCGTCAAGCTTACGTTTTTTCTAGGATCAGGATGAACCGTCACAGTTGTAGAATCTTTCTGATCTCCATAAGATATGACTACTTTATAAACGCCTGGTAATACGGAACCACCAGATGGGGGATCAGCGTCGGGGCGAGATGGGCGATTCGAAGGAAAACTTACGCCATTGCGATTCAGGGGCCAGTACAAGCGATTCATGCCTTCTTTCAGGTCCCTGGAGAAGTTGCGAATCGTGTCTCCTTGAGTATTCATCACTACCAGTTTCGCCTTTTTCTTTCCACCTTTTCCTTTTCCTCCAGCCTTAGGGGCTGTGGGTTCTCCTGCAGCCTTGGCCTTCTTGGCTTTCTTTTCGTCTTTTTTCTCCTCTGCCTTCACCCATACCGTCAACATAGCTCCGGAAGGTCGATTGTTGGCGCTAAACTCCGCATCAGCCGCAAATCGAATACCTTGGAAAGATCGGTAATTGGCTAGATAAGCATCTGGTGCATCAAATACCGCAAAAGGTTGATCTAGTACGGCTCCTTTGGTCAAGGCCATTTCGCGGAACGGACGAATATCATCCAGTATCCAAAAAGCTCGTCCAAAAGTGGCCATGATGAGGTCATGCTCCCGCGGATGTATTTTCAAATCTCGGGTACTTACCGAAGGAAAATCATGGTTCCATTGATTCCAGTTTTCTCCGCCATCAATCGTAAAATAGAGGCCATAATCCGTTCCTAGCCATAGCAAATTTGATGCGATCGGATCCTGAACGATAGAAAGGGCATGTCCATTTACTTTTTTCTCATCCGCAATCTGCTTGAAGCTCCGGCCAAAATCGGCGGTATGATAAACCATAGGGCGCCAGTCATTTCGTCGATAATCATTGACGATAACGAAAGCTTCTCCCTTATTCTTTTGAGATAATTCAATGTAGGGAATCCAACTTCCTGCGGTCATTCCAGGCAACTTACTAGCCAAGTTGGTCCAGGTTTTGCCACCATCTTGTGTGAGTTGTAAGTTACCATCATCGGTGGCCACCCAAATTACATTCTTGTCCAATGGGCTAGGCGCAATCGCCAGAATCGTCGTATGGTTTTCGGCCCCCGTCGCATCTATAGTAAGCCCTCCACTAATGTGCTGCTTTTGTTTGCTGGTATCATTGGTTGTTAAATCTGGTGAGAGGATGGTCCAGTTTTGGCCACAGTCCGTGCTATAATGCACAAATTGACTGCCAAAGTAGACACCACAATCGTTAAAAGGGTCTTGCGCAATGGCAGCATTCCAATGAAAACGCAGCTTAACATCATCTGGATGCACTGGCTTGATAAACCGAGAATCACCAGTCTGGCGATCTACCAATCCGACATTTCCCTGCTGAGACTGCGCATAGACATAACGATTATTATCGGGCTTAAACATCAAATCAAATCCGTCCCCAAAGAATACCTCTTGCCAATCCGCATTAGTAATGCCTCCTGATTTCCAGACCGAACTTGGGCCGACCCAAGTTCCATTGTCTTGCATCCCTCCACCAATATTGTATGGAATATCCATATCATAATTGACATGGTACAATTGAGCCAAAGGCAAATTGGTAACGAATCGCCAATTTTCTCCGCCATCTCTGGAGATATTCAAACCTCCATCATTCCCTTCCATTAATAAATTGGGATTATCAGGATGAACCCAAAACGCGTGATGATCAGGGTGTACACCGTAATAGGGTAAGATTGTAGTAAATGTCTTTCCCCCATCTTCACTACGATCCACTAAGGAGTGAAGGTTATAGATTCTGTTTTCATTTTGTGGATCTACAAAAATATCTGCATAGTAGAAGGGTCGGCCACCAATATTTTTGGTGCTGACTAAGGACCATTTTTTTCCACCGTCTGTCGATTTGTATAAACCGTTTTCTTTCGCCTCTACCAAGGCATAAACAATGTTGGGCTTGGACGGGGCAAAGGCCAGACCTATTCTCCCTAGGTTTCCTTTCGGCAATCCATCCTCATTTGTTCTTTTCACCCAAGTCTTTCCACCATCATGGGTAACGTATAAGCCCGAGCCTTCTCCACCAGAATTAAATGTCCAGGGTTTACGGCCATACTCCCACATAGCTGCCATTAGTTTATTGGGATTGGAGGGATCAACTACCAAATCGGCACAACCCGTTTCATCATTGACATATAGCACTTTTTCCCAGCTTTCGCCCCCGTCAGTGGTTCTGTAAATGCCGCGTTCTTCATTGGGGCCCCAGGCAGAACCTTGTGCTCCGACGTATACGACATTGGGATTATCCCGGTGAATAATAATTCGATGGATCGTTTTGGTTTTCTCTAAGCCCATCAGTTTCCAGGTTTGGCCACCATCTAGGCTTTTATATATCCCCGCTCCACTATTTGCAGAATTTCGAGGATTTCCTTCTCCGGTTCCCACCCATATTTCGCTAGGGTTACTCTGATTAATCGCTACCGAACCGATGGATTGAACGGCCTCTTTGTCAAAGATCGGTTTCCAACTGATTCCTCCATTCTTAGAATGCCATACCCCTCCCGAAGCGGTACCAATATAAATCACATCAGGATTGGCGACAATCGCATCTATGGAAGTCACCCGACCACTCATACCGGCTGGGCCAATATTACGGGTCTTGATCCCCTCTAGCTGTTTGATATCTACTTTTTGTGCAAAGGATGAAAAGGCGATAGCCATGAATAGGCATATCAAGTGCAGAGACTTATGTTGCATACTAGTTCAAGTGTTTTGTAAATGATTGTAAAAACAAGGAAACCTGAATACAGATTTACTCGTTGCCTAAAGTTAGCTATAGCCAGATGTTTTACAAAAAATATGCTGCTTTCTTTACTTTTGGAAGGCAGTGATAGTACTAAATTATTTGATCTGAACCACCATGACCTATCACAAGAAGCCTGGTCAACATGATACGCCAAGAAAAGGGTATAGGAAAGTCAATGACACATGACTGGATCCTGAATGGCCTGCCAAAATTCGAGTTCGCGGGGAATGGGAATATTAAAACCGCGACTAATCAGCAGAAGTGCAAAAACGGCCATGATCACGGGCGCCATGCGCCGGAA
>Ga0209578_10003193_pt1 | contig 12766 bp, 8 predicted proteins | sample tdAd472_FD_187127 | JGI IMG/M metagenome (GOLD analysis project Ga0209578, IMG submission 187127) | Marine sediment microbial communities from the Atlantic coast under amendment with organic carbon and nitrate - tdAd47.2 (SPAdes)... | ecosystem: Environmental > Aquatic > Marine > Coastal >...
GTCTCGGCGACGCAGGCGGTGATCAGGCGCGAGCGCTTCTTCGCTCCCTTCGGGCCCGAAGGGCCAGGTCGCGCGCTGCTGACGCTGGCCCTCGACGACCCCGACCCGACGGTGCGCGAGGCCGCGGCCGACGCCCTGGGCGAGCTCTACGGCGCGCGCCCTGAGGTCTCGCCCGGCTCCCCGGTGCGCTCGAGTGTGCCGCGCAACCCTGGGGACGCGAGGACGCCGCGGACCGCGGTGCTGCACACCGAGCTGGGGCCCCTGACCCTCGAGCTCTTGCGCGGGGAGGCGCCGCGGCACGCGAAGAGCTTCGCGCGCCTGGCGGAGGCGGGGTTCTTCAACGGGCTCACGGTCCACCGGGTGGTCAGCGGGTTCGTGGTCCAGGGGCTCTGCCCGCTGGGCAACGGTTGGGGGACGGGGGGCGTGCACCTCAACGACGAGATCAACCCCGTGCCCTACCTGCGCGGCGCGGTGGGCATGCCGTCGAGCGGGCCCGACACCGCCGGCTGCCAGCTCTTCGTAACCCACGTGCCCACCCCGCACCTCGACGGGAACTACACCGTCTACGCCCGTGTGACCGCCGGCTGGGAGGTCCTCGACTCCCTCGACCTGGATCACGTGATCGAGCGGGTCGAGCTGTCCGCTCCCTGACGCCAGCCGGGTCCCCCTCCCGTGGGTCTCGAGCGCTACACTGTGCGCCTGGAAGGACGCGCAATGGACCCCCAACGCGAGGTGCTCTGGCTGCGCCGGTTGCACCAGTTGTCCCAGCGGCTGGCCCACGAGACGAACCTCAAGCAGCTGTTGCCGGTGATCCTCGACGCCGCGATCGAGCTCGCCCAGGCCGAGCGCGGGTTCCTCGTGCGGGTCGAGGGCAAGACCAGCACCGGGCGCCCTCGAATTCGCGTCGACGCCGCGCGGGGGTTCGCCAAGGAGACCCTCGCCAGCGCGCGAGGCAAGGTCTCGCGGACCGTGGTCGAGCGGGTGCTCGACCAACAGCGCGGGGTGGTCACCTGCCGCGAGGAGGACGCGGACATTCGTGAAGTCTCCAGCGTGCAAGAGCGCCGGGTGCTGGCGATCCTCTGCGTGCCCCTCTTGCTGCGCGGGGACCTGGTCGGGGTGCTCTACCTCGACCACCGCTTCAACCAGGACGCGTTCAGCGAGCAGGACGTGCCGGTCGCGATGGCCTTCGCGGACATGGCTGCGCTCGCGCTGGAGACCGCCGAGCTCCTGCAGCAGAACCGCGCGGGCCAGGAGCGGCTGGGCGACACGCTGCGCGAGCTCGAGGGGCTCAAGCGGGCCCAGCGCGAGCGGAGCGAGGTGGTCGCCGAGGCTCGCTCGAAGGACTTCGCTCCGCTGCGCTTCGGGGGCTTGATCGGCGGCAGCGAGCCGATGCAAGAGCTCTACCGGCAGATCGAGCGCGCCGCTCGCTCCACGGCGCCGGTGCTGATCACCGGCGAGAGCGGAACCGGCAAGGAGCTCGTGGCGCGGGAGGTTCACGCTCGCGGGCCGCGGCCGGGGGACCCCTTCCTCAGCGAGAACTGCGCCGCGCTCAACGACTCGCTGCTCGAGAGCGAGCTCTTCGGCCACAAGCGCGGCGCGTTCACCGGGGCGAACCAGGACCGCAAGGGGCTGTTCGCGCTGGCAGGGAACGGGAGCCTGCTGTTGGACGAGGTCGGCGACATGTCCACGTCGCTGCAGGGCAAGCTGCTCCGGGTGCTCCAGGAGGGGCATGTGCGCCCGGTGGGGGGCGACCGCTCCCAGCCGATCTCCTGCCGGGTGATCGCCTCGACGCACCGCGACCTGCGCGAGCAGGTCGCCGAGGGCGAGTTCCGCGAGGACCTCTATTACCGGCTGGACGTGCTGCGCGTGAACGTCCCGCCCCTGCGGGAGCGACCGCAGGACGTGCCGATGCTCCTCACCCACTTCCTCGAGCTCGCGAGCACTACCCCGCCGGAGCTGACCCCCAAGGCCCTCGAGCTCCTGGTCGGCTACGCCTGGCCTGGCAACGTGCGCGAGCTGGAGAACGAGGCCCGCCGGCTGGCGGCCCTCGGCGTGCCCAAGGTCACCGTGCGCCAGCTCTCGGAGGAGGTGCGCGAGGGGCGTGGCCTGGCCCGCGGGGGCGGGACCTACGGCGGCAAGACCCTGGGCGAGGTCGAGAAGGAGATGGTCAAGCAGGCGCTGATCGAGAGCAAGGGCAACAAGGCCCGCGCGGCGCGGCAGCTGGGGATCCCCAAGACCAGCCTCTACAACCTGATCCAGCGCTACGGGATCGAGGTCTAGGCGACCCCATGAGAATGCACCGGCTGGGACGACTGTTCTCCCTCGAGCGCTACCGCTACTGCCGCGAGCTGTTCGCGCACCCGGCCCAGGCGCACCTGGCGCTGACTGGCGTGACCAAGAAGCCCTTCACCCTCGAGTTCAAGAGCGGCGGGCAGCTGGACTTCCCCAAGTTCCGCAAGGTGCGCAGCCTCTGGACCTACCTCTTCTCCGACCCCGCGCGGCTGCGGGGCCTGCACGTGGTCGACGGCGCGCTGGGGTTCCCCTTCGAGGGGACCACGATCTACGTGCGCCCGGTGAGCTTCGACTTCCCGATCTTCACCGAGGTGTTCCTCGAGGACGTCTATCAGCTGAAGACCCTCGGGGAGCTCGAGACGGTCGTGGACCTCGGCGCGAACATTGGGTTGTTCAGCACCCGCGCCGCGATGCTGGGCGCCAAGCGGGTGATCGCCATCGAGCCCGTCTCGGCCAACCGGGCCCTCGCCGAGCGGCACTTCGCCGCGGCCAAGGTCGCAGACCGTGTGACGCTGATCGGGAAGGCGGTCACCGGCACGACCGGCGAGACGGTGGCGATCCACCTCAGCGCGGAGAACAGCGGAGCCCACTCCGTGGACCGTGACATGGCCGGGATCCAGGGCGACGCCGGGGTCGAGCAGGTCGAGACGATCTCGCTCGCGGACCTCTTCGCCGAGCACGGGGTCGAGCGCTGCGACCTGCTCAAGTGCGACGTGGAGGGCGCGGAGTTCGAGATCGTGCTCGCGACCCCGCCGGAGGTGCTGCAGACGATCGCGCGCCTGGCGATGGAGGTCCACCTGACCCCCGAGACCCCCGCCGACCGTTACCCCGCGCTGAAGGCGCACCTGGAGGCCAGCGGCTTCACCCTCGAGGAGGAGGAAGGCCCTCTGTTCGAGGGCTACCTCCAGCAGTACATGCTCACGGGCACGCGTTAGAGGGGCCCTGCAAGGCTGGGGCCTTCCAAGGCTGGGGGGATACCGAAGGTGGGATTCGAACCCACACGTCCGTGAGGACAGCGGATTTTGAATCCGCCGCGTCTGCCATTCCGCCACTTCGGCTCGGTCCGCAATCTACCGTACCCGTCCCGCAGACGGGAGCGAACCGAGCGGCGCGGGTGCGCGTGGGAGAGGTCCGGGGACGGGTCCGGGACCGCGAATCGAAGCGCGAGCCCCTGGACCCCGTCAGGGCCGTAGAATCCACGCCCGGGAGGAACCCATGCGAACCATCGTCTACGCCCTGCTCTGCGTCTCCCTGCTGGGGAGCGCCGCAGCCAAGGACTCCGACTGGAAGGCCTTTCGCAACGCCTACGAGGACACCCTGAAGCAGCTCGAGGGCGGGGACGCCGTCGACTCGCAGGTCAAGCTGCTGGCCGACCTCGAGGGGCACGTCACCAAGATGTGCAAGGTCGACGAGCGCGACACGGTGAAGTACCTGCTCGAGGAGGAGTTCGTCGAGCAGAAGCGCGAGGTGGCCCAGGTCCTGTTGAAGGCGTTCGGTCGTCTGACCGACACCCGGGCGATCGACGAGCTGGCGAAGCTCACGCAGAAGTCGTCGCGCTCGTCGCAGGCCCTGCTGCTCGGCGCCCTCGCCAAGCACAGCCGACCGTCGGCGTCGCGGGCGCTGACCAAGGCGCTCAAGCACAAGGAAGGCACCGTGCGTCGCGCGGCGATCCGCGCCCTGGGCGGTGTCGGCCCGGCGGCCAAGGACGCAGAGGGCAGCCTCAAGGGCATGCTGCGCAAGAGCAGCCGCCGCGAGCAGTGGCTGATCGCCGACGCGCTGGAGTCGATCAGCGGCACCCGGCCCGAGGGCTACCCCAAGTCCAGCCCCGACTCGAAGACGGCGTTCCCCTCGGTGTGGAACGTCGACCGGGTGCTGTTCGTCGTCGAGTGGTCCCCTCGCGCCGCGACGGGTGCGTTCCTCAGCCCCTTCGACGACCCCGCGGGCGAGGAGGAGAAGAAGGGCAAGCAGGGCGAGGAGGAGGCCAAGGACACCGGCCAGAGCCCGCTGGAGATGATCGCGGCGCAGATCGGGGCGGCGATCGCAGGCCTCCCGCGGGAGGTCGAGTTCCAGGTGGTGCGTTACGGCGAGCGCCCGCGGACCTTCGCCGACGACTACGTGGGTGGCGGCGAGAAGGCCGCGGAGGAGGTGCGCGAGTGGCTGCTGAGCACCCCGTCGCGCGGTCCGCGCAACCTGCAGGAGGCCATGGAGTGGATCTACAAGGCCGAGCGCGGGCCGGACGTGGTGTTCACCTTCGCCACCGGGCTCCCCAGCGGGTCGCGGGTCAGCGTGGACTCGACCCTGGAGACGGTGAACTACTGGGGCTGGGGGCGCGACGTGGTCCAGCACACCGTCGGCCTCTGGCCGACGCCCGCCGAGGAGCCCAAGACCGAGGTCGCCAAGGAGCAGGCCGCCCAGGAGGAGGGGAACTTCCGCCGGATGATGCAGGGGATCGCCGCCGCGGGCGGAGGCGAGGTCCGGATGCACACCCTGATGCGCCCGGCCAAGGCCGACGGCGACGCGGGCGAGGAGGCCTCCGAGTCGGGGGGGGTCAGCTTCAACCTCAACCAGAAGCTGAGCGGCAAGCAGATCAGCGAGCTCAAGCGCGCCTTGAAGGACGCCTCCGGCGACGACGCCGCGGGGCTCTGGCGGGGCACGGCAGGCTGCCCCGATCTCAAGGTCGCGCGGATGGCCTACGAGGTGCTGACCGGCGACGACTTCGCGCAGGCCAAGGCCGCGCGCGAGGGCTTCGCCGGGAACCGCGACCCGGCCGTGCTCGACGACCTCCGCGACCGGGCGCTCAAGGAGCGCCAGGACCGCGACCGCATGCGCTACGTGCTCGCGCTCGCCGACAACCCGCTGCCCGAGGCCGTGAAGCTGCTCGTGGAGCTCCTCCCGCGGCTGGAGGGCGACGCCCTGCGCGTGGTGTGGCGCGCCCTCGCGCTGCGCACCGAGGCCGAGCTCGCCCCTCACGCCGACGCGATCGTGAAGGCCGCGCGCGGGCTCGAGGAGGGCCTGACCTACCTCCACGCGATTCGCGCGGTGGCCCGGGCCAACGGCAAGCCGGCGCCCCCCAGCGGCGGGCTCGACGTGGGCGGGAACCTGCTGCTCCCCGAGCGCTTCGGCGGCAAGGGCGTCGCGATCCTGATCGACTCCTACCGTGAGGTGGCCGAGGACTTCTGGCGCCCGCCGCCCCCCAAGGAGGAGGCCACCCCCGAGACCGAGGACGAAGGCAAGGGCAAGGGCAAAGGCAAAGGCAAAGGCAAGGACGAGGGGAAGGACGCTGAGCCCCCGGAGCCGGTTAGCCGCAAGGAGGCGATTCGCCGCGAGGTCGGGCGCGCCCTCACCGCGCTGTTCAAGGGCGAGCAGTCGGTCTACCTCAGCGACCTCTCGGGCAACACCTGGAAGCCCGGAGTGACCCAGCTCGAGAAGCGGAACGTGGTCGAGAACGCCCGGGCTTGGGTCGACGACCTGCGGGTCACGACCAAGCGCGACGTGGAGGGCACCCTGCGCGGCGCGCTGCTGGACCCCGAGGTCGAGGAGATCTACCTGCTCGTCGTCGGGCCTCCGCTGCGCTCGGCGGGGTCTCGCGATCCGGCGGAGCTCCTGCGCTCGCTGGAGCAGCTGATCGAGCGGCGGCAGGTGGCCGTGCACGTGATCCTGCCCCTGGGCGTCGAGCCCGAGCCCACCGCGGCCTACCGCGACTTCATGGCGCGGCTCGACAGCACCTACCGCCCGCTGATCGAGGCCAGCGGAGGATCCTTGCAACGTCGGCATTCCGTCGAGGGGATTCCCAAGTAAGGTTCACCCCCTATGCGGATCGTCATCGTCGGAGGCGGGGTCGTCGGGCAAAACCTGGCGGAGGAGCTGCTGCACGAGGACCACGACATCACCATCGTGGACCAGCGCCCGGAGACCGTGCAGAGCCTGGCTGAGCGCTTCGACGTGTTCGCGCTCTGCGGCGACGGTGGTAACCCGAGCGTGCTCGAGGAGGCCGGGGTCAAGGAGGCGGAGATGGTGATCGCGGTCACCGACTCCGATTACCTGAACATGTTCATTTGCCTGGTGGCGGAGACGATGGGCGTGCGCAACAAGCTCGCCCGCGTGCGCAACCAGGAGCTCTCCGACCCGCGCTCCCAGGCCTGGATCCGCAAGCGGCTGTCCATCGATCGGATCATCAACCCCGAGGCGCTCGTCGTCGATCACATTCGCAAGATCATTAGCGCCCCCGGCGCGACCGACGCCCACGAGCTCGCCGGCGGCGCGGTGCTCGTGCACACCTTCTCGATCCACGCCGGGGTCCCGCTCGCGGGGCGCAAGCTGAGGGAGGTGCGCGCGCTCTTGCCCCACGAGCCGTTCGTGATCACCTCCATCAGCCGCGACGGGCAAATGCTGATCCCCACCGGCGAGGACGAGCTGCGCGTCGGCGACCGGATCCACGTGCTGATGGCCAAGGGCGCCTTGCCCCGCTTCTTGCCCCTCGTCGAGCGGCGCCGCACGCGGATGGAGAAGGCCTTCGTGTGCGACGCCGGGCGCCTGGGGCTCGAGGTCGCGCGGATGGCCGAGCACCTGGTGCCCAACGTGGTCGTGTTCGAGGACGACGCGCAGCGGGCCAACGGAGCCGCGCTGCACCTCGAAATGAGCCTGGTGGTCCACGGCACGCCCACCGACTCCGAGCTGCTCCAGGAATACGACCCCCACAGCTGCGACCTGTTCGTGGGGGTCGCCGAGGACGAAGAGCAGAACCTGATGGCCGCGCTGATGGCCAAGCGCAACGGCGTGCGCAAGATCATCGTCGTCACTGGGCGCCACGCCAACGTGCCCCTGCTCGAGTCGACGGGGATCGACGTCGTGATCGAGCCCAAGATCCTGACCGTCTCGGAGATCCTCTCCCACGTGCGCGGCGCGCGTGTGCTCTCGGTGGCTCGGGTCGAGGGGGACGCGGAGGCCATCGAGCTCCTCGTCACCCGCGGTCCGCTCGTCGACCGGCCCCTGCGAGAGGTCCAGCTGCCCAAGGGCGCGTTGATCGGCGCGATCCTGCGCCAGGCCGACCACACCGTGGAGATCCCTTCGGGGGAGAGCGTGATCCGCCCCCAGGACACGGTGATCCTGTTCACCCTCCCCCACGCCCGGGCCGAGGCCCAGGCGCTGATCTCGCCCAGCGTATGAGCGCGGCGCGGGTCGGGTCCTGGGTCGTGCTGCTCGCGCTGGCGGGCTGCCCCCAGGGACCGCCGCCGACGCCGCCCCTCGCAGCCGCCCCCGCGCCGCGGACGGTCACCCCCTCGCCGGCGATCGCCGAGCTGGTGGTCGCGATCGGGGCCGAGCCGCACCTGGTTGGGGTCTCGCCGTTCTGTACGCACCCGCCGCGCCTGGAGGCGCTGCCCGGGATCGGCGGGCTGCAGCCGAACCTCGAGCAGCTCGAGGTCTTGCAGCCGGACCTCCTGCTCTGGCAGGGGACCTCGGACCTCGCCGCGGGCTATGCCGAGCGCCGGGGCGCCGCCTTCGAGAGCTTCGTGATCGAGAGCCTCGCCGACGTGCAGGCGGCCCTCGCGCGGCTGGGGGCGCTCTTCGGGCGCGAGGAGGCCGCCGCGGTCGAGGCGGCGCGGATCCAGGCCGCGGTCGAGGCCGCTCGCGCCGGGGCGAGCGGCGACCGCCCGCGGGTGCTGCTCGTGTTCGACCGCGAGCCGGGCACGCTGCAGCGGCTGCAGGTCGTGGGCGGCGGGACCTTCCTCTCCGAGTGTCTGGAGGCCTGCGGCGGGGTGAACGCCCTCGAAGAGCGCGCGGGCTGGCCGACCCTCGGCCCCGAAGGGCTGCTCGAGCTCGACCCCGACGTGGTGATCGAGCTGGTCAACCGCGACGACGTCGACCCCCAGGAGGCGGCGGCGCGGGTGGCGGAGTGGAGCCGCTTCTCCGACCTCGGTGCCGTCGAGGCGGGCCGGGTGCGCGCGGTCACCGGGAGCGAGCTCTTGATCCCCGGCCCGCGGCTGACCCAGACCCTGGAGAAGCTCTCCGAGGCGCTCGCGCCGTGAGCCCCGGGGTTGGGCTCGAGCTGACGGGGGTCTCGCTGCGCTACGGCGAGCGGGCTGCGCTCAGCGGCGTCGACTGCGTCGCGCGACCCGGCGAGCTGACCGCCATCGTGGGCCCCAACGGCGCGGGCAAGAGCAGCCTCCTGCGCGCCGCCGCCGGGATCGCCGCCCTCAGCGCGGGGTCCGTGGCGCTCCGTCGGGGCGAGGCGACCCGCGACCCCTGGCGCGCCCCACGCGAGGAGACCGCCCGCTGGGTGACCTACCTCCCGCCCCGGCCGGTGGCCGCCGCCGACGCCACCGCGCGCGCGGCGGTGCTCGTCGCCCGTCACCCTTACTCCCGCGGCTGGCTGCTCGACGACCCCGCCGACCTGCAGCTCGCCGACCGCGCGCTGGAGGCCGTCGGCGCCCTGGAGTTCGCCGAACGGCCCCTGGGCTCGCTCTCCTCCGGCGAGCGCCAGCGCGTGTTCCTCGCGCGCGCGCTCTGCCAGGACGTGGGGCTCTTGCTCCTCGACGAGCCCACCAGCGCCCAGGACCCGGCTCACGCCTGGCGGCTGCTGGCCTACCTGCGCCAGGTCGCGCAGGAGGGGCGCGCGGTGGTCTGTGCCGTGCACGACCTGAACCTCGCCGCGGCCTCCGCGGATCGGGTCGTGCTCCTGGTCGAGGGCGCCGTGCGCGCCCAGGGCACCCCGGCCGAGGTCCTGACTCCGGAGCTCTTGTCCGCGGCCTTCGGGCTGCGGGTCGAGGTCGGCGAGGACGAGGGCGGGCGCTACGTGATCCCGCGCGGGGTCGACGCGTGAGCGGCTCGCGTCGGGTGTGGGGGCTGCTGTTCGCCCTCCTGGCCCTCGCCGCAGCGGTCGGGCTCAGCCCGCTGATCCGCGGCAGCAGCGTGGGGGTCACCACCGCCTACGGCCTGCTCTTGCCCCGCGCCGTGCTCGGCGGGCTGGTCGGCGGCGCCCTGGCCGCCTGCGGGGCCGTGCTCCAGGGCGTGCTGCGCAACCCCCTCGCCAGCCCCTACACCCTCGGCCTGGCCAGCGGCGCCGCCGTCGGCGCCGCGGCCGCGATCCTGATCGGTGGGTCGCCGCAGCTCGTCCCCGCGACCTTCGTCGGCGCCCTCGTCGGCGCGCTGGCCGCCGCGGCCCTCGTCTACCTGATCGCCTCGCGCAGCGAGCTGGCCGCCGAGACCCTGCTCCTGGCCGGGGTCGCGGTGGCCCTCTTCGGCGGCGCGCTGACCTCGCTGATCCACTACCTGGCCGGCATGGTCGAGCTGCGGAAGATGCTCCTCTGGTCCTTGGGCTCGCTGAACGTCGACGGCTACGCGGCGGTGCTCCTCGCGCTGCCGGGGGTCGTGCTCGGCGGCCTGGGGCTGCTGTGGGTGTGGCGCCGGCTGGAGGTCGCCTCCCTCGACGACGACTCCGCCCGCGCGCTGGGGGTCGACCCCATCGCCGTGCGCCGGGTGGCCTTCGTCGCCTGCGCGGTGATCACCGCCGCGGCCGTCGCCGTCGCTGGCCCAGTAGGCTTCGTGGGCCTGATCGTGCCCCACGCCGCGCGCAAGCTCGTCGGCCCCGACCCGCGGCTGCTGCTGCCCTGCGCGACCCTCCTCGGCGGCGCGGCGCTGGTGAGCGCCGACGTGGTCGCGCGCACGGTGTGGTTCCCGGAGGACCTCCCGATCAACCTGATCACCCACGCGGTTGGTTGCCCGCTGTTCGTGGTGATCTTGTTGCGGCAGCGCTAGGGGTTGGTCGCTCGGCAACGGCGGCGGGGGTGGGTGGCTCGGCAACGCCGTCGGGGGTGCTGCACCTCCTCCTGAGGACGTTCGCGCGGTCGCCACACTCGCGTGGAGGTGGCGGTGGTTTGGGGGTAGGTGGCGGAGAGTGTAGCGATCGTGCAATGTCCTCAGGAGGAGGCGCAGCACCCCCGCCGCCTGCGCCTGAGGTGGTGGGGGGGAAGGCTCCGCCGGACGGACCGCTTCGTCTCGGACGCGGCTTGGCGGGAGGCTCCGCCGGACGGACGGCTCCGCCTTGGACGGGGCTCTGCGCGGTGGTGGTGGGTGGGCTCGGCAACGGCGGCGGGGGTGGTGCACCTCCTCCTGAGGACGTTCGCGCGGTCGCCACACTCGCGTGGAGGTGGCAGTGGTCTAGCAGCACGTGGCGGAGAGTGTGGCGATCCGTGCAATGTCCTCAGGAGGAGGCCCACCACCCCCGCCGCCTGCGTTTGAGGAGGTGGGGGGGAAGGCTCCGCCGGACGCCAGCACCCTGACGGCTCCGCCTTGGACGGGGCTCTGCGCGGCGGTGGTGGGTGGGCTCGGCAACGGCGGCGGGGGTGGTGCACCTCCTGAGGACGTTCGCGCGGTCGCCACACTCAGGTGGAGGTGGCGGTGGTTGAGGGTAGGTGGCGGAGAGTGTGGCCCCCGAACTTTCTTCGAACCTTTCGATTTCCGTGGCAGTTCGCCGCTACGCTGGAGGTGGTGAAGCCCAGCGCGGTGCTTGCTTTGCTCAGCAGAGGAGGCCCGCACGTGGCAATCGATATGAGACAGCGCCCGCCGCCGCGGGACATGGGTCCGGTCCTGCGGGCCTTGCGCGGGACCGTGCAGCCGGTTTGGAAGCTCGGGATCCTCGTGGTGGGGTTCCTGCTCGCCTACCTGCTCCTGGGGCTCTACGGCGCTCTGTTCTCGGTGGTGATCTTCTTCGGAGGACAGCTCGTGGCCTCCGCCTGGGACGCGCGGGAGGAGCGCAAGGCGAACGAGCCGCGCGCGCCCATGCGAGGGATCAAACCCGTGATCCGCTCGGCGTCGCGCAAGAAGGGTCCCGAGTAGGGGTCGCAGACACCCCGCCCCCGCCTGCAGCTGAGCTGGGCCGATTTCGATTTGGTCTCGGTCTCTGTCCCTGCTTCTGTCTCAGCCCCTGAATCCGTTTTGGTTCTGCCTCGGATTCTGTCTCGGGTTCTGGATCCGTCTCGGGTTCTGTCTCTGTTCCTGTCTCAGGCTCTGAATTCGTCCCAGCGTCGGTAGCATCAACACGCGTAAGTGGTTGGAACGGTTGGTCAAGCCGTTCGCGAAGACCCTACACGGCGTTCGACCCTCACGTCGGGTGTTCGCGAAGACCCTACACGGCGTTCGACCCTCACGTTGGGTGTTCGCGAAGACCCTACACGGCGTTCGACCCTCACGTCGGGTGTTCGCGAAGACCCTACACGGCGTTCGGCCCTCACGTAGGGGTGTTCGCGAAGACCCTACACGGCGTTCGAGCCCGACGTCGGATGTTCGCGAAGACCCTACACGGCGTTCGGGCCCGACGTCGGATGTTCGCGAACGTCCGATCCGGCGTTCGAACCCGGCGTCGGGTGTTCGCGAACGTCCAACACGGAGTCCGACCTCGACCGAGGGAGTGGGCACGACTCCCAACACACCCCGAACCCAAATCCAAGCTGGTCCTTTGCCTGCTCCAGCTCGAGAGGCACAATGCGCCCGGCGGAGGGGCCATGTCGCGCCGCAAGACCGTGCTGCTCGTGCTGGGGGTGCTGCTGGGCGCTCTCGTGGCGAGCGTGTTGATCCGCTTCCTCGCCGCCTCACGGGAGGAGCTGGACACGACCGTGCGGGTCGACGGCTTCAGCGAGCTCGGCGACGGGCGCTACCTGGTGCAGCCCCTCGGCGCGCCGGTTCAGGCCCAGGAGCTCGAGATCCAGGCGATCACCCGCTACCCGTTCGGCTACGCGGTCGTCGAGCCCAAGGAGGGGCACGACCCGCTGCGCCCCGCGGCGCGGCCGACGGCGGTGCGCACCCGGGAGGTGCGCCGCGAGCGGCACGCGCGGGTGGTGCTGGCCTACGGCAAGCTCGCGGCGGTGCGCGACGCGCGCCTCGCCGTCGAGACCTCAGGGCGGGTGCTGACCTACGCGGTCCCGGTGGGTGCCCACGTGAAGGCCGGGGACGCGCTGCTCGAGCTCAACCCGGAGGACGCCCAGCTGCGGCTCGAGACCGCCCAGGCCGACCTCGAGGTCGCGGACGGCCAGCTCGCGCGGGCCACGACCCACCTCGCGACCCAGCGCCAGCTCCTGGGCTCGGCCAAGGAGCGCCTCGACGCGCGGGCCGCCGAGCGCGAGCGCTGGATCGACCTCGCGGCGCAGTCCGTCGCCTCCCGCGATCGCGCCGACGCGGCCGACGAGGTGTGGCGGCTGGCCCTCGCCGCCTACGAGCAGCTCGAGGGCGCGCTGAACCTGGCGAGCGCCGAGGTCACCGCGGCCGAGGCATCCCGCGAGCGGGCGGCGGTGGCGCTCAAGGTCGCGGTCCGCGACCGCGAGCACTGCACCCTCCGCGCGCCCTACCCAGGCGAAGTCGGCGAGCGCCTGGTGGGGGTCGGCGACTTCGTCACGCCGGGCACCCCGGTGGTGCGCCTGGTCGACCAGTCGCGCATTCGCGTGCGGCTGCACGTGCGGCCCGGTGAGGCGCTGTGGCTCGA
>Ga0209578_10003195_pt1 | contig 12760 bp, 6 predicted proteins | sample tdAd472_FD_187127 | JGI IMG/M metagenome (GOLD analysis project Ga0209578, IMG submission 187127) | Marine sediment microbial communities from the Atlantic coast under amendment with organic carbon and nitrate - tdAd47.2 (SPAdes)... | ecosystem: Environmental > Aquatic > Marine > Coastal >...
CGGCAAAGGCCCGCGCTGCCTCAACCGGGTCTTCCAGCCCCAGCAAGGCTTTCGCCTCTGCCAGGCTGGGCATGAAAACATCCACATGCGGAAGCAGGCTTTTCAGGAACTCAACCAGGTGGGGGTGCGGAGAGATCAGATCACCCGTCACAAAAGTACCAGCCGCGCGAATGCCGCCAACCGCCTCCAGCACCTGTGGCCCGGTCAGGTTTGGAAAGCCGACCCCGCCAAAATGAAGAAACCGCGCAGCCTTCGCCGTCTCCACGGCCTCCGGCGTAAAGGCGCTCATCACACTCGCACCCAGCATGTGGAGATTGGGCCGCTCGCCATCCTTCCGGACAAGGAGGATTGTGGTTGAGGTCGGCATGTCATCGCGCTCCAGCAGATGTGCCGTATCAACGCCTTCTTCCTCAAACAGGCCTTTCAGAATGCCCCCATTCCGGTCTTTACCAATGGCCGAAATCAGCGATGCTTTGAGCCCCAGCCTGGCCGCAACCACTGCCATGCCGCCCGCCGTTCCCGCAGGGGCAAGCGCGATCTGCTCCACCAGTGCCGTTTCGCCGCCTGGCGGTAATTGTGAAACCGGCCGCGCGATAATATCCAATGTTGTCAGGCCGATACATGCTAAATCTGTCATACTGTCGGAGCCTCCCTTGCCCATTCATATGTTTTACCCAATAGTCGATACATCCTTTTGAAGGGGGGAAACAGCCATGAGACTTGAGAAGGACATGAAGCTGAGGGAACGCGCCGCAAAGGTCATCCCGAACGGAATGTACGGCCACCAGAATGTCAGCCTGATTGCACCGGGCACGCCGCAATTTTTTGCGCGCGCCGAGGGTGCCTATTTGTGGGATGTCGACGGCAATCGCTATGTCGACTTTATGTGCGGCTATGGCCCGCAACTGCTCGGCTATTGCCACAAGGAGATTGACCGCGCCTATTGTGAGCAACTGTCCAGGATAGACGTCGCCACCGGGCCGACTCCGCTGATGGTGGAACTGGCCGAGAAGTGGACTGATCTCGTCACACATGCCGACTGGGCCATGTTCTGCAAGAATGGCACGGATGCCACCACGATGGCGCTGATGGCCGCGCGCGCCTATCGCGGCCGCAAGAAAATTCTCATCGCCACCGGCGCCTATCATGGCGCAACCACATGGTGCACGCCCTTCCCGGATGGCACGGTGCCGGAAGATCGCGCACATATTATTCACTATGAATACAATAATGTCGAAAGCCTGGAAAAAGCCGCAGAAGAGGCTGGCGATGATCTGGCCGGTATCTTTGCCTCCCCCTTCAAGCATGATGTTCTGACAGACCAGCAGCTGCCCGACCCGGCCTATGCCAGGCGGGCCCGCGACCTGTGTGACGCAGCAGACGCCCTGCTGATTGTGGATGAAATCCGCGCCGGTCTTCGCATTGCGCGCGATGCCAGCTGGTCGCTCATGGGCATTGAGCCGGACCTCACCAGTTGGGGCAAGTCGCTCGCCAATGGCCACCCGATCTCCGCGCTGCTGGGGTCGGAAAAGGCAAAGACCGCTGCTGGCAAGATCTATGCGACCGGCTCTTTCTGGTTTGCTGGCGCTGCTATGGCGGCTTCACTCGTTACGCTGAGAATCCTTCAGGAAACAGATTATCTGGAGCGGATGATCGCGCTGGGCACGCGCCTGCGCACCGGGCTGGAAGAGATCGGCCAGCGCCGCAGCATCTCCATCCGCCAGACCGGGCCGGAACAAATGCCGCTGATCATGCTGGCTGATGACCAGGGCAATCTGGACATGCCGCGAGGCTTTGCCTTCTGTTCCGGCCTCATGGAAAAGGGCATCTACTTCCACCCTTGGCATAACATGTTCATCAGCGCCGCCATGACCGATGAGGATATCGACATGACACTTGAAGCGGCCGACAGCGTTCTGGCCAATATGAGCGTCGACGCGTGAAGCATGGTCGCCAGCCTCAGGCCGCGGAAACGGTCTGACTATTATTTTCCAAATGAATACAGGGCGCTTCCGTGTAAAAGGAGCGCCCTATTCTTATGTGCGCCCTATACAGGCCGCTGAAAGAAATAATATCCCAAGTCTTGCGCGAAATGAGAAATGTAATATCGAAGAAACCGCAAATATGGCGTATGAAGCGCCCCTTATTTCGGCCTCGCAGGAATTTTATTATGAAGATCGGTGTCCCCAAGGAAATCAAGAACCATGAATACCGCGTCGGCCTGACGCCGGAAAGCGCGCGGGAATTCATCGCCCGTGGCCACAGCGTGCTGGTGGAAACCCAGGCCGGTGCCGGCATCGGCGCCAGCGATGAAGACTATATCGCCATTGGCGCCGAGATAGCCCCCACAGCCGAGGATGTCTTCGCCAACAGCACAATGATCATCAAGGTCAAAGAGCCGCTCGCTGACGAGCGCAAACGTCTTACTCCGGATCATATCCTCTACACCTATCTTCATCTCGCGCCGGATCCTGAACAAACCAAAGACCTTATCGCCTCCGGCGCCACCTGCATCGCGTATGAAACGGTCACGGACCGCCATGGCGGCCTTCCCCTTCTCAAACCGATGAGCCAGGTTGCCGGCCGCCTCGCCATTCAATGCGGCGCGTCTGCCCTGGAAAAGAATGAAGGCGGTCGCGGCGTTCTGCTAGGCGGCGTGCCCGGCGTACACCCTGGCAATGTACTCGTCATCGGTGGCGGCGTAGTCGGCTTCAACGCAGCGCAGATGGCCGTTGGCATGCATGCCGATGTCACAATACTGGACCGCAATACGGATGTGCTGGACCGTCTGGATGCGCACTTTGAAGGCCGCGCCAAAACCATCTACTCCACAAAGGCGACGCTGGAACAGGCACTGTCCGAAGCTGACCTCGTCGTGGGCGCGGTGCTGGTGCCTGGCGCTGCCGCACCGAAACTTGTCACGCGTGAGATGCTGTCGCTGATGAAGCCCGGCGCGGTGATGGTGGATGTCGCCATCGATCAGGGCGGCTGTTTTGAGACTTCACATGCCACGACGCATGACAACCCGACCTATATTGTCGACGACATTGTACATTACTGCGTTGCCAACATGCCGGGCGCCGTTGCGCGCACCTCCACCTATGCGCTGAACAATGCGACGCTGATCCACGCGCTGCGCATTGCGGACAAGGGCTGGAAGGCAGCGCTGCAGGCCGATCCGCATCTGGCAGAAGGGCTTAATGTCTGGAACGGCAAAATAACCTGCGCGCCCGTGGCCGAAAGCCTGGGCATGCAAAGCCAGAGTGTGCCACTCGCCGATGCCCTCGCCTGAGGCGCATACTGACTGAAAATTGGAAAAGCGGGCGCGGGTCGCCCGCTTTTTTATTGGGTAAGGCCAACCAGAAGTTTCAGCACAGCAGAATAATAATCCCCTTGCAGGCCCGTCTCAGGTACGCTGCGTCCGATTGCCCTGGCAATCACCGCCATGCCCCCTTCGGACGGCCCGAAATCCGGTGTAGCAGCGGTATTCACATCGATCCACGCTGGCACATCATGACCGGCATTCAGATAGGATTCCCAGAACGTCACGATCGGGGCGGGCACCTGTTGCCCGTCCATCTGCAGATAGACCGGTATACGGATCGCATCATATCCGAACCGTGCAGGCCATCCATTGGCAGGCTGGATAGCACCTTCACGGGTCAGTTCGCACCAATCCGTAGGCAATTGCAACGGGCCAAAGGCCGATTGGGTGAGCAGCCACTGGCTGTCCGTCATTACACGCGTCCAGAACTTGTCCATCCCACCGGCGGAAAAGTCCCGGAAGGCGGGCCAGATGAAGTAAGCCGGATTGAACACTGTGCGGTCGTCATGATCAAAGCCGCTAAGGCCGGGCAGCAAGACCATACGGTCCTGACGCTCCACGATCAGATGCCGGGCTATGGCGTTCCGGATTTCACCGGCGCGCACGTCATAGGCATCTATATCCCAGCGCCGGGCGGCCTGCATCAGCGCCCAGGCGATCAGAATGTCGCCATCGGACGCATTGTTCGGGTCTGCCACGCCCTTCGCCCTGGACGGATCATACAGCCAGGCATAGAGGTTCACATCCTGACGGGCCAAATTAGCCTCTGTCCAGGCGTGCAGTGTCCGGAACGTTTCCTGGTCCCCTGCCGCCTGCGCGAAAAGCAGGCCATACCCCTGGCCTTCACTGTGGCTGATGCCGCCATTGCCGTTGTCGATGACGCGGCCTTCGCCGTTTACGAACAGACCTTTAAAGGCTTCCCAATCACTCATGAAGCTGGCGGAAGGGGATACAAGGTTGCTGACCGCAACAGTCTCGGCATAGGGTGGCTCGGCCTGGCTGCGCTCTCCGCATGCAGAGATAAGGGTCAACGCAACCCCTTGCAGAAATGTCCGGCGATCAAGGCGCATGACGCAGCTCAATGAGTCCTGGTTCGCATTTTGTGATCGATGTGCGCAAGGCATCATTGCCTGACAGGGCATGGAACCACGCCGCATAGGCCCCCTGCAGCAGAGGCGGCATGATCATGTCCCACGGAATGCCCCCTTCCTGGCCTGCGCTGGTTGGTGGATTCCTGTGCATGATGTCGATACCGCCATCATCCAGCTCAAAGATGACGTGTCCCCATCCCAGTTCCTGCCAAAGCGCGTTCACAGCACTTTCGATTTCCTCGACATCGCTCAGCCCCGTCAGCGGGTCCAGGGCAGCAAGCCGCCGCCCGACGGAGGCCAGAAACATTTCCAGCTGCTCCTGCGTTGCCGTGGAGGTCACCTCGTCAAGCAACAGGGCCAGAAGTGTCTCTATGCTGACAGCTGTGGCTGTTACGTGGTCATTTGCATGCATCTGGCTTTTCTTGCCGATGAGGATCATCTGGTTACTCCGAAGCTCTGACGGATTCCGAAAAGGGTTTGGAATTCATTATACTCGCCAAACGTGTTGAGACGCACTTCGCCGCCAATACTTGTGCCCGGTGCCACCTGGAAATAGGTCGACCCGTTCAGATTGACACCAAAGCCGGTTTCGCTGCTGCTATCATGATAGGCCTGCACATCATCGTTCAGGAAGGCCAGATACCCCACCTCGAACATTGAGGCCGGATCGGTCGGATAGAAGGGCTCGCGATCCTGCTCAAAGCTCTGATAGCCTGGCGTGATGCTGGCCTTCGCCTCCAGGCGATCACGCGTATAGGTATACCGGATCGGAAAGCTGACGCTCAGGAAGCTCTGTGGACTGAAATAGCCGCCATAGCCTGACGTGAAGAGGTTATGATTGTCATCAAAGGCCTGATAGTTGCCGTTCACGCCGACGGTCAGGTCCGAATACTCGCCCTTGCGCGCCAGCAGATAGCCCCCTGCATTCAGCTGTATCCCTTTATTATCCTTGACATTCTCGCCCGCGTAGTCGGCATAGGAGCCTTCTGCATAGAAGCCTGATCCATCGCGCTCATAAGACAGCGACACGCCAGCTTCCGAGCGCATCACCGCGCCCCAGAATTCGCCGGTCACAGGGTCGGTCGTACCGGCATAGGACAGCACGCTGTCGGTCACCGGCCGATATTCCGCCCACACCTTACCGGTCGTGTACTGTCCGAATTTGGGCTCATAGGAAATGCCGCCTTGCGCCCGGGTCTTCTGGAAACCCAGAGGCGTGACGCCCACATCCGCGCTCAGATACTCGCCGCGATAGCCAGCCGTCAGCTCGACGCCCGCCTCATGCTGCGTGCCCGGATCTGCCAGTACGGCCTCATACTCGCCGACAATGCCACGCGCCTGCAGCAGGCCGTTGCGGCCGAATTTCAGCTGGCTGTCAGCGCCGACTTCGCCAGCATCGATCGATACGGCATGACCGGCAACAAAGACGCGCCCATCCGCAAAGCCGGTCGAATACTCGACCGTCCCGCCAAGCTCGTTGAGCGAGCTGAGACCGGATTCACCTGAACGGTCGCGATAATGTGTGCTGACATCAATGCGAGGTCCCGTCTCGGCGTCCAGCTCTGCCAGGTCTGCTACGATGCCTGCCAGAACGGGGTCTGTCGTGCCGAAGCTGCCGGCATTCTGGTTTGCTGAAATCGTCTGCATACGCAGCATGCTTCCACCCGGCAGGCTGGCAGGGGCCGTCTGGGTCTGACCATAGGCTGGGCCAGAGGAGGCTGAGGCCAGCTGCCACGGATTGGTGGAGCTGGTATTGCTGGAAACCAGTGCCTTGGTGTCAAACGGGTTCGGCGCGGCGGGCGCAGTAAACGGATTGCCCCCCATGGCGCGATTGGCAAACGGGTTCGTGCTGCTGAAGCCGCCGCCAGCCTCTCCGGTTTTGGCTTCATACAGCGCGCGGGCCTTTTCCAGATATTTGCGGGCGGCGCGGTCGCGTCCAGCCTGCTGCTCCATACGGGCAGCGGCCAGATAAATTTCGTAATTGTCCGGATCCAGAGCTTCGAGGCGTTCGAAGGCGCTGCGCGCCAGGTCTGCATCCCCGGCCACGCTGGCTGTATCGACCAGCACAAGCAGGGCATCCTTGTTACGCGGTTCCTGTTGCAGCACCATTTGCAGCGTTTTCGCCGCAGGCAAAGCCATGCCTCCCGCCTGATAGAGGCGCGCCAGAGACATCAGGACATCCGTATCCCCCGGGGCCTTCTGCCAGGCCGTCTGCAGCACTTCATAGCTTTGCGCATAATTGCCGGCTTCGCGCAGATTATCCGCCTCGATCACCGCCATCATGCGGCGCATGCGCTCCACGATGGCTTGCTTCTCCGACGAATCCCCCGCGGCTTCAGCCGCGCGCTGGATCGCGCCATAGGCAAAGGCTGTCTGCCCCTCAGACGTCAAAATACGTACAATAGGTTCATAGGCCGCAGGGTCGGACAGGGTCTGCTTCATCAGATTCTGCGCCATGGTGACCGCGTCGCTGCGGTCGCCCAGTTGGTAAAGAACGCCCGCGATTTCTGCCTGACGATAGGCTGGCAGGCGGCCTGTTGCCGCAATCTGCTTCAGGCCTGAAACAGCCTGCGCCGTCTGGCCCTGTTTGGCCAGCAGCTGCGCGCGATCAATTGCGGTTTGCGCCGTCAGGCTGAGGGCAAACTCCTGCATTTCCGGCGTGCGGGACGCAGCCGGGATACGGCGGATCAGATCCTGCGCATCGCCTGCCATGTCCATCTGTTCGGCCAGCAACGCAGCGGCGTAGATATGCTCAGCATCGCTGGAGGCCGCAAGTGTCTGCATGACGGAACGCGCCTGCCAGGCATTGCCCTGCCCGGTCAGGAAGCGCGCATATTCATACCGGATCCACGGATCATTCGGATAGGATGTCATGCCATCCTGGAATAGTTTTTCGGCGACAACCATGCGGCCCTGCTGGGAGGCATCAACGGCTTCGCGGCGCAGCGCATTCATGCGCAGCTGGTTGGCAAAGTCCTTGTCCAGTCCCGGCATGCGCAGCGCCGTGCGCGCTGCCTGTGCGGCCTCGCCATAGCGGCCCAGTTCGTCCAGAACGTCAGACAGCAGACCTTGGGCAATCGCCTGATCACCATCGCCAGAGCTGACAAGGTTTTCAGAAATCGACAGCGCCTTATCAAGGTCGCGCGCTTCCAGCGCAGCGGATGCCTCATTTACCCGCGCAAAGAAGTCAGCCGACGCATAGGCCTGATCCCATTTGTCGGAACTGCCCAGCTTGCGTGCCTGCCCCAAAAGGTCTTTCGCCGCAGTGAAATTGTTACGGCGCAGCTGCACCACGCCCAAACCGCCCAACACGTCAGAATCTTTTGGGGACAGGCTGCGGGCCCGGTTGAAGGACTTCTCGGCGAGATCCAGATTGCCAGCTTCCAGTGCCTTGAACCCGGCTGCGCGCGCATCGGCTGCCGGATTGGGCTTTGGCGCAGGCGCACGTTTGGTTACGGGTGCAGGCTTGGCGTTTGTTTCCTGTGCGGGCTCCAACGCCGTCTTGCTGGCGACCGGAACCGTCAGCACCGTCTTGGCAGCATTGAACTCCAGAGCCTGCTTGGCCACCGGATTCTGGGGGTCAAGTTCCAGCACCCGCTGATAGGTTTCCTTGGCCCGGCTATGCTGGCCTCTGGTTTCCCAGTACTTCGCCTGCTGCAGAAGTGCTTCCACCCCAGCGCTCTCCGCAACCGCCTGACCGCCATCCACATGGGCTGCGATGGCACTGGCCAGGGCGAGAGCGGTCAGATGCGTTTTTCTCATCACTCACTATCCATATCTTGCAGGCGACGACGTTCCTGACGCTTCAGCAGCGCGTAAATCGGCCCGGCAACAATCAAGGCAACGATCACACCACTGATCACCATGAAGAGCGGTCTGCCGCTCATCCAGAAGGCAAAGGCAAGCCACCAGGGCAAGTCGCTGACCCAATAGCTTGATCCGATCATGTAGCTGGCCATGCCATCGCCGTGTACGACGGACAGGTCGCCCTGCACGTCTGCAATCACGTCAATCTCTTCCAGAGCGTAGATCATGCCCGGCAGGCGGGATGTATCGCTACCCAGCACGGCCACGACGCTGCGGCTTGGCGCGAAGGGAGATTCAAAGCCGATCATGCCGGTGAACTCATCCGCCGCCATTAGCGTGTCATTGGCCTCGTCGGCCTTGTTGTGCTTGCGGGTGGAAACCATGTTGCCCAGACGGTCCAACAGGCTGTCCGCCGGCACATGGATCTGGCCACCTGCAAATGACACAGGCGCACCGCGGAACAGGCCCGCCTCATTGCCCAGGCTGACCGGACCGATGACCAGGATGTCTTCATCGCGCATGCGGTCTGCGTTGACTTCACGCGTTACCCGCGCCCGCACGGTTGGCGCACCGGTGGAGTCACCGAAGCGGCCCATCAGCACCAAAAAGGTCTCAATTGTTGCGGCATCCACGTCCCGCGGCATAAGAATGGCGGTTTCCGCCAGATCCGGGCGGATCGTGAACGGGTATCCCGCCCCGGCAAAGGGTGCCAGGTCCGGCATCAGAATCGCATGATGTGCGCCTGTGAAGTCAATCTGGCTATCGCCCAGAACGCTCACGGCGACATTTGTAGGTATCATGCCCGTACACTCGCTCTTGTCGGCCAGGATGAGGTTGTAGTCGAAGACCAGCTCATTCTGTCCAAACAGGTTGTATCGGGGCAGCGTTACTTTTGCCTTACGCTCCTCAGACACCGTCTGAGCACCTTTCGCGAGGCGATTCAGCACGCTTTCTCCGCCCAGTGGCAGCGTCTCAAGGAAGTTGTTGTTCAGCGACACGTCCAGACGCGAGGCCGCGCGATCCAGCCAGGGTGCAGCAGGATAGCGGTATCCAAGGTCCACCTTCCCGCCATTGCCCGGCCAGAAGAACAGGTCTGGCGCAACGCGGAATTGCGCGCTCAGCGGGCCCGGCGGCAGGCCGCGGGCTTCAAGCGAGTAAGGCTCGGTGACTTCCGACAGTGCAACCTTGCGGTCCGTTGGCAGCCAGCGCGGCGCAGCATAGCGATCAAACGCCGGCACCCGGAATTCCTTCATGGAAATGTCCCGGCCGCCAACAAAGCCGCTGGCAAAGGCGAGGCCCGCTGCGGCCTGTTTCAGCTCGGCATCCGTGCGGCCCATGATCAGCAGAAGCTGGCCAAACTCGTCGGCCGGGTTCGGCACAACCGCAATCTCGGGGCCGGTAATCTGGCGGTCAATACCCGGCAGGCTGTCCTGCGGGCCCAGGAACACAACAGCATTGCCTTCCGGCAGCACACCGCTTTGCGGCGTGAAACGGAACCCGCGATAGCTGGCCAGGCTACCCAGCCAGGACGCAATCGTGCCGGCAGCTTCCAGCTCGCCATCGCTCGGCCGGGCGGCCATCACGAAAGGCAGGTCCAGCGGCATGGAGTCATGTTCGTCAAAGAAGGGCGCAGGCAGCTTGCTGAGGTTTGGCGGGAATTTCAGCTGCTGTACCTTCACATCCAGGAAGGTGCGCTCATTGGAAATGTTCATCCAGAGGGATGAGTGGAACGGGTCTTCACAATCGGTGGCATAGTGGCCCAGGAAGCGGAAGTTCAGCTGGTTCTGCCCCGGCAGGAACAAGGCCGGCTCAATCTCCAGCTCCAGCGTCGTACCATCGGCGCCGCCTGGCAGCAGTTTCACCGTCTGGATCACTTCCCCATTCAGCATCACCACCAACTGGCTGAGATCCCCCAGCAACGCTGGCGAATAGGCCATGTTGACCGTGACAGATGCCTCTGTGACCACTTCGTCGGCACGCATGCCGAACGGAATGCCGATTTCGGCCCGCGTCCCCTGCAAGCGGATGGGAGAACGGATTGACAGATTTTCCAGCGTCATGCGATCAGCGCGCTGCCCGTCGCCCAGTTCCTGCGTTACAGGGGCCTGAGCCACCGGCGGCGCTTCCTGCGCATAGGACGGCGCCAGAGTGCCAGCCAGCACGCACAGTGCGGCAATCGCCGTCAGCGTGACAGGCACCCGGCCCAGAGACGGCCCGAGAATGCGTTTAAGGGTCACAATATCGACTCCCACAATATCCTTGATTGAACGCATCCCGGAGACAGGTTTGCGCGGTTCGCCCGGCTGCCAGGCGTCGGCCCGGCCCATCACGGCACGGACGAGTTGCCGCGCGTGAAGCTGGTCCAGCTCCTCAAAGCGCAGCCGCAGAATGCCACTGTCGGTACGGATGGCTTCGACCGGAACGGTCAGCGTGTCATCCCCCATTGGAATGGAAATGCTGTTGATCGTATGCCCGGTCATGTCCATGCCTTCCGGCAGCCTGACGGCAACTCCACCCATGGAAAAGTCCAGCGTGGAACAGTCGAAGACATATCCGTCATCCCGGTACAGCGTCGCCTGAAGTGTCTGGTCAATCCGGATATGCTCGCGCACCTGACGGGTCTCGCGGGCAACCGACACGGCGGCCAGCAGGATGATCAGGCTGAACGTGGCCCAGCCGACATTCAGCACCAGTGTACCGATCGGCATGTTGCCCGGTTCGGCAAAGACCAGTAGACGCCCGGTTCCGAACACGATGCCAAAGATCATCAAGCCGATGGTCCACATGTGCGGCTTCACGGCGTCCAGATCGAAATAGGTCTTGTCCAGAAGATCACCCTTGTCGGTCACGTTGAACTTGCCCTTGCGGGGCTGGAACAGCGTCAGCACGGTCGGCTTGACCAAGTGGAAGGCCAGCAGGGTCTCGTAGATCTCCCCCCAGAACGGGCGGCGGTCTCCGCCCTGCGTGCGTTCGCTGGACAGGGTCGAGATGTAAAGGTGTGGCAGGGCGTAAGCGAAGATCAACGCAGCAGAGGCGTGAATGATATTCTGCCCGGCAATCAGATACGCCAGCGGCGCCGTCAGGAACACAATGCGCGGCAGCGGAAACTGGAAGTGCATCATCGCATTCAGATAACAAAGCCGCTGTGGCAATTTCAGCCCCTTGCCCAGCAGCGGATTGTCGATGCGGAAAATTTGCGTCATGCCGCGCGCCCAGCGGATACGCTGGCCGATGTGAAGAATCAGGCGCTCGGTCGCGAGACCGGCAGACAGCCGCGCAGAAATATAGGCCGTGTTCCAGCCCATGCGCTGCAGTTTCAACGCGGTATGCGCGTCTTCCGTGACGGTTTCCCCGGCAAACCCATTGGTCTGCATCAGCGCCTCACGGCGAATGATCGCGCAGGAGCCGCAGAAGAAGGTTGCGTTCCAAAGGTCGTTCCCGCTCTGTACGGGGCCATAGAACAGGTCACCTTCTCCCGGCAGATCCTCGACACTGCCAAGGTTACGCTGAACCGGATCTGGGGAATAAAAATGGTGCGGCGTCTGCAATAGCGCCAGCTTGGGGTCTCTCTGGAACCAGCCAATCGTCAGCTGCAGGAAGGCGCGTGTTGGCACGTGGTCGCAGTCGAACACGACGATCAGGTCGCCATCGGTCTTCTTCATGGCGGCATTGAGGTTGCCGGCCTTGGCGTGCTTGTTGTCCGTACGCGTCAGATATCCGCAATTGGCTTCGCGGGCGAATTCACGGAATTCCTCGCGGCGGCCATCATCCAGGATGAAGACGCGGTAGCGGTCTGCCGGATAGTCCATGTCCATCGCGGCGAACACCGTATTGCGGACAATATCCAGGCTTTCATTATAGGTCGGGATATAGACATCCACCGTCGGCCATTCCGACGGATCGCCTTTCATCTCCACAACCGGGCGGTGCAGCGGCCAACTCGTCTGGATCAGGCCCAGCAGCATAATGAACCAGGCATACAGCTCGGCCAGGTAAAGACCCGTGCCCAGCACGAACTCGATCGGTGTGTCGAACTCAAGCGTATGGGTCGTCCGCCACCAGATATACCGAGTAGAAACAAGAAGTGCGATACCGCCCAACACAAGCGTGCCCCGGCGGGATTTGTTGCGACTTACGAAAAAGGCCGCAACCATCACGCCCAGACCAAAAATCCACTGGTTCTTCAGATCCAGTGGTACGGAAATGACCATGACCGCCAGAAAAGCGGCCAGCAGCCAGACCGGAAGCATTGCGATCTTGCGGAGGGAGCCGAAGGAATTCCCCATAATCAGACCGCCCGCCGCGCGGGTGCGTCCACGCCTTCAGAGCCAACCACAGGTTCACCCTTCAGATAAGCCTCGATCATGTTGGTCAGCGCCGTCACATCGCGCAGCACCACACTATGCGGCGCAAATTTCTCCAGAACTTCGAATTGGGCCAGCGCTTCATTGACGGCCTCATCCCGGCGCACAATGCCGAAATATTGCTCGCCCAGCAGTTCGGCCAGGAAGCGTCGGCAATGGCGCGACAGTTTGTA
>Ga0209578_10003206_pt1 | contig 12724 bp, 10 predicted proteins | sample tdAd472_FD_187127 | JGI IMG/M metagenome (GOLD analysis project Ga0209578, IMG submission 187127) | Marine sediment microbial communities from the Atlantic coast under amendment with organic carbon and nitrate - tdAd47.2 (SPAdes)... | ecosystem: Environmental > Aquatic > Marine > Coastal >...
GACCGACCTGGTCCGCCCAGAACATCGGTCCACCCTTGGCGGCTGGAAACGCATAACCGTAAACATAGACAACATCGATGTCCCCTGGACGCTGGGCAATTCCCTCCTCGAGGATAAGCGCCCCTTCGTTGACCAGAGGATAAAAACAGCGCTGGATAATCTCTTCATCACTGAAATCCTGTTGATCAATGCCCAACTCCCCGGCCTTGGTTCGAATCAATGCCTCCACTTCGGGATCAGTCGACCGGGCGCGGGTACTGGGATCATACTTGTAAAATCCTGCACCGGATTTTTGTCCAAGCCGGCCCATCTCAACCAGGGTATCGGCGATGATATAACCCTTGGGGTCTTCCGGCAGGTCATTCCTGGCCTTTCGCGCCTTGTAGCCAACGTCGAGTCCGGCAAGGTCACTCATGGCAATGACACCCATGGCCATGCCGAACTTCTCCAGCGCGCTGTCAACCTGTGCAGGTGTGCAGCCGTCCATCAACAGCATCTGCGCTTCCCGACCATACCCGGAAAGCATGCGGTTGCCGATAAATCCGTAGCATACTTTCGAGAGCACACAGACTTTGCCGATTTTCTTGCCGAGCTTCATGACTGTAGCCAGCACATCTTTCGAAGTCTTCTCACCCCGCACCACTTCGAGCAGTTTCATGACGTTGGCTGGGCTGAAGAAGTGCATTCCGCAAACGTCTTCCGGTCGACTGGTTGCCGCCGCGATATCATCGACATTCTGATATGACGTATTGGTCGCCAGGATGCACCCGGGTTTGCATACTTCGTCCAGCCTGGCAAACACTTCTTTCTTGATTTCCGGATTCTCAAACACTGCCTCGATAACCAGGTCCACGTCCGACAGGTCGCTGTAGTCAGTGGTACCGGTGATCAGTTCCAGGCGATTCTGTACCTGATCTTCACTGAGCTTGCCCTTCTTGACAGTTATGCTGTAGTTCTTCCGGATGATACCGATGCCCCTCTGCAGAGCTTCATCGTTGATTTCCAGCAGCCTTACCGGAATGCCTGCATTGGCAAAGCACATGGCTATACCACCTCCCATGGTGCCACCACCGATGATGGCTACGCTATTTAAAACCCGCACCGGCGTATCCCGGGAAACATCTTTGATCCTGGCCGCTTCCCGTTCAGCAAAGAATACATGCCGCATCGCCGCCGACTCTGGTGACTGCACCAGTTCGCTGAACAATTCCCGCTCCCGTTCCAGGCCCTTGTCCATGGGCATGGTCACCGCCGCCTCGACACAGGACACGATGCGGTCCGGGGCAATCTGCCCACGCGCCTTGCGAGCCAGTTGCTTGCGATAATTTTCGAAAAACCCGGGTTCGATGGAAGACGGATCGATATTGATATCGCGGATACGCTTCAGCGGCGCGCCGGAATCCACCAGGTCCCTGACGTACTCCAGGGCACCAGCCTGCAGGTCATCAGTATCCAGGATTTCGTCAATCAGTCCCATGTCACTGGCAATGGACGCCGCAACCGGATTGCCGGAAGTCATCATGTCAAGTGCTGCTTTCACGCCGGCAATTCGCGGCACTCTTTGAGTGCCACCTGCCCCGGGTAACAACCCCAGCTTGACTTCAGGAAGACCTACTTTGGCTGACGATAGAGCGCAGCGATAGTGACAGGCAAGAGCGGTTTCAAAGCCTCCGCCAAGGGCGGTTCCATGGATAGCCGCCACCACCAGTTTCTTTGAATTCTCAATAGTCGCAAGCACTTCAGGCAGCCACGGGGACCTGGGAGGCTTGCCAAACTCGGTAATGTCAGCGCCGGCAATAAACGTTCTTCCCGCGCAGACCAGCAGCACCGCATCACTGTCGTCATCCTGGGCCTGCAGCAGGGCATTCTGGATTCCTTCACGTACGGCGTGAGACAACGCGTTGACAGGGGGATTGTTAACAGTAATTAGGCCGATGTTGTTGAGTAATTCGTAACTGACTACGTTTGACATGGAGATTTCCTTTTTCTTGCAGAATTTTCTGGTCTGAGCCGGCTCCAGGCCCCGGTTAGCTGAGTCGTTCGATTATGGCAGCAGCACCCTGGCCTACCCCGATGCACAGGCTTGCCAGGCCATAGCGCCCGCCACTGCGTTCCAGCTGGCGTAGCGTGGTGAGGACAAGGCGCGCACCGGAAGCGCCCAGGGGATGGCCTACCGCTATAGCGCCTCCGTTGGGATTGACCCGGGAGTCGTCGAAGCTCAATTCCAGCAGCTTGAGACAACCCAGTACCTGAGTAGCAAAAGCCTCGTTGATTTCGATCACGTCGAGATCGTCCAGGCCAAGGCCAGCCCGGTCGAGTGCCTTGCGTGCCGCAAATACGGGGCCAAGCCCCATGACCCGGGGCTCCACTCCGGCAACGCCACCACTGATTATCCGCGCCCTGGGGGCAACACCGAATTTCTCACCCATTGCGCGATTACCGACGATCAGTGCCGCCGCGCCGTCATTGAGGCCCGAGGCGTTGCCCGCGGTGACCACCCCATCCTCGAACAAAGTGCCAAGCCCTGCCAGGGCTTCCAGGTTGGTGCCCGGTCGTGGATGCTCGTCGGTATCGACGATTACCGGAGGTTTCTTGCGTCCCTGGGGCACTTCCACCGGAATAATTTCATTGGCAAAGAAACCGTCGGCCCGGGCGGCTTCGTACCGGGCCTGTGACGCCAGGGCAAACCGGTCACTGTCTTCCCGCGAGATACCCAGGTCGACGGCGATGTTGTCTGCGGTTTGCGGCATGGTGTCGTTCCCATATCGCTGGACAAACTCCGGGTTCGGAAAACGAGAGCCCAGCGTGCTGTCCGCAATCTGCTGTCCCCGGTCATAGGCTGTGCGGGCCTTCGACAGGATGAGCGGCGCCCGACTCATTGATTCGACCCCTCCGGCGACGAACAGATCGCCCTCACCGCACTTTACCGCCCGGGTAACATCCAGAACTGCCGCCAGTCCCGAGGCACAAAGCCGATTGACCGTAAGACCTGCTACTGAGGTCGGCAGCCCGGCCAGCAGTGCAGCAAAGCGGGCGACGTTGCGGCAATCCTCTCCTGCCTGATTGGTATTGCCGGCGACAACATCCTCGATAGCGTCAACCGCGAAGCTGTTGCGCTCCACCAGCGCCTTGATCGCACAGGCCAGCAGATTATCCGGCCGAACCGGTGCAAGTGCGCCTCCGTGGCGCCCGAATGCGGTTCGGCAGCCATCGTAAATATAAGCTTCGGTCAAGGTAGTGCTGGGCATGGTTTCTTCTCTCGGTTTGAACCTCCGGGTAGAGCCAGGCTTGACGCTAAGTCCCTGGCTGGTGTCAAAGACCCGGGATAATGTGGTTTTGTGTACAGGCGGGGACTCAAAGAGAACTTTTGTCTGAATAGACCCGGTTTTACTGATCCGCCCCCCAATTGTCGGCTCAGCACAGGGGCGGTCATTCTAACACAGGGCAACAGGGGGTTGGAATTCAGGGGCCGCGGCCGGGAAGCTGCACACTTTTTGCGTTATGCTAGTGTCCTGCCCGCAGGAGACTGAGCAGATGATAAGAGACCAGGAAATACTCGACCAGTTGGTCGACATAGTGGAACGCTTTGTTCGCGACCGCCTGATACCAGCAGAGGAAGAGGTGGCCAACAACAACAAGGTACCGGACAAGCTGATCGAAGAAATGAAGGAGCTGGGATTGTTCGGCATGACCATCCCGGAAGAGTATGGCGGTCTGGGCCTGACCATGGAAGAGGAGATCCATGTCGCCATCGCTCTCGGCAGGACTTCCCCGGCTTTTCGCTCTATCCTCGGGACCAATAACGGTATTGGATCAGCCGCCGTCGTATTTGACGGAACGGAGCAACAGAAAGCCAGGTTTTTACCCCGCTACGCCAGTGGCGAATGGATCGGCTGTTTCTGTCTTACCGAGCCCGATGTGGGCTCTGACGCCGCCGCATTGAAAACCACCGCACGAAGGGAGGGTGATCACTACATTCTGAACGGAACCAAGCGTTATATCACCAATGGGCCGGTGGCGGATACGTTCAATGTGATGGCTCGCACCAACCAGGACATCAAGGGTGCGCGCGGAATTTCGGCGTTCATCGTAGAGAAAGGCACGCCTGGTATAACCCTGGGGCCAGTGGATAAAAAAATGGGCCAGGCCGGTTCCCTGACCTGCGACGTAATCTTTGAAGACTGCCCGGTGCCGGCAGAGAATCTCGTTGGCGCCGAGGGTGAAGGATTTATTACGGCCATGAAAGTGCTGGACCGGGGACGGTTGCACATCTCCGGAGTCAGCGTCGGTGTTGCAGGGCGACTCATCGATGATGCCCTGGAATACGCGTTGAGTCGCAAGCAGTTTGGTAAACCTATCGCTGAACACCAGCTCATACAGGCGATGCTGGCCGATTCCAAAACCGAGGCCTACGCTGCCCGGTGCATGACCCTGGAAACTGCCCGGGCCCGGGACCGGGGCGAAAACATCAGCACCGAATCGTCGGCCTGCAAGCTGTTCGCTACGGAAATGGTCGGCCGGGTAGCAGACCGGGCTGTACAGATTCACGGTGGCGCCGGCTATGTCAGCGACTACGCGGTGGAGCGATTCTATCGGGATGTCAGGCTGTTTCGACTCTACGAGGGGACCAGCCAGATTCAGCAGATTATCATTGCCCGAAACATGATCCGGGATGCTTCCTGATTGCCCGGAACGGCGAATCCTGCGCGGATTTACGGCGCAGGCCGCCGCTTAATGGAGTCGGTATTTTCCATTGCCGAGGCCAGCGTAACGACATTGGGGAAAACCGGGTACCGGGCAAGTTATCGACGGCTTGTACTTTCCTGGCAAAAATCCGGAGGCGCCGGCCAGCAGGCTGGTAGGGTAAATTGCAATTCCGACCTGTGCACAACCTGTGTAAAAAAACCGGATTTCCTGTGGATAATTCCCTACACGAAAAATGGTGGCCAAGTCCTTGGCATTTCATTATGATGCGTTCAGCTTTCGTGTCGAAACATCACTGTTAACGCCTGGACACAACACGCGGGAAAGTTCCATGGCAATGCCAGTTGGCGTCGCAATCTGTCCGCCCGGACGGCACGAAAGTCAGTCCTTCAAATAAGCCAGCAACATGAGGAGCAATCCATCATGGCCCGGTTCAAACAAATCAGGGACGGACGATCAAACCTGACCGTAGTCGAGGTTTACGGTGATGTCGGTAACGAGGAAATAAAAACAATCCTCGACTGGCCGCCCGACGTGAGCCCGCATTCGAAGACAGTTTTCGACTTCAGGTTCGCTGACCTGTCGGCACTGTCCAGCACGCACATCAGGAAAGCCGTTGGGGAAATCCGGCTGCTTTCCGGTCCGGACTGCAAGGCGGCCCTGGTCTTTTCCAATCCCGCAGATTATTCCATTGGTAAAATTATCAGCAGCGCATTCAGCGGGAGAGGCTACCTGGCCAACATTCGCGGGTTTTACAATCTCCACCGCGCCAAGGACTGGCTGCTGTTCTAGGGAACCTCTGTTAATAATTCCCTGCCTGTCAGTGAACCCGATAGAAGCCCTCTGTCGGCACCTCCGGCTTATACTGGCGGTGGCAGTCATCGCAACTGGCCCTGATAGCCTCGCCTGCCTCCAGCAGGGCAGGCAGGTCCTGGTTGCGAACCGCAGCCAGGGCAAGGCTGGACGCCTCGTTCAGATCAACGGTATAGCCACGCCAGTCAGTCTGAGCCACCCACATGGCGTCATTGACACCGGCTCCACCCATGGTGATGGCGGACGTGCTGGAAATCAATTGAATAGCGAAATGTTCCAGTTCCTGCCAGGCGCCAATGGTCAGGCGCGGATTGTTTTCCAGGGACAATCGAAGTATTTCATGGGCCGCATGGTCGACCTGCCCCACCATGATTTCATTAATACTGATTTCCGGCACCAACGGTACATTGGTGACTGATCGGACCACAGCTTCTGACGAAGCCGGACCAGCATCCGGGGGCCGACAGGAAGCTGTGGGTAACACGAGTAACAGCACCAGGGCCAGCCGGGAACCGGTCACCGCCTGCAGAATCAACAACACAACCCGGTTAACGGGGCCCTGTTTCCCGGGTGTTTCACTTTCGCATCTGTCCACGCCAGCAACCTGGTGTTCCACGGTCTCTTTCCTCCGTTTTCTTGCAATCGGCTTCCCTGGAAGCAGGTACGGCTCCGAATCGCAACCCGGTGGCTATTGTACACCAGCCGTCCGCCATCAGGCTGTTGTCGCGCCAGGTTCTGAGCAAACGGGGCCTGCGCACTGGCTATCTTTTGATACAGATCAATTCCGGACATGGCTTTCCTGATTTCAGGCCCTGCCGAGGTTGATTTACCCATTTCTAGACCTCATTAAACTTGAAACGCTGCCAGGGTTTTATCCCAGGGCGCGGCAATACGCTCACAGTAATGTACAGGAGGAATACACCATGAATCTGGTCCCACGAAATCGAATCAGCGATTTCGATTCTGTTTTCGAAGATTTTTTTACCGGGTTTCCAATGCTGATGGGAAATTCCGATGTCGCCAAGAGCCTGGCGGGTATGCGTGTCGATATACATGAAGACGACGCGTCTTACGAGATAACCGCCGAACTTCCCGGCGTTCGCAAAGAGGATATCAGCGTTACCCTCAAAAACGACGTACTGACCATCAGCGCCAGCAAGCAGACGGAAAGCGAAAAGAAGAAAAGGGGCAAAGTTATTCGCAGGGAGCGCAGCAGTGGATCGTTTTCCCGTAGCTTCTCGGTACAGGAGGGCATCAGTCAGGAAGATATCAAGGCAAGCTTCGACGAAGGTGTGCTCACCCTGATTATTCCAAAACTGGGCAAGGATGATGCGGAGCCTGACACCCATAAAATCAACATCGGATGACAGTCACGCCGCAGCCACATGATACCGGTAACACACCTGGGTGGAGACGCAACCTGGTTTGGGGAATCGCCGTGAATCAGTAGAGTCGCCGCCCAGCCGGACTTTCGCTACCTCGCCTGCGACGAGGTCCGATATACAGTGACCGGTAGTGGCTGGTATCATGCATAGGTCGGCGCAGGGCAGTCCTAACTGACGCAGTCCTAACTGACGACGCGCTGGCCTTTACGCCGCCTGTCACCGAGGGTAAGGCAGCGATTTTATTGATTGAGGATCCTCTGCTTAACCAGGGGTTCCTTGAAAACAACAGGTGCATACGGCTGGACGTCATCGTTCAAAGCCTTTCAGCTCAAACCGTAGTTGCCTGAATGCAGGCATAACCAGGAATCAACAAGGACCTCCCATGGCAACTATCGACAGCATCCTCGTTATCGTCGACCCCACTGTCGAGCATGATTTTGTAATCGATCGGGTGAAAGGCATACTCGCCCGCAACAAGGCCTCCGTCCGTTTCTTCATTAATACCTCCAATACCCTGACACAACACACTTACGCTTATGAAGGCATGGATGGCCATTTCCTTGAAAAACAAAGACTGCTGTTCGTTGAGCATTATCAGAAGTTGCTTGACAACCTGGTTGATGAATTCCAGGCACTGGGCGTCAATGCGACATCGGTCTTTACCGAGGAACACAACCTTGCGGAAGCCATTATGGCCGCAGTGCGGGAATATGATCCGGACCTCGTCCTCAAGAGCACTCACCATCACAGCGTCCTGCGCCGTTCACTGATCACCAACACAGACTGGCGCTTGATCAGAAAGTGTCAGAAGCCACTGCTACTGGTAAAACCCCGCAGCTGGTTTGACAAGGGCAGTGTTGTCGCCTCGGTGGACCCCCTGCACTCCAAGGCGGCGCAGAGCAAGCTGGATCACCGGCTGATCGAAACCGCGGAAAACATTGCCAGGGCATTTGAGCAGACCCCCCGGGTTTTTCATTGCTATTTCCCCTTTGTCGGCACCATGTTCCCCACTGCCGCTGAATCGACCGAGCAGATGCAGGAGCTTAAAGAGCGCCACGAGACAAAAATGAAGGAACTGCTGGCCACCCATAATATTGACCCGGTCAACGTGGAACTGGCTCGCGGCGACCTGGTTCCCTCGCTTATTCACTACCTGGAAAAATGTGATGCCAACATTCTGGTTATCGGCGCCCTTTCCCGTAACATCCTGGAGCGCGCGATCGTCGGCAACACGGCGGAAAAAATACTGGATGATTGTCCGTGCGATGTGCTGATCATCAAACCACTCTGAGTACATCACGGATCCGTCAACAGGATTCGGGCGCGAAAGCTTGTCAGGGCAGCAAAATTGAACAATCTTGAATCAGGAAACGGCCGACTCAAAGCTGCCATCTACGACATAATATTCGGCTACGAATCGAAAGCGGGCAAGCTGTTTGACCTGGCTCTTATCGTGATGATCATGGCCAGCGTTACGGCCGTTGTGGTCGATTCTGTGGATGTTTATCACGACCGTTTCGGCGAACTCCTCTATGGCCTGGAATGGGGATTCACAGTTGTTTTCACTATAGAATATGCGCTGAGAATCTACTCGTCACCCAATCCTCGCGGTTATATTTTCAGCTTTTATGGTTTAATCGATCTGCTCTCCATTCTGCCGACCTACATCGCCTTCCTGTTTCCCCAGTCCGTCTACCTCATCGTGGTGCGCATTCTACGCGTGCTGCGGATATTCAGAATACTGAAACTGTTCCGGTATATCGGGGAGGCAAATATACTGTTCAGGGCCCTGGTGCAGGCAAGACGTAAGATATTCGTATTCCTTTTCTGTGTGCTTACCCTGATCGTGATATTCGGCACAATGATGTTTGTCATCGAGGGGCCGGAAAATGGCTTCACGAGCATTCCGAAGAGCATGTATTGGGCTATCGTTACGGTCACCACCGTCGGCTATGGCGATATATCGCCCCACACCGCGCTAGGTCAGCTGATTGCAGGTCTTGCCATGATATGCGGCTACGCAATTATTGCCGTGCCTACCGGCATCGTTGGCGTGGAGATTATGAATGAATTTCAACGCCTGGGAACAACGCCGAGGACATCACCACGGGCATGTAATAACTGCAGTCTGTCCAACCACGATACTGATGCCCATTATTGCAAACGCTGCGGCACGGAACTGCCTCTTTCCCCCGGGTCCTGACTTTTTTCTCCACGGCCTGGTGCGCTTCCCTGGTCAGGAGGATGGCCTTGACCGGCTCAGGTTATTGATCGCGGCTTGACTATCAACACATCCGATTCCAGGTAGTCCAGCACCTGTTCTGCCGTGTTGCCAATGAGTGCATCCGACAGCCGGGACCTGGAAAGTGCCCCCATGACGATAATATCGCTACCCAGATCTTCCTCGTATTTCTGCAGGGCAATGACTGGCGATTCGTTGACAAGGTGGCAGTTTTCTGCCGGCAGGTTGAATTCTTCAAGCAATCCTTCGAAACCGTCCTTGTGTACCTGCAGCACCTTGTCGGGCAGGGCGAACGGTCGGCCGACTTCGGCGTAGGCATGCAGAACATGAACACTGCCGCCAAGCTGAGCACCGGTACCAAGGGCAGTGTTGACGATCTTATGATCCAGCTTGAGGGGTTTGTGGTGATTGTGAACCGGGTCGACACCGGCAAGAATAACCGGTCTTTCCTGCCAGTACCGGTCCTTCACCAGCAGCAGGGGCTTGGGACAGAATCGAACCAGTTGCCAACTGTCATTGGTCAGAAAGGCACGGGCCAGTTTTCCGTAGGCACGGGTGTGCTGAACCACGAGGTCGGCTGAGTAATCGATGGATTTTTTGACAATCTGTTCATAACGTGGATAAGCCCAGACCAGTTCCGATTTTACCCTGTAACCCTCGTCTCTCAGCTTTCCCTCCACACCTGCCAGGGTTTCCTCAAGGCGCTTGCAGTGTGCCTCACGCAGTTCCTTGAGTTCGTCGCCAAAGCTGTAGTAGCTGTCATGCAGAAACTTTTCATAGCCGCAAAGCAACAGGATAATCTCCGATTCCTGCTTGTCTTTCACGAACCGCAATGCCTTGTGGACCTCCACCGGCAACGATTCTTCACGGTCCGTTGCTTCCTCGTAGCTGTCCAGCACCACCAGAATTCTGTTGATCGACTGCATGACTTATACCCCCGAATTCACTTTGTCGCTGTCTTCGTGAACCTGCCAATACCCGTTCACGGCTGTTCCCGGAACACTTACTCTCCAGGAGCCTGATCCGCCGCACTGGCGCAATTGATGCAGAGATCGGTATACGGAACCGCCTCCAGCCGCTGACTGCCAATAGTTTCGCCGCATCCGGCACACTGGCTGTACTCACCGTCATCAAGCCGCTGTAGCGCCTTGATAATCTGCCTGAGTTCTTCCCTGCCTTCCTGTTCCAGGGCTCTTACCAACTCATCGTTTTCCGTTTCCTTGATCTGCTCGCTGAAGTTCGCGCTGACAGGCTCGTCCTTCTGGTAAATATGCTTGTGAGTGCGCTCCAGCCGGGATTCAATCTCGGCTTTCTTGGATTCAAGATTCGCTCTTACTTCGTCCAGATTCATCAACGGACCTCCTGACCACGTCAACTACCTGTTTTCTATTTTAATTCAAACACCTATTATAGGAGTTGACTCAACTCAATATTGCAAGCCTGGCGGCGAGCAGGGATTTCGTAACTGATTATGAAAGCAGTATGACCCCCTCAGATTTCAACGTACTCACACTGAATATCCATAAGGGATTTTCGGCGGGACAGCGACGCTTTACCCTGGAGAACATACGCAATTGTCTGCGTGACAGCAAGGCAAGCGTGGTTTTCCTGCAGGAAGTAGTAGGTGAGCACCAGCGCCTGGCACGCAGGATTCCGGGCTGGCCACAGGGTAATCAGCTTGAGTTTCTGGCCGATTCCGTGTGGACTCATCATGCCTATGGCAAGAACGCCATCTACCAGCACGGACACCACGGCAACGCCATTCTCAGCGAGGTCCCGTTCAAGTTCTGGCACAATCTCGATGTATCACTGATAAATTTTTCCCAGCGCGGCATACTGCACGGCGTGACGGCAAATGATATCCACCTGCTTTGCGTACACTTTGGCCTGTTTGAAAACGAGCGTCGATCTCAGGCACGCAAACTCGTGGACTACGTTGAGAAAAGTATTCCTCGTAGCGCACCGTTAATCCTGGCTGGAGATTTTAATGACTGGAGAAAGAGTATTCATAACCAGTTGACCCGGGAACTCAAGTTGCAGGATGCACACCAGAAACTGACAAACCGGATTGCCAGGACCTTTCCCTCGTTCCGCCCCATGCTCCCCATGGACAGGATCTACCTGCGGGGCTTCCAGGTGAAAAGTTGCGAAATCATGAACGATTTTGAGTGGCGCAAAATATCAGATCATTGCGCCGTGATGGCTGGATTGAGCCTGCAGGCGGGTTGATGTCAGTCACCGTACAGTTGCGGAAGAGCACGCATTGAACACCGCCATCATCATCTCCACGCTGATCGTGCTGTCCGGGTTTTCGGCGGCACTGCATGCCCTGTTGACCAAGCGGGACTCCAAGGCTGCATTCGGCTGGATAGGATTCTGCCTGGTGCTTCCCGTTGCCGGACCACTGCTTTACCTGCTGTTCGGCATCAACCGCCTGAATCAGCGTGCACACCGGGCGTATTTTGCCCGGCTCGAAGTTGACGAATCACCCAGCATTCTCGATCCCGAAGGCATGAATTTCCGTCCAATGGCTACCGTCGGCGAACGGGTCACGGGGAAAGGGTTGCGTGCAGCAAGCTCGGTAGCAATGCTTGAGAACGGCGAACAACTCTACCCGGAGATGCTCCAGGCAATCAGTTCGGCAAAGAAGCATGTGCATTTTTCCAGCTACATTTTCGATAACGATAAAACCGGCGATGAATTTATCGATGCATTGCTTGCGGCAAAACAGCGTGGAGTTACTGTCAGGATTATAATCGATGCCCTGGGTGAGTATATGTGTTTTCCTCACCGAAGAGTGGGCAACAAGCTGCGCAGGAGTGGGCTTGACTTCGCCCGCTTCAATCCCATCACGCTGATACCTCCTTCCCTGCATATCAATATGCGGAATCATCGGAAGATCCTCGTGGTTGACGGGCAAGTGGCCTTCACCGGCGGGCAGAATATCGGCGACCGTCAGCTTGCATCGCAAAATACCAATCCCGGCCGGGTAACTGACCTGCATTTCAAATTTACCGGCAAGATAGTCGACGAGCTGGAACGAGCATTCCTCCGAGACTGGTACCACGCCGCCGGAAAAACCAACATGCAGGCATTCGAGCCTGCCAATGAAAATCCGAGTCGCTCGGAGGTCTGGACCAGACTGGTGCTGGATGGTCCCAATGAATACCTGGATCGGCTTAATGACCTGCTTGTAGGAATAATATCCACCGCCCGGCAACGGGTCTGGATAATGACGCCCTATTTCCTGCCCGGCCCCGATATAGTGGCTGCACTGGTTGGGGCTCGACTGCGGGGTGTGGACGTCAAGATTGTGCTGCCGTCAAAAAACAACATTTTCCTCGTACACTGGGCCAGTCAGAATATAATGCCCTATTACCTGGAAAAGGACATTGCTGTGTATTTCCAGCCCGCCCCGTTTGCCCACACCAAGGCGCTGATCATTGACGATAATTATTCACTGATCGGCTCCGCCAACCTGGATGCGCGCAGTCTGCGGTTGAATTTCGAACTGGGCGTCGAGATTTTCGACAGGAAACTCAACAGCCAGCTCGGTCGCCACATCGAGAACAGGATTCGC
>Ga0209578_10003207_pt1 | contig 12718 bp, 4 predicted proteins | sample tdAd472_FD_187127 | JGI IMG/M metagenome (GOLD analysis project Ga0209578, IMG submission 187127) | Marine sediment microbial communities from the Atlantic coast under amendment with organic carbon and nitrate - tdAd47.2 (SPAdes)... | ecosystem: Environmental > Aquatic > Marine > Coastal >...
CTGTCTCGTGCTGGCCTTAGCTTGCGGGAAGGCGCTCCGCCACGCTTTGCACTTGCGCCGTGCAGCCGCGTTCCGCCATCAGATTGATGAGCTGGCCGGCATCACTCGTTTCCGGAAGCATGTGAACTTTGAAGGACACAGGCTCAGGCGTGTTCGCCATGAAGATCGAATATTCCGCGCCGTCCAGGAACTCAATGTCCTCGGGCCAAACGACGCTGTATTCGAGCGAACGCCAAAGGATTTGTGAGGTTTCACCCGTGTCATTCGAGGTCAGCTGACCTGCCGTCCAATCACCGCGGCCATCAGTTGAGGCTTCACGGTAAAGGCCAAGGTTGGTTCCGGGCCTGAGGCAGGTATTGCCGCCGCCGTCCGTATTCACGGCCGTGCCATACAGCACCATGCTCGGCTTCAAATCGCCCACGTGACGCACTCCACCAATTTCGGGGGAGCCTTCGTCGGTCTCAAAGACCGCCGCGGCGAGGCCCTCAGCAAATGAACCGGATACCCGGTCACCGCTCGGGATCGGCCCATCATGGGGGCCCACGATGTCCACCATACGGCTCGAGATCGTGAGAACCGAAATAGAAGCGCCCTCGCCAAAACTGATCGTTTCGCCATCGGCGAGCGAAGCGCCCACCGGATACGCGTCAGCTGTGGACGTGATCACTGTTCCTTGCTCAGCAAAAGCAGGGTTCGCCGCACCAATCGCCAGCGCTGCACCTACTCCTGCGGCCAATATTGCGTTCCAAGCACGCATGGTCTTTCGCCTTTCTTCCGTCTGATCCGGGCGCCCCGCCCAAACCTTGCGGCAAATGCTGTGGGCCTATGATACGATTTTTGTGGCCCTTCCGGCAAATGCTGCGTGGGATATATGCGGTTAAGCTTAGCGATTCGTAAGGCCAAGCGGGGGAATCTGTGACAGACGAACAGAATGAACAAAGCCTGGCAAACCGCGCGTTAACCGCGATTTTCTCGGTGGAGGGCTTCTGGATTGGCGCGATCGTGATCGCCACAGCTGGATTCCTATTGTTTCTGCCGAATTTCCTGCCCGTATCCGCCACGGTTGAAGAGTGGTCGAGGGATATTCGCGTGGCGGCAGCAACCCATCCTGAGCCCCAAAATGAAGACATCATCTTCATTGCCTTAACCGACGAAACACTGGACCTGCCCCAGTTCCCCTATCGCTTACCCGTAGACCGCAGCTTTATGGCGGGACTTGTACGCACCCTCGAGGCGAAAGGCGTGCGGGCGATCGGGATCGACGTTCTTTTCGACCGCTGGACCGAGCCCGAAAAGGACGCCGACTTCATCGCGGCGCTGCGCGAGGCGCAAATCCCTGTGCTCCCCATTTGGGGGGATCAAAATATCGGGGTCATAGGCACGCGGCTTGAGATCCTGGAAGAAGTGGTGGGCGATGGCCCTTCGGGCTTTGGGCTTTTGCTGCACGATCGATCGGATGGCACCGTACGAAACCACCGGCCCCTGTGGGACCCGGATGCGCGCATCCGCTACAGCCTTCCTGCGGCAATTGCCGAGGCTGTGGGCGTTACCGACATCCCAACGGAAATGCACCCCATCGCCTGGCGCGGATTGCCGCCCGATGGCTCACCCGCCTTTCGCCAATACCCAGCGCAACACATTGCGGCCCTGCCCGCCGAATGGTTTGAAGGCAAAATCGCGCTCATCGGCGTTGACCTTGTGGACATCGACCGCCACCGCACCCCCACCGGAATTATTGCGGGCAGCGGCCGCATCCCCGGGATCCTGGTGCACGCCCATGTGCTCAGCCAACTTCTCGACGGGCGGCGCATCACCGAAACGCCCGGCATTGCGCAGTTCCTGATTCTCCTTTTTATGGCAGCCATCGGCGTCACCATCGCCATCCCGCAATGGCCTTTGTGGATCAAGACCATCATTGGCGTGGGATTTACGGGCGGTTACTTGGCCGTTGTTGTGTGGGCGTACTACGCAAGCCTCATCATGCTGCCTGCGCTCATGCCGGCTTTCGCCATCATACTTGCTGCTTCACTGGGAAGTGTCTTTGTTGGCCGTCAGGAACGCGCCAAACGGGCCTACATCCGCAGCGCCTTTTCAATGTACATCGCACCGGGCGTTGTAGCGCGGCTCGACAAAAATCCCGACGCGCTTGAGTTAGGCGGCGAGCGCCGCGAGGTGACGTTCATGTTCTCCGATCTGGAAGGCTTTACGTCGATGTCGGAGAAGCTGACACCGTCTGAGCTTGCGGACGTCATCAACGCTTATCTCGATGGCGCAGGAGATATAATCCTTAAACACGGCGGCACGATCGATAAGTTCATCGGTGACGGGATCATGAGCTTTTTCGGCGCACCCGAAGCCCAAGATGATGATCCGGACCGCACCGTGGCTTGTGCGCTTGAGTTTGACGAATTTTCAAATCGATTTAGTGAGGAATGGCGCGCCAAGGGCGTGCCGGTGGGCATTACACGGATCGGCATTCACACCGGTCAGGCGATTGTCGGAAACTTCGGTGGGCGCCAGCGTTTTGACTACACCGCGCTCGGTGATGTGGTGAATGCCGCCAGCCGCATGGAAGGCGCCAACAAGCAGTTCAGCACGCACATGCTGGTGAGCGATGAGACGCGCAAGCGGACCAACCGCGCACATTTCCGTCCTGTAGGCGATATCATTCTGGTCGGCAAGGATGAGGCCATCCCTTGCTTTGAGCCTCTGCAAGAAGACGAAGCAAACTCCGAACGGGTGAAGTCATATTGCGCGAATTATGAAATGATCCGCGCCGGGGACCCAAAAGCACTTGAGGCCTTTGAATTGTTCTCCGGTCAGTACCCAGATGACCCATTGGGCAATTACCATTTCGAACGGCTTAAGTCCGGCGAAACCGGCACGCGGATCGTGCTCACATCGAAATAATTAAGTCGATACACCCGGCTGAATGGTGCGGTCACCGTCACCCACGATTGAGAACGCACCCCAATAAAGCGGGTGCGACCAATAGACAGGCAAATCGTCACCGGCACTATTGAAGATTTCCATCTGAGCGCGCTGAAGGGCATCGGCGACACCGATCCCCGGCTCGTTACCCAATTCGCCAAAAAGATCCGTCATGGTGCGCACCGCGGAATCGGATTCAACGAACCAGTGCGAAACCAACATGGCCCGAGCGCCCGCATAGAAGAAGCTGCGCGCAAGACCTGAAAGGCTTTCGCCGCCCTGCCCATCACCGCCGCCGGTGTTACATGCGGAAAGAACAATCAGATCCGCATCAAGCCGCAGATCGAGGATCTCACCAGATGTAAGGAAGCCATCGCCTGCATCGTCACCTGTTCCAACTGAAGTCAAAAGCGCGGGTTGCAACTCGCACTGAAGATCGGTGGGAAGAAGACCGTGGGTCGCAAAGTAAACCACGCGGTATTGCGACAGATCGCGAGACTTAACCTCGGCCTCGGTAAATTCATCACCTGTGAGAAGCGGGGCATTACTCGCGCGGAAGGCATCCGCCGCCACGCGAATTTCGCGCGCGGATTCCGGAAGCGCCGCCGCGCTTTGAAGGAGCGCGAGCTGTTGCGCTTCGCAACTGTCATCCAGTCCCAGATTACCTGCCGCTTGCGGTTGGAAATCGGCAAATCCAATAAAGGGCCGCGGGGCGCGGCTTTCGCCCACAAGGTTGCGCAAGTCTGCAAAAGACCGAACGCTGGGTAACAGGCTTATGCTCATGTCACGCGCTAGGAACGAAACGTTGCGATAATCAAATTCGACAATCGGCGCCGATGGATCGCGCACCAATATGCCAAAGGGAAGACTGGTAAGCGAGCCCCCCGGAACCGTGATCAGATGATCGACGCCATCTAGTTCATCGTGGAATTCACCCAGAACCGTGCGGTAAATGGCATGCGCAAGACGTGTATCATAGCGATTAAGACGACCATCTTCGCTCGGCACGACGCCAAGGCGAAGCTCTGTCACCGCCCGCTGGAATTCCTCTTCGCCCACCTCCACCGTTACCGACGAAATGCGGTCATTGGTGACAAAGAAGACGATGCTTTGCGCAAACCCGGGCAGGACCTGGACAATCGCTTCGCCGGAACTCAATGCCTCGGTAACGCGGCTCATTTCAACAGGGCGCTGCAAGAGCTGGTTGTAGCTCGGCGCCGCCGATTGCACCGCGCGCTCAAGCTCACCGCGCCGCGAGGAGAGTGCGTCGCGCTCAATGATTAGGTTTTGGATCAACCGCGAGTCTCGATACCCCTCGGGGCGCGTTGTTTCAATGTCGAGCCGCTGGCTGACCTCAAAGACTTCCGCTTCCACATCCTGAAGCTCGCGGATCAAGCCGCTGACCTGTTGATCGCCTGACGCAAGACGGACGGCTGTTGATTGAATGGTTTGCGCGGTAAGCGGTGTTTGCACCAGTTGCCCGGCGGTAAACATCTCATCATTAAGAGCGCGTTGCTGCGAGGGCCGCGCATCGCCGAGTTCCTGAAGGAGCTGGAGATAGGTCCAAATTTGCGGTGCACGCACACCGTTGCCTTGCTCGAGCAGAATATCAACCGCCTGCCGGTAAAGCGCGAGCGCCCGGTCAACATTGCCGCGTTCGGTTTCAAGATCTCCGAGACGCAAAAGGTCAATTGCTTCGGGGCGCGATGCGGTGAAAAGCTCTTGCCGTTCCGAAATCGCAGTTTGAAAACCTGTCTGGCCCGCGGAATTGCGCCGAAGGTCCGCCATCATGGTTGCGCGTTCGGATTCAAAGAAGCTGCGCCAATGCGCCGGGGCCAACTCATTCACGCGGAGAAGCGAGTAACCATCATTTAGGGCCGCTTCGCCTTCGCGCGTCCGACTTAAGCAAAACAAAAGCCGCGCTTCGAGAAGCTTCGCAAGCGCCAACTCAATGGGCGCCCCTGACCCTGCGCCCACAAGCACAGCGTCTTCGCCGCTCCACCCGCCTTCATCGGCAATCGAGGTAAGTTGTTCGCCGGCAAGTCGCACATAATCAAGACCGCCGGTGCAATCACCGCGGTTGCCCCGATCCATGCCGCGGTAGAGATAATAACGAGGTTCAACAAGGGCGTCGTAACTTGCTGCGGCAAGCGGCTGAACCGCATCAAACATGGCCGCTGATTCCACAAACCGTTGTTCATTTGAAAGCTGAAGCGCCACACCAAGCATCGGTTCTGCAAGACCGGGATGGTCGGGCGGCAAGAACTCCTGCCTTAGGTCAAGCAGTTCGCGGTACTTTTGCCCTGACGTGGGATAGTCACGCACAGCATTATAGTACTGCGCGACGCGCAAAAGGCGTTCATCACGGAACCGAACATCCGCGCCAAAGAAATCATCACCAAGAAGCGCTTCGACTTCCTGAACACTGCCCGATGAACCACTTGAAGTTATGCTGCCCGGCGCTTCGAGGCCCGCCATTATCGCGGCGGCCTGCTCCATCACACCAGCTGCGGCCGGAATACCGTCCATCACAAATGTGCGGCCATCAACTTGAGTGGCGATGGCGACCGCAGGCCAGCCCCCTTGCGCCAGCTGACACGTGAGATAACGCGCCTCGTGAGAGCCATCGAAAATTCGCCCATTGGTCGGCGCATCACAGCGCATGGCACGGCCAAGATCCGTGCGCCAAGGCCCTGATGCCGCAATGGTGTCGAGGCCGCCGCTCGCTTCAACGGCATCAAGCTCAATCACCCGGCCCGAGGGCGAACGCCAGTCGCCGCAATAAACAGCGACGGTACGGAGACCAAGCCCGCTTTCGTCAAGCGTCTCATCTTCTTGGGCGCGGCAGCTTTCGCCCACCGCATTATCGCCCAAGGAAAAGACATTGCTGGTGGTAACCCTTCCGCTTGAGGGATCAACCCCCAATAACCCAGCTGGCGTACCGCAGGCAGCAAGGCCCAGCGTTCCTGCAACAATGGTCGAGAGCGTTAGTTCACGCATTGTAGTCATTGCCCGCCCCCGTTTTGCGAGGAGCTCTCGCCCTCTTCTTCATCGTCATCATTACGGCCCAGGCGTTCTTCCCAAATATCAGGCGCACCGCCCAACCCGTACCAAATCTCCGTATTCGGAAGATCGGAGAACCGAAGGTCATCAGCGGTCCCATCACGCTCGTAGAGATAGATCACAGGATCAAATACAGGGATTACGATTCCCGAAGGATCGAAATTGAGACAACCCACTTCGATAATACAGCCGTTGAAAAGAAGATCGTCCCGACGCGCAATCTCAAGCTGCCGGGCAAATGCTGCCGCCTGATCGGAATCAACGCCGCGGATTGAGCCCACAAGGTCAGCCGTTCCCAACCCGGTGGTTAGACCGCCAATACTAAAGGCTTCTTCGATGTTCACCGGCGAGAAAGCGAACGATTGCAGGTGCCCATTTAACTGCACGCGCAGTTCATAGGTATTGAAGACATCAAGGAACGTAATATCGCCCGTCGCCGTAAGATCCGTTAAGTCACCGATTGTCATCGCGCTGTGGAACGTGATGTTTTGGAGCGGATTGGCCTCAAGATCGCCGTCGAACGCGCCGGCATGTAGAATGAGATCGTTTCCTAGTGTGCCGCCGCCTTCCATTTCAATATGATCGCGAGACCACACTGTCAGCGTGTTGCTGTTGGCGAGCGAGCCCGCGAGATCGGCCCGAACGGTGGTGGACCCACCGCTAATCAGCTCAAGCGTACCGTTGCTGAGACCGAACGAGATTTGACCCCCCGTTCCTCCGAAGCGAATGTCGCCCATGGTGTAGGCACCGCCCCAGGTGGTGTCGACGGTCGCGTGATCCCCAATCAGAACGTTCCCGGTAAGATCGAAATCCGCGCCTTGTGTCATGTAAGTGCTGTTCAGCTGCACTTGACCCAAATTGCCCAGGTTGTTGAGAGCTTCGTAGATCTGCTCACCCACCGTCGCCACATCGTGCAGGATGATGTTGAGCGCCGAAACATAAAGCGAACCAAGCGGTGTTGTGTCGCCAATATTACCCGTGAATGTTGCCGTCGAGGCATTGCCCGCAATCACGTCAAGATCATAGGCCGTCGCCACCGTGCTATCGATGGTTCCGTTCACGTTGATCGCCGCACCGCCCACATTGTTGAGCGTGGTATCCAGCGTCGCATTATCTGTAAGAACCACATTCCCAAACGTCATCGCGCCGGCTTCGGACTGAACCAGGCCCGCAATCGTTGTATCTGATGCGGTGGATTGAAGCCCGCCGCTGATGAGCGTCGTATCGCCATCATCATCCCCAAGATCAACGCCGCCTGAATTGAGGAACGTCACGAAATTTGTGATGACTGAGCTGCCATAAAGCGCGAAGAGATAATTCCCGGCCCCCACAATGAGGTCTGTCGCGGTCACAAGGCCTTGGAAGATGACGCTTGTTTGCGCGGTGTCGATATCAACCGTGCCTGCGGTGACAAAGCTGGTCGCCAGGAATTCATCCGCATTGATGAGATGCAGTTGGCCGGTCCCCGCCGCATTCTGGAATGTGGCAAGCGTGATGTCGCCCGTGGTCTCGCCGTCAAGATGAAGCGTATATCCGTTACCGAACACATCGCCGATGAGCATGGTTGCATCGGTGGCAAGGGTCGTATCGCCCGCAAGCGATAGGGACGATGCCACCAGGCCCGTGCCGCTGAACGAGAAGTCACCTGAAATGACGACACCGCCATTTGTGGCATCGACACCGCCGGTAAAGACGAATACATCGCCTGCGTTGTCGCCAAGCGTAATGATGCCAGAGTTGTTGAAGACAACCTGATCCACCAAGAAGACACTCGAACCAGTGATCGTGACCGCGTAAGGCCCTGCGTCAAATAGGAGTGACTGCAGGTCCACATCGCCGAGGAGGAAGACTTCGGTCGTTGAGTCGAACACCCTCAATGTGTCACCACTCACCGTTCCGGAAATTGTGGTGTTGTTTGAATCCGTGATGTTGAGCGTGCCCATGCCAGTGAACCCGCCCGTATTGGTCCACGTGTTCAGGCTGATGTCGCCATCGCTGCCCGCATCAAGCGTTAAGATGTAGCCGTTGTTCGTTATGTCATCGATGGTAATGTTCGCGCCAGTTCCCGCGCCTATGGATGTATCGATCAACACATCATCAGCGAGCGTAAGCCCACCGGTAAGATCGAAAGTGCTGCCATTGGTGAGGTAGCTTGAGCCGAATGTGACTTCACCTGTGGCGGTATAAGTTTGCGTGCCAACGGTGGAGATATCCGTCACGACAATGTTGTTGCCGGAAAGGCCAAGATTACCCGTCTCGACGGAGCCACCCACGGCGCTGTCGAACGTGATGTCGCCCACCCCCGCCGCGACGGTTAATGTCTCCGTTCCCGTAGTGGTGGCATCGATTGTGCCGGTCACATGAACGTCCGCGCCCGTGCCGCCATTCACCGTGTCGATAAGGGTATTGCCCGTGAGCTCAACATTGGCGCTGAGATTCACATCCGTGTCTTGTGTCTCGATGCCATTCGTCAAGAAGACGGTGCCCGTCGTACTTACGGTGGCGGTCGCCCAGGACGCGCCAGTTACATCGACCGAACCATCACCGCCCATGTAGACATCGCCCGTGCCCGCGCCGCCAATTGTAACGGTGCCAGTGGTCGAGAGCGTAGCAAGTTCCGCATTGGTGAGATTGAGCGTCGAGCCTGTGGAATCATTGAGCGCTACATCGCGGCCGCTAAACGATGGCGCGATGGTAATGTTGCCGCCGTTCACAGCGCCTGTAAGGGCCATGTTGTCGGCAATCAGCGTTGCCGTATCGCCCGTCGATGCTCCGCCGCCCGCGTTTGCGGTGAGCGTTCCGGAAATCGAGAGCGTCCCGGTGCCTGCATCAGCTGTCGCATTGCCATCGGCCTGGGCTGTACCAACGATGCTTATATCGCCATCGCTATTGGTTATGACCAAGTCGCCATCGGTCAGCGTCCCCGCCACCGTCACGTCCTGCACGGTGAGCGTGCCGCCGAAGCTGTCCACGTGGAAGTCACCGTCATCCGCCGAACCCGCCAGGAAGAATGTGCCCGAGGTTTCAATCGCCGCGCCCGCCGCGCCAACCGAAGACGCAGCATCCATGGTCAGCGTGCCGCCGCCGGTCATATCGATAATGCCGCCGCCATCAACAATGTCTTCGCCCGCATCGAGCGAAACGTCATAAACGCCGCCCGAGGCATCAATGGCTGTGCCCGCGCCGCTGCCCACGGTAATGGTGCCGGAAGAGGTAAGCGTTAAGTCCCCACCCGCAACAATGGTGCCTGTATTGACGGTGGTATCGCCCGTGACATCCACATCGATGGTGGTGCCGCTCAGCCCCTCAATGGTCAGATCGCCATCGTTGACGTAAGTCACCGCGCCGGTGGCCGTGCCTTCGAGCGCGACATCGCCGCTCACATCCAGCACCGCCGCACCGCTCGCGTCGAAATCCAAGCTGCCCTTACCCACGCCCGTAAACGCCACATCAGTCATGGTGCCGCCGCCGGTGATGTCACTTCCCGTGATATCGACAATCTGACCTACGTCCGCGGTCAACGCCGTACCGGTATCGTCAAAGGTCAGCGTACCGCTACCCGCGAGCGTTAAATCGTACGCCTCGCCACTGATATCCGTGCCAGCGCCTATGAATACTTCGTCGGTCGAGCCGGCTGTATTGCCGAAAAAGACCGTGCCAGTTGAATTCAGAAGCGCAAGTTCGGCATTCGTAAGATCAAGCGAAGACGTGCCGTTCAAGCTGATGTCCACTCCGCCGCTGATGGGTGCAATGTAAATGTCCGTCGCGGTGAGGGTGGCTTGTATATTCAGCGCATCGGTGTCGAGGTCGATGGTGGTGCCCGACACGGTGCCTGAGATCGTCATACCCGTTCCGGCGACATAAACGGTTGTCGCGGCCTGAAGACTGCCAGTCACGAGCACAGTGTTGTTGTTGAATATATCGATATTGGCGGCCGTTGAGGTCACATCGTCAACGGTCAATGCGCCGCCGCTATTGGACACATACCAGCGGCCCGTTCCGGCCGTTCCCTGAATTGTGAAGGCGCCGCTGGTATCAATAGCGCTGTTAGAGCCCACCGCCCCGGCGGCATCGAGGGTCAGCGTGCCGCCGCCACTCATATCGATAACGCCGCCGCCATCAACGATGTTTGCGCCGGCGTCAAGAAACACATCGCCACCAATGCTTGCATCGATCGCCGTTCCCGCGCCATCACCCACGGTGATGTCCGCTGTCGATGTCACGGCGATGTCCCCACCGCTCGCATTGAGCGTGCCTGTGCTGATATCTACGTCGCCAACGGCATCAATATTGATCGAACCGCCAGCGGCTATCACACTACCAACAGTGAGTGTGCCGCCGCTGTTGCTCACATTCCAGGCTGAGCCGCCTGCTGTGCCATCTATCGAGAAGGTGCCGGAAGTGTCGATCGCACCACCTGATCCCACATCCCCACCGGCATCAAGCGTTAGCGTCCCGCCGCCAGACATATCGATAAGGCCACCACCATCAATGATGCTGCCGGCTACCGCGGTCAGAACCACATCGCCGCCCACACTCGCGTCGATCGCCGTTCCTGCGCCATCGCCGACGGTGATGTCTGCTACCGATGTTACGGCAATATTTCCACCGCCCCCATCAAGCGTGCCTGTGCTGATATCGACGTCGCCATCTGTATTGATATTGATCGAACCACCACCGGATTCTATAGCGCCGGTTATGACATCCGATGTGTTGGTGGTCAGCGTGCCACTTTGAATGGTGACAACGCCGCCATTGGTGACGATGCTTGAAGTGTTGGTGAAGCTCGCGGTCCCGGTGTCGCGCATCGCGCCATAGACCACGGGCTGGGTATTGATGTTCGAAGTGAAGTTACCGTCGTTGAGCGTGATCGTTGCGTTGATCTCGGTTGACCGGCCCGAGGTCAACGTTAAGTCGCCGCCCGTCGCTGTTCCGCCGGTTCCGTCAATCGCATTATTAACAAAGATATCGTTGTCGGCCTCAATCGTCACATTCGCGCCGGTTCCGAGCGTCGTTGAATGCGCCGTCGCTTCGCCTGCGTCGATGGTCTCATCCGTGGGATCGATATAGAGCGTGCCGCCCTCGCCATTAGCTGCGCCGAGATAGGCCGGCGCCCAAACGTTTACAACCTCGCCCGAAATCTCGGCAAAGCCGCCATTGCCGCTTTCCGACCCGCCGCGAGCGTAAAGCGCGCCTTCGAAGGTCATGGTGTTGTCGGCAACCATGATGATGTCGCCGCCATCGCCGTTCGTGCCCGCGTCCGCCAATAAAGCCGCATCGCCCGCAACAGCGATGTCTTCACCAGTGATGGAAATGCTGCCGCCGCTTTCACCACTCACATCGAGCGTACCTGCAACGGAAACCAGCCCCGCGTCGCCGCCCGAGAGAACTATTGTGCCACCCTCATAGCCCACCGAGCTTGCCTCGATGATGCCGTCCATATTGATGGCGTTATTGATGATGTCTTGGGCGCCTAGCGCGGTCACATAGATATAGCCGCCAGTTGCCGAAATGGTGCCGGTGTTTTCAACAAGAGCGCCGCCGTCCGCCGCTTCGGTGTCGACAATCGCGCCAGTGTCGAATGAAAAAAGACCGTCGCCGTAGAAATCGAGCGTGAATGATTGCGCACCCGCAAGCTGAACGGTTCCCAGGTTCGCGGTGATAACACCGCTATTACGCACCGTCGGCGCCACAAGCGCGGCAAGGCCTGCGTCCGCAACCGTAATGCTACCGAGGTTTGCCACCATCGCGCCGTCAACCGGGCTTGCGATATCGAAATTAAAGTTGCCGGCTGCAAAATCGTCGTTGGTGATATCGGCGGTAGAGGCCACAAGCCCACCTACGTCCACCAGCGCGCTTGCGCCAAAGATGATGCCGTTCGGATTGACGAGGAAGATATAGCCGTCGGCGGTCAAAACGCCATTGATGAACGATTGGTCAAACCCTGTGACGCGGTTCAGCGCAATGGACGTTGAGCCAGGCTGAATAAAATTGACGGTTTCGCCTTCGTCGATTGAGAAACTTTCCCAGTCAATAACGATGCGGTCGGAACTTTGATCGACTTCGATGGTGCTGCCATCGACCGGCGTTATGGTGGCATCGCCCACGACAACCGAGCCGCCTTCGGGATTGGCGTACGCATCACTCACCGGGCCCGCGAGGGTCAAAGCAAGCAACGACACCGAAAGTGCCGAGCCACGCAAAAGCCGCCCGCGCAGAGCAGGCCCCGGGCGCGTCGCCCATACCTTTGTCTCTTTTGCAATCGGCCTCTTAATCATGTCCCTTTCCGAATATCGGCTCCTTACTCATCAGAACTGCACAGTGGCGCGTACCAGCAGGCGCCATGTGTCTTCGGGGGTTTGGCGCGCGGTCGTAATACGCGTCAGCGTGCGTGCGAGTTCCATATCAAGGTACCAGTCTTCACCCACCTCGGTCCGCGCGCCCAATCCGGCCGATGCCAAATCAGACCGGTTCGGAAAGCCCTGGTCGTTGTTCCAAACCATGCCGTAGTCATAGAAAACGTAAGCTTCATAGGCCTGCAGCAAGCTCCAGCCCGGCCGATCCGTGTAACGAAGCTCCGCCGTCGCGCCGATGCCGTGATCGCCCGCAATTTCAGAAGGGTTGTAGCCGCGGCCAAATTCATCGCCGCCAAAGCGCACTTCTTCGGGGCTCAATAGCGTCTGGAACGCATACTGACCTTCAGCCGCCACATAGAAGTCCACGC
>Ga0209578_10003212_pt1 | contig 12709 bp, 11 predicted proteins | sample tdAd472_FD_187127 | JGI IMG/M metagenome (GOLD analysis project Ga0209578, IMG submission 187127) | Marine sediment microbial communities from the Atlantic coast under amendment with organic carbon and nitrate - tdAd47.2 (SPAdes)... | ecosystem: Environmental > Aquatic > Marine > Coastal >...
CATCGCTCCGCCTGGATGGCGGTCTCCCCATTCTTCCTACACCGACGTTCCGTGCAGAACGGGTGATCCCCCTCCCCCATCCAGGCCCTTGACGGCCACCCCCCACGCTCATTGGCGCGAGCCTAGTCAGGGTTGTGAGCGCACAACCCTGGAAAGAAAGGTTAGTCAGATGTGGTACATATTACCTGAGACAAGGCTTGTAGAACTTCTTGATTTCGAACGGCTGATTGAAAGCCATAGAGAATGTTTAAATGAACCGCCTCGCGTCTATGGGGTATATCTAAATGGTATCAAAAAGGAGATCAGAGAAGCGGAGAAAATGCTGGAAGAGAGGCTTAGTGTCTCCGACGCAATTAGTGAATTTAAGGTGCAAAGAGACAAGTTTCGACGAGACCTATATCAAGCCATTGGAGATCATCTTGATATAGTTTCAAAAGACTTTTTGAATAAAAAGGATGCTGAAGCATTAGGCCGCATGATTTCAAGCGGCGGCTTCAATTACCTGGAGGTGAAGGCTGCGGAGAACATCGGGCAAGTATTAGGAAAGGCGCGTTACGGTCTATAACTGTCATTATGCGAGGTTGAAACTGGCTCAGCTAAGAGAAATTATTGTATCCTATTGGAAAAGAAGCAGGCCGCAATAGGGCCTGCTTCTCGAACGGATAAGTCCATTCCTTCACTGCGAACGAATATTTCCATTCGCTGTCAAAGGTTGCTCTCAAGAGCAACCTGCCTCGTATTCGAGGTCTTAAACCCGACGGCCGGGATACGCGGTTTTAGTAGCGTTATTTGTCTTTCTTGTCACCTTTATTCCATGCTGTTTGGGTCATAATGCGTCTGGCGAATTGGCGCGATAACCCAAGATTATTTTGTGGACCCTTTTAAATTGATCATCTTTCGGATGAACGTGAGCAGCGATGATTTAGATTTGTAATTTCCAAACAAGTGTATGGAATAAAGGCAGAAGACAAACAAAACCAATATCATCAAGGCTGCGTTGTAATAATCAATCCATTGAACAACACTGGTTTCCCGCAGAAGCACGAAACTTAGGACTATCGCCAAGGCTAATACACTGGCCATTGCAACCACGAGTATCATCATGCGCTTACGCTTGATTGGATTTACTATTGAGCGTTGGAGCGTTAATGGGGCGATCTGATTTGCTCGATCTGATTTATGAGTTGGCTTATAGAGCTGCCGAAGCCCCTGTAGATTTAGCGTATAAGACACACTCGTTTTGACGGGCTTTAAAATACTAGCCAACAAGCCTTTGGTAATAGATCGCATTGGCAAAAGCCTTTCTGATTCAAGAAAATATTGAAAACTCAAATCTTGGCAACGCTGATACAAATATATAGCATGAGTTGCATATAAGACAAATCAGGATAGCACAATGAAACCTCATTTTCTTACAGGGCTTATGGTTCTACCTCTCTTGATTGCCTGCGAAGGACCGGCAGACGCCTTAACCGAACATGGCTCGGTGCAAGACAAAATCGTTGGTGCCACATATGGCCATACGGAAGGTGTAAAGTGCCTCTTTGATACGATCGAATTTGGTGAAGATGGGATCGTAAAAACAATGAGCACCGCCCGGCCAGACTTTAATTACGAGTTTCGCTACGTTATCAGGCCTTCCACATATGAGGATATTGTTGCAATTATCGACCTCTATGTTCTCAAAGATGGAGTTCCAGCAGCTGAATCTGAAAATTGGTTTAAGCTTTTAGATAACGGTATGCTTAAGCTGAACGATTGGACCTGTGCGAGGTTATCTTGAACCGACTTCCAACAGCGGCAGGCCAAACAATTATTACGTTCAATAAAATTAAGCCCCTTTTGCCATAATTTCATGGATCTTGTCGGGTAACTGGACAATCAATCTAAAAACAAAAAGCCCGATGATGAAATAGATTATTCCATTGGCCATTACGTAAAGAATACCTCTGATGAGGTCAGAAATGACACTCCCGGAGTTATTTACATTAAGGTCAAATCCCTGGCCAAAGCTCACATCAAATATTCCGACTATCAGATCAAATAGCTCAATGGATAAAACGAGAGCGATAATCATAATCGCCGGACGGAACAGTATGATAAGAAAATTGGGCCAAATTTGACCGATCAAAGGTGCAGCTGACTGGAAGTTAATTTGCCTGATTAGTACAAAAGGAGTCATCACGAACATCGAAACTATGGTGATGATCCAGGAGATCAATCCCATTCCAAAGAATATGAATGGGAGTGCAGGAAGGACAGTATTGAGAAGGGTTCCAATAAAGAATAAAGGAGTTGTAAGGCCGGAGAGCAAAGATGATATTGCTATGACGCCTTGACCCACAAAGGGCACTGAACCAACCACACCTACACCGAGAGTAATAATTGCACCAGAGTTTACCATCCTGTCCCCTAAATTTCCTACCCGCGTTAATGTGGATTGGTTGGCTTTCCTATTTATAAATAATTCATCTGTTGCATCGCGGACAAATTGACGAATGGAAGCCGCAAGGTCAGCTTGTGACGCCTCTGTGGTACTGACATCTAGATTCTGTGGAAGTTGCGTAAACGCTGATGAGTTTTCTAACTCTAATCTGCTGTCGGCCAACTTAATTTCATCGGCTAAAAGCTTGCGGGAAATCATCAGGTGGTCCGGATTTGATGGAAATACCCTTCCCCATCTTGGCTGTTCCACAACAAGCTGATCGTTTAATGCACGGTAAGTTGCTGAATTCAATTCGACAAGAAACTTGTATATGACGCCTGCTTTGGTCCAGTCTCCTTTGGTATCGTCTAAGATTAACCTTCGAGCATAGCCATTCAATGAACCAAGAAACTCTTCATTAGTGTTGTTTTGAGCTGCTTCAAACTTTGATAAGGCATTCGTTATTTGAGGGTTAATAACGCCTGCTGTATTTGTAGGGTTAGTTTGTGGTGAGGTACTGGGATGAGTTAATAACGCAAAATCTGCTGTGAAAGCGAATAGGTCTAATTCAAGGTTTCCTATGTTGGAGAATGATACCGATTGATAACTTTCAACCATATTGCGTATCTCGACTGGTGTGTTCTGATAATATTTTTTATAATTTGGGTAGCTGACTATCCCACATAGCTCTTTATTAATTTCTTCTGAGAAAACTTCTCCGAAGAATCCACCTCCGCTCTTAGGAAATTTCCTTCTTTGAGTTGCATTGTAAACATTTAAAGGCAAATTTGCTGGGAGGAGTAAAGGGTACTTGGAGGATGCCTCTTGATCTTCCCCCACTCGGTAATAGATCATGCAGAACTGATCTTCGATTAAAGCTGCTGTTGCTTTGGGAAGCACCTTTGTCTTTGACGTAGAGATGTAAGCTACCTGCTCATCAAGAAAGGCGTTGGTTGTTAGATCCCACATTGCTTGTCCGAAGTTGCTTCCGGCCAATGCTAAAGAGATGATGCCAGTTTGAGCTATTGATAGCCCGTTTTGAACAGGAAACAGCAGAAACAGGCCGATTACAGAACGAAGAGTACCCCAATATTGTGCAGCCTGGTCCCCTACCCTTCCTTTAGCCGCTGCTGTCACGACTTGTATTCCGACCTGCCAAATGAAATAGAGCACGGCGGCGCTAAACAATATGGTATTGAATAACTGCAATAGGTTGTTCAAGACTTGGCCGCCATCAGCGGAAAAAAGCCCTTCAAGCCAGTCTGAAACTGCGCTGTCTGGTGAGGCCCTGAAGAAGGCTAAGAGATCGTTTTCCATCTTCTTCTATAGTCCTTTTATGGTCAAATCAGGGGTGCTTCTCTGCCGCGCTTTTTCCTGCTCTTTTTGTTGGTCTTTTTGATCAGGAGAGACTGCTTTTTTGGCAGCCGCCAGGGCAATCGCAGTAGGCGTAAGCGGAGGAAGGGTGAGAGATTGGAATTTCTGAACCTGGCGGCCGATTTCTTGACCTGTTTTCGAAAGGGCTGCGTTCAGCATCTTATTTCCATTAGGGGTCTTATGTTTTGTGAATTCTTGCGCTCGATCAAGCTTCATACTTTGAAGAAGGTTAGAAACCTTAGAGCGCTGTTTATCGCCCAGGCGTTGCTTCTCTAATTGTGAGGCTTCCTTAGGTCCAAATCCGATCATCGTTCCTCGCCGTCGCCATGAACGACTTAGGCTTGCCATAGGAGAGAGTTTTTTTGCTTCTCGGGAGCGGACCGCCGCTTTGTTAATACCGGCGGGCTTGGAGTAACCATGTTCCAAGGCGGCGGCTTCAATTTGCTTTCTTCGCTTAGAAAATTCGGAAACAGCCTGGTCGGGGACACCGACAATGCGGAAGGTTCCATCGCTTTTATGAAGCTGAGAAGTGGTAAGCAACCCACTGGTAAGAGGTTTGTCGCTTTTGTTGAGCTCAAGCTTATAGCCGAGATCTTCCAGGCCTCTCGCTAATTCCCGATGGTAAGTGAGGCCCAGGTCTTTCTGAACACCATAGAGTGTTTTTGAATCCAAAGCGCCATAGGTACCGTCCGTTTTTAAAGCGATATTGTAAATAATGTTATGTGTATGGAGTTGTGGGTCATTTGTACGGCTGGTTTTATGATTGAATTCAGACCAAGCTATGCCAGCAACCTTTTCTCGGTTCTTACCCCCCTGCCCTGTTCTCGTGTAGGCAAAATGTCGCTCAAATTCTCGAATAGCTGAGTTGACAGCTTTGTCGTGAGCTTCTTGGATCTGCGCCCTGCCCTTATCGTCAAGCATAGCCCACTGCACACTAACGGACTTGTCAGGGGCAAAGTGGAGGTCCCAGCCTGGCTGATGGTTTTTCCCCTCTCCTCTGAGTAGATATTCACCTGTCTCAGGGTTTTTACCACTGAGAAGGCTTTTCAAATGTTCTTTGGTCAATTCAGGGGTGTCGCCAAAGATCTCCCAGGCGACATTCCCATTGACGTGGCTTATTTCAGCACCATCCTCAATCAGGTCGTCTTTCTCTTCGAAACTCCCGTAATAACGGACGGCTGCGGAAGCGCTTCCGACTTTGCTGATCGTGGCGACCATCAGACAGCTTGCTCCATATTTGATTTACTCAGCTTAATTTTCAGGCGTTTTGAAGCTTTTGCTCTTTTTTTGGTTATTTGCGGGGTGGAATTGTATTGGGTGACAATGGGCTCTGGCTCGTCCTTAGGCAAATCATTCGATTGCTCTTCAGATAAGACTTCCCGTTCAACCTCAACTTCTCGTTCGTCCTTAACTGAAGGTGTATAATCGGGAAGCTGCTCGTAACGAGGTTTTGCCCAATCGGCCAAAATAACAGCCTCTCTGCGCTCCCTTAGCTTGGTTATCCCGATATCAACAATGAAGGCATAACCAGCTAGGCCAACAATCATAGTGCGAATGGCGGGCAGAGGTTCGTTTCTAAATCCAAGTTCGGAGCTGAATTGGCTGGGAAGATAGACTTGTGACTGTTGGGTTTGAAAAGATGTGGTTCGACTGAACTTATCATCAGTTTGAGAAACATTAGCGCTGCGTCTTTCAATTTCTCGCTGTCCAAGGAGTTTAGATGCAGCATTGGCAGCTTCCCCGGTGCCCAGGCGCGTAATGACGTGAGTGCCGATATTGTTGATCCAGTTCGCCGCTAATTCTCTCCCATATAGACTATCGAGCTGTTGCATACTTTGAAGAGCGAGGACAACCCGAACGCCTTTTGAACGGCCCAGGTCAAGAACTTGACCTATAGGTCTCAATTCACCCATTTGATAAAACTCGTCGAGGATGAGCCAAAAACGCCTTTTTTTGCTTTCGTTCATTCTGGGGCTGGATATGAGACTGCCCATGAGAGAAACAGCGGCGTTTATCCAAGCTTGAGATAGATCGTCATATTCCGCTGATCGCTGCAATATGAGAACCCGTCTTTTGGGATTATCGTCAAGGGTCCATTTTTTGAAGGAAATTTTTTCTCTGGTCGGATCGTCGCCAGACCAAGCGTCTGCGAGGGAGTGTATAAGACTGAAATAAGCGCTGACGGTAGCTCTGATATTATTAGCTGTGACACCTCCCCCAGAACTGAAATTTACCGCATTTGGGTAATGCTGCCGGAAGATCTCGGTTAGATCTTCATATTCTATGGACGAAAGCTGCGTTAAATCCTTCCACGTCCATTTGTCATGTTTCGTGTTTTGAAGATAGACAATGTAACCTGTCAAAATTTCCCGAGCAGCATTCGACCAGAAAGGATCTTTGCCTGCTTTAATCATTGATGCAGAAAATTCACGCGCTTGTTGTGGTGTCTGAACGTCCTGTGCAATTGCCCACTCTGGGCTACGTGCATCCAAGGGTGTGACTAACAAAGCGCGACTGAAATAAGATGTGAAGTCTCCTTTCACATCATGAATGAGAAGTTTATCTTTCCTGCTTATTGCTGCTGTTAAGACACGGAGAAGAAATTGGGTCTTACCACCACCCGTTGCTCCTTGAACAAGCATATGACGAGTTTCTCTATCAATAGAGAGCTGGAAGAAATCTGTGATCCAGAGGCCCGTAAGAGAACCAGATTTAGGACTGAGAAAGGAAGAGATCCAGCTGCCGCCACTGTGTCCATGAGCTTTTACCTCAGCGGTGCTCACTTTTTTAAGCAACCTCTGCGCCTGCCAGCCTTTTATTAGGACGGTACCTCTTAAATGTCCTTCGGTAATATTTTTTCTGCGAAGCAGATATCCACATAGGGACGCTGTGATTAGCGCTGAGATTGCTGCTGCTAAGAGTTTAATTTCAAAGGCCTGATGAAGACCATGACGCGTGAATGCATCATGACACAATTTCCCCATTTGCGTTGGCAACCACCAATGAACAGAACACTGTAGGATTTCATGCGTGGGGAAATGACTTATTTGGACTCTGCCTGGCGGTTCAAGAAACGACATTTGTTGAATAAAGAATGCCGCTAAGGGAAGAAACACCAGAAACAAGCCTGCGGACGCGATAAAACCGGTTTGGGATACGGATGCATGATTAAGAGAAGATATTCGTTTCACGGCCATTGCGTTCAATCCTGCTCGATTGAAGCTTCTTCTAAAATGGCTTCGACACGCATGGTTTTGCTAAGAGTATTGGAGACCCCCTCCCCTATTTCAAGAAGGCCGGATTTTACTGTGGCATCCATGGTATAAATAGCTTGGAGGATCTGCTGCTGCTGTGCTTCCATAGTAGCGACATAGGTGGCTGCTTCTTCTAGAAGTTTTATGCAGTATTTGGTGAATGAAAGACCATTAGCAAATTCGTCGGTGCGTTGGAGCCTAATCAATTTTTTTTCCAGATCCTCCGGCATGTAAAGGGAGATAGTCTTCCCTGTTTTAACGGTGCGGGGCATAGGCGACCTCTAAAAAATGCTTAAATAATGTACATTATATAACCAATTAACGGTTTAAATGCATGTGTTTTCTAATAGAAAAAAACGGCAGATAGCTTTAACGCCCCTCTCCTCCTGGTTTTTGTCTATGAGAAATCTCATTTTTTATGAAATCGTAAGTTATTGAAAAATCAGGCTTATTTTTAGTCTATATGAGAAGTCTCATATATCTATTAGAAATCTCATATGAAAAACATCAATAAAAACAATGAGTTGAGCACCTCCCATTCCGCACTTTAGTGCATAAGGTGTGAAACGACATTGCCTATATTGCATAGGCGATTGAGTGACACTGGCATCCGTCAGTAAAGTGGAATGGCTATGAAACGGAATAGGGTGCCAGGGACAGTTGTTAGACTGTGGCACGATTGAGATCTTGCGATATAGGTGTCCGAGTTTTCCATCGACAGAATGGAATAGGTCTAACTACGGTTTGACCTATGGAAAGAGGGCTGTTGGTCCTTCCATGGACTAACAGAGTTGGATAAGTCGGCAATGTCTCATTCTTTTTATCGACACCGGAGATAATCGTTAGGTTCGCGTGAGCGGTTCTAACGATTATTGGAGGGAACCTTTGGTGGCGATGCCGCTTTGTGGGGCCCTGAAGTGGCGCAGAGTGAGATTAGTTGTATCGCAGGGACGGCCATAGCCCTCCCCTGTCCTGTTGCACTGTGCGAGCCTCTGGCGGGCTTGGACCGGTAGTTAATGAAGGATGGTAATAGGCTCGAAATATATTCAAAGAGAGAGAAGTTTCCACAGGAAGTGTCGGGATTTCTTTGGAGAGATTCCTGTAATTTCTATGAGAGATGGAAATAAAACGCGGAAAACAGGGGTTTTAAGGCATTAGATTTCTAATGCCTTAAAATTTTGGCTACGGTTTTGGGGCTTATGCATCTTCCTCTGGCTTGGGGTCCAGGAATTGTACATAATGGGCCAAGACGGATTGGTCATATATGGTCTTTCCGTTCCTTTCATACTTCGATGATGATAATGTTCCCTTCACGGTGAGACGTGTATCCTCTTGGACGTGGTCATTGAAAAGGTCGATGATATCATCCTTAAATGCTGTGACCTCGATGAAGTTGATATGGGGATTGTCCGGGTCATTGCGGTTATACGCGACGGTCATGATTTTGAATTTAAGTGAACGGCCGCCGGAGTTTTGAAAGACTTTAAAGTTTTTGATTTTGCCTTGAAGGGTAAATTCATTGAGATAAGACATTTTTGTTCTCCAATCCTGTGTTTTCGATAGCTCTGACAGGGGCAAGACCGTCAGTGTGATCCACCGAAAAGCGGAGGATCCGTTTATGGAAGCCGCTTTGGCAGGTTGATTGAACAGACGGTTTTGCTTAAGAGATTATCAGGAAAACGGAAACGGATGAGAAGAAAAAAGTTTATATATTATAGCGAATTTAAGCATTTTTAGGAAAACTTCGGAGCATAGTAAAGCTGAGACGCTCCTTTGTTCCAAGAATGACCAACGCTATGACGCCGTTTTTCCGTTGGTTTTTAAATGATATCAAATGCTATCATTTGATATCTGGAGATATAATAAGATATACAAACCTATCCAATGATATTATTTCATATGATATGATATTATATTCTACAATATGTTATGTTATTGTATGTTATGATAGGATATCATAAGACATTGTATAATATGATATAATATGTTACACGCGAGATGGAACAAATGGATAGGAGCTGGATATGCCAGTAATCTCTGTTGCAAATTCGAAGGGTGGATGTGGTAAGACCACACTCACTTTAATTTTGGCAACTGAACTTGCGAAAAACTACCCTGTAACAATCCTAGATGCCGACCCAAGACAACCTATTGTTGGATGGGCATCTCTAAAAGGGAAACCGGAAAATTTAACGGTTATCGGAAATATCAGGGAAAAAAACATCTTAGCAGAAATACAAGACGCAGCGGCATCTACACCATTCGTGTTTATCGATCTCGAAGGAACAGCGTCCCGCATGATTAGTTTTGCAGCCTCTGAATCTGATCTAATCCTTATCCCAATCAAAGAGCAGGGCCAAGATGCAAGAGCTGCCGTAAATACGGTTATTGCTTTAACAGACGAGCTGGGTCATGAACCTAATTACCGTCTTGCCATCACACAATCCAAAGTCATTGCTAAAGGCAGGACAGCTACGTCTGTTATACAGGGCTTAAAGGCCGAGGGTTTTGATAAATTCCTTAACGTCGAGCTCCACGAAAGAGACGCATTTGCTGCTCTCCATACTCTTGGTGGAACCTTAGACGAATTAGATCCGGCAATGGTTGGTGGTCTGGAAAAGGCCCGCAAGAATGCAGAGCTCATTACGGATGAAGTCATTGCTGTTTGTGCAGACCAAGAATCTGAAAGGAGCGTGGCATGACTAAAGATCGCCCACCGATAGCTTTCGCCATCAGGCCAAAGCCAGAGAAAGCTAAAGTTGCAGAGCCCGCACGAAAGAAAATCGAGGCGCGCTCGCAATTTCCAAGTCGCGAGCCGGATCAAGAGCAACATGTTCAGTTGAACATTCGACTGGAAGGACATGTATCGGATCGTTTCAGAGCAGCGGCGAAAGCGGATCGATATAGTTATGGCGCTTTTTTGAAAATCCTTTTGGACCATTACGAAAATTCCCAATAGGGGAGGGGGTTTAGCCCCCTCTTTTTTTGCCCGAATTGACACGTAAATGTAGGCTTACGCCGTAATATTCTTTCGCTGCGGTCAAAACTGGCCCTTCAAAATTTGCTTTAACCTGCTTCGCTAAAAACAGGTTGGCACCTGAAATCAAAAGGAAATCGCCTTCTTTCGAAAATTCGATATCCTTGAACCAGTTAAACCAACTATCTTTGGATATGCGCTCCTGTAAAAACCCTTTAAAACCGGAGCTTTTAGACACAGTTGCGATCTTCTGTTCCAATGCAGCTTTTGCGGTCATTGCCTTAACGCGTTTAATGTTACGCTCGAGGTTCATGTCTCCTTCCCATTGGCTAACCATGTAACCAAAAAAGCTCCTTTTGTTTGAAATGTCTGGGTCTTCCAAGGCTACCACTAAAAGTTTCAAGGCCTCCCAGGCGTAGCGTTCAAATGCCCACACCAGAGTGTGCGAGGCTGTGTTTCGCCCCGGCAGTATCTTACTCACCGCGTTTTGAATATTTTCAAGCAAGGATAACGTCGTATCCGTTTTATTCCAGCTTGGATGAAGGGCACTCTTGAGAGTAGGGGACAGCCCTATAAGTTGGTTGATCTCGTCCATGGGCGCAGGAGCGTATGCAATTTCCAAATTCTGCAATTTTGCTTCCACGGATTTTGCCTGCTCCTTTTTGGGGAGCAATTGGCGTTTGGTTGTTTTTCTGGTGAGGGCCTTAGACCGTTGGGTTTCAGGTTGTGGATTGAGTTCACGGGCCGGGCTGCGATTAGCAGACCGAATAATGCCCGTGTCATTTCGTGGTACAGTATCTTTAGCTGATAGTTGTGTGGAGTTGCTAATGTTAGACTCTTTTAGCTGTGATGAATCTCCCTTGGACTGTATTAGGGGTTCATTTTTGCGACCCTTGGGTCCTAAGTTAGGCTTCCGTTCCTGCAAGGTGTCACCAACGGCTCTCCGATGGGCCTTCATCATGTTTTGAGCCTGTTCCATAAGCTCAGGTATCTCTGTGAAGAACGGCGCAAGATCGATGCTCTGATCCTCTAAAGGGCGGTTGCGCTTATCGTAATTTCTTACAATGAGACCTGCCTGCTCCAATCGAGCTTTATTCCGTTTCACAGTGCTTTGACTTACACCAAGGAATTCAGCGACAAGGCCATTGCTTGGCCAAACCATGGCGTTGCCGGTTTGCCAATCAGACGGCCTCAAATAAGACACGTAATGAGCAAGCAGATCTCGTTCTTGAGCTGTGAGATGCCCTAAGGCCCGTGTAATGACGAATGCAACCTGGTAGCTCTGTATTTTCGCTCCTGTGTATTTTTTGGCCGTTTCATAGACTTCTCTGAAATTCTCATCGCGTTTTGCGAACCCAGTTCTTTCAGTTGTCATAGGTCTAATTTTACCTTTGATTTAGGCAAAGGGGTAGGGTTGCGTGAATCACGCTTTTCCTTGACAGCAGTGAAATGAATGATAAAACGGCCAATGAAATATCAGTGCTGAATGGCTGTCTTAACATTCAAAACCCGGCAAGTTTGCGGCTTGGCGGGTTTTTTATTGCTTAATCCTTTTGCCTATAGTTTCTCCCTGTGAGGCTTCGAATTCTAGGCAAAGCGGTCCTGTTATCACTGCGACAATAGCGAGTGATTTATAATAAATGGCGGGAAAGGAGTTGCACCAAGCATTATTCAGTGCTAATTTAGACCCGCATTTATTGAACCAAAGAGCGATCGGACGAAGCCTAATTCACCGGTCGCTCTTTTTTTGCAACGAGACTCTGTTGCAATTTCAAAAACATAACCACGAAAAACTCTTAAATAAAGTAGTTTTTTTAAGAGTTAATCCTTCTAAAGCCTGGAGGAGATTAACGATTTTGTCAAGTGCAGTGGACAGCGTTGTAGGGTTTAGGTATTGAAACCCTATATTTAGTAGGTTTCCTTGATATTTTTACAGAACGACTGTTTTAACTTTTCTTTACAATTTCGTCATGAATCGTCGATTTTATGATTCTTGCTCTATTTTGTTACATAGTTTCAAGAATACGACCTAAGTCACTGAAACATATGAATAAAGAACCGAAATCCAAGGAAATATAGAGATTAATTCATTTGCTAATCATAATCGATTCCCGCTCGCGAATCTGAGGGTTAATTCGCTTCGCACTTATTTTGCAAACAGTTGTGCGCTGCTTCCTGGTTGGGAAGACAGCGCATTTAGGTATGTGGTTATTTCCAAAGTGCCTTGATGATTGAAAGACGAGAGAAGAGCTTTTTTGTGTAGAAGCATACATCCTCGATAGTCTGGCGACGTTCCATCTTCCGCATATATTTATAATAAGATTTCCGGAAGTGAAAATCCATGAAGTCGATGAATTCCTCCCGATCTCCAAAATAGGGGTTATCACTATAAGGCGTTTCGAGCATGACCATGAAATCGATGTAGGTGTCCACGGGAGCTGCATTCTGCGTTGGGGTTGGAAGTTTTACGACGTTGCTCATTTTGGTTCTCCATTTTGATTTAGAGGGTTGCGCATGCAACCCTGACTAGGCCTGCGCCAATGAGCATGGGGGGTGGCCGTCAAGGGCCTGGATGGGGGAGGGGGATCACCCGGCCTGCACGGAACGTTAGTGTAGGAAGGTTGGGGAGACCGCCATCCAGGCGAAGCGAAGCGGAGTTCACCCTTGACGGCCGGGGGG
>Ga0209578_10003214_pt1 | contig 12694 bp, 16 predicted proteins | sample tdAd472_FD_187127 | JGI IMG/M metagenome (GOLD analysis project Ga0209578, IMG submission 187127) | Marine sediment microbial communities from the Atlantic coast under amendment with organic carbon and nitrate - tdAd47.2 (SPAdes)... | ecosystem: Environmental > Aquatic > Marine > Coastal >...
TGCATAAGTCTTTTTGCCAGCCAGCAAGTTTAAGAGAAAGTCCATGGACTTGACCTCGAAGTGAGAATAGAGCGGCGGGCATCCGTGCCCTGCGCACAATCCATTGTTGATCCGCTCGGATAGAGGAGGTAACTCCACGCCTTCGCAGAATTAGATAACGCGCGTCAATAGAAACTCTCTGGATTTATGTGGGCTAGTTCAGTTAAAGCGGGAAACATGAGCGCATCGGAGACAATCCGCAAAAAGACTCTCACGCTGCAGATCACTCAACAAGAGCACGTGGCTCTGCGCAATGAAGCGATCCGGCGTCGTATATGTATTACTGATTTGCACAGAGAATTGCTTAACAAAGGCGGGCTGAGGCGCCTGGTCGAAAATGAGCAATCTCGTAATCCGGTTGATTCTTAAACATCACGCTATCGCCACGGAGGGCGACCACCCATGCGGCTACACTGGCTCAATCTCTCTTTGCTGGTCTTGGTTCTCACCCCATTTTCCGCATCCGCTCAAACCCACCACGGCAACTTTCTCGGCCACGACTACATCCCCGACACGTGTGCAAAGCCCACGCTGATCTCCGTGCAAGACGGAGACGCAGCCGACCCGGACACCTGGTGCTGCGACCGCATCCCCGGCCCGGATGACGTGGTCTTGATCAAACACAAGGTCACCATCTCGGCCGATCTCAAGACTATGAATGTGGGCGTTCGCGGCTTCGCGGATCTCACGGCCAAGTTGACGTGCGCCAACCTGCTCGTCTACGAAGACGGCCAAGTCGACATGCGTGCCGGTTCGGAGTTGGTCTTTCGCGACGAACCGACCGGCGGGGTGGATGATCCCAAGCAATGGAAAACCGGCTGCGTCGTGCTGGGCCGATTCTTCAGCCACGGCACCCCCAAATCCCACGCCATCCGCTCGACAATCCACATCCTCGCGGGTGCCGAGACCATTTCACTGGCCACTGAACCGCAAGGCTGGCACGTCGGCGATGAGCTGCTTTTCCCGGACACGAGCCAACAGGTTGCGACTCGCAACGGCCACGATGCCGGACGCCTCAATGAGATTCGCCGCATCAAGTCGATCGACGGAAAAACGGTCACGCTCGATGAGCCGCTGACCTACGCTCACAGTGGGATGGCTGCCAACCCGTTCGGACTGGAGCGATATCCTCACGTCTGCAATTTGACCAGGGACGTGGTCATTCGCTCAGAGAACCCTGCAGGAACGCGTGGTCATCTGGCGTGGCACATGCGGGGTTTTGTTGATTTGCACTATGCCGAGTTTCGCGACTTAGGGAGGACCAGAACCGATGAGCCAAGCGATGAAACCATTATTGCCGAAGACGGTACTATCCTTTGGCGAGCGAAGAATCAACGTGGACGATATCCAATTCACGCACACCATTCCTTCGGAACGCCAGGGGGACGAACTGACTCGCCGTTTCAGTCGAACGTCGTCGGAAGTGTCGTGCGAAATGCTCCTTCCTGGGGAATCACAGTTCATGGGTCTCACTTCATCGGTGTAGACAAGACTGTTGTCTATGACGTGACCGGGTCCGGAATCATGGAGGAGGACGGGACCGAGATACACAATAACTACACCGACTGCGTGATTGTCGGCGTCCAAGGCCACCTGAAACCGCTCTTCAAAACTATCGTAACTTTAGCGAACGGTAAAAAACATAAGTTTGTCACCACGGGAACCAATGGTTCGATTCTCTGGTTCACACGGCAGGGGTCCACAGCTTATGGATGTGTCGGTTACGGTTGCGGTGGGTATTTCTACATTTCAGGTTATGGGTTCGGCTGGGAGTCAATGTTTGTTGCTCTCACTCGTGGCGATCCGACCAAAACCCGGGTAAATGGTCAATCGATCACCGAGCTTGGCCATGTGATCGAAAACCTGGAAGCGGTGAACTGTCGCGGTCTGCTCTACTACGCTTGGACGCAGGGACCGAATCATAAGTTTTTCGACCGCGTCACACTCAAGAACCTGGTTGCTTGGAACTGCTTTGGTTATCGCGGCATTCTGAGAATCTACCATGACTCTTACTTAACGATCGATGGCTTGTGGGTGGTCAGCGATCCGGAAGTGAACGCCAAGGCTTCGCGCGTGTTGCCGCTCGGGATCGACGCGGGAACAACCTACGACCTCAATTTCTTCATCGGTAAGAATATCAACCTCAGCGGTCTATCTATCGGTGTCACTCCCCCCACGAAAGGCAACAAGCTTTTCCCCGGCAATCCGTTCGTGATTGAGTCGGGGACATTCGATTGCGACGTAGGAGTTGAGTTTCATAACGCTCGCGACTCCGAAACCGGCCAAGCGGACATCAACGCAACATTTCTCCGCGGCGAGAAACCCCGCACAGTCTGGACCTGGAAGTCATCCGAGAAACAGACCTCCAGCGTCTTCACGAAATCGCGACTCCGCATCAACGGCAAGGATGCTTGGTTCAAGCAACAGAAACCGACCTATGTGGTTCCCGCGAACAAAGACGGCACGCAGTTGGTCCGCATTAACGGGGTGAACACCAACATTGCCGGACTCACGAACCAGCAGATCCACGACAAGTACGGTTTGATTCTCGGTGGAGAGTTTGACCTGCGGACCGATTCGGACGTCCCCGATGAACCGGACGATGATTTGCCGGAGGACATGCAAGAGGACGATGACGACCTCGAAGACGAGGATTGCGAATAGGAGAATTGAATAATGGGATTTCCTGCAACCACAGGTGATCAAGCTTCCGCGCTGCAACTGGCGATCAGGACGGCGGCGAGGATCAAATCACGAACGACGAACGTAAACAATCAAATGGCGGCGGGAGACACGTCAGCCGAAGTCACATTGGCGATTCGCGACGATTTGATCAATGCGGACTCCGTCTTTGCTGACGTGGCGGCGATCTCCGGAATTGCTCAATACGCCAAAGATCAATTCGACGATCAAGAGTATGACGTTGTCGCCGATTTTACAGCCATGCGAACGGCAATCGCGGCAGCAATTGCGGCTATCGAATCAGCCTTTCCATCATCCGGCGGTTTCATTTTGAAAGAGTCGCTTTCTGCCGGCGTCAGCGGAACGGCGGTTCGCTCATTCACGTCGCAGCAGACTGCCGGAATTCAAACGAAGCTTGCCGACGTGATTGCCTCAATTGATTGATAGAACATGACCGCTCCCGTTGTCGCCTCAACAGCGATCTACAACGACACGGCCAACGCCGCGTCAATCGAAGTCAGCAAACCCTCAGGAACGGTCGAGGGTGATTGGCTGATATTGCACGTTAGCAATCGGTCAACCGAAACGGTTTCTTGTACGGGATTCACGGAGGTCTATTCGGCAACTGTTGGAATTATCAGGGAAACGGTCCTGAAGAAAAAAGCGGGATCGTCGGAACCGTCCAGTTATACGGTCGAGGTGGCATCTGGCACGCCCCGATGGGCGGCGGCGATCGCCAGGATCACCGGTGGGGATTCGACAGACATCATTGACGTTGTGGGAACTGCGGCAACGGGAAGCGACGACGCCCCGATTTCACCGAGCATCACAACGACGGTTGCGGATGCCCTGGTGATGCGATTCCTGACCTTTGACCAAGCGAGTGACTCTTACACGCTTCCCTCTGGTCTGGATGAAGAATGGAACGCGGACCCTGATGCGGGCGGACGTCCCGAAGTTGTGGCGGCATCACTGGGACAAGCGAGCGCGGGATCATCGGGAACCGCGACTTGGTCCAAAGGATTTACGAACGACTGGATCACAAACACGGTTTCTCTCGCACCGGCGGGCGGTGCTGAGGAACCGGAAGAGCAACCAGCAATTTTCTTCGGGTGTGCACTTTAAGAATGGAAGCCAAGGATGGCCGACCAGAAAATCACGGAACTGAACGCGCTCACCGCTGCCGGTTTAGCGGACGGCGACTTGTTCGTCATTGAAGACATCTCGGAGACAGAAACGAAGAAAATTGCCAAGAGCGAAGTCGATACGCTCTATGCAGACGCTTCGCACACGCACACCGAGTCGGACATCACGGACCTGGGATCTTATATCGAAGATATTTCCGGTGAGTCTCTGGGAGTTTTGTCAGATGTCACGATCACGGCTATTGCATCCGGTGAATTGCTTGTCTGGAACGGTTCCAATTGGATTAACCAAACTTTGGCGGAAGCTGGGATTGCAGCGGCGAGCCACAGTCATGCAGCCTCCGACATCACCAGTGGGACGTTGGCACATGAACGGGGTGGCTTAGAGGCGGACATCTCCGCGATCGTGGACGGTGATTTCATCGTTGGAACCGGATCCGGGACACTGGGTCTGGAAAACGGGAACACGGCGCGGACATCGCTTGGATTGGGAACGGGGAATTCGCCCACATTCACGAGACTGACGGTTTCGCAATCGACAGGCACCGCTCCATTTACGGTTTCGTCAACGACGGTCGTTTCAAACCTCAACGCCGATCTGATCGACGGAATTGAAGGGGCGGATCTGATCCAACGCGATGGCTCAGTTGCTTTCACAGGCAATCAGGCGATGGGGTCGAACCGGTTGACCGGTTTGGCCGAACCGACAGCCTCGACTGATGCCGCAACCAAGGCTTACGTCGATGCGGCCATTGATGGGTTGGATTACAAAGATTCTGTCCGCGTGGCCACGACGGCTGCGGGGACTCTGGCCTCTGATTTCGAGAACGGTGATTCAGTCGATGGTGTGACGCTGGCGACTGGTGATCGGATCTTGGTCAAAAATCAGACCACGGCCAGCGAGAACGGCATCTATACCGTCAACGCCAGTGGTGCACCGAGTCGCGCGGCTGACTTGGCGGCTGCGTCATCAGCTGCAGGTGCGTTCACATTTGTCGAAGAAGGAACAACCAACGGCGACAAGGGTTTCGTCTGTACGGCAAACGATGGTAGCGACGTCGTCGGAACGGATGATCTTGCATGGGCACAATTCAGCGGATCGGGCGGCGGCGGTGAAACCAATACGGCGTCAAACGTCGGCACCGGCCAAGGCGTCTTCAAGCAGAAAACGGGCGTTGATCTCGAGTTCTATGAGATCAAAGCCGGATCTTCGCAGATTACGGTCAGTCTCGTTTCCGACGACATTACGATTGGACTGGGGACGGTCGCTCTTGACGACTTGAGTGATGCAGACATTGGTTCGGCATCGAATGGTGATTTGCTTGAATATGACGGTTCAGTCTGGACGAACATCGCGAAAAGTGCGGTTGACCACGGTGCGTTCGGTGGACTGACTGACGACGACCACACACAGTACGCCTTGCTTGCCGGTCGCTCGGGTGGTCAAGACATCATCGGCGGAACCGCATCCGGCAATGATCTGACGTTCGAATCGACGTCCAACGCAACCAAAGGCCACATTCAGAGCAAAGACAATCACCAGTTTGACAAGACGGCCTATTTCGATGCCGAAGTCGACAACGGCAACAGCGGTACGGCCGACACGATCGATTTCGGGGTCGGCAATAAGCAAAAGAGCACGCTGACGGACAATGTGACGTTCACTTTCACTGCACCTCCGGGTCCATGCAATCTCATTCTCAAGCTTGTTCAAGATGCCACGGGGAGCCGCACGGTTACTTGGCCGGCAACGGTGAAATGGCCGTCCAACGGAACGGCGCCCACATTGAGCACGGGAGCCAATGACGTGGATATTGTGTCGTTCTACTTCGACGGGACCAACTATTACGGTCAAGCCGGACTGGACTTCGCATGACCGATTTCCTTCTCAAGCAGGACGGCGATTATCTGCTCAAAGCGGACGGCGGGCGGATTATTTTGAATCTGGCCGTTGCAGCCATCCCCTACGAATACCGCGTCTGGACGCCTGAGGCGCGGGGGACGGTGTTTTCTGCCGACACGCGGGGAACGGTTTGGACGGGCAACGCGCGTGACGATGCCTTCAGCCCGGACAACAGGTGAGACATGGATGATCACCGCCGCGAAGAGATTGCCGAAGTCGGGCGGCTTTGTTTGCAGCTCCGCGCGGCGAAAACGGATAAGGAACTGATCGAGCGGCTGCGACAGCTGCGGGATCATCTCAATGGAATGAGGACACTGAGGGAGACGCCCCCATGAGCGGAATCACGGCCGATCAAATTTTGACGAAACACTGGGACGAAGATTTGCTCTACGGTGTCTCATTCGCCAATCTGCTCGACAGCGGCGAAACGCTCACGGGCACACCGACGGTCACCGAGCAAACCACGTCGGTGCTCACCATCAGCGGTGCGGCCGTCAATACTGCGGCATTCACCGACGGCGACGGCAACACGGTGGCCATCGGCGAGGGCGTGCAGTTCCGCGTGGAAGATGACAGCGACAATTCCAACGCGGGCAGCACCTATGAAATTCTCGTCAAATGTGCCACGACCGACTCCAATGAACGCGTGGTCTTGGTGAAACTCTACGTCGGGGGCTGAGATGCCGCAGTCCCCCCGCAAACACCAGCCGCAGCACAAACGCACGCGACGGCACCGCTCGCCCGCCAAAGAAAAAACGGCTTATAACCGCCGCGCGTGGCGGGATCGCATTCGCCCGGCCAAGCTGGCACGCGACCCGCTCTGCGAAGATTGCTATGATCGTCACATCATCAAACCCGCGGAGCACGTCGATCACATCGACGGCAACCCCTGGAACAACCGCGAATCCAACCTGATGAGCCTTTGCGTGACGGACCACAGCATGAAAACAGCCAGAGAAGACGGCTCTTTCGGAGCAGCCGTCAATCGCGATCGGGAGCTCGCCCCGGTGACCATCGTCTGCGGAGCTGCCGGCAGTGGCAAAACAACCTACGTGGAGCAGCACCGCGCGGCGAACGACCTGGTCTATGACCTGGACGCCTTGGGCGAGGCTCTTTGTCCCGGTTGGGGCCGCTATGAATCCCGCCCCAAGGAGATCAGCCTGTTGATTCTGCGTTGGCGCGATTCGCTCGTGCACAAAATCCGCCAACGCGAAATCCGCTGCCCCTGCTGGATCATCATCGCGGACCGCGAGCAAGCTGATGAAGTGGCGGTCAAGATTGACGCGGAAGTGATCGACCTCGGCCGCTCACCTTACTACGCCCGCAATCATGCGGGCTGATTTACGAGTCACCGCGCGGTCACTGGATTCAAGGAAGCTCGGCTAAAAGCTCGTCGATCTTGTCGAGAAACTCTTGCTTTCTGTCACCCTCGGAAGATTTTGCTTTATCTAAATACATCTTGAGTTTTCTCAAACCAGTTTCAAGTTCATCGATCTCCCTGAGATCATCTTCAACAAGTGCGGGGTCACCACCTTTCTCTGCCAGCATCATTCTCGTTTCGTGAACAAATTCTTTCTTACTCTCCAACCTCCGTTCTTTAAGTTTGATTGCATACTTCGCACCAAATAAGTCGACCCTTGACTTGTCTTCACGAGATTGGATCGCTTTGGATTCCGCTTGTTTTTGTGCAAACCAAGAATAGGCGAAGAAACCTGTGATGCACACAAGCAGAATAACAACGACAATCTTTTGATTCTTACTCACAGTAACCCCCCCCATATTGATTTCACTCCCAAGTCACCAAGCCTCCCACCCTAAAACCCACAGAACGTGCGATCAAGCAAAAATCACCCTTCCAGGACTCGGAGCCCCGGATTCATCAAAAGATCCTGGTGTCGTTTTCGGGTCGTGACGGATGCGTAGAATCGACGCCCCGGTAAACCACGAACTGTCGATCCGGGGGTTGCGGGTTCAAGTCCCGTCGGCCTCGCTTTTAGTTGTTGCAGGTAAAAGAGTTGCGTCGGTTTCCAAATTGAAAAACCACGCGATAATTTGAAGACCCGGACTATCAGTCCGGGGCTTCCACGCGGGATGAGTGCGGCAGTCGTAAGGGCTGTCGGGGTCCTAAGCAAGCATTGCTTGCTGAGAGCCGGAAGGCTCCTCTGTTAACCCGAGACATCTCTCCCGCATGGAAGCCGCGGGCTGCTGCGCTCTCGTCTTCGAAAAAAATCTGAAAACCCGAAGCTCCCATAATGGTTGAGCTTGCGCGCAGGGTGACAACGTTTTTGCGGACTCGCGTTGTTTTTTCATTTGACATTCTCTGCGCGCTCGGTAATCTGGTCGGCGTCACGTTTAACAGAGTCCGCGACCAGTCGCAATTTCTTCTAAGGCCATTTGTCTTGGGGAGCCGACGGCCACGAACTCTGGAGTTTGTTTTCCAATTTGTTCGCGGTCGGCCCTTCTCTGTTGGGGTGTGACCGGCTGTCCCTAAGTTCTTGAATGGGAGCCATCAACCACGCCGTTGCCCGGCCGTCGTGATGCGCATTCGCCTCATCCGTGGTGATCACTCGCCACGGATGAGGTTTCCCTTTTTCAACAACATTGAGGGATTCACTGCGCTAGGAGTGCGCGCATGCGAAGGATTACGCAGCACGTCGACGAATTGTGTGCTACGCTTGATGCGGGCAGACTCTTCGTTCCCCTCGCGCGGGAATCTGAACAACAAATTGGATACAAACGTGGTTTGCACGTCACGGAGGAGGTAACGGATTGCGCCGCTCTTGGAGCGGACGAGCAACCCGAGCGCGAGGGGATTCACCATGATCAATCGCTCGGATTTTGTGAAGCTGTCACCGGAAGCGGCGGCACACCTAACTTTGCGGGATGTCTTTCAGCAGTATTTTCTCAAACGCCGAAAACAACTCGAAGCCAACAGCATCGTCTCGTACGAATCGACGATCAAACGCTGGGAAGTCATCACCGGAAACCCCACTTTGGGAGAGCTATCGGGAGAGAGTTTCGATCTCGAAAAGTTCTTGCAATTCGTCGAAGAGAAGATGCTTTGCACGCGACTCGACGGCAGACCGGGGCAGCTTTCATTGCCGTCGGCCAACAAAGAACTGCGGCAGTTGCAGGCGATTCTGGCTCTCTGCGGACCGGGGCGCAAGTGCCTCAAAATCTTCAGAGATGCACCGGAACTGCAACTGTTCGACGAGCCGGATCCAGAACCCAGGATTATGACGCTCGAAGAACTGAGCGCAATCTATCATCACTGTCACGTGGCCGCATGGCCCAAGAATCGCGGCATCGCTCCGGAATCTTGGTGGCAAGCTTCCGTGGTCTATTTGAGCAACTGCGGATCCCGCACGAGCGATTGGCTCTCACTCAAGACCGAGAATTGCAATCTCAACGAGCAGTGGGTTTTGATCGATGCCGAGAAAAAGACCAAGAAGGCAAACAAGCTTCCGTTGCCGGATTGCCTGGTCGAACACCTGCAACGAATTTGGGGCAGGCGCGAACTCGTGTTTCCCGCTCCGAACAACAAAACATATCGCAACAACACGTTCCGCGCGATTCAGCAAGCGGCCGGAATTCCGGAACCGCACTTTCGCATCAAGGACATGCGTTCGACTTGCGGAGATCGTTTTTATGCGGTCGATGCGGCTGCAGGGCAGGGCGTGTTGAACCACGGCAACCGCAGCACCACGGATCGAAACTACGTCAATCCGCTGGAACACAAATTCCGCTTTCTACAACGCTGTTTGCGCGAGATCGAACAACCGGCGGCATTCTTGGGCGGGCAGCCGCAGCTGCGACTCTTCGACGGCACCGGTGGTCACGGAACTGCTGGAAATTCTGCTCAAGACTACAACGAAGAATTGCCACCGACAGCATAAGTCAAACTGCGGATGATTGGTGGTCACAACGTTTAACCGCGGCTTCCGAGGGGGAGGGCTATCTGCCCAGTCCATCTCCATCCTCGGGGCCGCGTTTTTGTTGCGCGGGTGGAGTTTGCCCGCAATCCTTGGTCATGGATCGGCCAGCTTCCGCCGCTTCCTCATTGGTTTCGGTTTCCTTGTCCGATGTAGGTTGCGGCGGTTGTTTTTTCTTTGTGCCCCAGGTTGGCGCTCCCGGTGATGACTTACTCGATTCGGTCACGGTTGAGCGCCAACCCTCTTTTTTGTCCGTACAGAAATGGAGTTGAGCTATGCCGTCTCTAGACTTGATCGTGCTGACAATCGCAGAGATCTCTTTGGCAATGCTGGCCGGAAGGATCTGGAGATTTTGATTTGAGGTTCAAATGAAGGCTTTAACGATCTGTCAACCGTATGCGAGTCTAATTGCAATCGGTGAAAAACGCTGTGAAAACCGTATGTGGCCTACGAATATTCGAGGTCGCATTGCTATCCACGCGGGCAAATCTCGCGAATGGCTGAGGTCTTATCCGTACAAGACACCTGATCAAATGCCATTCGGGGCGGTTGTTGCTACAGCGGAACTTATAGATTGCGTGGAACTTTCGAAGGTGACACCGGAATCTCGATTCGGGTGGTTGCTCGGACATATGCACGCAGAAGGTCCATTCTGTTTTGTGCTCGAACATGTCCAAATGCTCGCCGAACCAATCCCGTTTCGAGGGGCTCAGGGTTTTTTCTTCATTCCTGATCACCTAATGGCGCCGCAAACCGTGATGTAAATATGAAGCCCTTACCCGGACAAAAGAAGCTATTCAACGACGGTCGCTGCAATCGCTGCAACCGCCGCCTGAGAAACAAAGCATCGATCAAACGGGGTTACGGGTCTTTGTGCTGGCGTCACGAACAACAGAGGAGCAAAGATGAAACAGGTTCCAATTAACCGGGCAAGATCCTTAGCCAACGAATTTAACACCGACCAGCTAATCATCCTGCAGATCGACAGACAGAACGGGAAAGTTTCCGTCGGGTATACGAGTTACGGAAAAACCAAAGAGCTTTGTGACAACGCGAAGAAACTTGCCGACGCAAGCTACGAGACGGTCATCGACGAGTTGTCATTCATTGGCTAACTACTGGTCATTACGCTTTGTGAGGCAAAGCCAATAGGAGAACCGAAGATGGAAATATCGAATCATGGCGAACCTTGCCGAAACGACATCGAACGGCAAACACCGGCAGAATCATTGATTACCGAAGCAATGAGGATACTCAACAAGTCGGGTCGCCATCGGCTATTGACTGAAGCGTTTGTCTTACTCAGCGATGCTCGCGAGAAGGTGGCTAATTTCGCTGATTTAGGACCGGAGAATTCAAGCGAAGAAAACTCCTACATTCCCGGTGAACCTCTGCACGCAAGAGGGGGAATGATTTGCCTGGATCCTGGACACTATTTTCAGGCGGTTCGGGTCGAGGAGGTGACATGCATTTCAGCAGATGTTTGCAGGGTTACCGTTTCAAATGTGGACGACTGTTTCGATGTTCATTGCACATTGCCGGATTTTCTTGACGCGATGGAACGGGCGCAGGAGAGAGCAGACGGCGTTCACGTTAGTACGGTTCATGGAGATGCGACTTACACGATCAATGAGACAACTGGATGAGCGAAAACCGGTTAACAACTAGACAACCTGCGTTCGGGGTTTGAAATGAACGACGATGACTTACTGAAGTGCGAGCGTTGCGGGTCCACCGAGGAGACTAGGATGGTCAAGCCGCGCAAGTCGTGGGGAGCAGCCGGGCAGTCCTATTGGCTCGCTGAGCGATGGTGCAGGATGTGCTGCATAGCAGCGAACGGCCAGTACAAACTTTGTGACGGTCAACCGCGACTGAAACCGCGAAAACCGGTTATCAATTAAACATTCGCAGATCGAGGACACTGATGGCCGGAAATGAATTCAAAGCTCCAAGGAAGCGAAAAGGCGAACCCATGCACGACGTTCGCAAGCGGTGTGCCATGTTCAAGATGTCAGCAATCGACGAGACGGACCAAATCTTCTTGGCTCACTTATACCGAACCATCTGGATTCATGGCGGAACGGTGACCATCGACGATGGTGAAACGAAACAGGAATACAACTTTTCCGGCGACTGAAAACGTAATGTTAAACAGACAACCTCATATCGGGGAGATGAGTGATGTGTTTTGACGGGGAACCCCCTGAATGCGCTCGCCAAGATATTCGGACGGCGAGAAAGCAGCACAAATGCACAGAATGCCGTTGCACGATCGAGCCGGGTGAACGCTACGAAGTCATTTCTGGGAAGTGGGACGGAGAATTTCTGAGGTACAAAACGTGCCGGAAATGCATCTCTCTCCGTGCGTGCATCACTCGGATCGAATTGCGTCATGGGTGCCATGACGTCGAAGCAGTTCCGCCGCTTGGCTACCTGATGGAAGCAGCACAGGAGATGGATATGTACCCGACAACGGCGTGAAAGCTGGATGCCTAAATAACAACCTGAAATCGAGGTGATTCATGGGAATTACTGTAAACGCACTCCACAAGCGACTGGGTAAGCTTATTAAAGAGGGGCACGGGAGAAAAACGGTTTGTGTTGCGAAAACTTCGTTCTCACACAACTGCGAAATCGACGGTTGCACCATCTTGCCTGTGGAAGGACTTGGTATTGAGCACATAAGAATCGTTGATGGAGATGGAGGAACCGCCTTGAGAAAAGACGGTACAGAGAGGTTTAGACAGACTTGCCTGCTTGTTGGAGACGTAGCTGTCGATCTCAAGGGGAACATTGTTGATGATTGGCAAGAGCGATGCGCTACATACTGATACCGGTTATCAAAGGTACAACCAGCGTTGGAGAAGAGGGGCCGGACGGTGCCGTATCACTATCGGTATTCAGCGGCATCCATGAGAGCGGGGGAATCTACCCGTGTCCGGTCCCCTTTTGATTGAAAGCGCGATGACCAACGTACATTCAGCAATTGGAGA